>Ga0181529_10002620_pt1 | contig 21301 bp, 18 predicted proteins | sample PEATcosm2014_Bin_36_FD_119763 | JGI IMG/M metagenome (GOLD analysis project Ga0181529, IMG submission 119763) | Peatland microbial communities from MTU Mesocosm Facility, Houghton, MI, USA - PEATcosm2014_Bin10_30_metaG | ecosystem: Environmental > Terrestrial > Soil > Wetlands > Peat | place... | reverse complement strand
GCGAGAAGTGCGTGCGTTTCAGCATGACCCGTAAAGTACGAGATTCTACAATACGTTGATGGCTATGCGCCAGATGTCAACCCGCTAGGATTCCACAATGCTCCAGATCCGGTTCAGCCTAAGGAGGCCGGCGGCGGACTGTCGGCAAGCTCCCGCGTGCGGTTGCTTAACCGGCCGCCCGCCAGGTGAATCCGAAAGCACGCGCGCGGTGTCTAAACAAGTATGCGGTATTGGGGGTACCTGTGCGCGAAGGTGGTCGTCGCGGCTGCGGCGCTCGATGGGCTGCTGATCTGGATTGCGGGGCTTTTCCCCGCCGATAAGCATCCGGACGCGCTCGCGCCGCTGAGAAGCGGCAACCTGAAGCTGCTCTGTATGGCGGCTTTGATGGGCTGGTTTCTGCTGGCTGCGGGAGCTCTTTACCTGACGATCTGGGATCAACGCCATCGCTGCCGCACCTGCTTGCGCCGCCTGCGCATGCCGGTTGCGACCGGCTCCTGGGGATTCATGCTGCAACTCGGCCGTCCGCGGATCGAGTACATCTGCCCTTACGGGCACGGCACCCTCAAGGAAGAAGAGCTGCAGATCTCCGGCTTGGCCAACCCGGAGTGGACGGCTCACTCGGACGATTATTGGGCAGAGCTGAGCGCTGCGAGCGAACAGTCCGGTAATAAATAGGCAGCCCTGGCCGCCGGTGCGGGCTGGCCCGATCCCTCCGCCGGATCACATTGCGTCAAAACCCACACGCCATGCTATAGCCACGCCGCGAAGCCATTGAAAAGGCTGGGCCGCCTCGCGCAATCGACGGATGGAAGGCGGCGTGCATCGATGTCAGTCGAAGTTGTGATGCCGCTGTAGCGGGAGTTCCTTTGCCGTCATGAGACAATTAGAAAAAGTGGCTAAAAAAGGAATGCAGGTCCGAATCCCGCGGACGGCGGGAGTGGCGCGGTTCTTCCTCAGCCCGGTAGGGCGCTGGCTGGTGATCGGAGGGTCCTTATTCTTCATTCTGGCGCTAGGCATATTCATTCATTTCTATGCCACTTATGCGCAGTTGATGGACGAGAAGCTGCGGTTGGGGCCGTTCGCCAATACGGCCAAGATCTACGCCGCTCCGCAATCGGTAGCGGTGGGGGACGAGTTGACGCCGGAGGACATCGCGGCCGACCTGCGGCGCAGCGGCTACGGCGAATCGCGTTCCAACCCGGATGGCTACTACCAGCTTCATCCGAACGCGATCGAGGTTTTCCCCGGACCGGATTCCTATTTTGACCAGGAAGCGGGGCTGATCAGGTTCTCCGGGGGCCGGATTGCCTCTATCGTTTCCTTGCAGGACAACACGGCTCGCAACGAATACCAACTGGAGCCGCAGCTCATCACTTCCCTTTCCGGCCCGAACCGCGAGAAACGCCGCATGGTGAAGTTCGCCGACATCCCCAGGGTGATGGTGGATGCGGTGACTTCGGCCGAGGACAAGCACTTTTTCCAGCACTCGGGTTTCGACCCTTCGCGCATCATCAAGGCCGCGTACGTGGACCTGAAGCAGGGCAGGAAGGAGCAGGGAGCGTCCACGCTCAGCCAGCAATTGGCGCGCATGCTGTGGCTGGACCAGGACAAGCGATGGAAACGCAAGCTGGCCGAGATGATGATCACGCTCGAGCTGGAGCAGCGGTTGAGCAAGGAACAGATCTTCGAAGACTACGCCAACGATATCTACCTGGGATCGCGCGGCTCGTTCCGCATCCACGGGTTCGGCGAGGCGTCCGAGGCGTTTCTCGGTAAAGACCTCGGCCAGATCACGTTGCCGGAGGCCGCGGAGCTGGCCGGCATGATTCAGAACCCGGCGCACTTCGATCCGTACCGGCATCCGGACCGGGTGAAGGAGCGCCGCAACCTGGTGCTGAGCATGATGCGCCAGAACGGCTACGTGAGCGACCGGGACTATGCGCTGGCGGTGGATGCGCCGGTGGTCGCCCCCAAGGGTGCGGCGCAGGCGCAGGAAGCGCCGTATTTCGTCGACATGGTGAACGACACGGTGCAGGCCAAGTTCCTGGACACCGATTTTCAGAACAACGCCTTCCGACTCTATACGACGCTCGACATGCGGCTGCAAAAGGCGGCGGAGGAAGCCATCAGGCTGGGCATGCAGGGCGTGGACGACCAGATCAAGCGGCAGTGGCGTTTCCGGGGTCAGACGCCGCCGGAGCCGCAGGTGGCGCTGGTGGCTCTCGATCCGCACACGGGCGAGGTGAAGGCCCTCGCCGGCGGCCGCAATTACGGCATGAGCCAGTTGAACCACGTCCTCGCCAAGCGGCAGCCGGGTTCCATCTTCAAGCCGTTTGTGTACGCCGCGGCGATGGATACCGCGGTCGATGGCGCCGCGCACGTGATTACGCCGAGCACCATGGTGGAAGACGAGCCGACCACTTTCTGGTTCGACGGCAAACCCTACGAGCCCAGCAACTTCGATCACAAGTTCTTCGGCCACGTGACGCTGCGCGAGGCGCTGGCGCATTCGCTCAACGTGGCGACGGTGAAGGTTGCGGAGATGGTGGGTTTCGACGCTGTGGTGGAGATGGCCAACCGCGCGGGCATGAACTATCGCATCCATCCGACTCCGGCGGTGGCGCTGGGCGCGTATGAGATCACCCCGCTCGAAGCCGCCGGCGCTTACACCATGTTCGCCAATCAGGGCGTTTGGGTGAAGCCGAGCTTCCTCAATATGGTGCGCACGGACAAGGGCCAGGTGATCTATAAGAACGCGATCGAGCAAAAGGCGGTGCTCGACCCGCGGGTAGCCTACGTGATGACCGACCTGCTGGAGGAGGTGCTGCGCAGCGGCACGGGTGCGGGCGTGCGCAACCACGGCTTCAGTGTACCGGCGGCGGGCAAGACCGGGACTTCGCGCGATGGCTGGTTCGCCGGCTACACCTCCGAGCTGTTGTGCGTGGTGTGGGTTGGGTTTGACGACAATCGCGATCTGGATCTGGAGGGCGCCAAATCGGCGGCGCCGATCTGGGCGGAGTTTATGAAGCGTGCACTCGATTTTCGCGAGTATCGCGACGCCAAAGCCTTCACCGCGCCGGCGGGAGTGGTGAGCGTGGAGATCGATCCGCAATCCGGGATGCCGGCCACACCCGCCTGCCCGAGGACGCAGACCGAGGTGTACATCGCCGGCACGGAGCCGGTGGGCACCTGCCCGCTCCATGGCGGCCGGTCGGGCGTTACCAACGTGGCCGGGTGGGATACCGGCGGCGGTAACCCAACGGCAGCCGCGGATACCCCGGCGGGAAGCGGCTCGACCATGGCGCCGGCGGCGGTGGCGCGCCGCGTGGCGCGGCAGACCGCGGCCGAGGCGGCGCAACCCCCTCCGCCCGCTCCGGCGAAAGCTCAGAGCCCGCAAAAACCGGAGGAAAAAAAGAGCCTCTTGCGCCGCCTGCTGGGTGTGTTCAAATAAGGTAAAGGAGTCGCTCTCCTATGCCGATCCTGCTGACGGTCCTGCTACTGGCAGCCGCCTTAAGTTCCCCATCGGCCCATGCGGCGCCGGACACACCCGGTCCGGCGGCCCAACCGCAAGCGCCGCCGCTCGCCAGCGAGACGCGGGGCGATATTTTCATGGCCGAGAAAAAATTCCGCGAGGCCATCGAAGCCTATGGCACTGGCTCGCCGGGAAATGCGGTGGTGCAAAATAAGCTCGGCATCGCCTACCAGCAGACCCTTCAGCTCGACAACGCCCGCAAGTCCTACGAGCGCGCCATCAAGCTGAAACCGGACTATATGGAGGCCTTGAACAATCTCGGCACCGTCTACTATGCCAGGAAGAATTACCGTCGCGCCATCAACTGGTACAATCGAGCGCTGAAGACCGCGCCCGGCGAAGTCCGGTCCGCCACCGTCTATGAGAACCTGGGCCGGGCATGGTTCAATCGCAAGGACTATGCGCGCGCGAGCGAATGCATGCAGACCGCGTTGCAATTGGATCCGGAGGTTTTCGAGCATCACGGCAGCGTCGGCCAGATTCTCGAAGAGACCAGCATCGAGGAGCGCGCCAGGTACCATTTCTACCAGGCTAAGGTGTACGCGAAATCGGGACGCAACGATCTCGCGCTGCAATACCTGCGCAAGGCGCTCGAAGAGGGATTCAAACAGAAAAAGAGCATCGAGGAAGAGCCGGATTTCGCCACTTTGAAAGACCTGCCCGAATTCAAGGAACTGATGGCGCGGGCGCCCCGCTCTCTCTAGCGGCGGCCGGCAAATCCCAGGCGCCATCACAGCAACCGGCGGCCCAAATGAGCTTATGAATGAACTGGAGCGATGGGCGAATTTCTATCTGCTCATGTCGGCGGCAGCCGCGACCCTGATCGGTCTGTTGTTTGTCATCATCACGCTCGGCGCTGAGCGAAGCGTGAAAGACGGCACCGCCAAGATTCGCGCGTACCTCACTCCCACCGTCATCTATTTCGCTTCTGTGCTATACCTTGCTGCGCTTCTGACCTTCCCGAACCACACTCGGTTGACGGCCTCTCTTTGCACTTGCCTCGTGGGTGTCGTCGGCTTAGTTTACTCGGGGTCCTTCCTGATTGGACGAGGCGATAAGAAGAATTACTACGGACTGCAGGACCGGATCGTTTACGCTGTGGTTCCATCTGCGGCATACGGGCTCACTGTATTCGGCGGAGTCCTGTTCTTCCTCGCCCCCCAACGCGGACTCACCTTGGTGGCTGCCGGCATGCTGTCGTTGCTGGCGGTTGCTATCCGCAACTCATGGGCTATTGCCATCGACGTCGTCTCTACACCGCGTGGGCAGCAAGATTCAAAGTAGCCCACTACCCAGGCACCCGGCCGCTTGCGCTTGCGATTGGCGCTCACAAGTGTCGATCCGTGGCCGCTCATGTTCGGTTGGTTTTGCCCTGGCCTCTGCCTATCGGCTCCGGCGCAGGGAGCGAAAACCGCGCCCGCGCCTCCTCGCTGACGCCAGCCGGCTTGCGCGTGGCTGCATCGAGGGGGCACCACAGAGTCAGCGCCTTCGCCAGCACCGCGCGGTCCGCGGCGCGCAGCACTTCGGTATGGCGTTCAAAGCGAAGCCGGCTGGCATGGCCCACCCAGGTTCGCGCGATGATCCGGTCGCCCAGGCACGCCGGCTGCTTGTAGTCGATTTCGTGCCGCAGCACCACCCAGACCCGTTTCTCCAGGTCGGCGGCCGGCGCAAAGGCCGTCCAGTGGGCCACTGCCACGTCCTGCACCCAGCGCAAGTAGATCACGTTGTTGACGTGGCCCAGCACGTCGATATCGCCGGGCTCAACGGTCAATGCCATCTCGAACGCCGGCAAGGTTTCGCTCATTCCCTATCAGTATCGCTCGGCGGGCGCGGGACATAGAAGTTGAAGCCGAGAGCGCGCGAGTCAGCCCGCCAGGGCGAAAGAGAGTAGCCCAGCGCGCAAGCGCTGGGGGAAGCCGTGAACCCATCCAGCCCCGGAACGGGGCGCAAGAGACCGCGTGTCCGCTAGCGGGCGTGGCCGTTGTCTTGCGCCCCGTTCCGGGGCTCACGTGATTCGTCTGCGTCCCCAGCGCTCACGCGCTGGGCTATTGTCTTTCGCCCCTGCCGGGGCTTGCTGCTCGCTCCACACCTTTGACGGATCACGCATAGGTGGTACGCTCGGAAGCTCGCTGTTTTCCGGGGAACCACCGATGCCCCCGAACTTTCATGTCCCGCACCCCGCTCCGCGGGTGCGGCATTTTCGTGACGAAAATATGTTAGGTTAGTGAGTTCACACTCGTTTGGAGGATGTAATGGAAGCACTCGGCATGATCGAAACCAAGGGGCTGGTACCCGCCATTGAAGCTGCCGATGCCATGGTCAAGACGGCCAACGTGGTGCTCACCGGCAAGGAATTCGTGGGCGCCGGTCTGGTGATGGTCACCGTGCGCGGCGATGTGGGCGCGGTCAAAGCGGCTACCGATGCGGGCGCCGCGGCGGCGCGCCGAGTCGGCGAACTGGTCAGCGTTCACGTGATTCCCAACCCGCACGAGGAAGTGGAAAAGGCCCTGCCCACCAGCGGCCTGAAGAAGTAGCGGGCCATGCTTGCCGATAAAGATCTCCTGTCCATTCAGGAGGTCCGGACTAAGGTCGACAAGGCCTACCAGGCATCGCTCAAATACCGCAACTATACCCAACAACAGGTGGACGCGATTGTTGAAGCCGCCGCCGCGGCGGCGCGCGCCAACGCCCGCCGGCTGGCCGAGATGGCGGTGGAAGAGACCGGCTACGGCAACGCGCCGGACAAGTACATCAAGAACCTGCTGAACTGCGACTGGCTGCCGCGCCGCATGAGGGGCGTGAAAACCATGGGCCTGCTGCGGGAGCTGCCGGACGACAAGATCGTCGAATTCGGCGTACCGGTGGGCGTGGTAGCGGCGATTCTGCCCACCACCAATCCCACTTCGACGGCGTTCTACAAGATTCTGATCTCGCTCAAGGCGGGCAATGCGATCGTGATCAGCCCGCACCCGCGCGCCCACAAATGCACCTGCGCCGCCGCCGGCGTCCTGTACCAGGCGGCAATGGCGGCGGGCGCGCCCGAAGACATCATTCAATGCATCGACACGGCCACGCTCGAAGGCACCACCGCGCTGATGCGGCATGAACGCACTGGCGTCATCCTGGCCACTGGCGGACCAGGCATGGTGAAGGCGGCCTATTCGAGCGGCAAGCCTGCATTCGGCGGCGGCCCGGGCAACGTGCCGGTGCTGGTGGATACATCGGCAGACCTGGAAGACGCCGTTCCCAAGATCGTCGCCGGCAAGAGCTTCGACTACGGCACGGTGTGTTCGAGCGAGCAGTCCATCGTGGCCGAAAGAAGCCTGCGCGACCGCATTCTGGCGCTGCTCAAGGCGAACAAGGCATACATCGCCACCGACACCCAGAAAGAAGCGCTGGGCAAATTGCTGGTGATGCCGAACTTCAGCATCAACCCGCAATGCGTGGGCCAGGCGCCCACCAAGCTGGCGCGCATGGCCGGTTTCGAAGTGCCGCCGGATACATCCATCATTTGCGCCGAGGTGGAAGGAGTGGGCAAGCAACACCCGCTCTCGATGGAAAAGCTGTCGCCGGTGCTGGCGCTGATCTGGGTTGCCGATTTCGCGGCGGCGCTCGATACCTGTTACGCGCTGCTCAAATTCGGCGGCCTGGGTCACACGGCGGTGATTTACTCGCGCGATGACGCGCGCACCCGCGAATACGGTTCGCGCATGCCGGCCATGCGGGTGCTGGTGAATACACCCGCGCCGCAGGGTTCCACCGGCATCACTACCAACCTGCTACCCGGCATGACGCTCGGCTGCGGCGCCATCGCGGGTAATATCACGTCGGACAACGTCGGCCCTCTGCACCTGATCAACGTCAAGCGCCTGGCCTACGTGGTTCGCAAGCCGGAAGAGGCCTTCGAGATGTCGATGGATATTCGCCAGGCGCCGAACGGTCCATCGGCCGCGGACGCACCCATCGGAATCGACCGCGGCGCGGTGGTGGCGGCGGTGGAGCGATACCTTGCCTCGCGCGGCGCGCCGGTGGCGGCGCCGGCCGCGGGCGGCCCGTCCTGTAACGCATCCTGCGCCGCGCCCGCCGTGACGTCCTCGGTGGTGCCGAACGTGGCGGCCAGCGTGGTGGACCGCTTTTTGGCGCGACGCGGCGGGGATTCGAGCGGCGGCTTCACCTGACTGACCGCACCCGCGCCGGAGCACGCGCCACCGCCGGCGCCATCGCAGCCCGTTGCCGCGCCCACGCCGGAGCGCGTGGTCTGTGAAGCCGACGTGCGCGATGCGATCAAGGAAAAACGCAAGATCTTCATCGGGCCGAAGACGATTGTTACGCCTTCCGCCCGCGACCTGGCCAGTCCCTCTGATATTCTGGTGTTGGTTCAGGCCTGAGGCTAGCCCCAAGTGGATTTAAATCTCGATACGCTCAAGCGCGAAATATTGGAGTATCTCGACTCAGCCGGCTTCGCCGTCTTTCACAACCGGCCAGGCAGCCTGGAAGGGCTGGGGCTGGTCTTGTGGGACGCGGACAAACATCCCGACTTCCAGTCGTTTCTCGACGTCGCGCAAAAGTGCGGCGCCAAACTGATCCTGTTCGCCTCGGCCGAGTTCGAGGCTTCCGATATCGAAGAGCTGGAAGCCCAGCTTGACGATTGCGATCTCACCCGGGAGGAACGCCGCGATTACGAATCGCGCCTGCATGAACTGCGCGTCTTCACCGGCTTGACCTGCTCGCTTGAGCTGGCGTTCGATCACAACTCGCGCCTCTACGTATACGAACTGCAGCCGGACTGGTACGACGAATTCGGCGGGATCGAAGACGAGATCCTGTCCCGCATGCCCGAAGACGACGAGCCCGATTCGCTCCCCGGCTATTTTTCGAAAAACTGACCGCTTGAGGGTTGCCAGGCGGAAGCGCCTGTCCCACTCGGCCATCGAAGCCGCTCGAAAGTGGGGCAGGCGCTTTCGCCTGCCAACAAGAGCGTGCCGGCTTGCACACAATGCTGACGCCTCGAAGTACGGCCGCCACCCCCGCCCGCTGGCTGTTTCCCGCCCTCGATTCCGACCATGCGACAGCTTTGGGCTCGGCGTTGGGCGTCAGTTCGCTGGTTGCCAAAGTGCTCGTGAAGCGCGGCTACGCCGATGCGGAATCGGGCCGCCGCTTTCTTCATCCTTCGCTGGCCGACCTGGTTGATCCGTTCGGGCTGCGCGACATGGAGCCCGCCGTCGAACGCCTGCGCGCCGCCATCGCGGCCGGCGAAGGAATCCTCATCTACGGCGATTACGATGTGGACGGCACCACCGCGGTGGTTTTGCTGATGACCGCGATTCGCCTGGCCGGTGGCAGCGCGTTCTATCATGTGCCGCACCGCCTGAAAGATGGCTACGGCATGCGCCCGGAGGTGGTGGAGGTTGCGGCCACGCGCGGCGTCAAGCTGATCGTTAGCGTGGATACGGGCATCCGCGCGGCGGAAGTGGTGGCGCGGGCCGCCGAACTCGGTATCGCGGTGATCGTCACTGACCATCATTTGCCGGAAGCCGAACTGCCCCCGGCGCTGGCGGTGATCAATCCCAATCGGCGGGATTGTCCTTATCCGAATAAAGATCTCTGTGGCGCTGGCGTAGCCTTCAAGCTGGCACAAGCACTGCTGGCCCGGTCCGGCTGGCCCGCGGAAAGAGTGGCGCGTGTCTCCGAATCGCTGCTGAAATTAGTCGCGATTGCCACCGTGGCCGACGTGGTGCCGCTGACGGGCGAGAACCGCGTCATGGTGAAATACGGGCTGGACGGCCTGGCGGATGCGCGCAACCCCGGCCTGCGAGCGCTGCTGGAAGTGGCGGGCGTCAGCCGCGGCGTGGCGCCCAGCGCGCGGCAAGTGGCCTTTCAACTTGCGCCGCGCATCAACGCGGCCGGCCGTATGGATACCGCGGAGAGCGTCATCGAGCTGTTTTTGACGGCCGACCCGGCGCGCGGCCGCGAGTTGGCGCAACAGCTTCACGATCGAAACACCGAGCGCCGGCAGGTGGAGGACTCGATTCGCGGCTCCTGCGAGCAGATGCCCGTGGAAGCTCCCGCCGCTGCGTTGGTTTACTACGCGGAGGACTGGCACCGCGGCGTGCTCGGCATCGTCGCCAGCAGAATGGTGGAGCGGCTGCACCGGCCGGTGTTCGTGCTCGGACGCAACGAAGAAGATGGCATGGCGCAGGGCTCCGGCCGCAGCATTCCTGCGTTTCATCTGCTGGAAGCGCTGGAATCGATGTCCGGCCTGTTCGCGCGTTTTGGCGGCCACAAATATGCCGCCGGCGTGACGCTGGAGCCGGCTCGCGTGGATGAGTTCCGCCAGCGCTTCAACGCATATGCCGCCGCCCGGCTGAGCGAGGAGGATTTTGCGCCGCGGTTGGAGATTGATGCGGTGGTCGATCTCGGCGAAATCGCCGAAGCTGCGATTCGGGATGTCTTCGCGCTGGCGCCGTTCGGCCACGGTAATCCGCCGCCGCTATTCGCCGCGCGCGCCGTCGAAGTGGTGGCCGCGCCGGTGGTGATGAAGGAAAAGCACCTGCGCATCGCGGTACGCCAGAACGGCCGCATCCTGACACTGAAGGCCTGGAATTCCGCCGGTCGCGTTGCCGAGTTCGCCCCCGGCGCACGGCTCGATGTCGCGTTCCGATTGGAAGAAGATGCGTATTCCGCCGCGCGCGGCTATCCCGGCTGGGCCGCGATGCTACAGGATGCGCGGCCCGGGGACTGACCTCTCTGTCCCAAGGCGCCGCTCTTGCGCCGCGTGGACAGAGCGGTCTGTCCCCGGCGCCTTTGTTTCACCGGAAACCAGGCTAGGTCTGCAAATCGACTACGATCTCCGCCTCGCCCGCCAGCGCGTCGGCAATCAGATCACGCGAAACGTTCGCACGCCGCCAGCGGCATGATCGGCATCGGCCGCGCCACGAAGCTCGGGAATTCTGGCACGTCACCGGCGACAAGATCGCCGGCGTTACCGGGCCGATTCATTTTTGCGCCACCAACACGCGCGACGGATAGTAAATCTGGCGGACAAAGTGATTTTCGACCAAGTGAACTTCGCCGATTCGATGAGTTCCGGAACCCGCCGCTCCACCTGGCGGCCCCAAAAGGCGGGGGCAAGCCGGCCCGCCACTTTGTAGGCGGAGTTGAAGAGGGAGGTATTCTGCCCAATTAGAACCAAGGTGAGCCGGCCGCCGGGCCGCAGCACGCGATGAAATTCGCCCAGAGTTCGGGCGATGTCGTCACCGGAAAGCAGTTCGAGCAGATAGCAGCAAAACGCCGCATCGAAGGTCTCGTCGCGATAGGGCATCTGGCACGCGTCGACTGCCTGGCAGAGAGTGCGGGCCTTGGGGAAACGGCGGCGCGCCTGCCGCCCGGTGCGGGCGGCCATGTTGGGCGACAGATCGAAGCCGATGGTGGCGCCGTTGGGATTCACTTTTACCAGGCGGCGGAATATCTCGCCGCTGCCGGTGGCGGCTTCCAGAACGTTCATGCCGTCGCGCACTCCGGAGCGGGTCAGCGCGCGGCGATGAGCGCGCGAGTGGAACAGCACGGTGGAAAGGGGATAGACCGCCGCGAGATGATCGTAGACGCGGCGGGTCCGCTGGGCCAACGTCATCGGCAGCCCGCCGGCCGGCCACTGGCTTACGAGTTCTTCAGGTCTGGGCAAAAGGTTGTCCTCACACAATTCATGAAACTGCCGCCAGGTTGGTCTCGAGTTCGGGCACTTCGAGTTGTACGCGGGTGCCTTCTCCCGGCTGGCTTTCGATCCACATCCTGTAGTCGTTGCCGAACAGTACTTTCAGGCGTTCGTGCACGTTGCTGACGCCGATGCCGTGGTCGAGCACGGTGGCCAGCTTCTCTTCCGGGATGCCCACGCCGTCGTCCTCCACCAGCAGGTGCAGGCGCGATCCGTCGCGGCTGGTGCGGATGCGGATGGTGCCGCCTTCCACTTTGCCGCCGATCCCGTGCTTGATGGAGTTTTCCACCAGCGGCTGCAGGAGCATGCTGGGAACCAGCATGTCCAGCGTGTCTTCGGCCACGTCCTTTTCGAAACGCAGCTTGTCGCCGAAACGAACCACCTCAATCGCCAGGTAGTCTTCGATGAAGCTCAGCTCGTCACGCAGGGTGCTGAAGTTTTCGTGTTTGCGCAGCAGGCGCCGCAGCACCTTGGATAGCTTCACCACCATCACCCGCGCCTGGTTGGGATCGGTGCGGATCAGCGAAGAGACCGAGTTGAGCGTGTTGAACAGAAAGTGGGGGTTGATCTGGCTGGTCAGCGCGGCCAGCCGCGCTTCCACCAGCAGGCGCTGCTGCTCCTCGAGCTTCTTTTCGTTGCGCGTGTTGTTCCAGATCTTCAGCGGTATGGTGACGGCGAAAACCGTCGCCAGGTACAGCGCCACCCAGGTCAGCGGGCGGTCGCCGCCCGGAGGGCGGAGGCGAAAGACGCTGGCTATGTCACCCCCGCCCAGATTGGATTGGGCCAGGATCTGGCGCAGGAACTCCGCCACCAGGATGGCGGCGAGCAGCAGCAGGTGAAACGCCGTGCGCTGGTAGTTGCGGCTCTCTTTGAAGAAACGCCAGATGTTGAGATCGAAGTAAGGGGAGAAACGCCAGATTTCTTCCGGATCCGGCGCCAGGTCACGCACCAGACCGCCCAGCACGCCCACCCCGGCCAGCAACGGCAAGGTGAGCAACTCGCCGCCGGGCAGAAGCGCGGGCAGCGAGATGAGCACTCCGGAAACCAGCCCGGTGACGTAGCCGCCCAGGATGCCCGCCAGGAAGGCGCCCTCCAGACCCAGGTCGGCGCCGTTATACGAGGCTTTACCGGCCACGCGCGTGGCCACGCTGGCGCCGAACACAACGCTCAGCCAGATCGCCAGTTCCAGCCGCTGCCCGAGCGGGCGGTTTTCCCGCATCAACATGGCTTTAAAGCGGTTGGAGCGCGCCAGAATGCTCGCGATGGCAGCCATGGCAGCCAGCTTGACCAACAACGTGACCAGGTAGCCTTGCAGCATGGGGGACGGAAGCCATTATAATGGAAGGAGTAAGGGTTCCCCAAACGGATCATGAACAGTTATTCCGCGGCGCCGCTCGAAAAGGTCGCCGAAGCGGACTTTCCCACCGAATTTGGCGCGTTCCGTATCTACGGTTTTCGCGGTGGTGAACGCGGTCCGGCGGATGAGCTCCGCGAAGAAGCCATCGCTCTGAAAATGGGTGATCTGGCCGGCGAGCCTCCGCTGGTTCGCATCCATTCCCAATGCTTGACCGGCGACGTTTTCCACAGCCTGCGCTGCGATTGCCGGGCGCAACTGGAGATTGCGCTCGAAAGCATCGCGCGCGAGGGCCGCGGCCTGCTGATTTACGAGGCCCAGGAAGGACGCGGAATTGGCTTGCTCAACAAGCTGCGGGCCTATGAGTTGCAGGATCGGGGCGCGGACACCGTGGAGGCCAATGAGCAACTGGGCTTCGATTCCGATCTGCGCAGTTACGCGTTGCCGGCGGCCATTCTGCGCTATTTCGATCTGCGGCGAATCCGCCTGCTCTCGAACAACCCGGAAAAAGTCGAGGCCGTCGAAAGCGCCGGCGTCCGTGTGGTGGAGCGGGTGCCGTGCCTGGCTCACGTGATCGACACGCGCGAAGCGTATCTCCGCACCAAGAAAGAAAAGATGGGACACCTGCTGGAAGGCCTGTAGGAGGCTGCTGCAAGAGTTCGGCAAAAACAATCTTGGGCCACGGATGAACACCGATGAACACGGATAAACCAATTCTCTTCAATCTGTGTTCATCACTGTTGACCCGTGGCCATGATGCTTTTGTTTTTCAGCAACTGACTTTCCCGGCAGCTTGAAATGCGGCGTCCCGGATTGGGTTTAGAGCCAGTGGCGGCGCCGCCAAATCACAACGCGATGCGCTGGGGCCGGCTGTGGCTGGCACTGCCGCTCGCGGTTTACCTGTTACTGCCCACGCGGAATTATTACTGGGACGGGGTGGCGTTCGCCATCAACGTGGAAAAGCAGCTCCCGCTCCGCGACACGCTGCACCCCAATCATCTGCTCTATACGGCGGCTTACGTGTGGCTGTACCATGCGGCGCTACTGATCGGGCTCCAGACACGTGCGTTGTTCCTGATGCAGTCCGTCAACAGCCTGCTGGCCGGGGCCAGCGTGGCGCTGGTCTACCGGGCGCTGCGGCGCAGGGCCATCCGGATGGAGAGCGCGATCACGGGCACGCTCGTCTTTGCTTTTGCCGCCACCTGGTGGAAGTTTTCGACTGACGCGGATGCATACATACCGTCGATCTTTCTTCTGTTGTGTGCGAACGATCTGCTGGAAACCAGGCGCAACGTGTTTTTGGCCGCGGCGACACACGCCGCGGCAATGCTCTTTCACGAGTTGGCCATTCTCTTTCTGCCGATAGCCTTATTGAGGCTTAAGGGACCGAAGAACCGCCTGTCTTACGCGGCGTGCTCGCTGGGGCCGGCCGGCATCGCGTACGTTTTGGCCTACCGGGAGGTGTGCGGACGATTTCGTGTGGCCCGCCTGGCCGGCTGGGCGATGGCGCATTCCCCCGACGCTTCGTTTTCCTGGCAGCCGCTGCGCGATCTGGGCTTGACGCTCGCCGGCACGCTGCGCCTTTTTTTTGGCGGAAGGCTCGACCAGGCGGCCGCGGGGCCATTCACCATCGTCGGAGCCGTGGCCGTGGCTGCCTGCCTGGCGGGGTTGGCGGTGGGCTGGAAGCGCGGCGGCGCGCCTCGGTTCCGCATGCCACCCAAGGACCTGCTGCTGTGGGTGGGTGTTTATGCGGCGTTCCTTTTCGTCTGGATGCCGCAGAACACGTTCTACCGGCTGTTCTATTTGCCGCCGCTGGTGATCGGCGCGTGCTGCTCAGTGAGGCGCGCGCGGGCGGACCGGCTTTTGCCGTGGATGTTCTGCGGCGCGCTGTTCGCGTGGAACCTGGTTTTTGCCATCTACCCCCAATCGCGCGTGGAGAACAACGTGGCATTGCGTTTTGCGCTCGCGCAGCATGATCGCTGGCCGCCGGGTACGCCGATCGCGTTTCACATTTTCCATCCGGATTTGTGGACTATCAGCTACTTCAACCAGCAGGCCGCGTGGCTTGGATTCGACAAAATGGATCTCGGCCGGCTGGAACAGAGCCTCGCCAGTGCGCGGCAACGCGGCCAACCGCTATGGCTGGAAGCGACGGCATACGATTTCCTGTCCACCGATCCCGCCGGCCGGCGCTGGCTCGAATTGCACCCAACTGCCCGGTGGTTGCGCTTCCACGACCGGAAGCACGAGTTCCGATTCTATCGAGTGCCGTAGCATTGAGAAAGCGCTCCCCGACGGTCGCGCCTCTGGTCGGAGCCGCGACCATTAGGGAGCGGTCAGTTTTCGATCGAACCGCTCGAAGACCTAGCGGCTCCCCAGCTTGCGCCGGGCGGTGCGACCCAAAGCGAGCAGCGCCACGCCGGCCAGCATGAAGGTGGAACTCTCCGGCGCGGGCGACGGGCCGCCGTCCTGAAACTCCAGCCCTTCCAACATCTGTGCCGCAACGGGCGGGTCGGCCTGGGTCGAGTTTTCATAGACGTAGGCGAGGTCGGAGGACCGGCCGACACTGTCGGTCAAGTAGCCTTCCGCATAGGTGAGTATCGCCGCGGGGGTCGCGGTTCCGGTCGACTCCTGCACCGTGCCGGTGGTAAATGGGTTCTGTCCTCCGGTGTACACACCGTCCTGTGCGATTTTCCAGATCGCGAGTTGCAGCCCCGCAGCCTCATCACCCGTGGTCGCCCCCGCCTGCTCGTTATCCAAGAGCCACGCAACCTGCTCGAGGGCGGCGATGGTCGGCGGTGGGGTGACTTGGCTCGGCAGCAGAACGGCGGTGTTATAGGTGTCATTCAGGTCAATGTCGGTTAACAGTTGAACGCACATGGATGTGCGGTCGAATTCGGTGCCGACGTCATTGGTGACTTGGATGTTGATGGTGCCGGCGAAGTAAACGTCTGTGGGCGTGAGGACCGAGTTGATCGTTTCATCGATGTAGAAATTGGAATCCCCGGTCCCGACTGAAGTGACTTCAATCGTGTCCGCGGCGGCGATTCCGGACGCTAGAATCGCCACCGCGAGTACTCCGAGCACGCGTCGAGATGGTGCTAATACACTCATCGGATGCCCGAGTGTAGCGTGCGCCGGACGCCGGCAAAAGCCCCACGGGTTCTATACGTTAGGGGAAACGCCAAGCAAGAACAGGGGTATCCAAACAGGTGGTACTAACCCTGTCGTATCCGGGAATCAAGGGGATGGAGGGAACCTGGGACTGGGGTTAATTAACTCTCATACCCTAGCAACTACCATTACCCTCAAAACCAGCGTGGGGATTTGTGACGGAGAGCGCGCCTGGCGCCGGTTTTTATCTGCCTTTCAACTGCTCGGGCAGCACGGCGTAACCCTCCGGAGGTGGGAACAGGGACACCAGCAGTTCCAGGCGGCGGCGCAAATAGCGGCTGGGCATCTGGCGCGGGCCGGTTTCCACGTCGATGTCGCAGCAGGTGCCGTGGAGGTACAAGGTCAAGGTGTCCTCGAAGGCCTGCCGCGCGTAGTCGCGAAACAGCTTGGTTTCCTTCCGAACGTTGGTCTGCCGCCGCACCAGGGCCTGTTTGAGATGCCAGCCTTTTTCATCCACCTCGCCGTGAACCTCGGCGCTCAATTCCTCGCGGATGGCACGAAAGAAGCGCTCCTGCACATCCTGGGTCCAGCGGTCGGCCGTGAGGGCCGCCAGCGCGTTATAGAGCCGGTAATGATATTCGGCGACGTCGCTATCCTTGATGCCGAGCGCCAGCACGGTCCATTTATCCAGGTCGCGCCGGCAATACGCGAGATAGCGGCCTTCGGCGGGACGCTCGAAGCGGACGGCGTCGCCCTCCTTGCCGTTGCCGCGCTCCAGATACGGCGCCAGGATAATGCCCACTTGCGGGAGCATGGCCACCAGGGCGGGCGAAAGGGCGGCGATCGGGTCGTTCAGGTATTGCTTGACCTCGTCTTCCGCGACGGGCAACGTGGAAAAGTAAGAAAACTTCGCCGTGAGCGGAATCATCTGGCCGCGAAAACGCGCCGCCAAATCGTCCACCGTCATTTTCGATCCGTCTAGTTCGGCTGCCATGACCCGAATCGATTGTAACAACACGCCGGGGTAAACTTGGAATCGGTGTCGCGTAAAATCTTAGTTTCGGCGGGCGAAGCGTCGGGCGATCTCTACGCGGCGTTGGTGGTCGCCGAGCTGCGCCGTGTCTCGGAGGGCCTCGATTGCTTTGGTTGCACCGGGCCGCGGCTGCGCGCCGAGGGTGTGCGCACGGTGGTGGATGCGGCGGATTTGGCCGTGGTGGGGCTGCTGGAAGTGGTGAGCCACCTGCCGCGCATCTGGCGCGAATACCGGAAACTGGTGGCCGCCGCCCGCGCGGAAAAGCCGGAGCTGGCGATCCTCACCGATTCACCCGATTTTCACCTGCCTCTGGCGCGCCGTTTGGCGGCCCAACGCATTCCGGTGGTTTACCTGGTGGCGCCGCAAGCCTGGGCCTGGCGGAAAGGCCGCGTGAAGACGCTGCGCCGCACTGTCACCCGCCTGCTGTCGATCTTTCCGTTCGAAGAGGAGTTCTTTCTCGCTGCCGGGGTGAAGACATCCTATATCGGCCATCCTCTCGTTCGGTTGGTGAAGCCATCCCTGAGCCGGGAGGAATTTTTCAGGAAACACGGATTCGATCCGGCCCGTCCATTGATATCGATACTACCCGGAAGCCGGCGTGGAGAAGCGGCGAGGCACCTGCCTGCGCTGATGGAGGCGGTTGGCATCCTCAATCGCGAACAGGCCCTGAGTTTCGTCTTACCGGCTTCGGGTAACACCGGGGCCGGGTTTTTCTTGAGCCGGATCGGGGACTCGCCCGTGCGGGTGATCGAAGGGGAAAGCTGGGACGCCATGGCGCACTCCACGCTGGCGCTGGCTGCCAGCGGAACGGTGACCGTGGAGGCCGCGCTGCTGGGCGTTCCGATGGTGACGTTTTACAAAGTGACCACGCCCAGTTGGCTGCTAGGGAAGCTGATGGTGAAGGTGCCTTACTACACGATGGTGAACCTGATTGCCGGACGCCGGGTGGTGCCGGAGCTGATGCAAGGCCAAATGACCGGCGGCCGCATCGCCCAAGAGGCGCTACGCCTTTTGCGCGCGCCGGATGAGCGGGAGCGCATGTTGGCTGGCCTCGAAGAAGTGCGGGGCCGGCTCAGCCAGGCGGGGCCGGACGCGCCACGCCGCGCCGCGGCCATCATACAGGATATCCTGGAAGGACAGGTGGCTCATGTATCGTGAATTCCGCGCGCTCTCGGGCGCTTTGGCGGTGAGTGCGTTGCTGGCAATCGCGCCTTCGTCCCTGCTGGCTCAGGAACGCCGCGCCGGCCCGCAAATCGACGTGCAGGGCTACACCATAGAAGCGGAGATCGCGCCCGACTCGCAATCGCTCTCGGCCAAGGCGGAGGTGCATTTCGTGCCGCTGGTGGATAACCTCGCCTCGGCCAGCTTTGAGCTGAACAACGCGCTCAATATCGCCCGCGTGGTGGATGGCCAGGGAAAACAGATTTCCGCTTCCCGCAACCAGCAGGATTTTTCCGTCCGGCTTGCGTTCGATCCGGCGCTTCCCAAGGGCCAGCCGGCGGCCATCACTTTTTACTATGACGGCAAGCTCAGCGGGCAGGAAGATTCGCCGGTGGAGGGCATCCGTTTCGCCGCCATCCACCCGGATTTCGCCTACCTGATGTATCCGGCGCGCTGGTTCCCGGTGAGCGGTTACTCGACCGACCGGTTCGCCGCCGATATGAAGGTTACCGTGCCGGCGGGATACACCGTGTTGGGCAGCGGTATGGATTCTCACCAGGCGGCCGGCGACAAGATTCAATACGAATTCAAGTTCGAGCACCGGTCGTTCCCCGGCAGCATCGCGGTGGTGAAGGATGCTCCCAAGCGCGTGCAGGCCGAAGGCGTCACTACGTCGCTGTACTTGCGCGGCGCGGAGGCCGGCATGGCGGACGCTTATGGGAACGAGACCAGCCAGATCATGTCGTACTTTTCCGGCGTTTTCGGGCCGCCGCCCTACGCCGACCTGACCGTCGTCGAGACCGAAGCGGGCGCACCCAACGGATTCGCGGCGCCGGGCCTGATCTTCCTCTCGCCGCGCGCCCTGACGCGCCCGGTGGCGTCCAAGCTGGTGGCCAATGAGGTCTCCCGCCAGTGGTGGGAAGAAATGGTCTCCGCGGGCACACGCAATCACCTGTGGCTGACCAATGGGCTGGCGGCGTACTCGGAACTGTTGTGGGTGGAGCACACCTCCGGCAAGGGCGCCATGGAGAGCCAGGTTCACGACGTGATGGTGGAATCGTTGACCGTGGACACGGTGCCGATGATGCAATCGGCGCGCCTGGAAGATTATTCTCCGGAGCTGTGGGCGCTGACCGGCAGCAAGGGCGCCGCCGTCGTCAACATGCTGCGCTACCTGATCGGCGACGACAAGTTCTTCGAGGTGCTTAAGGACTATGCGCAGGGACGCGTGTGGAAAACGGCGACTACCGAAGATTTCCGCGACATCGTCGAGAAAGTGACGGGCAAGAACCTGGGCTACTTCTTCCTGCAGTGGGTCGAATCGAGCGGCGCGCCGGAATTCAAGCTCGAATACACGGTATACCGCACGCAGGTACCGAAGGAAGGCTTCCGCGTGATGGGAAAGATCAGCCAGGATATGGACACGTTCCGCATGCCGGTGGAGCTGAAGATCGAAACCGACGGCAAGCCGGAGCAGCAGCGCATCGAAGTGGTGGGCACATCCTCGGAGTTTTCGGTCGACACGTTCGGCAAGCCCAGCAACATCGTCATCGATCCGGACAACCTGGTTTTGCGCTACAGCCCGGCGCTGCGGGTCGCAGTTGCCATCAAGAAGGGCGAGCAGTTCGCCGAGCTGAGCCAGTTCCCGGAGGCGCTGCAGCAGTATCAGAAGGCGCTCGAAACCAACCGCACCAGCTCGCTGGCGCACTACCGGATCGCCGAAGTCTACTTCCTGGAGAGCAACTTCCAGCCGGCCGCCAACGAATTCCGCGAAGCCCTGAACGGCGACTTGCAGCCCAAGTGGACCGAGGTGTGGGCGCACATCAACCTGGGCAAGATTTTCGATATCACCGGCCAGCGCGACCGCGCCGTGAACGAATATAATCTCGCCATGCGCACCAAGGACGACACGCAAGGCGCGCAGGAAGAAGCCACCAAATACCTGAAGACCGCCTACGAGCGGCCGCGCCACACCGAACAATAGCCCGCCGCGCCGCCTGTCAGGCGGCTCGATGGCCCCTCCGTCTGTGAAACCGGATAGACTGTGCGATGAGCCGCGGCGACCATCTCCCGGCTCATCGGGAAGGAAGCCATGAAGCTTACCAGACGAAATGCGCTTGGGCTGATTGCCGCCGCGCCGCTTGCCCGTTTGCGCGCCGACGCGCCGGTCAATCTCGAGATCGCCAAAGGTCCATTCGCGGGGACACGCGAATCGCTCGCAGCCTACCGCGTGCCGGAATGGTTCCGCGACGCCAAGTTCGGAATCTGGGCGCATTGGGGGCCGCAATCGGCTGCCGAGGACGGGGATTGGTACGCCCGCGGCATGTACATCGAAGGCAGCCCGCAATACAAATACCACCTGGAGCATTACGGGCATCCCAGCAAATTCGGTTTCAAGGACGTGATTCCGACCTGGAAGGGCGATCAGTTCGACCCAGATCGTCTGGTGGAGCTTTACAAGAAGGCCGGCGCCAGGTATTTCGTCAGCATGGGCGTGCACCATGACAACTTCGATCTGTGGAACTCCAAACACACGCGCTGGAACGCGGTGAACATGGGCCCCAAGAAAGATATCGTTGGGATGTTCCGACAGGCTGCACTCAAGCAAGGCCTCAAGTTCGGCGTGAGCGACCACCTGTGGATCAGCTACAAGTGGTGGGCGGTGAGCCATGCGAGCGATAAGCAGGGCCCGCTGGCGGGCGTACCGTACGATGGCGCCGATCCACTGAATGCCGATCTGTACCATGAGGGCGCCAGCGGGCGATTCGCGGGGCCGAACGTGGAGTGGAACGACAACGGCATCCCGGATTCCTGGAAGCGCCACTGGTTTGACCGCATCAAGGACTTGATCGACCAATACCAGCCAGATCTGCTGTACACCGATGGTTTACTGCCGTTCGAAGACTACGGACTGAACCAGGTTGCGAACCTCTACAACCTCAGTGCCGCAAGGCACGGCGGCGTTGCGGAAGCGGTCTATACCAGCAAGCGGCCGGAGGACTGCGAGACCGGGACCTGCCTGCTCGACGTGGAGCGCGGCGTGGCCGACGGGATTCAGCCGAATCCATGGCAGACCGATACCTGCGTTGGCGAGTGGCATTACAAGCGCGGTGCAAAGTACAAGACGCCCAAGACGGTGATCGATCTGCTGGTCGATATCGTAAGCCGCAACGGTAATCTGCTGCTGAACTTTCCGCTTCCCAACAGTGGCGCGCCGGACGCCGAAGAGTTAAGGATCGTCGCCGCCATCACCGATTGGATGGCGGTGAACAGCGAGGGCATCTACGGCACGCGCCCCTGGAAGATCTTTGGCGAGGGGCCGGGGACGCAGGTGGCGAAGAAGGGCGCATTCAACGAATCGGCGCGCAAAGCTCTCACTGCCGAAGACGTGCGCTT
>Ga0181529_10002619_pt1 | contig 21311 bp, 10 predicted proteins | sample PEATcosm2014_Bin_36_FD_119763 | JGI IMG/M metagenome (GOLD analysis project Ga0181529, IMG submission 119763) | Peatland microbial communities from MTU Mesocosm Facility, Houghton, MI, USA - PEATcosm2014_Bin10_30_metaG | ecosystem: Environmental > Terrestrial > Soil > Wetlands > Peat | place... | reverse complement strand
CCCGAAGGACTGTTCCAGGTGATGCTCTCGATGGCGTCCACCCTCACCACGTTCTCCATGCGGGTGCAGGCCCGCGACCTGCCGCTCTACGACCACGAAAATCTGGGCGCTTGCTTCGCCGAGCTCGACGAGATGCTGCGCGACCTGCTGGAAACCGTCATCCCCAGCAACTTCGTATCGCTGCCTCTGAAGCTCATCCGGCCGGCGATCTATGCGGCGTCGGTGTTCGAAGACCGCTTCCTGGAGAACACCAGGATGTACCTCGCCATCCGCGCGGATATGAACGAAGGCGAGTTGATCCAGAAGGTTCCGCAGTTGGTGAAGGTCTGCTCGGCAAGCCACATCGAGCACCTGATTTTGCAGGCGCTGAACGGCGTGCAACTGACGCATGTGATGTCGCCGCCCACCACCATTCCCATCAAGCTCGACCACCAGTATTTCAGCCTGAACCAGTCGGGAGTGGCGTGGGAAGCGATCGCGCGCGCCCGCAACGTGGCGGCCTATGTGCCGGCGGACTTTCAGAATCCGCAAGCCGAGCTGATCATTCTGCTGCCGGAAGGCCAATCACCGCTTGCTTAGGACTACCGCAAGCACGATCAGCGCAATCAGCACCACCACGGTGGCGGCGATCGCGACAATTACGGCCGGACGCATTTTAGGCTTCTGATCGGGAATCGGAACCACGGCTGCGGGCTTCCTCGGCTCGGCGGGTTTGGCCGGCTCGTGTTGTCCGGGCATCTCGCCAAAGACCCCCGTATATTCGCCGGGAGAACCCTGCGGCCCTGAGGCCCTCGGCGCGGACGGCTCTAAGGCCTCCTTCGCCAGCTTCGCCAGATCTTCCGGACTGCCGAACAATTCCGACGCCGACGTGTTCAGCGACAGCGGCGCCGTGGCGGGCGAAGGCGCGGATCCCCCCTCGCCCAGTTCCGGGCCGAACATGCGGGTGAATTCTCCGGCTTTCTGGAACGGCTTGCTCTCGGGAGGCGTAATCCGCGCGGCCTTGGCTTGCTCCCCGGCGATGTCGATGGCCTCGCCGGATAGCCCCGAACCGAACAGCTTGGTGAACTCGCCGGTATCCGCCGAAGAAGTCCAGTCGGCGGGAGGGCTGGGAACCGGCCCGGGCGTGGGCTGCGCGTCGCGCCGGCGGGGGACGGGCGGTGGGATCGCCGGTTTCGGCGGCGGTACATGGAACGGCGGTCTCGCGGCGCTTGGCGCAAGGGGCGGAGCCGGACCGAAAGCGCGAGTGAAGTCGCCGGCGTCCTCCGGGAGGGACATCGCTGGGGTTGCCGCGGCGGGCCGCGAACCGGGGAACAGTTGGTCGAACTCCCGCGACGAATCGTCCAGCAGACCGGGACTGGGCGATGCGGCCGGCGGGCGGACCGGTTCCGGCGGCTTGGCGGCCAACTTCGCAGGTGGATTCGCGGGTGGCCGAGCGGCCGCCGGCAACCGGTCGAACTCCCGCGACGAATCATCCAGCAGACCGGGACTGGGCGATGCGGCCGGCGGGCGGACCGGCTCCGGCGGTCTGGCGGCCAACTTCGCAGGTGGAATCGCGGGTGGCCGAGCGGCCGGCGGCAACCGGTCGAACTCCCGCGACGAATCGTCCAGCAGGCCACGAGTCGGCGGCGCGGCTGGCTTTGCTGCCGTGGCTGCGGAAGGCAGAGGCTCGCCGAATAATTCCTCGAATTCGCGCGACACCGCGTCCGACAAAGCCGCGGGTGGCGATACGAGCGGCGGACGCACAGGCGCCGGCGGTGTGTCCACCGGCTTCACCGGGATGGCGCGAGGCGAGGCCGCCGGCGTGAACTCGCGCGAAGAATCGTCCAGCAGGCCGGGAGACGGCGACGCGACTGGCTTCGCGGAAGGAGCGGCCGGCTTGGGCGACGGCATGAATTCGCCGGTCGCGTCGTCCAGCAGGCCGGGCGGCTTCGATGCCGCCGGCTTCGGCGGGGTCGGCGTGGCAGGAGGAGTGGTCGCGAACAACTGCTCGAATAAGGCATCGTCCAACGCGGCGGGAGCGGTGGCGGCCGATGGCGCGGATGGCCGCGCCGGTTCCGGCCGCCGGTTCACCCAGTCTCGCAGGTTGGAAAAGGCTTCACTGGCCTCGGTGACAGCGTATTGGGAGCCGGCGAATTCTCCGATTTCAAGGAGCGGCGCCACCGGTTTTCCGCCCGCACCCGTCAGCTTCGCTTTCAGCGATGCGAGTAGCGCCTGACCTCCGGGATTGAACAGATGCAGGTAGACCGATCGGCCGGTTGCGTTCTCAATGGCGCGGAAAGTTTTCGCCTCCCCATCCGCGATGAGCCGCTCCAGTTCGTACCTCTTGTAGAAACTCATAGACGACTCCAGCCAAGGACCGATGTATTATGATGATGGCAATTTGTTCACGGGGGGTCAACAGCGGTACCATGCCGAAGGACTCTCCAGAGGTGGGAATGAAGAATCTTTCGCGAGTTGTCTGGTCGGAAGGAATGTACGTCGGGCCTCAACATTTTCAGGCTCAGAATCGATATTTCGAAGATACCATTCAATTCTCGACGTCCAGCATCTGGTACCAGCCGTTCGGATTTTGCGGGTACCACCTGGACGCGGAAGCGCTGCGCAACGGCACCGCAACCCTGGTCCATGCCCGCGGCGTGTTCCCCGATGGCCTCACGTTTCACATGCCGGAGTTCGATGAACTCCCCGCGCCACGCCGCATCGCCGATTTCTTTCCCGCCATGCAGGACAGCGTGGATATTCTGCTCGCTGTTCCGGAATTTCGCCCCGACGGCTTCAACTGTGCGCTCAACGAAACCGAGAACACAGTACCGGTGCGCTACCTGGCCGAAGAGAAGCCGCTGCCGGATGAGAATACCGGCCGCGACGTCAAGATGATCCAGTTAGGGCGGAAGAATCTGCAGCTTCTGCTCAGCACCGAGAGTGCCGAAGGCATGATGGTGCTGCCCCTGGCGCGCGTCCGGCGGCAGGGAACCGGCCAGTTTGTCTTCGACGAACACTTCTTTCCGCCGTCGCTGCAGATCAGCGCGTGCCCGCCGCTGATGGCGCTGGTCCGCCGCTTAATCGACGTGCTGCAGGAGAAGTGCCGCACGGTGGCGCATCCCAAGCAGTTGGGGAGTGCGACGGTCTCCGGCTTCTCGGCCGAAGGCATCGCCAACGCCTGGTTTCTGCATTGCCTGAATTCCAGCCTGGGACCGCTGCGCCATCTGGCCGTGTCCAAGCGCGCGCATCCCGAAGAGCTCTACGTGGAATTGTCGGGACTGGCGGGCGCGCTGTGCACCTTCAGTTTCGATTCGCAACCCGGCTCCCTTCCCTTGTACGATCACTTCCACCTGGCCGAGTGTTTCGAAGCCCTGGATAAGCACATTCGCATGCACCTGGAACTGATCGTCCCCAGTAATTGCGTGCCGATCCCGCTGACCGAGAGCTCGCGCTTCTTTTATGAAGCCCGCATCACCGATGAACGAACCCTCAACCGGTCGCGATGGATCTTTGGAATTCGCTGCGCCATCGGCGAGGCCGACCTGATCGAGAGCGCTCCCCGGCTGGTCAAGTTCTGCTCCCGCGATTTCGTGCCGCGGCTGGTGGAGCGCGCGCTGTACGGGCTGAAGCTGTCGCACATTCCAGTGCCGCCTCCGGCGCTGTCGCCGAAACTCGAGTTCCAGTATTTCGCCGTCGACAAGGCCGGTCCCTGCTGGGAGCGGCTGGTTAAGACCCGCGAAGTCGGCATCTACGTTCCCGGTGAATTACCCGACCCGGAGATCGAACTGTCTGTAATATTAGAATCGTAAGGATTGACTCGTGCCCAACATGGAAGAGGGACGCCCTCTTGCTCCATCCACTTCGCCCGATAACCTGGCTTTGCAACTCCAGGAGTTGTTCACTGCCGTGGTGCGGCTGCGCGCGCGACGGCAGGAAGTCAGCAACGCCGACCTGTTCCGCAGCCAGGTGCTGCACTCCATCAAGACCGCCGAAGCGGCGGCCCGCGCGCGCGGATACACCGACGAAGATATCAGGCTGGCGATTTTCGCGGTCGTCGCGTTCCTTGACGAATCGCTGTTGAACCTGCGCCAGGCAGTCTTCAACGATTGGGTGCGGCGTCCGCTGCAAGAGGAAATGTTCGGGCGTCACGTGGGCGGCGAGATCTTCTTCGATCAGCTGCAGCAACTGCTGGAGCGCCGCGATTCCGACGAAGCTGCCGACGTCTTGGAGGTTTACTATCTTTGCCTGCTGCTCGGATACCTGGGCCGCTTCAGCATCAGCTCGAAGGGCGACCTGCGCGTCCTGATGGAGAAAACCAGCGACAAGATCAACCGCATCCGCAAGACGCAGCCCGATCTCTCGCCCGCATGGGCGCTGCCCGCCGAGACTGGGCACGAGCTACGATCGGACCCCTGGATACGCCGCATGCTGATCGGCGCGGCGGTGCTGGTAGGGATCGCATTAGTGCTGTTTCCCGTGTATAAGATGTCGCTCGGTTCGGAAGTTGACTCCATCGGGCTGATTTCGGGCGGAGGACGTCCTTAGGCCGGCCATGGGTTCCTACTATCTGATTTCCGTAGTCGTCATGCTGGTGTTCCTGGTGGTCTCGTGGATCGTCACGGGGCTTCTGCATCTTTCCGGCCAGGCCGAGACGGTAGTCCGCATGGTCCTGACGGGGCTGATATTCGGCGCCTTCGGCGCACTGTATTATTTCCGCTCCCGTCGCCAGAAGCAGCCCCCCACCGATGCCGAACGGACGCAACAGAACGTCGCCAGTTCGGAGAGAGAGATCGGATTCTTCATCCGCGATGCGGAAACCCGGCTGGCTGCCTCCAGCCTCGGCAAGGAAGCTAAGCTCAGCCAGATGCCGGTGTTCTTCGTGGTGGGCGACACCGCATCGGCCAAGACCAGCGTCTTCGTGCACTCAGGTCTGGAGCCCGATCTCCTGGCCGGGCAGGTATATCAGGATACCGCCATCGTCTCCACGCGTCCGCTGAATATCTGGCTCGCCCAGCGATCCGTGTTCGTGGAACCGGGCGGCCCCATGCTGGACGATCCCGCCCGCTGGGGCCGGCTCATCAAGCGACTGCAGCCGCTACGCCGCCGCCTGTTTGGCGCCAAGCCAGCTCCGCGAGCCGTCATCGTCTGCGTGGATTGCGAGACTTTCCTCAAACCCGGCGCCGATGAGAACCTGGCGACCCTGGCGCGCAGCCTGCACACGCGCATCGGCGAAATCGCGCAGATTCTGGGCGTCCGGCTGCCCATTTACGTACTGTTCACCAAGCTCGACCGCCTGGCGTCGTTCACCGATTTTGTCCGCAACCTCACCGACGACGAAGCCAACCGCGTCCTGGGCGTCACCTTGCCGCTGCGCGGCGGACGGGAACAAGGCGGGGTGTACGCCGAACAAGAGTCGCGGCGGCTGGCTGCGGCGTTCGAGGGCCTGTTTTACAGCCTCTGCGGCAAGCGACTGCCCTTTCTGGGCCGCGAAAATAAGGCCGACAAACTCGGTCCGGTGTACGAGTTTCCGCGCGAATTCCGCAAGCTGCGCAACGCCGCCGTGCGCTTCCTGGTGGACCTGAGCCGTCCCAGCCAGTTGCGCATCGACCCGTTTCTGCGAGGCTTTTATTTTTCCGGCGTCCGCCCGATTACGGTGAAGGATTCCGCGCCGGTGGCGCGCGCGGCGTCTCCCGCCGAAGGCAAATTCAATCGCGGGGCCACCGGCATCTTCGATCTGCAGGGCCTGGGCGCGGACCCATCCCCGCTCGCCGCTCCCGGACAGACCCGCCGCGTTCCGCAGTGGCTTTTCCTGGGCCATCTGTTCAGCGACGTGATCCTGCGCGACCGCGCCGCCCTGGGCATCAGCGGCCAGACCAGGAACCGCGAAATGATGCGGCGCGCGATCGCCGGAGTGGTGGGGGCGTTGTTCCTGACGTGGTCCATCGGCATGACGGTGTCGTATTTCCGGAACCGCGCCCTGGAAGCGCGCGTCTCGGAGGCCGCTCGCGGAATCGGACGCGGCGAGACCGGCGGCGCCGGCCAGCAGCTTCCCTCCCGCGACGCCCTGGAACGGCTGGACAAGCTGCGCGAAACCGTGGAGCTGCTATCGCAGTACGAACGCGAAGGACCGCCCTGGAGTCTGCGCTGGGGCCTGTATGTGGGCAGCGATCTCTATCCGCCGGCCCGCCGCCTGTACTTCAGCCGCTTCCATCAGTTACTCTTCGGTTCCACGCAGGAGGCGCTGGTGGATACGCTTCGTAAGTTGCCTCCCAAACCGGGTCCCAACGACGAATATAAGCCCACCTACGACACTCTCAAGGCCTACTTAATCACCACCTCCAACCATGAGAAGAGCACGCGCGAGTTTCTGTCGCCGCACTTACTCGACCGCTGGATCGCGGGCCGTCAGATTGACTCCGAGCTGACCTCGCTGGCGCGGCGCCAGTTCGATTTCTACGCCACGGAACTGATCCTCGCCAACCCCTTCTCGTCGTCCAATGACACTGACGCAGTGGAGCAGGCGCGCTCGTACCTGGCCCAGTTCAATGCCATCGAAAGCATCTATCAGTTCATCATCGCGGAAGCTTCGCGGCAAAAGCCGGCCATCAATTTCAACCGCCAGTTTCCGGGCTCGGCGGCATATGTGGTCAATAATCTGGATGTGGCTGGCGCCTTCTCCATAGAGGGCTGGAAGTTCGTGGAAAATGCCATCGGGGACGTCAAACGTTTCTTCGGCGGGGAAAGTTGGGTGTTGGGAAACCGCGCCTACACCAATCTCGATCCGCTGGCGATCGGCCCGGCCTTGCGCGACCGGTATCATAAGGACTATATCGGCAATTGGCGCGCCTATCTGGCGAAGTCGCAGGTGGCCGGTTATGCCAGCGTGTCGGATGCCGCCCAGAAACTCGGCCAGTTATCCAGCAACCAGTCGTATCTGCTTGGTTTGTTCTGCCTCGCCTCCGTGAATACGTCGGTTCCCGACGCGGCCACCAGTGCGCCCTTCCAGCCGGTACAGTTTGTGACCCCGCCGAATTGCAGCGACCACTACATTCAGGGCAACAACAGCCAGTACGCCAGCGCGCTGGTGAACCTGCAATCGTCCATGGACCGCGTCGCCAAGAGCGGCGGCGAGGTGAAGGACGACCTGGTATCGCAGACCATGAACGACGCCGCCAACGCCTACAAAGTGACGCGGCAGATCGCGCAAAGCTTCACCATCGATCGCGAAGGCAATGTCCACGGGATGGTGGAGAAGCTGATGGAAGACCCCATCCACAACGCCGAAGGCCTGTTGGGACGGCTGGGGCCGGCGCAGATCAACGCCGAAGCCCACCGCTTCTGCGGCGATTTCGCGGGGCTGACCAACAAGTATCCCTTCAACACCGCCTCGCAGAACGACGCCACGCTCGACGACCTGAACGCCTTCTTCCGCCCCGGAGACGGCAAAATTGCGTCCTTCGCCGGCAACGATTTGCGGAATTATGTGGAGCGGCGGGGCAGCGAATGGGTGCGGCGTTCCGACAGCCGCGTGCAGATCAGCGATGCCTTCCTCCGCTTCCTGAACCGCGCCGGCTCGCTCACCGACGCGTTATATAAAGGTGGCGCCACCAATCCGAGCCTGACTTACAATATGAAGGCCCTGCCCGCCGAAGGAATGAAAAGCGTCACGCTGAGCATCGACGGCCAGGTGCTGAAATCCTCCGGCGCGGGCGGAGATTCCAAGGACTTCACCTGGCCGGGAAGCTCCGTGAGAACGGCCAAGCTGGCGGGCAGTTTAGGCGGTTCCGAGCTGGGATTGATTGCCTACGACGGGCTGTGGGCGGCGTTCCGCTTCTTTGGCGATGCCGACCGGTTTCAGGCGTCCGGTTCCGCCTACACGCTGCAGTGGGTGCCGCGCCAGGGCCAGTCCGGACAACCCATGCGCCTGGACAGCGGCAAAGCCCTGGCGTTGCCGTTCCAGTTGGACCTAAAAGGTGCGCCGCCCATCTTCCAGAAGGGCTACTTATCCGGCTTCCAGTGTGTGTCCGACGTGGCGCGGTAGAACCTGCCGAGCGGCACACTCTCGTTAGCAGTTCCACCGCCCTGTATTGGCGGCGCTTCGGAACCGCGACCGGCAGGGAGCGGCCCGACGAAGCGTCATACCTTCATCCGTAGAAAAGGTCGAGGGCAGCGGTTGCCTCCCGGTCGCGGTTCCAAAGCGCCCTACGCTGCTGTGTGGGGCAGGCAATCATGCTGGCAGCCGCCTCTCAGGCGGCCGCCGAACCTCGAAAAGTCCGGCGCAGCCTGCCCCACAAACACAAGCGCTTTTGTGCCGGCGGCACAAGGAATCGACCCTAACTCCTTTGTTTTGGTGAAATTTTGTGCCCGCGGCACAAAATCGCCTCGACCCGGTTACCTGGGCAGAAACTTGAAGTCGGAAATCGCGATCTCGTCGTTGCCCTGAATCAGAAATCCGAACTTACCCTGCGTGAAATCGCGGCCTGCCTCGACGAAGGTATCGAGTAACTTCCAATCGCCGTTCACCAACACCTTCTCGGTCAGATGATCGGGCATCACTTCAATCTGAATGGTGGCCGATTTAGGATTCCCCAGGTTGTGCGGCGCCTTCACTCGCTCCAGCCGCTTGCCCTTCTCGATCACGCCGGCCCAAAACGTCTTGCGGTCGATCTCATACAGCAGGTAATTCTTGGCGTCGACATACTGCAGGCACCAGCGAATCTGACCGGAGCGCCCGCCGCCTTTCACCAGGTCCACCGTGAAAGTGAAAATCCCCTTGGGCGGCAGCTTATACGCCAGGAACCCCGCGCCCTTGTGGACCCAGGTGTCGCCGTCCTTCTTCCACGCAGCCTGATCCTCGAACCCGTCCATTCCGTTGGACACAATCGGCGGAGGCGGCGCCGGCCGCTCCCGCGTGAGGGCGAAACCCACTTCCCGATTCTCGCCGGCGGCCAGTTGGACGCGAGTGGTGGCTCCCGTGAATCCCGGCGCGCTGGCGGAAAACGTGTAGCTTCCCGGAGGCAGGTCGAGCTGGGCGCCGCGCGCTTCATGCGCTTCGGTTTCGTCGCCGCGGCGGTACGTGATGGTTGCCGTGGCGGGAGTGCGATTGATCCGGATGGTCCCGTTGGCCGCGGTCAGCTCCACGTCCGACGCGGCCAGCACCACCGCCTGGCCCGCCTGGAACGACCGCTGCAGGCGTTTCGGCGCGAACTGATCGCGGCGCAGTTCCACGGTATGGTCGCCCGGTTGGATGGCGCTCAGGCTGAACGTTCCGTCCGGTCCCACTACCCCCGCGCTCTTCTGATCGATAACGACCTCAGTGCCCGGCGCCGCGCCGCGGATCTGCAGCGACCCGAACTGCGGCTGCGGCTTCAGATCGAACTGCAGGCGCACTTCCGCACCCTTCTTCACTTCCACCGTCTGCGGGGGCGCATCCAGAAATCCCGGTTTGGACACCCGAACCGTGACCTTTCCAAGCAACTGAACGCGCAACTGGCCGCGCTGCGTTTTGCTTCGCGACTCCTTGTCGTTCAGAAATACGTGCACGTCGTCCTGGCCAACCGAAACAATCAGCGTGCCCGCGTTGACATCGGTTTTCAGAAAGGCGGTCAGCATGGGCGCGGCGCCGAACGTCTCGCTCATATTGCGCTGATCCTTGCCGTCGCCCACCACTATCTCATTCACGCCTGGCTGAAAACTGGTGAGATCGGTCCCCGCGGGACCGGCGTCGCTTTGCGACTGGCCGTTGACCGCGAGTTTCCACGGCCCGGCATTGGTCACGATGCGCGCCTGCTTCCCGAAGCTCGACACCAGCACGGCGATCATGTTTTGCGCGGTCACCGGTCCCGACACCGCGGGCAGCCGCGCGTCGGCGATCTCAAACGAAAATGCCGCGTTCCCGGACGGTCCGCTGATCTTCACGGTGTGCGTGCCGGGAGCGACTTTGTCGATGACCAACTGGCCGTCCTGAAGATCGGCCGGCGGCTTATCGTCCACCACCACTTTGCCCTGGGGCAGATCGGTCAGCAATCGGACCGATTGCGCCTGCGCCTGCAGCGTCAGGCTGACCGCCGTGGCCGATTGGCCGGGCGTCACCGTAAGCGTCCCCGTGGCCGCTTCGTATCCGTCCAGAGTGGCCGACACCTGGTACGAGCCCGCAGTCAGCGCCACTTTGCAATTGGACGTGCAATCGGTCTCTTTGCCCGCGCCCACGGTGGGCGCCAGCTTCACCGACGCGCCCGCCGGAGTCGTCGAAACATCCACAGGCACGGCCGCCGCCTGGATCGCGGCTTTCAGGGCGTTCCGCTTGCGGGTCTGGTACATCAGAAACGCCCCGGCGCCCAGCGCCAGCACCAGCACCATCGCGATCGGTACGATCACCACGGCGCGCGTGAAGATGGGTTTACCCTTCTGCGGCGGCGGAGGCGGCACCGGGACCCACGCGGGCGGCGAAGCCGGCTCGGGAAACGTGCCGGTGATCTTGGCCGCGGGAGGGGGAGGCGCCAGCGGCGGCGGCGCTAGCGGCGGCGGCGCCAGATCTTCGGAAGAGTAGGTAATCGGCGTCGTCGGAGTATCGTCCGACACTCCCAGAGGTCCCGTGCGGGTGGGCGGCGAAGCGGCAAATGGATCGGGAAACAAAGTTGGCGGCGACGACGTCTTGGTGATCGGCGTCACCGTCGGCGGCGCCGGCGGCAGGGCTTCCAGGTGCTTCAGCAGCGTCCCCCGCTCCATCAGGTGCTGCTTGATTTCATTTCCGGCAAACTGGACTTCGAAATCGCCGGGAAATGCCTGGATAATCTCGTTCAACCGGAAATAGAGCGGCTTCAGTGCGGCAAGCTCGGTCGCCAGGCTGATCTGTTCGTCGAGTCTCTTGAGATCCTCGTGAGGATTGACATTGTCCGCGCCCACGCTGTCTATCGTACACCTTCCGGCTATCCCGCCGACGCCCCAATTTCCGACTCGATGGCGAATACCGGCGCTTCGCATCGCTCGGCCGCGCTCTCGATTCTTTTGTATGTTTCTTCCCAATCGCGGGGTTGCGAATCGGCGGCAGGGGCAGCCGACTCACGCAAGGCGGCCAGCGTAGCCATCGAATCGTCCAGCAGCGCCTTCAACTCCAGGTCGAGCCGCTGCATGAGATCGTTGAACGGCCGCCTGACGAACTCCGCCAGCCGCGCCTTCAGCATGGCTTCGCTCGATTTCAGACGCACCTGCTGCTCAATCTCGTCCCCGTAATTCTCCCGCAGCTTGGCCAGCGCCCGGGCTTGTATGGACTGCGCCAGATCGCCTCCCGACAAGATCGAACTGGCCGATTCCGCCAGGTACAGCCAGGACAGCGCGCCCAGCGACAGATCGATGCGGATGAGAAAGCCGCCGTGAAACTCCAGCTTGTCGGGAGGCGCTTCGAGCGGCGCCATGCCGCGGTGTCCGGCCTGGTCGAAGAACAGCCGCACAGCCCGCGCCACCGGCTGGTACACAGCATGCAGATCGGTCAGCAAGGCCGTCAGGGTCTGTTGATATAGCTTGCCGGCATTCTGTTGCAGCAGACTGCCCAACTCCGTGCGGATCTCTTCCGCGCCCCGCTTCAAGAGATCGGCCGACACCTCTTGCGGCAGCGACTCGCGGGCGCCCAGCAGCGCCAGATAGAGCTGGCGGGCGTGCGCGCCGGCCAGGCTTTCGGCCTGCACCTGCGCTTCCACCAGCCGGCGGCGCAGTTCGCCCGCGTGCAGCCGCGTGGTGTCCAGTTGCCGCTCGGTATCCCGCAGCGACGCCTGAAAGCTCTCGCGCGAACTGGCGATCTGCGCCAGATGCAACTCGACCGCGGCTTTGGCGTCGCTCGCGGCCCGGCGGATGCGCTGTACCATGTGAATCAACAGCAGACGCCCCCGCTCGCGGAACATCAGGTGGTTGAGTTGCGCGCGCAACCCGGCGAAGCCGCTCGACGGGCTGCCCGGAGCTTGCAACTCCTCCTGCGACGAGATGCATACCAGCGGCGCGCCCGCGAGGTCGGTGCGTCCGCGCGCCTGCAGGATGCGGTCGATCTGTCCCTGGAGGTAAGTCACTAGCCTGTCCAGCTTGGCCGGAGGCACGCGGTCTTTCGCCGTCAGCACAAACACGATCCGCCCCATGTCCTTGGCCAGCAGGTGGTCCTCCAGGAAGCTTCGCTCCGTGTCCGACAGCGGGCTTTCGGGAATCAACAGCAGCGCCGCCGCGTCCACATTCGGCAGCACCGCCAGGGTCACCTGGTTCATGGCTTCCGAATCGTTCAGCCCCGGCGTGTCGATCAGGTCGGCGCCATCGCGGCACAGATCCAGGGGCAATCGCACAATGGCTTCGCGGAGGGAGGTTTGCGGGTCGCGGGTGAGCCGGTTCAGCTCGGCGGCGATCTCCGCGAGGGTCCCGAGTGGCGACACTACCTCGGCTCCGTCGGGCTGCACCAGGATCAATTGCGGCCGGTCGCCATATTGAAACCGGCAGGCGAAGGCGGTGCACGGAAGCACGTCGTGCGGCAGAAATTCGCCGCCGGCCAGGGCATTCAGGAAGGTCGATTTTCCGCGTTTGAATTCGCCCACCACGGCGAAGCTGAAGCGGCACCCCGCCACCTTCGCCATCTCGGCCCGCAACAGCTCCGCGCCATTCGCCAGTCCCAGGGACGCCGCCAGGGCGGCCAGCTCTTCCACCGGCTGGCGCAGGGCGTTGGCCGTCCGCCGAAATTCCGCCAGCGTCAGTTCCGGAATCTCCAGCCGCGCTGCCGGCGCGGGTTCCGACGCGGGCGGCGCAGTCCGTTCCCCGCCGGCCAGTCGGGCGACCGCCGTGCCTTCGGCCAACTCGTCGCCGGGCTTGACCATCACCTCCGTCACCGCGCCGTCCGCGGCCGCGGGCCATTCGAACCGCAGCGGCGATACGGCCACTTCCAGCAGCGCTTTGCCCACTTCCACATGGTCGCCCGCCGAAACCAGGACGCGATTGACGCGCGCCGTCCGCGAACGCAGCAACTCCGCGGGAAGGTTAAAGCGGATTTCGTGAGGATCGGCCGGCCGGCCGGCAGATTCCCGATAGGCACCCGCGCCGGGTTCGAGCGGTGGCGGATCGTCGCTTTCCATCCATAGGACGACGCGGTCGGCGATGAGACCGTCGCCCGCCACCGCGCGCACGTCGCGCACCGTGCCGCTCCATTCGCTGCACAGCGAGGCCCGCAGTCGTCCGATGCGCAGGTCCAGCAGCCTGTCGCCCGCGCGCACCGCGCTGCCCGGCTGCACGGCTACGGATTCGACCACCATCCGGAGCCCCGGCGCGGCAATCCTGGGAGCGCGGACGGGAAGGTTCATGGTTCTCTACACCGCGGCCAGGCCGGCCTCAATGCCCGACCAGACCTTCGGCCGGAAGCGGTCGAGAAAAGCCTTCTGCTCCGCGACCGTCTCTTGCACCTCGGCCAGCCGGCTCTGCGCGTCGGCCACCCGCTGGCCGCCGCTTTCGCGAAGCTCGACAGCCCGCTTCAGATCCTCCAGCCGCGCCTCCAGTTCCTTCTCGTGATGCCGCGTCCATTCCTCCACCAGTTGCCGCTTGACGCTGGCGTACGACTCGCGCACCTGCTCGCGAACCTCTTCCCGCAACTGCGGCAGGCTCTTGAGCAGAGCGTCCACTACCTGCGCCGATTGCGTATCGGCATGCTGACGCGAGAACATCGCCAGACCCACCTGCACCAGAAAACCGATGGGAAGATACTGCACCACCAGTTGCGCGGTTTGCAATTGCGACCAGCGCTGCTCGGGAACCGGGGTGGCCTTCTCCAGCTCGGAGGCGGCCTGCACGGCTTTCGCGGTCTGCGATTCCACGCCTTTCGCGTACGCCTCCAACAAATCCGAAATGGCCGGTTCGTGCGCCAGCACGCAGGATTCGATGGCCTTGCGCAGCCGGTCGCGCATGAAAAACGGCAGGTGCTGGCGGATCTGCGACGCTTTGAAGCTCGCCAGCGACCCCATCACATCATGCTCGATGCGGTCCAGAAACTCCGACATCCATCCGTCCGCCTCGCGCCGCAGGCGGTCGAACCCTTTTTCCAAAGCGTCCGTGGACGCCTGGAATTCCTTCGATTCCGTTTGCCGGCCCCGTTCCAGCGCGCTCACGGCTGCATCCAGTTGCTCCTGGTCGTGCTGCAGCGCCGCCTGCAAGCCGGAAGCGTGCTGCCCCACCAGGTCGACAATCTCGGAAAACGCATGCGCCGTCCGGTCCAGCACGTAATATCGCTGGCGGAATTGAATGGCCGCGTCCAGATCGCGTCGAAACGCGGCGAACGACTGCTCCAGTATCGCGGCGCGCGCCGGCTGCGGACGGGCGCCGCCCGAAATGCGGCACCATTCGTCCAGCGCGCTGACGCCGTACACGCTGGACCCCGGCATGATGCGATGCAGCTTGGCGCGGATCAGGTCCACCACGCGCCGCTCCTCGTCCTCGGAGGCAAACACGTCGACGGCATTCACCACGAAGAACATCTTGGGAAAATGGCGCGGCGCTACCGCTCCCAGCAGAAACTCCTGCTCCGTCTGCGACAGCGGCGAAGTCGACGACAACACGTAGACGATGGTGTCGGCCTGGTCCATGTAGTCGCGCACCAGCGATTCAAACTGGCGGAACATATCGCCCAGTCCGGGAGTGTCGATCAGCGTGACGCGGCGCAGCATCTCCGCCGGCGCGGCGATCCGTAAGTGCCGCAGCGGCGCCGAGAGGCGTTCGAGGAGAGGCTCCAGCCGCTCCCGTTTCAGATCTTCGCGCGCGATCGCCGCGGCGCCGCCATCCTTGCTCTGGAGGAATGCGGCGAAGTGCTCGGCGTATTCGATGCGGTTGATGGAGATGGTCTCGGGCTGCACATCCACCGGCGCCAGCGCCTCGCCCACCAGCGCATTGATCAACGTCGATTTGCCGCGCTTGAAGTCGCCGCAGACCATGATGGAGAAGGGACTGATCAGCCGCTCCTCGACGGTCCGCCTGGCGGCTGCGATGCGGCTCATCACGTTCTTTCCGAAGAGACGAGCCACGCTGCCGGCCGGCAGGCTGGCGCAGAAATCTTCAGCCGCGGCGAGCAGTTCCTTGTCCAGCACTTCGGCGCTGTAAGTCAGCTCCAGGCCGCCGGGATCACTGATTGCGTCCGCCATGGCTCAATTCCCTCCCTTCCTCAGGAAGACGCGCGCAATCTGTTCGCACTGGAAATCTACGGCGTCCTTCGACATTCCCGGCTTGTCGCCGCGCATCTCCGGCCGCCAGCGGTACAGCACCTCGCAATCGCGGAAAATGCGCGTCATGGCGATGCGCTTGCTGACAATCGGATGGTCCTGCACGCTCTCCCAAAGCCGCATCGGCGTGGCCTGGTTGCTTTCGAGTTGTTTGACGTACTCGTCAAGATTGATGTCCTTCAGGATTTCGCTCCTGCCGCCGGTCGCCAGCTTCGCCAGGGCATACCGGGCGGTGTCCAGATTGCCGCAGCAGATCAGACCGGCGCGGTCGGCGGTCAATTCCGCGCAGCGGAACCAGGACGCCAGAAACAGCGACACTCCGCTTCCCAGCAGCTGCAACAGCAGCCCGGCGCCAGGCACGTTTTTCGCCAGTTCGTTCAGCGCCGTGTTCGACAGAATCTGCCCCAGGCTGTTCCACACGCTGTGCGAATTGTGGATGTGGCCGCACTCATGGCCGATCACGAAGCGCAGCTCCTCGTCGGTCATGGCCTCCACCAGCGAGCTGTGCAACACCAGCATGTCGCCCGATTCCTCGGTGGCCAGCGTGTAGGCATTCATTTGCACCTGGTAGAGTACGAAGACCTGCGGGATGCCGATGCCCAACCGCTCCGCGCAATCCTGCGCGATGGTGTAAATCCGCGGAAACTGGTTCGGTCCCACGGCGACACCCTGCATCGACAGGATCTGTTTCTTCATCGCCAGCCCGAAGCTCAGGAACGCCTTGGCCGCCAGTTGTAGCGCCGGAATGGCGGCCAACCGCTGTCGCATCTTCAGATCGAGCGAAAAACAATAGTCGGTCGAGACGCCATCGAAATGGCGCCGCGAGCTCTCCTCGCGCTGCGCCGTGAAGGCCGAGAAATCCAGATCGATCCCCGAAGTCGGGTTCACCGTGGGTGTCATAGCGCCGCTCCCGCCATGCGCGCCGTCAGCAGTTTGTTGACCGACGCCGTCCGGTCCTGAATGGCTTTGGTACGCAGTTCGATCTGGTCCAGATCGCGGACCTGCTCTTCGGTGAGCACCTCCTGCCGCTCCTTGCGGAGCGCCAGTTCGTCGAGCGTGCTCTGCGTGTTGGCGATCACCGCGTCCACATTGGTGGAAACCGACTGGCTTAAGCGGTTGAAGACGTCGTCGACGTAGGTCCGGGTGGAGCGCACCATATCGGCCTCCAGGCGCATTTCGCCGATCTGCTTGACCGTCTGTTCGATGGCCTTTTCCTTGAAGCTCTTGGCTCGCGACCCCGTAAACAGCGCCTTGGTGATCTTGTCGCCGCTGAAGAAACCCACCAACCCGGCCGCGAACAACACCGGCAGCGTCAACGGGAGCCCGATCAACGTGGCCACCGTCGCCGCGGCGTAGAGCGCTCCATAAGCTACCGCGCCGCCGGTCAGCGCGCCGGCAATCCCCGCCTGTTTGTAACCCGCCACCACGCCGCCCACCACGCCGAAGCCTCCCAGGAACAGCCCGGCCGCGCCCAATGCCGCCGCGCCCACCTGCTCGCCACGGACGCCGCCCTCGCCGAAATTGAGGACGATGCCCTTCACCGTCTGATCCAGCTCGGCGGTCAGCTTCTGCAACTGGTCGGCGGCCTCCGACACCGTGCGGTTGACCTCCGCCGCTACGCGATCCGCCTCCCGCTCGGTGGCGCGCCGCACTTCGCTGTTGACGGCGGACTGCACCTTCTCGGCGGCCGGCTTCCCCTTGGCCACTTCGTCGTCGGTCAGCGCCACTCCGGCAATGGCGTCGCGCACCGCCGCCTTCACGCGATCGTCCAGCCCCTTCAGGACCGCGAGCGCGCGCTCATGGGCTTCGGCCTTCTTGCGATCCACCTCCAGCATGTCCTCGCGTTTGCGGGAGCGGATGCGATTCAGCTCTTCCACGGCCGCCTCGCGCTTCTGGTTGAACTCCTCGAGCGTCATGCGAGCCGTTTGCCGCCGCAGATTCAAGGTGAGCAGAATCTCGTTGGCCGAAGCCAGAATGCGATTCACCGGCACCTGCAGGACAATCGCGCCGCGGTCTTCGTTCAGGAAGCGGCGCAGGCCGTTCTGGAACGCCGGAAAGCGGCTCTTCTCGAGCAGCGCCTTATCGTTATGCACCAGCCCTTCGAGCGCCTCGTGCGCGTCGATGCCGAACACCCGCGGCTTGCCGATCTTCTTCACGTAGACTTCGTACTCCGGCGAATTCTCGCCGAATTCCCGCTTGGCCCGGTCGAGCACATTCTGCGCGATCCGCTTCTCGATGTGGCTCACGATCTTGTCGGCGTTCTCCACCGACCCCAATTGCCCCAGGCGGTTCACCAGAAAAATCACCCGGCCCAGATCCGACGCCAGCAGCCGCTCTTCCAGAAACTGCCGGGTGTAGTCGGTGAAGGGACTCAGACCCGAAATCACCAGGATAGCGGCGTCGATCTTGGGCAGCACCGACAGCGTCACTTCGGTCATCGACGACTCGTCGTTGAGTCCCGGCGTGTCGATGATGTCCACGTTGCTCAGCAGGTACGGCGCGGGGTGGTGGACCACCACCTCGTCAATGGTGGCCAAGAGTTCGGTGGTGACGAATTCCTTGGTGACAAACTCCTTGAGCTTGTCGAATTCCACCGCCTGGCTGTGCCCATCCTTATAAACCACCTCGATGGAGCTGTCCATGCCGTAGGTCAACCGGTTGAGCGTCGCGGTGGCCGGCACCACGTCCGTGGGCACCACATCCACGCCGAGCAGCGCGTTCACAAAGGTGCTCTTGCCGGTCTTGAATTCCCCCACCACGGCCACCGTGAAGCGGTGCTCGCGCAGGCGGCAGGCCACCTGCTCGATCAGGTCGAGCGAATTGTTCAGACTCACCTGCTGCGAGAACTCCTTAATCATGGCCAGATCCTGCGCCAGTTGCGCCGCGGTCTTGGCATAGTCCATTTGCGCGATTGTGAGTTGTTCTGCCTGGCTGCTCATCATCCCCCCCTAGGAAACTTGTCCCCGCATCTTCCGCAACTCCTCGCCGAATCCGCGATACGCCTCGGCGATCCTGCCGCGGACGCTGTCGTCCTTGGGCAACGCCAGCGCGTCCAAGCGGCACGAGGCCAAACCGCTCGAAGCCGTCCGCACGATTTCCTCCAGACGGGCGATCAGCATCCCGCACCCGCGCTCGGCCGCGTCCTTCCACTTCTGGGCGACCGCCAGCACCAGGCCGATGTCCAGGGCCTCCGGCTTCCACCCTGTCTGCGCGGCGGCGATCATCTCCGCCCGGTACACGCCCTCAATGCGGGCCGCCCAGGTGCTGGAAAAGCCCAAGTCCGGAATCGCCTCGCGCACCTGCCGCGCCGCCTCCATCACCAGTTCCGGGAATCCGGCGCCGGCATCCAGCGAAAACTCCAATGGCTTCTCGGGCCAACTCGGCGAAGCCGCCACCAGCCAGGCAGTCAGCAACTCGGGACCCAGATTCAGGGATAACTCCTCCCAGCGCGCCTGCGCCTCGGCGCGAAGCTCGTCGACGCCCGACAGCAGCACGCTGCGCGCACTGTTGAGGTTCATCGCCAGCGATTGCACGCGGGTCTCGAACTCGCGATACCCGGCCGCCCGGGCGGCGGCGACGATGGTGCGGCCGGCGGTGTTCCGCTTCTCCTGGTCGGCCAGGATCTCCTTGGGGAACGGCGTATTGTACACCGTGGTTTCGGCCTGCTGCCGCATGGTCTGCGCCAGTTCACGCCCCGCCTCGTTCAGATCCGAAGTAGCTCGGCGGGCCTGCGTTTCCAGAACCTGCCGGGCCTTTTGCGCCAGCTCCTGCAGCCCGTTCACATCCTTGCGGATGAAATCCAGTTGCCGCAGATATTGCGCCTGGCTCATCGACAGAAAGTCCGCGAATGTCGCCACCACGGGAAGAAGCCGGTCGCAGGCCGTGCGGATCTGCGTGCGCATTTCGGTTTCCAGGTCGCGAAGCTGCGTCCTCGCGAGCCGGTCCGATACCGCCGCGACGATCTCGTCCTGCGTGTAGCAGGAGAGTTCCCGTAGCGACTCCGGCAGCTCCACGGGAAGGCAAGTCTCTTCCCCGACAACTGCCAGCATCACCTTGTCCATGACCGCACCGAACTGGCGCGTGAGAAACTCCTCCGTCTCGTCGAAGAACGGCGCCAGCGCCGGCACCGCGAGCAAGATAGCGGCGCTGTTCGTGGCTCTCGTGACGATATCCGGCCCGATGGCGGTGTAGTCGGAAGCCTCCACGGCGATAGCGTGCACTCTCGGCAGCGCTGCCTCCAGCCGGTCGCCGAGTTCGAGCCCTCCGCCGTCCCGCTTGCCGATCAGCACGATGTCGACGCTGGCCTTGCGCGCCGACGTCAGCAGATCGGCGAGCCGCCGCGCCAGGTCCCGCTGGTTGGTGTAGCCGGCAATCCGCAGAACTCGCCGCAACTGTTCGACAAGAGTGTCAATGTCTTCGAGCAACTGATTCCACGGAGAGAGCTGGGTGGAAGCGCTGGACGACATCACCGTAGCATTGTCTCACAGGAGTCGCATCACGCCCGATTCGGATGTATACTGTCGAGCTATGGAACCTCCACAGCCGCCTCTTCCCAGACCGCCCGGCGACGCGGAGAATCTCCGCCGCTTGCGCGAGGAAGCGGCCCGGCGCATGGCGCAGGAACCGCGCAAGGGCGATGAAAGCTCCCCGATGCCCCTGTATGGCTCGCCGCCGTCCGGCCAGGACGAGCCCACCACCGCTCCGCAAAGGAATCCGCCGACTACCATTTACGGCGGACCGCCCATCACCCGGCGGTGGACGCTCCGCGGAATTCTCCTGGTCATCGTGGGAGCCCTGGCGGCGCTGGCGGCTGCGATCTTCGGATACAAGAAAATCACCACTCCCGTCTATGGCGGACCACCCGCGCCGCGACCACCCGCTCCCGGTGGCGAAGTGCCGGGGCCTCGTGGCGAAGCACCCGCCCCGCACGACGAACCATCCCGCGACGTGCATGGCGGCGCACCGGCCGCGGTGTACGGCGGACCGCCTGTGCGTCGCGAACCGCCTCCCGATACCCGGAAGTAGATCCCGAAATCCATGGCTGTCCGCTTCACCTACGCGGTCTGGGAACTCACGCTGCAGTGCAATCTGGGCTGCGTGCATTGCGGATCGCGCGCCGCCTCCGCGCGCTCCTCGGAACTCTCCACCGCGGAAGCGCTCGACCTGGTGGGCCAGCTTCGCGACGCGGGCATCGGCGAAGTCACGCTGATCGGCGGCGAGGCCTATCTGCGAGCCGACTGGCTGGCCGTGGTGGAAGCCATCCGCCGTGCCGGCATGGCTTGCACGCTGACCACCGGCGGCTACGGCATTTCGGCGTCGGCCGCCCGCGATATGCGCAGCGCCGGACTGCAACAGGTTTCGGTGTCCATCGACGGCTGTGAAACCACCCACGATTTCCTGCGCGGCAAGCCCGGTTCCTGGGCGGCGGCGTTCGGCTCCCTGCGCCGTCTGCGCGACGCCGGCATTCCCGTCACCTGCAACAGCCAGATCAACCGGCTCTCCGCTCCCGAGCTGCCGCTGATCTACGCCGATATTGTCGATGCCGGATGCCGCGCGTGGCAACTGGCGCTCACCGTCCCCATGGGCCGCGCCGCCGATCGTCCCGAGATCCTCCTGCAGCCGCCTGAACTGCTGGACGTCTTTCCGCTGCTCAACGATTTGGCCACCTGGGCCCGCCGCGACGGTGTGTTGCTGTTCCCCGGCAACAATATCGGCTACTACGGTCCCTATGAACGGCGCCTGCGCAGCACGCAGGGAGTCAACGCCATCTGGGAAGGCTGCCAAGCCGGCATCAACACGCTGGGCATTGAAGCCGACGGTACCATCAAAGGCTGTCCCTCTCTGCCCACCGCGGCGTACTCGGGCGGCAACATCCGGGAGCATTCGCTGGCCGAGATCCTGGACCGGGCTCCGGCGCTCTCCATCAACGCCGGCCAGGGCACGCCGGCTGCCGCGGAGCATCTGTGGGGCTACTGCCGCACCACTGCTGTCCAAATTAGGCAACGTCCGCCTGTTCCGATACTGTGGATATTGGACATAACTCCGCCGTCCCGCCGTTTCGAAAAGCGGGTTGGGGGGCTTTCGCCGTGTGAATTTGGGTTT
>Ga0181529_10002618_pt1 | contig 21312 bp, 20 predicted proteins | sample PEATcosm2014_Bin_36_FD_119763 | JGI IMG/M metagenome (GOLD analysis project Ga0181529, IMG submission 119763) | Peatland microbial communities from MTU Mesocosm Facility, Houghton, MI, USA - PEATcosm2014_Bin10_30_metaG | ecosystem: Environmental > Terrestrial > Soil > Wetlands > Peat | place... | reverse complement strand
TAGCCCCGGAGGCACGTTGCTCGCTTCTCATCGGACCTAACCTCTCGATCTCCTATTCCGGTGAAAGTATACCGCCCGCTACACGTCCAGATCGTCATCCGGCGCGGCGGCGACAGCCGTGCCGCGGCGTTTGGCCAGCAGATAGCCGCGCAAAAACGGCTCCAGATAGCCATCCAGCACCTTGTCCACATCGCCAACTTCCACTTTCGTGCGATGGTCCTTGGCGATGCGGTAGGGCTGCAAGACATACGAGCGGATCTGCGAACCGAAGTTGATCTCTAGCTTCGAGTCTTCCAGTTTCTTGCTCACCGCCCGCTTCTTTTCCAACTCGTACTCATAGAGCCGCGAACGCAGCATCTTCATCGCCTTGTCGCGATTCTTATGCTGCGAGCGCTCGTTTTGGCATTGGACGACGATGCCCGTTGGCAGGTGCGTCATCCGCACCGCCGAGTCGGTCGTATTCACGTGCTGCCCGCCCTTGCCGCCCGAGCGATACGTGTCGATGCGCAGATCTTCAACCTTGAGATCCACGTGAATCGTCTCGTCGATCTCCGGCGAAACATACACGGAAGCAAACGACGTGTGCCGCCGCTTCGCCTGGTCGAAGGGCGAGATCCTCACCAGCCGATGCACGCCGCTCTCACCGGCCAACTGGCCAAATGCGTACTCGCCGGTAATGGTGAAGGTGGCGGATTTGATGCCCGCCTCTTCGCCGTCCTGGTAGTCGTTTATCTCGGTCTTGAAGCCTTGCTGCTCGGCCCAGCGCAGATACATGCGCATCAGCATCTCGGCCCAGTCCTGGCTCTCCGTGCCGCCCGCGCCTGGATGCACGGTGACGATGGCGTTCAGCGGATCGGCCTCGCCATTCAACATCGTGCGGGCTTCAAGTTCCTCGTTGAAGACGGCCAGCGCCTTGATGTCGCGTTCGAGATCGGCAAGAACATCTTCGCCTTCCTTGGCCAGCTCGATGTAGGCGTCGATGTCGCCCGTCCGGCGCACCAGTTCCTCATCGTCGGCCACCATCACTTCCAGGCGCTTCTTCTCGCGCATCAGAGGCTTGGTAGCGTTTGGATTGGACCAGAGCGTAGGATCGGCCAGCTTGGTTTCTATTTCGGCGAGTTCCCTGCGGATGCGAGCAGGGTCAAAGATACTCCCGCAGGTCGCGGACTTGATCGCGCACGGGAGCGTAAGCGAATTCGAGATCGTTAATCGACATGCTTGGCTCTAGACCTGACTTTGGGTTGAAGTTAAGAGGTGCTACTGCACAGGCTTTAGAATATCACTCTGCTTCAATACGACTCCCGCAATTCATCCAACCGGATTCTCTTCCTTTTGTTTCGAAGCTTCAACCACGCGACAGATTGCAAATGTTCCCAGCGTTTGGCTTCCTCGATATCCTTAGGGACGCCGTAATAGCCATTTCGATATAGATCGGCCAATAAACGCCTCGCGCTCCAATCACCTTGCATTGCCGAAAGGTGCAGCCAACGCAGTCCCTCTTTCACATTGGACTCTGTTCCCTCGCCCAAAATGTACATGAATCCGAGGTTGTATTGAGCATTGTCGTGGCCACGCTCAGCGGCCAATCGGTACCAGTAAACGCCGCGAGCCGGATCTTTTGGCCCTGTCCAATCTCCGGTTGCATGAAGCGCTCCGAGGTCTCGCTGTGCGCCGCGACTGCCGAGTTCTCCGGATCTAAGTAGTTCATGGTCGGCCTCCGTATCACCTTCCTTACCCCAGCGGCAGCTCCAGTAAATAGCATCGGCATGACCAGATTGCGCCGCATCTCGCAGATACTCACGCATCTGGTTGTCGACGCGTTCTGGCGCACTCATGTACCACAGAATCAAATGGGCAAGGCACGCTTTCGCATCTAGATCACCTTGATCGACCAAAGGCTGCCATAGCTCTCGAACCGCGCGCCAATCGTCACGGTCCCTTGCGAGCAAGCGCTCGGTCAAAGCCAGAATTCGTTCTTTCTGCGATTTGTTCATCGTTGAGCCGAACTCCGCTTTCAACTTTCACGGAACAAAAGAAGACTCAGGCGCGCAGTAGCTTTCTTCCCGACCAAGCAACGATCACGAGCGCCGAAAAGACACAGAGCCACGCAAACAGATCGCCGTGCGCGGTGTAGAAGGTGACATCGCTGCGGAAGCCGTACTGGGCGGGCAGTGCGTCGACGGCATGGCGGGGAATGCTCTGCCGGACGCGGCCATAGGGGTCGATCGCCGCGGTCACGCCGTTATTCGTATCGCGCAAGATCCAGCGGCGGTTTTCAATGGCCCTCATGCGCAGCATGTTCAGGTGCTGCCACGGAGCGCTGGTGTCGCCATACCATCCGTCGTCGCTGATGTTGACCAGCACCTCGGCGCCCATCTGCGAAAACTCCCGCACCTCATCGGCAAAGACCGCCTCGTAACAGATGAAGACGCCGTAGCGATGCCGCTGGCCATTCTGACTACTCAGGATGAAGACTTTGTGCTCGGTGCCGCGCGTGTAGGCGGCCACTTTCCCGGTGAGCTTGTGGGCAAAGGTCAGCAGGTTCTGGAAGGGAATGTATTCGCCAAAGGGAACGAGGTGCATCTTGTCGTAGCGGCCGATCTCGTCTCCGTTGGCGGCGAAGACGGCGGCGGAGACATAATCCCGCCGGCCTCCGTCATCGGGAGAAAACTCCGAACCGACGGCGTTGACGATCAACGGAGCATGCTCCTGACGCGCAATCTCGGTCATGGCGCCCTGAAAGCGGGCATCGGACTCGAAGAACGGCGCGGGAGACTCGGGCCAGACAATGAGATCGGGATAGGTGGGATTCGGCGGGCAGACGATCTCGCCCTGCGGCGCACCGGTCTGCGGGATGCCAGCGATGTAGCTCTTGCATTGCTCGTCAGCAAGTTGCTTGAACTGGGCGATGTGGCTCTCCCACTCGCCAGGCCCGTTCCAATATCCGGTGCCCGCAACATCGAGGTTGGGTTGGATCAGGACGGCAGTGGCCGTGGGGGCGGGGTTGGGTGGCTGCCAGAAGATGCCGCCACAAAACAAAAACCAGAGCAACCATCCGCCGAAAGTCCTCCAGACCTCGCCGCCAAATAGCGCTTTCAATCTCCATCGCGGCACTCCCGGCGTGACCGGCTGTGATGGAAATCGAGTAAGAAATCCACCTACGGAAAGCGCATTCGCAACCACCAGCAAAAAGCTAATCCCGTAAACGCCCGTGAAAGGAGCAAGCTGATTCACCAGCCCGTTGTCCACCTGCGTATAGCCCAATTGATCCCACGGCACGGAGGTAATCCGCGCAGCCGCCAACTCCAGCGCGGCCCAAAGAACCGGTGCCGCAGCCAGCGCCAGCCGCGTACTGCCCGAAGCCCGCCGCACCAGCACGACGAACAGGCCGAAAAGCCCAAAGTAGAGCCCCAGCACCATGCTGTAGCCAATCAGCAGCAGCGTCGGCGCTCCAAGCGGCATATCGCCGTAGTGGAGCATGGTGTCGCGCACCCAGTAGCAGTTGCCCATGTACCAGAGCACGCCGCAGAGATAGGAGAGCAGGAAGGCGCGGCGCAGCGGGCGCGGTCCATCCACACATTCAGGCGACAGGACGGCCCAAAGCAGCGGAACCAGTCCAATCCACGCGAAGATCGACCGCCAGGCGGGCATCGGCCCGGCGATGGGAAAGGGCAATTCGAGCAGGCCTGCGGAGAGACCCGCCGCGGCCCACAACTTCCAGCTTCCAAACTTCCTGGATGTCGGCTGCATACTGCGCCGAGTTTATCGCATTGGGCGTGCAGGCGACGAGTGAGCCGGAATCACGCTACAATCTATTTATGTTCTTGGCGATTCTTGCAATGCGGCTTCTGGAAATCATGTTCTTTGTCGGGCTGGCGGGCTCGACCATCGTCGTCCTCATCAGCTTCGCTGAAGACGGCAAAGAACTCTTCGGCAAGGACGAACCGCCTGAATCACGCGCCGGATAGCCTTAGACGGATAGCCTCACTTGAACCTCACTTTTTATTCACATTGACTCTGTCTCGATTCAGCAATAAACTCAGCGCAGGGCGGACGAAGTTTCAGGCTCTCTCCAGCTGAGAAAGCGGCCACTGCGCCCGCACACCAACAATGGCATCTACCCGAACGACTTTTGCTCCTCCCTCCGATCGCGTCCGGCTGATCGTGGCATCTTCAGTGATGCTGACGTTCATCTCCTTTTGGCGCGCGGCGGCCATTGTTCTCTGCGACTTAGGCTCCTCAGCCTTTTACGCCGGCGGCATCGCCGAAGAGGCCGTTGGCGCTGCCGCTCCCTGGTTCATCCTCGGCATCATGCTCTTCAGCTTCGCGGTGCGCGCTGTCTACGTCGAGAGCTGTTCGATGTTCACCCGCGGCGGCGTCTACCGCGTGGTCAAGGAAGCCCTGGGCGGCACCTTCGCCAAACTGAGCGTCTCGGCCCTGATGTTCGATTACATTCTGACCGGACCGATCTCAGGCGTCTCCGCCGGCCAATATATTACAGGTTTGATGAACGAGCTGTTGACGGTTGCCAACACCAGCCACTGGCTCCCCCCCGCTCTGATCGTCGACCCGGTTCATAACATTCCCTTCCAATTCAATATGGATCACACCTCGGCGGTCTTTGCGGCCGTGGTGACCATCTATTACTGGTGGCAGAACATCAAGGGCATCGAAGAGTCCAGCGGCAAAGCGCTGCGCGTCATGCAGATTACCACGGTGATGGTCGTGATTTTGCTGGCATGGGGCGTCTTCTCGGTGATGATTCGTGGCGTTCATCTGCCGCCGCCGCCAACACCCTCCCATCTCAAATTCAGCCAGGATGCCTTGGGATTCCTCCGGGGAACACCGCTGGTGCCGCTGCTCGGCCTCTTCGGCATCCTGATGGCTTTTGGCCACTCCGTGCTGGCCATGAGCGGCGAAGAGAGTCTGGCCCAGGTCAATCGCGAGATCCAGCACCCGAAGCTCAAGAACCTCAAGCGAGCCGCGATTGTCATCGCCCTTTATAGCTTGATCTTTACCGGCGGCGCCACACTGCTGGCCTCTATGCTGATTCCCGCATGGGAGCGGACGCACATCTACCAGGACAACCTGATCGCCGGCCTGGCCATGTACATGGTCGGTCCGCTGTTCTGGCGCATAGCCTTCCGCATCTTCGTCGTGCTGGTCGGCTTTCTGATTCTCTCCGGCGCCATCAACACCTCGATGATCGGCTCGACCGGCGTGCTCATGCGCGTGGCCGAGGACGGTGTCTTGACCGACTGGTTCCGCAAGCCGCACTCCAAGTACGGCACAAGCAGTCGCATCGTCAACATGATCTTCATCCTCCAGATGATCACGATCATCGCCAGCCGCGGCGACGTCATTATGTTGGGCGAGGCTTATGCCTTCGGCGTCATCTGGTCGTTCACGTTCAATAGCCTGGCCATGCTGGTGCTGCGCTGGAAGTACCACGGCGAACGAGGCTGGAAGGTTCCACCGAATATCCGCATCGGCAAGACCGAGATCCCCATCGGACTGTTCTCGGTCTTTCTGGTCCTGTTGACGACCGCCATTGTCAACCTGTTCACCAAGTCGGTGGCCACGGTGAGCGGTGTCTTGTTTGCCGCGGCTTTCTTCATCATCTTCACCGTCTCAGAGCGCGCCAACCTGCGCAAGCACGCCCTCACTGCGCGGCAGATGAAAGACCAGTTTCAGCTTGAACACCAGGACACGGTGAGCCGCGAGTCGGTGGCTATTCGCCCCGGCGCCGTCATGGTGACCATGCGCGATGCAGCCAATCCCCTGGCGCTCAAGTGGACCTTGGCCCACACCAGCACCGTGGATCAGGATGTGGTGGTCATCAGCATCCGCATGATGGGCGTGGGCGGGCCCGAGTATCTGAACGCCGAGGATCAGAGCTTCAGCGAACACGAGCAGATGGTCTTCACCAAAGCCGTCTCGGTGGCTGAGAGCTTTGGTAAAAAGGTCTCGCTGCTGGTGGTTCCTGCCGGAGACGTCTTCGCCGCGCTGGTGCAGGGCGCCAACTCGCTGGAGGTGGACTCGGTGGTCTCCGGTGTCTCCAGTTCAATGACTGCCGAGGATCAGGCATTTTATCTTGGCCAGGCATGGGAGGCGTTACCGGAGCCTAAACGCCAGTTCAACTTCTATGTCATTGGCCACGACGGCGAAACCAAGGTCTTCTATATCGGCCCGCATGCGCCTGCCCTGAGTCCCGATGATGTGCAACTGGTGCATCGTCTGTGGCTCAACATGCGCCGCGACCCCTCGGTGCAGGATTTGCACCATAGCGACATCATCACCTATGCCCTGACCCATCTGGCCGGCCAGTATGCACGTGATAAACAGGAGATCCTGCGCGACCTGCGCAATTACCGAGCCGCTCAAACTCCCGCCAGCGTACAGCTTGGCGGCCAGGATCTATCCCGGCTTCCGGCAGCCGCTGCCGCATCCGGCCGCGAGTTGACGCCGCCCAAACCTTCCCGCTACCTCTAAGGCATTTTGCCTGTATCGCGTGGATCTCCTGTTTGGCTCAAGGCTGCCGGTTGCTGCAAGTATGAGTAGCGCTGGCCTCCTGGCCGGCTGTCGCGTGGACCTCCCAGTCCACCCTGCTCTCTACACCCATAGTGAATATCCCCAATCCTAGACGGTCTCTCCGGGCGCCCATCGCACGATCTTGACGTTGCCGCCGACTAAGGCCGCCAACTGCTCGGGCGTTCCCTTCAGCGGTGGAAAGGTTCCAAAGTGAAGGGGAAGGATCGTCTCCGCGCCCAGCAGACGCACAGCCAGCGCCGCTTCCTTGGGGCCCATTGTATAGTGCCCTCCAATCGGGAGCATGGCGATCTCGGGGTGGTAAAGCTCGCCAATCAGCTTCATATCTCCGAAGAGAGCCGTGTCGCCCGAATGGTAGAGCACCGGACCATCTGCGATGGTCAGCACAAACCCTGCCGCGACTCCCAGATAGTGGCTTCCCCGCTCATCCAGCGTTCCTGAGGAGTGTTTGGCCTCGACCATTGTCGCCGCCACTTCACCCAGTTGTACGGTCCCGCCCAGATTCATCCCGATGGTTTTTTCCACCCCTTTGGCAGCTACCCAGTTTGCCAACTCATAGATGGCGACCACCGTCGAACCGTGCTCCGCAGCTACCGGGACAACGTCAGCGATATGGTCGTCGTGACCATGCGTCAGCAGGATGTACTGGATCTTCTCCGGCAGAGCAAAATCCTTCGGGTAGCGGGGATTCTGCTTGATAAACGGGTCGATCAGGATGTTCGTTCCCTTGGCGGTCTGGACCAGCACGGTCGCATGTCCAAGCCACGTAATGCGGGTGCCCTTCAATGCCGTCATGATGTCTCCTTTGCTTGGTCTTGTCAGGGAGGCCGCTGACTCAATGCTGCTTGATCCGTTGATGCCGTCAGCGGTTCCCGCCATCAGCGAGTGATAAGCAGCTCCGAAACGCTGTCCTTGGCCAGAAACTGCTTGTAGTCGGACCAGGCGGCGAACAGTTGTTTGATGCGGCGATTGGTTAGCGCTCGCTGAATCGGAAACTGCTGCGTCAACTGCATCTCGACATCGTCGCCCTCGGTGACGTGAAAGCGGTGGTGCGCCGTCTCATCGCCTTGCGTCCGTGTGTGACAAAAGGCCAGCACTTGCCCTCCCGCATTGGTGGCCTCAAAAAGCCGCGTCACCACCGGCTCTACGAACGGTTCGGGCAGATAGTCGAGCGCGGTCCATAACAAAACCACATCGAATGTTCGCCCGGAAAACCTGAGCGCCTGCTCCAGAAACCCCTCGATATTCCACACCGGATTGCCGTCCGGGTCGATCCCTGTCTGCCAGTTTCCGGTGCAAGCGTCTTGGACCACATCGGCCAGGAAAACGCTGTGGCCCAGGCCGGTCAAGTAGTTGATGTTCGTCGGAGAGGTGAAGCCGATGTCAATAATGCGCAGGCCGGCCTCATTCCTAAGCCGCTGGCGCAATGCCGCCCAACCGCCCGAGTGGCGCGGTATCCGAGGCCCGCTGAGGTCTCCAACAGGAGCGGCAGCACCGCTCCCTTGTCTCTTGTTAAACCAACGGCTAAGCAACCTCAAATCCCTTCGCGGCTCAACCAGCGACCTGCTGTCGAACCGGCGCATTTCTTTGTCAATTGCTTCCACCGGCCTGGGGCGGGTTTGCGCCGTTGGGTCCCTTGGAGACGCCCTGCGTGAGGTCAACCCTGCCGCGGAAGACCGCATTGTCCTCCACAGACAAGCGCAGGGCGCGGATATCCCCTTCCACAGCGCTGCCGGCGCGCAACTCGACACGGCCGCTGGCAACCAGGTTGCCCTGCACCCGGCCAAGGATGAGAATGTCTTTGGCGGAAAGGTTGGCGGCAACGGTTGCCTCGGGGCCGATGGTCAACCGGCTCTCTTGGAGACTCACCGTCCCCTCCACCCTCCCGTCCACAATCAAATCTTCGCTGCCTTTCACTTCTCCGAGTATCACCACGGTCTTGCCGATACGCGCTGGAGCGTTTTCAACTGCCATTGTGTGATCCCTTCCGGTGTCTTTGGTTGTTCTGAGGTTGTGCGGCCCGTCGCTCTTGCATGGCCGCTGCTCACTTGCATCGACGTGAGGAAAAAGCCGTCTGCCTTCAGTCTACGGGATTTCTCCCGTTGCAACTGGTCCTGCACGAACTATACGCAACCAGGACCACTTGCTTCAATCCTAGAGCGTCCTAAATGCGACGCCAGGGCCGGTTTCGCGTCTAAAGAATCAAGAAACTCAACCTGACCTCCATGGAAGGCCAATGCCCGCTAAACTGGACTCTGTGCGCACAATCTTTGCACTTCTGCTGTCGCTAACCTTGGCCGCCGCGGCCCATGGCCTGTCTGCTCCCGCTCTCGCGCCGGCCCAGGCTCAGGCGCTGGTCAATCGTGCGTTGGCCACCGAATCCCGCGCTGCCCAGGACTTGAGCCATGTGAACCACCCGATGCGTTACCGTCTCCGCAAGTCCAGTCCAAGGCTCACCTCGACCAAGGAGATCGTTGAAACCCGCGAAGGCTTTGTGGCGCGCCTGGTGGCCATCGACGACCGCCCGCTGACACCGGCCGACGAGCAAAAGGAACAAGCCCGGCTCAATGCGCTGCTCAGCGATCCCAAACTCCAGCAGCATCGCAAGCAGAGCGAAGACAGCGATACCGAGCGCGCCCTGAAGGTCTTGCGCGTGCTGCCGACGGCGTTTCTCTATCAGTTTGCCGGCACGGGGACGACGGCCGCAGGGGTGGTGGAAAAATTCACCTTCAAACCCAATCCGAACTTCGACCCGCCCGACCTCGAGACACAGGTGCTGACCGCCATGGCCGGGGAGATATGGATCGACCCCGTCCAGGAGCGCGTGGTGCGCCTGGCGGGCAGCCTGCAGCAGGACAAAAACTTCGGCTGGGGCCTCCTGGGCGAGTTGGACAAAGGCGGCTGGGTCGAGATCGAGCAGGCCGATGTCGGCGGACATCAGTGGCGGATCGTGCACCTCAAGTTGAGGATGAACGGCCGCGTCCTTTTCAAGACCAAAAACTCCGACTCCGTGCAGGACTATACCGGCTTTACTCCGCTGCCTGCAGGCCTCACCTACCAGCAAGCCATTCAGATGCTGCGCGGCGGAGAGCCAGCCAGGTAAAGTCCGGCTCATCGAGGGCAGGTTCACAAAGAATCTAAGGCCCCAGGGTGCCCCACCCTCGCCACGTCTTTGTTTTTGTGGCTAGGGTGGGATCCCTCGATGCCAACATGACAGCAATGGTGAAAAGAGCAAACCGGCCCCACCCGATGCGGGTGAGGCCGGTTTGCACATCGTGAAGCCAATCCGGTTACATCTTGACGAAAACGATGACCAGGGTGAACAGTGTAAGAGACTCAATCAGAGCGAGACCAAGAACCAGGAAGGTAAAAATGGCAGGGCGCGCTCCGGGGTTGCGGGCAACTGCTTCGACGGCCGAGCCTACGGCGCGTCCCTGACCCATGCCGCACAGACCGGCTGCCAGGCCCATACCTAAACCAGCGCCGATCGGCACCAGACTGACGACGGCAGAGCCGCCATCCGCAAAGGCCGGTACAGCGAAGCAAAGCGCCGAAAGGGCCATAAACAAATACTGTAGTTTCCGCATGTGTTTCTCCAGCTTCTCTTTGAATTGGCCGCCAGTGGGTGGTTGAAGCTCACCGTGCTGGCCCCCTCACGCTTGCAGCCTACCGTTTGCCCGGAGCGGAAGCGCTCTCCGGCGGAATCTTGTGTGATAGCTCTAGAAAACGTCCTCGGCGGGGCTGCGCTTGTGATCGTCGCCGTGCGCCACTGCCAGCGACAGATAAATCATGGTCAGCAGCATGAATACAAACGCCTGAATAAAAGAGATCACAATATGCAGTCCCATGAATAGGAGCGGAAGGCCCACTGGGCACATCGAAAAGATCACCAGCGTTAGCATATCGCCGGCAAACATATTGGCGTAAAGACGCACGCTGAGCGATAGGATGCGCGCGAAGTGAGAGACGGTCTCAATGGGAAAGATCAGCCAGGCCATCCACCAGATCGGTCCGGCAGTATGTTTGAGATAGCCGATCAACCCTTGTTCGCGAATTCCGTGGAAGTTGTAGTAGATGAATGAGCAAACGGCAAGGCCCAACGTCACCATGATCGAAGATGTAGGCGCTGTGATGCCGGGGATGAGCCCGCTCAAATTATTGATCAGCACAAATAGGAAGATGCAGGTGACGAAGGCCTGAAAGCGCTCATAGCCGTGGCCGATCACCTGCTCTGCTTGGCCACCGATGAATTCATGCAGTATTTCTGCAATCTGCTGTGCGGGGTTGGCCTTTTCCACCGATAGAAAAACACGGACAAGGAGGAAATAGGTGATCAGTCCACCCGCCACCAGCAACTCCAGCGCGAAGGCCCGGTTGATCCCCATAGCCTTCTCCGCAGCCACGACCGGAGAAAGCCCGATGGATTCAAAGGCCCTGACTTCAATGCCCATCAAACAGGCGTTCAGCCACTGTACGAGTACAAAGGATTCCGGCATGAAAACTCAAGTTCTTTCCGTCTCCGGGCCAGAATCGAAGTCGCCTCGGAGCCTGATTCGGTTTTGTTCGTTCCACCCTCGATCATCCGCTGTCGCATCAACCGCGCATCAACCGGTTCGCCTCCCAGCCAATGGCCAATACCGCAAGACCAAGGCCAAAGAGAAGCGCCGCAACCGAGCCGTGAAGAAACTTCAGGCTACCATAGATGACCCCTGCGAAGACTGTGAGCCGAAGCACAAAGAAGAGAACCACGACCGGGGCGCTCGCGGGCGTCTTCTGATGGTCCATTCTCGCGTTCATGACGCGTACCAGGCGTTGCCATTCCCAGATGCTGACCGCCGAAATCAGCGTGCCCGTCGCCAGCATCGCCCCGCCGCGCCATCCCCCGCCAATGGTCACTGCAAGAGCGGAAACCAGCCCTAGAATCAGCGTGTTACGCAACGCTCGCTTCAGCATCGCGTCAAGATCCGCCTGGGTAAGATCTACAATCGGGTGGGTTTCCGGGCTCATAGTTGCTTATCCGCGCTTCCCTCGCCCGTCCCATTCTGGATCGGCTCTTCTTTTCGGGACTTCTTCTCAGAGGCAACCGCCTGCTGGATCACATAAAACAACCCGGCGATGCTTCCAAACACGATTCCTGCAATCGCAACCCAATGCTGATGCAGACGTTGATCCGCCCACCAGCCGGCTCCCCAGCCAACAACCACAGCCCCAGGAAGCACAAAGGCGAGCTGAATCAGCTTTTCCGCCTCGACGTAGCCACGAAGCGCGCTCGAGCCCTGCGTTGGCGGCTTCGACTCCGGAATGGGGCGCTGGAACGGCATCCATCGTGATTATCAACGATCAATGTCCTTCGGCGCGAGATGGATGAGACTACTTTTTGTTAGTCTTCCACGTGGAATATTTGAATGCTTTGACGCGATACTTTCCCTCATCCTCATTGACCGGTGAAAAGCCAAATTCAAAGGTGCGGTTACCGCCATTACGCGTGACATTCACCGTAGCCATAAAGTAGTAGACCTTGCCTGCTTCCGCGGTAAATGTTGCCATGTCTACTGCCTTCTTGAACAAACCGAACCACATTGCTGAATCTTGAATATTCCCGCAAACGTGATGTACTCCAGGTTCCACATCAACAGCGAAGTAAGAGTCGCTAAAGTCGGCTCCAACCCAAGCTCCATCCAATCCGAAACGGGTGGTCGCAGAATTGAAAGAATCAAGTTTACTGTTTTCGTCTTCAATAAGGACGATCTGAGCCTTTCCAGCAGTCGGCGGAGGTGGTGCCGGATGGTCTTTCTTTGTGTCAACTTTGAATTTGACGTCGTCGTCTCCGCAGGCATCCGGCAGGATCGTCTTTGCCTTGGCTTGCATCGCTGGGACAAGCGACGCACATAGAAGCAATACAAAAAGTCCGGGATTCATGGCAACCTTCCTAAATGGCCGGATGCCGGCGCGGCCAATCAACCTGTGTCAGCAATCACACTGAGACGTTCCTCCCGCGAAGCGCTCCTCCGCTCACCTTCTGCGCAATGAACGATATACTGGCTATTGCACCGTTCACACTGTTTTCACAAAGGAAGACAAGAGTGTTTGACGATTCGGAATTTGAGCAGAACCTCTTCAAGCTGCGCCAGGAAAAGCTGGAAGAGATAAAGAAGCTGGGCCAGGCGGCCTATCCCAACCGCTTTCCGTCCTCGCAAGAAGATGAGGCGATCGCAATCCCCAAGGTCCGGGAGCAGTGGGGCGAGGCAACGGCTGAGGCATTGGAGTCGCCGCGCGTGACCGTGGCCGTCGCCGGACGCATCATGGCCATCCGCGCGCAGGGCAAGGCCGGCTTCGCAACCCTCCAGCAGGGCGGCCAGCGGCTGCAAATTTACGTTCGTCTCGACGCCGTCGGCGAACAGGGTTTCGCGCTCTACAAGCTCCTCGACCTGGGCGACCACATCGGCGTTTCCGGCTATCTCTTCCGCACGCGCACCGGCGAGCTGACCATTCACGTCGAACGGCTGACCTTCCTTGCCAAGGCCATGCTGGCCCTGCCGGAGAAGTTTCACGGTCTGGCCGACGTCGAGCTGCGCTACCGCCAGCGCTACGTAGATCTCTTCACCAACCTCGAAGCCCGCGAAGTCTTCGTCAAGCGCGCCAAGGCGATCAAGGCGATCCGTCAGTTTTTCGATAGCCGCGATTACATCGAAGTCGAAACGCCGATGCTGCAGCAGATCGCCGGTGGCGCGGCTGCCCGGCCTTTCACGACCCATCACAATGCGCTCGATCTTGACCTCTTTCTGCGCATCGCTCCGGAGCTGAATCTGAAGCGCCTGGTCGTCGGCGGCTTCGACCGCGTCTACGAGATCAATCGCAACTTCCGCAACGAAGGCATCAGCACGCAGCACAACCCCGAATTCACCATGCTCGAGTTCTACCAGGCCTACGCAAACTATCACGACCTGATGACGCTGACCAAGGAATTGCTGAAGTTCGTGGCGGAAGAGGTGAACGGGACAACCAAGACGGTCTTCAACAACGTAGAGATCGACTTCGGAAACGTGCAAGAGCTGACGATGCGCGAAGCAATTACCAAGTGGTGGCCTGACGATGCCGCACGACCATCGGCATACGACCTCAGCAACGAAATGAATTTCCGCGAATGGTGCAAAAGGGCTCAAGAATGCGCGGGGACCAAGTATCTGAACGATCCAAGTGACGAGGACCACGCAGGCCTTTCCGCCGTACTTAATAACATGATGAAAGCGCCGATGTTTGCCGGCGATCCTTGGGGAAAGCTCGTCGCCCTTCTCTTCGAATTCATCGCAGAGCCACGCCTCATTCAGCCCACCATCATCTACGAGTTCCCCACAGCCATCTCGCCGCTCTCCAAACAGAAGCCTGATGATCCGGACTGGGTGGAGCGATTCGAGATTTATTGCGGGGGCTTCGAACTGGGCAACGCCTTCAGCGAGCTGAATGACCCAGTCGAGCAGCACAAGCGTTTTGCCCAGCAGCTAACCGAGCGCGACCGCGGCGACGACGAGGCCCACCAGATGGACGAAGACTATGTGCGCGCGCTGGCCTACGGCCTGCCTCCCACCGGCGGCGAGGGCATCGGCATCGACCGGCTGGTGATGCTGCTGACCGGCTCCAAATCCATTCGCGACGTGATCCTCTTCCCGCTGATGAGAAACCGGGACCCGAGAACAGAAATCAGAGATCAGGGAGCGGAAAGCGCGGAGTGAGCAAATCGTATGGGTGCCCCATCCTTGCGACGTATTTGTTTTTGTCGCAAGGGTGGGATGCCTCAGACCTTGACAGGCTGGAGCCAGGGAAATCCCTCATGGGCTAAAGCCCGATCTTTTTTGTTGCACTTGCGGCACCACTGAGGTCGTGCCCTGACACAAGACTGAACCGATTCAGAGGCTCAACAGGCGCGAAACTTGGGCATAGCTAGGAGCTAGGAGCTGTATTTGAACATTCTTTTCATCGGCGACATCTTCGGCAGCGCGGGACGCAGGATCGTGCGCGAACACATCGGGCACATCCGCGAGGCGCACGATGTCGAGTTGGTCATTATCAATGCCGAAAACGCCGCCGGCGGCTTTGGCCTGACTCCGCAGATCGCCGAAGACCTTTTCGATCTGGGCGCGGACGTGCTCACCACCGGCAACCACGTCTGGGACAAGCGCGAGCTGATCGACTACATGAACTCAGTGCCCGCCGGCAGCCAGGAGCGCCCCCGCCGCGTCCTGCGCCCGGCCAACCTCCAGCCCGGCCTGCCCGGTCACGGCATCTTCGAGGGAACGACCGCCAGCGGCGTCGGCTTTGCGGTCATCGATCTGCAGGGCTGCGTTTTCATGAACACGACCAACGACCCCTTCCACACCATCAACGGCATGCTGGCCTGCATCGAGGCCAAAGTGATTGTGGTCGACTTCCACGCCGAAGCCACCAGCGAAAAGGTCGCCATGGGCTGGCATCTCGATGGTCGCGTGACCGCCGTGCTGGGCACGCATACGCACATTCCCACCGCCGACGAGCGCGTGCTGCCCGGAGGGACCGCCTACCAGACCGATGTGGGCATGAGCGGCCCCTACGACAGCGTAATCGGCGTTGAAAAGGAGTTGGTGCTGCACCGGTTTCTGACCGGGATGCCGGGCAAGTTCGAGGCCGCCAAAGGAAACCCCAAGATGTGCGCCGCTCTGGTCGCCTGCGATCCCGCGACCGGCCGCGCCCTGCGCATTCAGCGCATCATGCTTGGCGAGTAAAAGGGGTCAGGGGTTAGCCATGGTACCCGGCTGTCAAGCGAATTTGTGTCCTTGATGTGCGAAATAATCTCTCGAAATCACTTGGCAGAGGCGAAAACCTGCCAACATTCCGCCTAATCCCTACTCCCTGCTCTTGATCAGAATCGCCTTCGCCTCCGGATCGGTTGCTTTCACGGGCTTTCCCGCGATCTCGACCGGCTTCCTCTCGGCAACCCTCTCGCTCAACCGGGGCGCTCTGGAATGCGTGGCCTTGAGCAGCCTCCCTTTGCCGTTGAATGTCATGGTCCAAAGCATGGGCCGGGGAATGGCCGATACGTCGGTGAAAGAGATGACTGCTCCTCCATGCATGGGAATGTCCAGCCTGCCCGGCGGAGCAGCCGGGAGTTTCTTGACCTCAGTCTCCTCCGCCGGTCCTATCTGGGGATGCGCGCCGGCTAGCGCGCCGTAACAGAGTCCAGTTTCGAGCCACGCTGGAGTCTGTTCTGAGTGTTCCTCGGCTCGGATGTGGTTGAAGGCCGAGATGGTCAGCGCATTGATGGGCGCGGGCGAAAACAGCGAGTAGCCTCGGCGCACGATGGGGATGATGCGCACCTTTCCGTCTCCACCCCGCGGAATCGCGGCCGAAAACACGCTCATGTCGCCGGTGCCGTTGTTGCGCGTGAACTGCAGGAGGAGATGATTGGGCAGCGCGGGGCAGACAATCTGCTGGTAACTCCACTTGCCCTCATTGAACTCCAACCCGGCAAATCCGGCGCGCTCGCCAATTGCGGATTCGGCATCCGCCGCCAGATCGCGATCCTGCCCGCTCATCTGTTCGTAGGACCGGAACTCGAGCGCGGCTACCGGCACAGTCGACTCGCTGCCGGGAGCGAAGGGCATGGGGCGCTGATCGGCCTTGCGTACGTGCCGGGGCTGAGGCGCTGGAGCATCTTGTTCAGACTGAGCTTTAACTGGGACACAGACGGCTGCCAAGGTGGCAGCAGCAAATACGGCGGCGAGGATTCCCGATCGTTGCATTCTGCCCATAGCCTACCACCACCGCGTGGGGCAGCCTCTTGGTTGAGAGCTGAGGCCAATAAAGAAGGGCAGCCTGATGCAGGCTGCCCTTGATGGCCCAGGAGGAGGAACTTGCGTGCCGGCCAGTTGAACGATCCGGCATGATCAACAAATCAATCAGTTCAACCGATCAATGCGCCGCCGGGTGGTGCGCCGCGGACGGTTTGTGTGTTGCGACCGGCTTCTTCTTCTCCGGCACGATCACGCCGTCTTTGAGAACGATCTGCGCCGTTTGCGCACTCGTTTCCGTGGCTGGAACCTGCGTGTAGGAGTCGTAAGTGCCGTCCAGCTCTGCCGCGGGTTGAATTCCGTAGACAACCTTTGCCGCCGGAATGTCCTTGTCGGCCAGAGGCGTCTTCAGATTGACGATGAAGTCCGCATACTCCGGAGTGGCGCCCTTGGCATCCGGAGAGACCGCAAGTTGAATGACCGAAGCGGTCGCCGAGATGACTTCTCCGGGAACCGGCGTTGCCTTGCCCTTCATCAGCGCCCAGAGCTTGTCGACATCTTCCTGGTTGCCGTTTGCCAAAACAAATTCCTTGTCGCTCAGCGCCAGGCTGTTCAGGTCGGTAGTCTCAACAATCAGCTTGTGGACGATCTCGGCCGGCGTCGGAGCGGCGGAAAGAACGAAGGTTCCCGGCGGAAAGACCGTGGCTGCGGCCTGAGTCTTCACCGCATCGAGTCCCTCGACATTGCCGTGATACTTCGTGTAGTAGAACTTCATCTTGGTTTCGATCGGAGTCTTGAGGCTCGCGGGAGCAAAGTTCCATGCGCGGGCATAGAACCAGACTGCCTGCACCAGGTCGTTCCCATCCGCATCCTTTGCATCCTTGGCGTCTTTATCTGCCTGGACCTTGGCGGCAGGATCGGTTGCTGCCTTCGCCTTGGCCGCGGTCTGAAGCGCCAGCTTGGAGTCGACGGCCTCCTGTTTGATATAGGCCTCAGCCAGTTGCAGCGTATCCCACAGTCCTGGCCCGCCCGTAGTCTGAGCGGCCGGATAGAGCATCAGCTCGGTGCGATACTCCGAGATCCCGGCTTTGAAATCCTTCTTGGAGACGATATTGTCCAATGCGATGGCCGAGTGAAATGCGGTATAAGTTCCACCGGTCATCTTCTTCCAGTCGTCGTCCGAGGTTCCGGCAGGCTTGGTGGCAACCAGGCCCTTCTGGGCAAGCGCAGCGGCGTCGTCGCAGGTCTGCGCATCGCTGGTCTTGGCGCACTGGCTTTTCTTGATGAAGACCGAGATAAAGATAGCCTTCATGTTGTTGGGATCCACCTGGAGCAGGCGGCTGGCGGCGCTGAGAGTGTGGTCGGCATCTTGCAGGCTTTGATAGGTGTCGATCAGTGAATCGAGCACTGCGGCCTTGACGACACTCTGCGGATACTTGGTCAGGAAGTCTTCCAGTTGCCCTGCTTTGGTTTTAGCATCGGTTTGCGTGTTGGCCATTTGATAGGCGTTGAATTCCTGCGGATCCTTGATGGTAATCGAATCCTGGGCTCGCAGCATGGGCGCGGAAACGAGGGTGATGCTCGCCAATGCCATCACAGACGCGAAGACTAGCTTCTTCATTCAGTGCTCCTGGGAAATGCCAAAATGGAAATCAATGTTAAGCACCCGCTCGTGGTATGCGCAACCGTTCTTTTGGGCGGTTGAGCGCCGGGGTGACGGATCAACGATACCACGGCTTCGAATGCGGTGTTGGAAGGATTATAGAAAGCCTTGCCCCCGATGACAAGGGAAGTTATTAGGGAACGAAGGATTTCCCTTGGCAAGGCGCGCCGCCGATAGCCCCGGTAAGGCTTTGAACGCCGAATTCGGTCTGCGGATGGGCTCCGGCGATCGGCGCACTCCAAGCAAAACGGTGCCGCAAGCCCCCACCTCTGCCCCAGTCCTCCGGCTTGCCGCTTATTCGGGCGCATACCGGCTTAGACACCTGAACCGGGAAAATGGTTCCCGGTTCTACTGCAGCAGCCGCACCAGTTCAGCCTGCTCGGCCAGGAAGGCATCGTGGCCGTGGGCGCTAGTCATCTCCCGGTAGTCGGCTGAGACGCCGGCCGCGCGTATCGTATAGGCAAAATCGCGCACGTTCTGGGGCGGAAACAGCCAATCCGAGCTGATGCCGACAAAGCTCAGCCGAGCGCGAATCCCGCCAAAAGCCTCCTCCGGCGAGGAAAATCCGCGCAGCGGGTCCCATGTATCCATCGTGCGCAGGATCGCCAGGTAGGAATTGGCGTCAAAGCGCTCGACAAAGCGCTCTCCCTGGTAGTCGAGGTAGCCGGCAACGTCGAATCGCCCTCCAACCAGGCCGAGCCCTCCATCCTGCCCCGCGACCAGGTTGTCCGCTGCCCACGGATCCTCCCCGTTGCGGTTCGGCTTGCGGCCATAGCGCTCGTCAAAGAGCTCAGTAGACTTGTAGCTCATCATGCCCACCTGCCTGGCCAGCGACAGTCCCCGGCGCGGGGGCCGCTGCGGCAAGTAGCGGCCGCCCAGCCACTCCGGGTCATGCACGATGGCCTGGCGTTGCAGATGGTTGAGCGCCAGCCCCATCGCCGAGAGCGGAGCAACGCCGATGATCAGCCCGCGCTGTACGCGCTGGGGGTCGTGGATGGCCCAATCCAGCGCCTGCATCCCGCCGATCGATCCGCCCAGCACCAGCCGCAGCCGCCGAACGCCAAGAGAATCGAGCAGCCTGGCCTGCGCCCGAACGTTGTCGCGAATCGAAATCAGCGGAAACTCCGGCCCATAGCTCTTGCCGGTCTCCGGGTCCACCGAACCGGGACCCGTCGAGCCGTAACAGGAGCCCAGCATGTTAATGCAGATCACGAAATCGTGTTCCAGCGAGAGCACCGCGCCAGGAGCGAAGATCTCCGGCCACCACGAACCCACCAGCGCCGAGCCGGTCAGCGCATGGCAGACTAGCACGGCGTTGTCCCGGGCCGCGTTCAGCCGGCCGTAGACCGCATAGTGCAGCGTAACGCCGGCCAGTCTGCGGCCGCACTCCAGCGACAAATGCTCGTCGAGCACAAAGTCGCCTTCATACGTGGGGGTGAGGGTTGATCCTCCAGTCCCCCGTGGAACCGGCCAGGCGTCGGCCCCGGTGCTCGATTCGGTCATAACCTTCATTGTGCAACAAGACCCGCGCTTTCGGCTTTACATACGAACTTGTGGCCGTTGGCGGCCTCAATCGCCTGATCCAGATCGGCAATGATGTCGCGAACGTCCTCGATGCCCACCGACAGCCTCACAAGTTCCGGGGTTACGCCCGTGTCGGCCTGCTCCGCCGGTGAAAGCTGCGCATGAGTCGTCGAGGCCGGGTGAATCACCAGCGACTTGGCGTCCCCGATATTGGCCACCAGCGAGAACAACTCCAGCGAATCAATCAGCTTCTTTCCCGCCTCAAAGCTGCCCTCGGCGCCGGCCTTGACGCCAAAGGTCAGCAAAGCGCCCTGCCCCGTAGGCAGATACTTCTTGGCCCGCTCGTAGTATTGGCTCGACTCCAGGCCGGGATAGTTGACCCACTCGACGCCGGGGTGCTGTTCCAGATGCTTGGCGACGGCCAGTGCGTTCTGCGAGTGGCGCTCCAGCCGCAGATGCAGCGTCTCAATCCCTTGCAGCAGCAGAAAGGCGCTGAAGGGCGACAGAGCCGCTCCAGTGTCGCGCAACCCCTGCACCCGCGCCTTGAGGATGAAGGCCAGCGGCCCGAAGGCCTCTGTATAGGAGAGCCCGTGATACGACGGGTCCGGCTCGGTAAAGTCCTTGAAGCGCCCCGAAGCCGCCCAGTCGAACTTGCCCGCATCCACGATCACGCCGCCAATCGTCGTGCCGTGCCCGCCCAGAAACTTGGTGGCCGAGTTGACCACGATGTCCGCGCCCCACTCGATCGGCCGCACCAGCGCCGGCGAAGCCGAGGTATTGTCGATCACCAGCGGCAGTTTGTGCTTGTGTGCGATCGCGGCGATCTTCTCGATGTCCACCACGTCGAGTTTGGGATTGCCCAAGGTCTCCGTATAAACCGCCCGGGTCTTCTCGTTGATCGCGGCCTCCAATCCATCGAAGTCGTCCGCGTCCACAAACTTCACCGTAATGCCCAGCCGCGGCAGCGTGTAGTGGAAGAGGTTATAAGTCCCGCCATAGAGCGAAGTCGTCGAAACAATCTCGTCCCCCGCCCCAGCTAGCGTAGTAGCAACCAGCGTCTCGGCCGCCTGCCCCGAAGCCGTCGCCAGTCCGGCCGCGCCGCCCTCCAGAGCCGCGACACGCTTCTCAAACACGTCGGTCGTCGGATTCATGATGCGGGTGTAGATGTTGCCAAACTCCTTCAGCGCAAAGAGCCGTCCGGCATGGTCGGCGTCTTGAAACAGATACGACGTGGTCTGGTAGATGGGAACGGCGCGTGAGCCGGTCGCCGGGTCAGGCGATTGGCCGGCGTGGACGGCAAGGGTGGCAAGGTGTTGCTTCTTCGCTTCGGACATTGGTCGACTCCTTAAAGTTTGTGTGTTCTCGGGGATGTGTGCTTCTTAACTTGACTTCGCTGTTTCGGATATCTGGATCGATATTGGACCCTGGGTGCCCCATCCTCGCCGCGCCCTTGTTTTTGCGGCTAGGGTGGGACCCTGGAACCCAAAAATCAAAACGGCCCGAATCCTTTTGGACCCGGGCCGCCTGTCTTCAAGATCGGTTGCGCTTTGCGCATTTACCTCTCAAGAGCCACACGGATGGGTCCGCACGACCTGCACATACACATGGCCATGACCGCAATTCCGTGTTCCCTCAAGCTCTGCATAGAAAGCAGTATCAACGGAATGCGGCGCTGATGTCAAATATAAATCGCAGGGCAATCGCATGAACGGGGAGTGTCTTTGCTGATGCAGCATCAAGGTTGATACTCGTGCGGTGGAGCGAGACGAGGTGTGCTGTTTCCAGGAGGTGGAGATGGAGACAGCAGGCCGGTTG
>Ga0181529_10002617_pt1 | contig 21314 bp, 21 predicted proteins | sample PEATcosm2014_Bin_36_FD_119763 | JGI IMG/M metagenome (GOLD analysis project Ga0181529, IMG submission 119763) | Peatland microbial communities from MTU Mesocosm Facility, Houghton, MI, USA - PEATcosm2014_Bin10_30_metaG | ecosystem: Environmental > Terrestrial > Soil > Wetlands > Peat | place... | reverse complement strand
CTCTGTTTTTTCTGGCCGGAGTTGAAAAAACTCAACTGGCGCTTCGGCTGGATTGGGCCGGTCGCCGGCGTGGCTGTCTTCCTGGTGTGGATCGCACCCTCCTGGTGGGCGCATCAATATGCGGCCAGCCCGCTGGGCCCGGCGCTGGCGGCGCTTTCGCCCACGGCCCGCTGGACCTGGATTAGCTTCCGCGTTGCCGCCGCATGCCTCACCGTGCCCATCGCTGAGGAACTGGCCTTTCGCGGCTGTCTGGCACGCCGGTTGATCAGCAGGGAGTTTGACCAAGTCTCCTTTACGGGCCTGACCGCGCTCTCTGTAGCGCTCTCTTCCCTGGCCTTTGGCCTGATGTATATGCAGGGCCTGATGGATTGGCAACACTTGATAGCCGGCACGCTGGCCGGTCTGGCGTTTGCCGCGGTGCTCCGCTGGCGCGGACGCATGGGCGATGCTGTCATTGCGCACGCCGTCAGCAACCTCTTGCTGGCCGCGTGGGTTCTGGGCTTCGGCGACTGGGCGCAATGGTAAATTAGGATGGAAATAGCGTGCAAACGATACGAGTAGAGACACCTTCGGCGAAATACGGCGTGGTGACGGGGAGCGGCCTTCCTGAGTTCTTTCGCCGTGACGCCGATCTTGTGGGGGCAAAAGGGCGAGTGGCGAATGAAGGCGGTGATCGTAGGCGTGTTAGGCTTTTCAGGAGTGTCCATGGGAAGATTCCCATGTCTTCAGTATTTTTTCAGCAATATCGGTCATTCTTAAACTTCGTTCTTTGTTTTCAACAGGTATCCCTATGAAAGACATCTATATCGCCGATCTAGCCAACTTCGACGAGGGCAAGCCCTTCGACGGCTTCTTCCTCGTCTTGCTCAAGCAGCAACGCACCACCAAATCCAACAAGCCCTACCTCAACCTGATCCTGGGCGATAAGACTGGCCAGCTCGAAGGCCGCGTCTGGGATATCTCTGACCCGCGTATCGCCAAAGATTTCGACAAAGGCGACATCGTCAAGGCCCGCGGCAGCGCCTCCCGCTTCGACGACCGCCTGCAGATGAAAATCGACCAGCTACGGCTCGCGCAACCCAACGAAGTGGACAAGATGGACCTGATGCCCTCGACCACCTACGATGTGGCCGACCTCTGGCGCCAGCTTCTCAGCTTTGTCGAAAACTTTACCAATCCCGACCTCAAACGGCTGCTCACCACCCTGCTCGACGACCCGGCCCTCGCCACCGCTTACCGCGAAGCCCCCGCCGCCAGGCAGCTCCACCACGCTTGGCTCGGCGGCCTCCTGGAGCACGTCGTCAGCCTGCTTACCCTGGCCGACCGCGTTGCCCCCCATTACCCGATGCTCGACCGCGACCTGCTGCTCACGGGCGTGATTTTGCACGACATCGGCAAGGTGCGCGAGCTGAGCTGGGAGACCGGCTTCGACTACACCGTCGAAGGCAGCCTGCTGGGCCACATCCAGATCGGATCAGCCTTGGCCGAACGCGCCATGGACAGCCTGCCCAACTTCCCGCCGCGCCTCAAGACGCTGGTCCTGCACATGATCCTCTCGCATCATGGCAAGCTGGAGTTCGGCTCCCCCAAGCTGCCCATGATTCCCGAAGCCTTGGTCCTCAACTTCCTCGACGACTTGGACGCCAAGATGCAAGCCATGGCCGGTGAATTCGACAAGTCCATCCGCGAAGGCAAAGGTCCCGGCGAGCTGACCGGCAAGGTTTGGTCGCTGGATCAACGCCAGTTGGTAAACACGAAGCGGTACTTGGGAGAAGACAAGGAATAGGGATCAGGGATTAGGGATTAGGGAGTGAGAGCATTGGCCAACCGGATTATGGTTTTCTTTCGCCGCCAAATACTCTGCTCCTGTAGCGTTCAGGCGTTTCGATAATCAATCTCGTTCGTCCGGCCAGAGTCAGCAGGTCCGCATCGCCCGTCACCAGCGCGTCGGCTTTGCCGCTTTCCGACAGGTCCAGCAGGGGCTGATCCTTCGCGTCGCGGCAGAGCAACGGGCAGGTAACAGCAATCCGCACGATCTCGCAAAAAGGGATGTAGCCGCTCAAAGCTTCCAACTGTTCATCGGCGGTGAGGCAAAATTTCGGGTACGCGAGGATTCTCGTTAACTCCACTGCCGTCGGACGCGAGACGAGCGGTACACAATCACCGGCCTGCCAATGATCAACCAGCCAGCTCAACCGGCCGTGAAAGAGCAGCGCGGAGAGGACGACATTCGTGTCGAAAACAACTCTCGCTTTGGCGGCAGCTCTCACTGGTTTTGCCGTGCCCACGCAACTGCGTCGGTAATATCCTGCTCGGTGATGCCAAGCCGTTCGAGCTTGTCGCGCACCTCATCCAGTCGACTCGGGCGCAGCGGTTTGAGGGTGATCGCGGAGCCGTCCGTACTGACGTCGAAGTATTCCACTCCGCTGAAGCGGGTGATCACCGCTTTGGGGAGGGTGAGTTGGTTCTTGACAGTCATTTTGGCCAGCATGATTCGCCTCATTCAAGGAAACAAGGAAATCTTACCATAAATCAGGCTTGAATGGTAGTTCAGACGGAAGGTCTTCGCAATTCCCTGCTCGCTCTTCCCTATTCCTTGCTTCCCACGAACCACTCCCACTGCTCCGGGGTCAGCGGCACCACTGAAAGCCGCCCGATAATCACCAGCGGCGACTGGGCAAAGAGCGGCTCGGCCTTGATGGCGGCCAGCGGCTTCGGCTGCCTGAGTCGCTTGCCCACCTTGACCTTCACGATGGGAACCTTGGGATCAGTGGCGTCCACGCTCACCACGGTTCCGGTGCCCACAGCGGTGCGCTCGTCGCCGGTGTGGTAGAAAATCCACTTCGACCCCGGCTTCATCTCGCGCAGATACTTCACGGCAGTCGGGTTGGTCACGCCATCCCAGATCGTCTCCTTGTCCCCAAGGAAATCGTCGAAGGAATAGACATCGGGCTCAGTCTTGAAGAGGAAGTAACTCATGCGCTCCATGGTAGGCGACTTACCGGCGAGAAGAACATAGCGAATCAGCAGGTCCGTTACCGATTTCGCTCATTCCAGCAGAATCTCGCTGACTTGCCGACTCGCTGAACCGCTGCCCCGCCCTTCCCGTTACAATTAAAAGAGGATGATACGTTTCTCAACCGCCGGCGAGTCACACGGAGAGGCGCTGATTGCGCTGGTCTCCGGACTGCCGGCAGGTGTGCCCATCGATCTCGAATTCATCAACCGCGAGCTGTGGCGGCGGCAGCAGGGCTATGGCCGCGGCGGGCGCATGAAGATTGAGACCGACAAGGCCCATGTGCTCAGCGGCGTACGCCACGGCAAGACCATCGGGACTCCAATTGCCATCGAGATCGCCAACCGCGACTGGAAGAATTGGGAAGAGAAGCTGCCCGTCGAGGCAGGCGACCCCGTGCAGCACCAGGCGGTGGCTGCGCCGCGTCCCGGTCACGCGGACCTGGCCGGCGCCCTCAAGTACAACTTTCCCGATGCCCGTTACGTGCTGGAGCGCGCCTCGGCTCGCGAGTCCACCGCGCGCGTGGCCGCCGGAGCCCTGGCCAAGCTGATGCTGCGGACTCTGGGCATCGAAGTCGCCAGCCACGCGATTCGCGTAGGCCGCGTTGCGCTCGACCGCCCCGCCACGTGGGAGGAGATTGCTGCTCTTGCAGCCAGAGACGAGGTTGTCCTCGGCTGCGTGGATGAGGCCGCCGAAGCCCGCATGAAGGAAGAGGTTGAAGAGGCAGCCCGCACCGGCGACACGGTCGGCGGCGTCTTCGAGGTGGTGGCGCATGGCGTTCCCGCCGGCCTGGGCACCTACGCCAACTGGGACGAGCGCCTCGATGGGCAGCTAGCCGGAGCGGTAATGAGCATTCAGGCCGTCAAGGCGGTCGAAATTGGCCGCGGCGTCGTGGCCGCCGAGTCATTCGGCTCCCAGGTCCACGATCCCATTGATTACGCCGCGGAAGACACCGGCCGACCCACTCGCTTTACCCGCCCGCGGAACAATGCCGGCGGCATCGAAGGCGGCATTTCGAATGGCGAGGAGATTGTGGTGCGCGGCTATTTGAAGCCCATCTCCACCCTGCGCAAACCGCTTGATTCGGTGCGTTTTGACACCCGCCAGACCACTCGCGCCAGTTACGAGCGCTCGGATATTTGTGTTGTCCCGGCGGCCGGCGTGGTGGCCGAAGCCATGGTGGCGCTCACCATCGCCCGCCTGGCTCAGGAAAAATTTGGCGGAGATTCGGCTCTTGAATTGCAGCGAAATTTCGCTGGCTACATCCAACAGATACGGAGCTATTAGAAGACTGATGATTTTGAAGATTGTAAAATTTCCCGATCCGGTGCTCGCGCGGCCCGGAGAGCCGGTCACCGAGTTCAACGCCGAGTTGCGCAAGCTGATTGCCGATATGTTCGAGACCACCTACGCCGAGCAGGGCGTCGGCTTGGCCGCGTCGCAGGTGGGAATTTCCAAACGGCTTACCACCATCGACTTGAGCATGGGCAAAGACCCCAAGCAGCGGCTGGTACTCATCAACCCGGAAATCATCTCCAGCGAGGGCCGGGTCTACGAAAATGAAGGCTGTCTGAGTTTTCCCGAGATCAACGAGAAGGTAGTGCGCGCGGCCAAAGTACGCATTCGCGCCCAGGATGAGCGGGGCAAGTGGTTCGAGATGGACGGCGAAGACCTGCTCGCGCGCTGCTTTCAGCATGAGATCGACCATGTGGATGGCATGTTGTTCATCTACCGGATGAGCGCCCTCAAACGCGACCTGACCCTGCGCAAAATCCGCAAGTTGCAGCGCGCCGGCGAGTGGTAAACCCGGCCCCGGAGACGAAGATGACGAGACCCCTCAGACTGATTTTCTGCGGGACTCCGCGCTTTGCCGTGCCCACGCTGGAGGCATTGCGTGCGGTGGGACATGAAATCGCGCTGGTTGTTTCGCAGCCCGACCGGCCCGCGGGCCGTGGCGGGCAACTCTCTGCCCCGCCTGTCAAGCAGGCCGCGCTGGCCGCTGACCTTCCGGTCACACAGCCCGAGAAAATTCGCAACAACGCAGAGTTTCGCGCGCAACTCGAGGCCATCGCCCCCGACGCCATCGTTGTCGTCGCCTACGGGCGCCTCATTCCGCCGTGGATGCTCGCGCTGCCCCCGCTGGGCTGCATCAACCTGCACGCCAGCCTGCTTCCCAGGTACCGCGGCGCCGCCCCCATCCAGTGGGCGGTGGCCATGGGCGACGCCTTCACCGGCAACACCACCATGCTGCTCGATGAGGGTCTCGACACCGGCCCGATTCTGCTGCAACAGGCGCTGGCCATCGCGCCGGAACAGACCGCCGCGGATTTGTTCGACGTGCTTGCCGTCGCCGGCGCGCCACTGGTGGTCGAAACCCTGACCGGCCTGGCCAATGGAACCATCAAGCCCCAGCCCCAGAATCACGACGGAGCCACCTTTGCCCCGCTGCTCGACCGCAAAGACGGCCGCATGGAATTTGCCGCGCGCACGGCGACGGAACTCAAGAATCGCTGGCGCGGCTTTCAGCCCTGGCCCGGCGCCTTCACCGCGCTCAACGGCAAGAAGCTGATCGTTCACCGCATGGAAGTCGTGGACGCTTCTGCCTTTACGGCTTCAGCATCTGCGCAGCCCGGCCAAATTCGCACTGAAAACCACCGCCTTTTTGTTGCCTGCGCTGAAAACACCTGGCTGGAACTGGTGGAAGTTCAGCTCGAAGGCAAAAAGCGCCTCGCGGCAGCCGAGTTCCTGCGCGGAATCTCACTCCCCGCCAACGCATGGCTCGGTTGAGACCCATGGCCCAAATCTCCCCAGCCCGCAAAACCGCCTTCCAGATCCTCATCTCCGTCGAGCGCGGCCAATCTCACTCGGATGACCTGCTGCGCGGCAAAGCCGTCAACGCGCTCTCGGCCCCCGATCGCAATCTCGCCACGGCCCTCGTCCTGGGCGTCCTGCGCTGGCAGATTCAGCTCGACCACCAGTTGCAGGCCCTGCTCAAGCGCCCCAACGCCAAGCTCGATCCTGAAGATCGGATCGCATTGCGCATGGGCGCATTCCAGTTGCTCCATCTGGACCGCATTCCCGCCCGCGCCGCCATCGACGAGAGCGTCGAGTTGGCTCGGCAGTGCGGCCATCGCTTCGCCTCCCGCATGGTCAACGCCGTCCTCCGCAAAATGTCCAAGGCTTCGCAGACTGCCGAACAACTCGATTCTGACTCCCACTCGTTTCAGGACACAACTTCACTGGTTGCTGAAAAACTCGTGGAATGCGTTTCGGAAAGACGCTTTGTGTCAGGGCGCGACTTTAGTCGTGCCGTAAATGCAACAGAATCAACGCAGGCTTTACAGGCGACGGAAAAACACATCGTTTTGAAAGGGCACGACTTTAGTCGTGCCATAAGTGCCGCAAAATCAACGGGGCCTTTAGGCCCTGAGGGATGTTTTTCGGAATCTGCCTCAGACTTGGCGCTCGCCCAGGCCCACCCCGCCTGGATGGTCGAGCGCTGGATCAACCTCTATGGCCTCGACGCGGCGCACGCCATCTGCCGCCACGGCCAGAGCCAGCCTGTACTTGCGGTGCGCCTCGCCACTCCGGAAGCCGAAGCCGAACTTGCCGCGGAAGGCATCGGCCTTGAACCCGGTGAACTGCTGACCACCGCCCGCACCGTCGTCGCCGGCAACGTGACCGCTACGGAAGCTTTCCGTCTGGGCCGTGTGCGGCTCCAGGACGAAGGTTCGCAACTAGTGGCCGAGCTGGCCAGCGAGAATCTTGGCCAAAATGTAAAAAGCGTCCTCGACGCCTGCGCCGCTCCCGGCGGAAAGACGCTCATCCTGGCCGAGCGCAACCCGCAGGCCCGCATCGTCGCCTGCGAATCCAGCAGGACAAGAATTGAGCAGTTGCGCAAGCGGCTGGCGAGCCTCGGCGACCGGGTCGAGTGCCGCCTGGCCGACGCCACCGCGCTCACGGAAGACTCTGCCTTCGACCTTGCGCTGGCCGACGTGCCCTGCAGCGGCACCGGCACGCTGGGCCGCAACCCAGAAATTCGCCACCGCCTGCGCCCGGACGACCTGACTCGCCAAGCTGAACGCCAGCGCGCGATTCTGCTGGCCGCATTGCGCGCCGTCCGTCCCGGCGGCCGCGTCGTTTACTCCACTTGTTCACTGGAACCGGAAGAAAACGAGCAGGTGGTTGCCGCGGTGCTGGCCGCAACCCCGAACGCCCGCCTGATTCCACTCACGCCGTGCATCGACGAACTTCTCCGCAAAGGCATTCTCACGCACCTGGGCGCGGAGCGCCTGCGCGCCTGCCTAACTCCCGAAGGCAGCCTCCGCCTGCTACCCGGCAGCTTTCACACCGACGGCTTCTTTATTTGCATGATCGAGCGGACCGCCTGAAAGCCATCCCCGCCCCGCTAACTTGCTGACTTGATGACTTACTAACTCGTCCGGAACGCCGCGAATACTCCCAATCCCACGCTGTTCCCTGTTCCCTGTTCCCTAATCCCTGTCTTTCTCATTTCGCCACTGTCAGCTTTACCGGCATACTCTGCTCGACGCGCATGCCGGCTGCGGGCTGTTGCGCCATTACCGCGCCCGGCCTCACCGGAAGCGCAGGCATCGCATTCCCCTTACCAATGGGCGCCACTGGCACATTCATGAACTTCGCCGTGGACTGGATGCCCACCCGAGCCAGCTCCGCCTGCGCAGTCACCACCGGCAGGCCGGTCAGGTCGGGCATGACAAAGCCGTCGGGCGCATCGTCGCCCGAGGCGGCCACCAGCAGGTTGATGCTGGGGCGCGCGATGCCCTGCGCGTGCGCCGGCGGGTCTTGCGCCAGTACTGTTCCCTCGACTGCCTTGGGGTAAGGCAGCCGCGCCGTCACGCCCACCCCCAGGCCCACGCGCCTCAGTTTCAGCGCCGCAACTGGCTCATCCAGGCCCACGGTCTCTGGAACCTCCACCTTTTGCGGCCCCAGGCTCTCCGCCACGCGCACCCGCCACTCCCGCCGCACCACCGTTCCCGGCGCGGGCGACTGCGTAAGAATGTGTCCCGCAGCCACATCGCCCGAGTAATAGCGGTTGTCCACGTCGAGATTCAGCCCCAGCCCCGAGGTCTGGCTGCGCGCCTCCGCCACGGTCATCCCTTTGAGCGACGGAACCTGCACCTCAGCCCCGTGAATGACGAAGTGCATCGTAGTGATCGCCGCCAGCAGCGCCACGGTCACCAGCACCATCACCAGCGACGCCACCTGGAAAAAATTAATGACCGGACGGGTTCTCATAACTCATGCTCTCCGTAACTCCGAAAATCCGCAACCAGCGTAAGGCGCCCCACTCCAGCCTTCACCGCAGATTATCCGTTACCGGCTCCGGGTGGATGATCACGCGGTCAACCTCCGGGCACGCCAGCTTGAAGCGGTCCTCGAGCGCGGTGATGGCCACGTGAACCCGCTGCATCGTCAGATCGTCGGGTAGCGTGCAGTGGCAGGAAACGTGTGTGTGCTCAGCCGAGTGGGCCACCAGAATCTCATGCACATCGATAATGTCCGGTAACTGCGCCGCCACCCGGTGCATCGCCTGCTCGATGCGGCGATCCGCTTCGACCCGCTCCTCTGGCGGCTCAATCGTCGCCGGCTCGCTCTCGATGTGCGTCAGCACCCCGTCGATCTCCGGTACCTCGCGCAGAATCTCCGCCTCCAGGGAGCAGACAAAGTTGTGCGCCTCAAGCAGCGGCAGCTTCTCGTCCAGTTCCAGGTGCTGCTCCACGCGCAGCCGTCCATGACGCGACTGCACGCTCAACTCATGAACGCTCACATTGTTGCGCGCCGCCACCGCCCGCACCCGGTCGAAGATGCTCTCCGCCTTCGCCTGTCGCGGAACCGTGTGGATTACCACGTCGGCCTCAGGCAGCGTGCGATGCACAGCATCGGTAGCCGAGCGCACCAACTCCCCGGTGTGTTCGAAGGTGTAACGCCGCGGCAGCGCCAGCGTCAGGTCGGCAAAGTAGTTCGCTCCAGCTCGCCGCACCCGCGCCTGCTCTACGCCGAGCACCCCCGGAACCTGGGTCACGTCTTCAATCAGCCGCTGCCGCGTCTCAACGGGAATCTCATCCAGCAGCACGCTCACCGCCTCACGCCCCAGCCGCAGCGTCAGCCGCAGAATCAGCAGCGAAACCACCACCGCCGCCAACGGGTCCGCGTAGCGCAGCGCGCCCACGCCAAGCCACACGCCCGCCCAACTGGCGCCCAGCCCGCATAACACCGCCAGCGACGACCAGATGTCCGAGGCAAAATGGAACGCATCCGTCGCCAGCGCCGAGGAGCCGGTCCGCTCGGCTACCGCATGCAGCCGCCGCGACCGCCAGAAGTCCACGCCGATCGATGTGACCACCACCAGCACCGGCCACACGGAGTGGCGTACTTCCATGCGCTGGTGCAGAATCCGCTGCATCGCCTCCCAGATAATCCATCCGCTGGAGACGGCCATAAGAAGGACTTCGCCAAACGAGGAGAAGTTTTCGAACTTGCCGTGGCCGTAGGTGTGGTCCTCGTCGGCCGGCTTGTCGCTTACCTGCACGGAAAAGAAGGTGAGCGTCGAGCCCACCATGTCCAGCCCGGAGTGGGCCGCGTCCGACAGCACGCCCAGTGAGCCGGAGACGAGGCCCGCCGCCAGCTTCAGCAGCGTCATCGCCGCAGCCGCCAACATCGAGTGCAGCGCCACGCGCCGCTTCTCGGCGGAAAACCCAGCTACTTTGGTGGTTTCGGAAATCATCGCGCTCTTAGGCTACAGCGCCACGCACTGCCGTGTACAACCCTGCAATTCCAAAGGTATACGGCTGCCACGCGCACTGCTCATAGCCGGTTGCCCGCATCAACCCGAGCATCTCCATCGGCGGCGGAAATTTGCCCACCGAAGTAGGTAAATAATTGTATGGCCCGTCCTTGCCGCAAATCGCTCGCCCAATAGCCGGCAGCACACGCCGGAAGTAGACCGCGTATGCCTTGCCAATGAGCCCCCCCGGCTCGCTGAACTCCAAAATCCCCAACTGCCCGCCCGGCTTCAGCACGCGATGGAACTCCCTGAGCCCGGCCTCGTAGTTGGCCAAGTTCCTGAAGCCGAAGGCGCTCACAATCAGGTCCAGCGACTCCGATTTGAGCGGAAGATGCAGCGCATCTGCTTCCAAAGGTATGGCGTACGGCTGGCCAGCCTCACGCGCACCCACTCCCGGCCCGCCAAACTTCCGTGCTCCGCGGCTCAGCATTCCCCGCGCAAAATCCGCCGCCAGCGTTGGCCGCGCGCCCCGTGGCCGCCGCTTCAGCAGGGCCATGGTCATGTCGCCCGTGCCGCAGCAGATGTCCAGCACCGCAGCATCAGGCTTGGCCAGCACCGCACGGAACCGCCGCGCCGCCCGCCACCACCAAAGCCGGTCCACATTGGCTGAGAGCACGTGGTTCAGCAGGTCGTACCGGGGCGCAATTGAGTCGAACATCTGCCGCACAGCCAATGCCGCGCTGGCCTCGTCCTCCGCACCCGGCGGTTTTGCTCCGGTCGTGGTCATCAGGCGCGCCGCTCCTCTGTTTGCCGCAGCATGTAGCCCACCGCAGCTTCCAGTTCAGCGGTCGTCACGTCTTCCACCACTCCCGCGTCGCCGATGCCCACCGGCAGCACGAAGCGCCTCACCCCGCCTACGTTCTTCTTGTCGCCGCCCGTAGCCGCCACCACTTTGCTTACCCGCAGCTTCAGCGCCGGAAGCGGCCCATAGAGAGCGATCAGGTTCTCCAGCCGATCAAACTGCCTGCTGGAAATCGTCCCCCGCTGCCGTGCAATGTAAAGCGCGGCCACCATGCCCCACCCCACGGCCTCGCCGTGCAGCAGCGTCTTGTAGCCGGTGGCCTGCTCCAGCGCGTGGCCCACCGTGTGCCCAAAGTTCAGCATCATGCGCAGTCCGCTCTCGCGCTCATCCAGATGCACCACCCCGGCCTTCATCCGAATCGACGCCGCAATCACCTTCTCCAGGGCCTTCGGGTCGCGCCCCAGCACATTGCCCGCGTGCTCTTCCATGAACCGCACCAGCGCCCGGTCGCGGATGATCCCCGCCTTCACGCTCTCCATCAGCCCGGCGCGCAACTCGCGCTCCGGCAGCGTCCCCAGCGCGTCCATATCGGCAAAGACCGCCAGCGGATGATTGAAGCTGCCCACCAGGTTCTTGCCCTCGGGCAGGTTCACGCCCGTCTTGCCGCCTACGGACGAATCCACCTGCGCCAACAGCGTCGTCGGCACCTGGACATAGGGAATCCCGCGCATGAAAACCGACGCCAGAAACCCGCCCACATCGCCCACAATCCCGCCGCCAAAAGCAATCAGCAGGCTCCCGCGATCTCCGCCCGCCCGCGCCATCTGCCGCAGCAGTTTCTCCACGCTGGCCAGCGTCTTGTGCTTCTCGCCCGGCTCCAGAAACAGCACAATCGGCGTCACGGCAAAAGAACTCAGGAAGCTCTCGCCCCACAGCCCCCAGATCTCCGCCGATGTCAGCACAAAAACCCGTCGCGGCAGCCTGCCCGCAACCCGCTCGATCCGTGGCGCCAGCGAGCCGATCAACCCGCTCCCCGTCACCACGCCGTATTTCGCCGAAGGTGTCTCTACTCGTATCGTTTGCACGCTATTTCCATCCTAAAGCACTTCGGAACTGTCGTTTGACACCAAAAAAACGGCACCCCCCGCGGGGATGCCGTTGAATGGAGAATTGCGTATGAGCTTTACCTGGCAAACTTCCGCCGGACCACACCCACGAGGCCCAGAAGGCCGGAGCCGAAGAGAACAAAGCTGCCGGGTTCGGGAGTTACGCTACCCGGGCTTGATGCACCCAGGGTGATTGAGTCAAATGCATCATCACCCGCCATGCCGCCGAACTTCACTGATTCGGCCGTGCCTGAAAACGTCGCGCCCACCGCGCTCCAGTTGCACCATGGGGTGGTCGCGCCAGCGCTGCATCCGACATCGTATTGTGCAACCAGCGGCACCGAGGCCAGCAATGTGCCGGTGCCGTCCAGGCCGCTGTACACATCAACCGACCCGATAGTAGAGGAGCTGTAGTAGAACGAGAAGCCGGTTGTGAAACCCGCCGCCACGTCCATGGTAGCCGCAGTGCCGCTGTCGAAAATCGCAACCGGGCCCCCGGACGGATTGTTTTGAAAATTGCCGCCTCCGCCTTGAAGCACCGAAATGAGAGCCAATGAGTTGGACGAGAAAACGATGCCGTCGCTCGGGCCTGGCCCGCTACCGATTCCGCCCAACCCGCCGTTGAAGAAGTTATTGATCGTTTCACCGGACTTCAGCCCTTGCATATTGAGCGTGACCGAGCCTGCTGAAGCGACTAGACTGAACCCCAGCAAAATTGCAAGGGGCATCATCATTCTTGCTGTTTTCATTTTGCCTCTTTTCTTTTGACCAGATGATCAGGAAATGGTTCGTGTAGTGGACGCCTGCGCCTTAGGCCAAAAACATTGCAATGATTCGACCGTGCAGTTCAAGACTCAATTGGTACAAGGAGGGGATAGCCGAAACTCCGGCTGTTCAGCACAGTATCAGTTCCACCGTGTCCGCGCAACTCCAGCGGATCGTAAAATATGCAGCGCTTCAAAGAAGCGAAAATCCTTCCTCATGTCGAGGTGAAAGGTTAGTTCTTTCACTGTGAGACGGTTACATGGATCCATTAAAAAATAACGCGATTTGCTTCTCTGCGTTATGTGATGCTTGTCACTTATTGGGGCACTTCGACATCCGGTACTCCAAGTCTGAGGGCAAAAAAGTGAGAAAAATTGTGCGCGATCCCTTCTAACACTCGGAGATATGCCACTTTCTTCTATTCTGCCGTGAAATAACTCACTATTCATGCCAATTCAGGTGTAGTTAACATAATTGTGTCCCAGGTCTCGATTCTGAAACCTGGAGAATAGAGCATTCGGCGAAGCGCCAAAATGCAAAGCGGCGGAGCCGTTAAGCCCCGCCGCTTCTTTTGCCATCCGATGCCCGATTGAGCAGCTACCGGTTACTTGCGTTCGTGTCCACCACCGCTGGCATGTCCGCCACCGCTGGCATGTCCACCACCGCTGGCATGTCCACCACCGCTGGCATGTCCGCCACCGTGAGCCGCGTTGCCGTGAGGGGCGTTCCCTCCGTGAGTTGCATTGCCGTGAGGGGCATTACCACCGTGAGCCGCGTTGCCACCGTGGGGTCCGCCGCCACCGCGCGCCTCGCCGCCGCCGTGGGCCCAATGACCGCGATTGGCCTCTTCGCCGCCGTGGCCGTGATACCTTCCGCCGCCAGCTTCGATAAAGCGATGGCCGCCCCAGCCGTGGCCATAACCCCAGCCGGCCCAGGGACCCACGCCCAGGAAGATGCCGTTATAGAAGTACCCCGGCCCATAAAAGCCCATGGGCGCGCAGGCGTAGGGCGGATACTCATAGTAGCCATACGCGCAGACGGGTGGAACGCCGATACTGACGACGACCTGCGAGCGAGCCGCTGGCACCAGGGCCATGCCCGCTAGCACTGCTGTCATTCCGAGTAGAGTTTTGAGTCCGCGCATATATGACCCCTCCTGAGGTGTCTGCGGTTGCCTGTGCTGCGTGCGGTACTCTGCTGCCGTCAAGAACACTCCGGCAACAGCAGCCACCGTAAGAATTTTGAATCCGTTTCTGATCTCCCCCACAACGCCGAGTGTTGCTGTCAACCCCTCATGAACGGATTGACTCTAGCAGCGGGACACGATGCTGAGCAATAAGAAATAGCCGCATGATGCGCTGCTGCCTGTCCCGCTCCTGAGTGGTTATACACGGGATTGCGGAAAGAGTTGCGGGAAGGCGCGCAATACCTCTTCTCCATCCCCTGCCCTGTTCCCTGCCCCCTTCAGTGATAGCCTGAACCATGATGTCAGTGTCTTCTCAAGTTGATTTTTTAGTGATGGGAGCGGGCGTGGCCGGGCTGCGCGCGGCCGTCGAACTGGCGCGCCACGGCGATGTTCTGGTGGTCACCAAGGAGTCTGTCGCCGAATCCAACACCCACTATGCGCAGGGCGGAATCGCCGTGGCCATGGAGGGCGACCGGGACGTTGCGCTCCACATGGAAGACACCGTCAACGCCGGCGACGGGCTGGTTTACCATTCCGCGGCCCAGGTCCTCGTGGCCGAAGGGCCTGTGCGCGTGGCCGAGCTGATGGAGTGGGGCGCGAACTTCGATACCGAAGACGGCGAACTGCTCCGCACCCGTGAAGGCGCGCACTCTCTGCCCCGCATCCTGCACGCCAACGGCGACGCCACAGGAGCTGAGATCAGCCGCTCGCTGGCGGCCTTTGCCCGCGTCCACAAGCGCATCCGCTTTGCCGAGTGGACCACGGTCACCACCCTCGTTGTCGCCGGCGGCCGGGTGATTGCCGCTGACCTGCTCGACCGGCACCATCACTTGCAGCGGGTCGGCGCTCGCGCCGTGCTGATCGCCGCCGGGGGAGCGGGCCAGGTCTACTCCGACACCACCAACCCCGCCGTAGCCACCGGCGACGGCATCGCCCTGGCCGCCTTGGCCGGCGCCGCGCTGGCCGATATGGAGTTCTATCAATTCCACCCCACCGCGCTCTCGCTCGCCGGCGCGCCACGCTTCCTGCTCTCCGAGGCCCTGCGCGGCGAGGGAGCCTACCTAGTCAACGACCGCGGCGAGCGCTTCATGCAGCGCTATCACCCGCTGCTCGAACTCGCTCCCCGCGACGTGGTGGCCCGCGCCATCACCCGCGAGGGCATGGGCGCGACTCCCGCCGAATCCCGCGCCGTGCATCTCGACATGCGCCACGTAAAGAACATCGACCTGCACCGCCGCTTTCCCGGCATCAGCGCCTTCCTGGCCCAACACTCGCTCGACCTCGGCCGCGACCTCATCCCCGTTCGCCCAGCGGCGCATTACCTGATGGGAGGCATCCGAACCGATCTCTTCGGCCGCACTACCTTGCCCGGCCTTTACGCCGCCGGAGAAGCCGCCTGCACCGGGGTCCACGGCGCCAACCGGCTGGCCTCGAACTCTCTGCTCGAAGGCCTCGTCTTCGGAGCGCGCGCGGCACAGTCCATGCTCGACGACGGCTTGCCTCTGGTGCCTACAGCCGAGCCTGGAATTGTTCCCGAACCTCTGACCACCCAGGAGGAAGCCCGCCTGGAAGGGATCATTGCCAGGTTGCAAGCCTCCATGTGGGCCTACGCTGGCCTGCTGCGCGAGGAGTCCACTCTGCGGCAGGGCTTCGCCGCCCAGAAAGCCTGCGCCGCCGCTCTGGCGCGGCTCGCCGGGAAAAGCAAAGGTGGCCGCCGCCTGGCCGAAGCGCAGGCCATGAGCCAAGTGGCCTACGCCATCCTGCACTCCGCCCTGGCCCGCACTGAAAGCCGCGGCGCCCACTTCCGCAACGACTTTCCCCGCCGCGACAACCAGAACTTCCAGAAACACTCGGTCTTCACTGGCCATGAGCCGGTCGCCTTCGAAGCCTGGTAGTTTGAGCCGGCCCTTCCAAGACAAACAAAGGCATTGCAGGCTGCGGAAGAGCGAGTTCTTCCGCAGCCTGCAATGCCTTTGTTCTTGATGGCAAACCGGGTGGCCCGGCTGCGCTCTTAGAGCTCGATGGTATCTTCGCCCTTGTGCCAGCCGCAGGGAGTCATTCCGCCGTTTTGCAAAGCGTCAAGGACGCGCAAAACCTCCTTGGGGTCACGGCCTACATTGAGATCGGTGACGTAGACGAAGCGGATCTTGTCCTCCGGGTCCACGATGAAGGTGGCGCGCTGCGCAACGCCAGCCTTGGGGTCCAGAATGCCCAACGCCCCGGTCAGCTCGCGCTTGATGTCGCTGAGCATGGGGAAGGGCAGGTTCTTCAACGAGGGCTGCTCATTACGCCACGCCCAGTGAACAAACTCCGAGTCGATGCTGCCGCCCAGCACTTGCGCGCCGCGGCCGGCGAACTCCGAGTTCAGTTGCCCAAAGGCGGCAATCTCAGTGGGACAGACAAAAGTGAAATCTTTGGGCCAGAAAAAATAGACCTTCCACTGGCCAGCAAAGCTCTGGTCGGTAATCTGCTCGAAAGCCTTATTGAGGTCGAGATCGACGACGGCGGTCAATTCAAAAGCGGGGAAACTTGCACCTACGGAAAGCATTCTTTAAGTCCTCCGGGAAAGGTTGATGAGGTTGAACGAAGAGGCGGAGAAACCAGCCTCCGCTTGCGTGCCCGCAGTGGGACAGATGAATCACGCCGCTGGGCAGCGTGACCTCTCTCATCAGAAAGGATGCGCGGGAGGGTGCGCAGGATTCTCTTCTCCAGAGCGATATTCAGAAATGAACCTCAGAAACCGTCCTGATCCCTGACCCTTGCTTCTTCAGTTGGGCCGGCCGCCCGAGGTCGAGCGGCGGTGGAAGCGCTCATCGACCGGCTGGCGATCCTTGAAGCCCGAGTCGGCCGGGTGCCAGTAGTCAATGGCTGGCTCGCCCATGCGCCAGCAGAGCAGCACGATCTGGTCGTCGAGGCGGCAGGGGAAATCCAGCAGACCGGCATCCAGGTCCTTCACCTGCACGCCGATGGAGTCGATCTCGGCGATACTCTCGCGGACCCGCTGCACGTGCGCCTCCATCTCCGCGCGGGAGCTGGCCACCTTGCTCACGTCCACGCTCATGCCGCCGGAGAAATAAATGCGCCGCGCCAGCCCCGAGAGGCTCTGCTCGGCCTCCTCGGCCGACCGCTTGCCTTCGATGGCGCGTTTCAGCAGCGACTCCAGCACCGGGAGTAGAGATTGCGCTTCGTCGAGAGTGAAGGTCTTCATGGGCAAATGCCTTGGAAAATAGGATAGCTCAGTTGTCAACCGGCAGCTAACGGTGAACAGTCTTCTATCTCCGCCTTTGGCTGTCTGCTGTTAGCTGTTAGCTGTCAACTGCTAGCTGTTCGCTGTCTCCAGCATGCGGTCCAGCGCAACTTTGGCCCAGCGCTTGACGCTCGGCTTGACCTGAATGCGGTTGACCACGCGGCCTTCAACCAGATTTTCCAGAACCCAGGCCAGGTGCTGCGGACTGATGCGGTACATGGTGGTGCAGAGGCAGCCGGTATCGTCCAAGGTGATCACGCGCTTGCCTTCGGCGGCAAAGCGCTTGGCCATGCGGTTGACCAGGTGAATCTCAGTGCCCACGGCAAACATCTGGCCCGCGGGGGCCTGCTCCACCAGCGCGATCAGCCGCTCAGTGGAACCCAGAGCGTCGGCCTTCTGGCAGACCTCAAAGCGACACTCGGGGTGAACGATCACCTGGATGCCGGGATATTTTGCGCGCACCGCATCCACGTGGCTGGGCAGAAAGCGCTGATGGACGGCGCAATGGCCCTTCCACAGGAGGACGCGGCTGGCCAGCAACTTCTCCTTCGTCTGGCCGCCCAGGCTTTGACCAATCTGATTGGCCCACGGGTCCCAGATTGTCATCTCGTCCAGCGGAATGCCCATCTCATAGCCTGTGTTGCGGCCGAGGTGCTGGTCGGGCAAGAAGAGGATGCGCTTGCCGCGTGCGAAGGCCCACTCAAAGGCGGCGCGAGCATTGGACGAGGTGCAGACCAGCCCGCCGCGCTCGCCGCAGAAGGCCTTGATGGCGGCGGTAGAGTTCATATATGTCAGCGGGATGATTTCATCCGCGAGGCCGAGGCGCGCAAGCACTTCCCAACAAGCTTCAACTTGCGAGATTTCGGCCATATCGGCCATCGAGCAGCCGGCGTTCAGGTCCGGCAAAATCACTTGTTGCCCCGCGTGGCCCAGCACGTCGGCGCTCTCTGCCATGAAGTGCACGCCGCAGAAAACAATGTATTTTGCGTCGGTCTCGGCGGCGATTTTGGAGAGCTTGTAGCTGTCGCCGGTCGCGTCGGCGAAATGGACCACCTCGTCGCGCTGATAGTGGTGGCCGAGGATGAGAGTGGTCGCGCCCAGCCGCGCGCGCGCCTCCGCAATGCGTCTGTCCATCGTGTGGTCGGGAAGCGCCAAGTAGTTTTCGAGGCTACAGACATTGCCAGCCTCCGGCGAGGCTGCCGTTAGATCGTCGAGAACCAGATTCACCGTATTCCGCCTTCAGTCCAGCTCACCCTTTTGGGGGATAGCGAACGGGGATGTTGAAAGCAATCCGCAGCTTGCAGTAGATGCACTGGCGTTGCTGAAGACGTGTCGGCGCTTGAGGCCGGCCGCTTCAGAAGAGCCCCCATCCACGGGGTTGTTGCAAGCCTTTCACAGTTGGATGCTGCTCCCCGCCGAAGGATTACAAGAAGAAATCCAATCCGGCAAAAAGCTGCTTCCACTGGAAGATAGTGTAACGCAGGTGTAACAGTGGGCTCAAATGACTCGTGGCCGCGCCCTCAGCCGTTTGTGAGTGCGCCGCGCGGAAAGGTATCATGAACCTTCATGGGAATGCCGCCGACAATTCAAGTTGCCAGCTTTGGCATGTGGGATTCGCTGATCCTGATGGTGATGGCGCTGGTGGTCTTCGGGCCGCGGCGGTTGCCGGAGATCGGCCGCCAGATCGGCAGGCTGCTGTACGAAGTTCGCAAGGCCTCAAACGACTTCAAGTTCCAGATGGAAGAGGAGTTGCGGAACGCCGAGGAAGCCGACCGGCGCAAGAAGGAAGATGAGCGCCTGCGTCTGCTTCCACTGACGGCTCCGGCGCAGACTGCGGGGACCATTGAGGCGAATTCCCAGCGAGCGGAAGCTGCCTCCGGGAGGCCCGGAGAAAGTCCGTACGCGGGTGAAGCCGTTTACCCTCCCGTGATCCCAGTTGCTCCTGAAGTCCCCACGGAAGAGGCCTATCCGCGCATTCTGCCGCCCTCCACCGGCGAGCCGGTGCCCGCGGAGCGACCGGGCAACTTGGCAGCTTTGACCGAGAACCCACCTGCGCAGACAGAGGCAACCAGCCCCAACCCGGAGCAGGCCCCCCATGGTTGATCCCTCGGAGGCAATCGGCAAGGCGCGGGCCGCCGTGACCCAGCGCGCGGATCTGCCCGGCATGAGCCTCATGGAGCATCTGGACGAGCTGCGCAAGCGCATCGTCCGCTCGGCCATCTACCTGACTCTGGGCTTCTTCGCGGCCTGGGCCTTTCATGACCGGTTCGTCGGTTTCATTCAGGCGCCGCTCAACCACATCGGCAAGACGCTGGTCTTCACTCACCCCATGGACCCCTTGAACCTGGACTTGCAGGTTTCGCTGATCGGCGGAGCGATTCTGGCCTCGCCCTTCATTCTTTACCAGGTGTGGATGTTCATTGCGCCGGGGCTCTACCAGAAGGAACGGCGGTTTGTGATTCCTTTCATGGCGGCCACTGTGGGGCTGTTTCTGGCCGGCGCGGGCTTCGGCTACTTCTATGTGCTGCCCAGCGCGCTGAAGATTCTGATCGTGGATTTCGGCCACAATTTCACCTCCATGGTCACCATCGAGGAGTACTCCAGCTTTTTCCTCTCGATCATTCTCGGCCTGGGCATCAGTTTTGAGCTACCGATCCTCATCTTTTTCCTGGCGCTGTTCGGCATCGTCACTCCTCGCTTTCTGTGGAGGAATATCCGCTACGCGATTCTGACGGTTTTCATCGTGGCGGCTTTCATCTGCCCCAGTCCCGACCCCTGGACCATGTGCATCTACGCCATTCCCATGCTGGCGCTTTATCTTTTGGGCATCGGCGTGGCCTGGTGGGTGCATCCCTCGCGCCGCAAGGCCAAGGAGGCCGCAAAGTGATCTTCTTCTCGTCCATGATGAATATTTATAGGAAAATACGGGTACCCCAAGTCTCGCTTTTTAGACCCGGGAAGACTCAGCTCTGGATAGGATTTGCGCTGGGGCTGCTTTTGCTCGCTCCCGTGGCCGTGGCCGCACCCGCCCAAGCGCACTTCAACGGCGCCAAAGCCCTGGAGTATGCCCGCCAATTTGTCTCTATTGGTCCGCGCTGGCCCACCAGCCCCGGCCACGTCAAAGCTGAGGCCTTTCTGCGCAACCAGTTCCGGCGCGACCCGCTCGAAGAGGATGCCTTCACCGCCTCGACGCCCATCGGCCCGGTGCCCATGCGCAACTTCATCGTGCGCTTCCCCGGCAAAAAGGATGGGGTGATCGTGCTGGCCACCCACTACGAGACCAACTACTGGCTGCGGAACATCAACTTCGTAGGCGCCAACGATGGCGGCTCGACCACCGGCCTCTTGATGGCCATCGCCGACCAGTTACGCGAAGCGACAGCCCACGGCAAGAAGCTCGACGGCTGCTCCGTCTGGCTGGTCTTCTTCGACGGCGAAGAGGCCATCCAAAGTTGGTCCCGCTCCGACTCGACCTACGGCAGCCGCCATCTGGCCGCCAAATGGGGCCGCGACGGCACCTTGGGCCGCGTCAAGGCCTTCATCCTCGCCGACATGATCGGCGACAAGGACCTCGACATCCAGCACGAAACCCAATCCACAGGCTGGCTGGTGGCTCTGGTCGGGCAAGCGGCCAAAAAGTTCGGCTACGAGCGCTATTTCTTCAAGGTCAGTGAGCCGGTCGAGGACGATCACCTGCCCTTCGTCCAGCGCGGCGTGCCTTCCATCGACATCATCGATCTGAACTACGGCCCCAACAACAGCTACCACCACACCGCCAAAGACACCATGGACAAGATCAGCGCCCACAGCCTGACCATCGACGGCGATGTCTTTATGGAGACGATACGGTTGGTGAATCAACGGTAAAACAGGGAATAGGGAATAGGGAACAGGGAACAGCAAGCAGATTACGGGGGAGCAAAGATTGGAAGAGTCATTCAAGGATCTCGTAGTTTGGCAACGAGCGGTCCAACTAACTGTAGCTGTCTATAAACTCACCAATTCATTTCCGGCATCCGAACGATTCGGCCTAACAAACCAACTGCGACGAGCGTCTGTCTCTGTTGCTAGCAACATTGCGGAGGGTTATGGCAGGTCGACTAAAGGCGAATATGTTCTTTTTCTCGGCCACGCAAGGGGCTCAAACTGCGAAGTTGAAACACAGCTTGTGATTTCAAAGGAACTGGGTTTCGGATCGAAAGAGTTGCTAGATTCGGCTGAAAGCCTCTCGGGCGAGGTTAGCCGGATGCTTGTCGCCATGATGAGCAAACTACGAAAATGAGCATTGTTTTTCTATTCCCTGTTCCCTATTTGTGGAGTCTCAAGAGGTTGTTCCGATTCAGACCAGCGCGGGAAGCGGGTGTATTTAGATTGAGGCTAGCATGCGGACGGTGGAAGTTGTAGTCGTGCAGCCAAGCCGTGAGTT
>Ga0181529_10002615_pt1 | contig 21323 bp, 11 predicted proteins | sample PEATcosm2014_Bin_36_FD_119763 | JGI IMG/M metagenome (GOLD analysis project Ga0181529, IMG submission 119763) | Peatland microbial communities from MTU Mesocosm Facility, Houghton, MI, USA - PEATcosm2014_Bin10_30_metaG | ecosystem: Environmental > Terrestrial > Soil > Wetlands > Peat | place... | reverse complement strand
ATGGCTCCCACGCCGGCCGGCACAAAGACCGCGGCGAAGATGGCGCCGGTGGCCACGACTCTCCACTTGACCCACGAAGACAAAGCGAGACCGAGAATGGAGAGGAGCGCGACCCAGATCACCGCTCCTGCCAGAAGACCGGTGGCTATGTGGAGATTTGCGGCCGCCCAGGGGATAGGCGAAGAGTAACTCTGATAAGTGAAAAGCAGCAGGCCTGGAACCCAGGTTACAACCGAGAGCGACGTGAAGAGCGCGATAGACTTGCCGAATACATAACCGAAACGCGAGATGGGGTGACTGAGGAGAATGGGCAGCGCGTTATCGGCAAGATCGAACGTAATCAACCGGGGCGCGATCCACGACGAAAGCGCCAGCGCGAACCACGATTGGATTTGCAAGATCACGAGAAACAGTCTTGCATCGACCACCATGACGCGCGATTCACGGCTGCCTATCAAAGCTCGTGCGAGCGGGTTGTTGGCAAGATAGATCCCGAAGAGAAAAACAATGGGAGGCAAGAGGCAGAGTGTGAAAAGTCCAACCGTAATCTTCGACGACCAGGCTTCAGCGAATCCATATTTCGCCAGCACCAGGACGCGCGTCCACGCGGGCGTGATCTTTCCGGCATAGGCGCGATAGTTGTGTTTATAAACTGACATGATCCGCTCGCCCCGCTTCGTTGTCCATTGCCCGGAGGAAGATATCTTCAAGAGAGTCGCGCCGCCGGTTCATGCGCCGAATCTGCACTCCCTGCTCGGATGCAATCACGTACAGATCCCGCGCTTCGATGTTATCGGGAATCACCAGCTTGATGCGCCCGCCTGGAAAGCAGGCACATTCGCAGCCGAGTCCACGGATGCTCACAGAGAACCGCTCGGTGGCGCCAACCGTCTCCAGTTCGATGAAGCTTCGATTCGAGCGGCGCTCCTCTTCGATGTTGCAGAGAGCCGCAATGCGGCCGCTCTTGAGGATCAGTACCTCATCGCAGGTTTCATCGATATCGTGGAGCAGGTGCGACGAGATGAGCAGCCGCACGCTGCCTTCCTTGCGGATTTCCTTGATCAGGTGAATCATGCGCTGGCGCGCGATTGGATCGAGCCCGTTGGTAGGCTCGTCCAGAATCAGCAGCCGGGGACCGTGCGCGAGCGCCTGGGCGAGTTTGATGAGCTGCTTCATACCCAGTGAGTAGCTGTTCACCTTGCGGTATCGCACTTCGCCCAGCCCTACGTAGAAGAGGGCCTCATGCGCGCGCTCCAGCGCTTCCGCGGCAGGGAGGCCGGCGAGTTCGGCCATGTAGCGGACGAACCGCACGCCGCTCATATTGCCGATGAACGAATCATTCTCCGGCATGTAACCGATGCCGCCGCGAATTTGCGCCCTGTCCCGCTGACTGTCGAGCCCAAAGACGCGGGCTGTCCCCCTGGACGGCACGTGAAATCCAAGCAGCGTATTGATTAACGTGGATTTTCCGGCGCCATTGGGGCCGAGCAGGCCAATGGCCTGCCCTTGTAACTCGCCCGTAAGTCCGTCGAGTACGACGCGATTCCCGAACCGGACTTCCAGTCCATTCAGATCGATGATGCCCATGTCACTCTTTTACGTTTGCGTTGGCGTGCTTGTTCCCAGAATCGATCAAAGCCCCGAGTGTGAGCAAGTCAAATCCGAAGAGATGACTGTCGCTGGCCACTTCAATGCGGCTTTCTTTTCCAAACGCGCAGATCGCGGTCGGTCTGGCATCCGCGGCTAGCTGGCTCAGCGCCTGGGCCGAATCTCCACTGAACTTGGAGAGCAGCGGGTTCAATACCGGACCAAGATTCTGGTAGGCAACGGCGGAGTAATTTTCATTGTCATCCTTTGGCAGCAATGCCTTGAACGCAGCCGAGCGGGCAAGAGAATCGCCGCTCGCCTGGGTCTGCAGCGCCTCCATCAGAAGGGCGCGGCTGGGCGCCACAATCATGTAGCCTTCGGAAAAGGTGTATTGCGCGACAGTGCTGCCCGTGGTGAGGTCGCGAACAGAATAGAAAACCTGCCCCCCAGCCTCGCTGGATTCAATGGTAACCGTATGCGCTTCCTTGCCTTGTGCCAGGCTGCGGATCGACTCCGTCAGCCGCTCCAGGGTCTGCTCCAGGCGCACCGGGTCGCGCACTTCAATGACCGCTTTCCACGATGGAGTTGGCAGCACCGGCCCATCGAGCGACAAAAGAAACTCCCCGCCCAGGTTGGCGACCAGATCGTCACGGAAATTGATTTGCAGCTTAGATTCGGCTTCGCTCCAACCCCTGCTCTGTGCGCCCTTGTCCGGCACAGTCATGTCCATGATGTCGTCGGCGATGGACTTGGGATCTTTCGAGAGCAGCGCCACTGCCACCGATGCATTCGGCGTGATAAAGCCCAGCGAACGCATGGGCGCGGGGGCGGCCAGCCAGGAGGCGACCCGCTGCCTTGTTCCGGAGAATTGCAGATTCAAGTGATTGTCAGGCTGTCCATTCAGTTCGCGATGCTCTGCGATCAGATACTGGATGCCTTCCATTCCGGTTTGAATGGCAGCGCTGGCATGATGATCGGCGCGCAGTGAATTGGGCCTGTTTGCCATCATCTGATGCACGTCGGCCGCCAGGATGATTCCCGCGCCGCGGCGATATGCAGCCGCGATCTGTTGTCCAAAGTCTCCCGTCGCGAAACCGCTGGCGCCCGAATTCAATTGCGCGTCCACCTGCTTCAATGTCGCCAGGCTGTTGGAGAAAACCGCCTCGTGCGGCCGGATGAGAGCGTACCCGCCGGCCTTGGTTTGCGATGAGACGCGGGCAGCCGCCAGCGAACTCTCGTCGAGCACGGTGAGCCCAGGGGTTGTATCGGAAGACGGGAACTGCCGTCTGAGCAAATCGTCAAGTCCGCCCTGTTTCACATCGGCAACAATGGCAAAGCCGGGATTGCCGCTCTGCTTGACGCCGACAACTACAATTTCGTCGCCCAGATACCGGCTCATCTGATGAAGCTTTTCGATCAGCGAATCCAGTTCCGCGGTGTTGTTGCCCGGTCCGTGAGCCCACCACTGCTGCAGCGCCGGGCTTTGTTCCAATTGCTCCTTGAAGATGCCGTTAGCCTGGCTCAGGAACTCGCCGAGGTTGGGGATGCTGATGTAGAGCAAAGTGCCGGACGGAACCCGTTGCAGCAAATCGCTGGTGTACCTGAGCTGGGGAAAGGGAATCTGTTCGATCCGGCGCTGGAGCGTGGAAAACTGCGCCAGCAAAGGCAAGTACTTTTCGCGATCATGGCTCCATGCGATCTCCTGGTCGAGAGGCGCCGAACTCAGGTTGTCGCTCGTTGACACCTGATCGCCGGCTTGAATCACCGAGTCGATCCCCGCATGGACAACGTGAACCGACCCTTGCAAAACCGCGACGCGCGAACCCTTGATTCCAGAGTTGACAGAGAACACGGTGCCCGTGACCGCGACCCGGGAATCCGGTGTTTTTACGTATAAATGACCCAGGGTGCGCTTGGCGGCCTGCACGATGACGGCTCCGTTATCGAGCGTGAGGGTCATGCTGTTTCCCCTGGCGCCCACGCCGAGCACGCTTCGTTCGTTCACCTCGACAGTCGATCCATCCGTGAGGCGAAGAACGGCGTGCGCTCCCCCGCTCGTCCGCAGGTGGTCGCCCTCGATCAATTTGTCTCCGGCAACAAGCTTCCGATCACTGCCATTGGAAAAGCGATAGGCTGCGCCGTCGATGGATTGCACCTCGGCCCGGACTCCCGGCGGAATCTGCCAGTACGCCTTGTAGAGGAAGAACGTGCAAGCCACGAGCGCAAGACATGCGGCCAACGCCCAGCCGAATCGCCGCGGCTACCAGGCAAATGCGCGTGCCGGCGTGGGCGCGGACCAATTGACGACTGTGGTCTGCGAGCCACTGCGGAGAAGGGCGCGGCAGACGCTACAGTCGCGCAGATGCGCCTCAATCAGCAGCGAGCGCGCACTGGAGAGATTTCCTGCCCGGTAAGCAGGCAGCAGATGGGCAACGTCCTTACAGCTTTCGATGGCATTGGCTGTGAAGTCGATATTGAGGCGGTCAGCCACCCGTTTGGCGGACTCCGCAACCTGTGCAGCGTCGGGAGCGTCAGTTTTCATCGCCTGTACAGCAGCTTTCAGAAGCATCTCGTCATCTCGTCTCATTGTTTTCCACCTTCCAATTCTCTGAGCCGTTTCTTTAGCCTGGATCGCGCATGATGAAGGGTCACAGCGACAACGGCCTGCGAAGTTTCCATCAACACCGCAATCTCTCGATTCCCCAGATCTTCCAGATAGCGCAGGGTGAACATTTCGGCCGCCCGCGGAGACAATTCACTGATCGCGAGCCGGAGCCAGGCGCCGAGTTCTTTGCCTGAGGCGTCTGCTTCGGGAGAACTGCCCTGCCCCGCGGAAGCGATGCCTGCGGCGTCCTCCAACGGCCCAACCGGAGCAGCGTTCCGTCGCCGCAGCAGGTCAAGGGCGCCATTGATCGCAGCCCGGTAAAGGTAGCTGCGGGCATTCGAGATCGGCGCCGCATTGTCGCTGGCGAGGCGCAGAAAGACGCCCTGCGCCACGTCCTCCGCATCGGCGACGCTGCCCGTAATGCGGCAGGCCGCGGCAAGAACGCGCCGATGATGCTCCGCGAACAACTGCGAGAGAATTTCACGGCTTTCTGCTAACGGCATAGCTGGGCTGAGTGCGGCCACGGGCTCACCTTCTTGACTGTTCATAGAGATGACGCTCCAACCGAATGATTATTAATCCGGTCGAGAGGGGTTACGGCAAAAAGGCTTTGGGCGTTCCGCAAAAAGGAGAAGAGGAAGGGAAAGTAGGAGGCGTTTCTGCTCTACTGATTCGACAAAGTGTCGTTATCGACTCTTCGGCAGAAAACTTTGCAGGGATTCCGAATCAAGCAATCGGGAGGTCGATGGCGCAGGTCTATCCCGCGTACCAACCTCCCGATTCATTCACAATTCATCCGCTGGTGGGAGCATACTCACGACTCACCGCGCAGGGCTGCGTTCACAAGGAGGGCTCGTTGAAGAGCAATGCCCCCGCTCCTTGCACACCCGCGCAATAGCCCCCCGTGGCAGGCTCAACACGCGGCGCCCGCTTCGTCCCGAAGTGCAGCAGCTTGGTGACCCGCTTTTCAACATTGGCAACCAATCCCGGATGGCCTTCAACGAGGCCGCCGGAAAGAAGCACCGCCTGAGGGTCGAGCAGGTTGAAAATGTTCGCGACGCCTTCCGCCAGATAGTCTGCCAGCACAGCGTAGGCCTTCAGCGCGGCGGGATCTCCGGCACGCGCGAGCCGGCTGATCTCGAAAGCAAGAGCGTCGTCAGTCAAGGACGGGACGGGAATCGCATTTCCGGCCTGTTCCTTGTACTCCCGCAAAAGCGCTGCAGTGGATACGTACGTTTCGAGACATCCGTGGCGCCCGCAATTGCAAAGCCGGCCATCCATGCGGATCGTGTGGTGGCCAATGGTTCCGGCAAAACCATGCTGCCCTACGATCAAGCGGCCATTTGAAACGACGCCACCGCCGATTCCCGTGCCAACGGTGATGGCGACAAAGTCTGACAAATTACGGCCAACTCCAAAATGCAATTCCGCCAGAACGGCGGCATGCGCGTCGTTGACGATGCGCGTGGGCAGATGGAATCGTTCTTCCGCAAACCCGCGCAGGTTGAAGCCGGCCCAGCCAGGCAGATTGTCAGTGGCGGCGAAAACTGACCCGTCCTCCACGTTCATTGCTCCCGCGCTGGCAATGCCCAGGCCGCAAGGAACGACCCCCGCCCCGCGCGCCTGGCCAAGCACCTGGTCAATTGCGGCGGCCAGGTTGGCGGCGATGGCCTCTCTGCCCCGGCTGGCTTCGGTGGGAACTTGTGCCAGAAAAGAGACCTGCCCTTTTCGATCGACAAGCCCCGCCTTAATCGATGTTCCGCCCAGGTCCGCGCCGATCGCGGGCGCTTCGGATTCCGTGGGCCGCAAGGCGCGAAGGAAGTCCCCTGCGATGGTGCCGGGACGGGTAATGGCGGAGCCGACCACCACGCACCATGCTCCTCCTGCGAGGGCGCGCCGGGCTTCGTCGGGCGTGGAAATATGCCCTTCCGCAACGATGGGCACGTGAATTTGCCTCTGCAATTCCGCCAGCAGGGACCAACTGAACGAGTGGTTGTTGCGGGTTTCCTCGGTGTACCCGTTCAGCGTTGTACCTACGAAATCCGCTCCCGCCTCCACGGCGGCGAGTGCTTCCCGCAGCGTGGCTACATCCGCCATCACGGGCAGTTTAAGTTCGCTGTGGATCCGCCGGATTAGCTGTTTCCAGGTTTCTCCGTATGTCCACGTCCGGTTCGTACAATCCAGGGCAATGATCGTCGCGCCCGCGGTTGCCAAGCCTGCTGCTGAAGCCAAGTCCGGAGTGATGCGCAGCGTTCCGTTCTTATAGCATTTTTGGATCCCGATGATCGGTACTTTTGAATCCTGCCGGATAGCGGCGATATGCTCCGCGCTGTTCACGCGAAGGCATTCCGCTCCAGCGCCAACGACGGCGCGCGCAATGCGCCGGATTGTTTCGGTGTCCTCAAGCGGATCGCCGGGGGCAGCCTGGCACGAAACCACCAATTTGCCCTTGAGTTGTTCTTGAATCGTAGACATTCCCTGCCTTGCCTCTTTCGCGCCCTGTCACAAAATCAGAAAAATCCTGGTAAATGTGTCTTGCACTACTATTGTATAGTCTACTATAGAATAGAGTGATTCAGCAATGCCGCTGCGGTTTCATAAGCGGCTGCAAATATCCTCTAAGTACGCCGATTGCTGGAATCGGGAAGGGTATTGATAGACGATGATGAGCACACTTGCGGCAGGCGCCCTGCTGGCGATGATATCCGGGGTGATGAACGGCAGTTTCACGGTCCCCATGCGCTTTCTTGGACGATGGGAATGGGAGCACGTGTGGAGTCTATTTATCGTTATCTCTTGTCTCATCATGCCGGCAGCTATCATAACCCTTGTCGCGCCCCAAAGCTGGTTGCTGATTTGCCACGCTCCTGCGGCTGCGGTTGCCATTGCGGCGCTGGCCGGTTTCGCCTGGGGGTTTGGGGCGCTGATGTTCGGCCAGAGCGTGAGCGCGATCGGCATCTCCCTTGCGAACACTCTGGTGTTGGCAATCAGTTCCGCCCTGGGATCGCTGCTACCGATGGTTCTGCTTGCTCCGCAGAAACTTTTCCAGCCTGCGGGTCGAAGCGTGTTGGAAGGCGTAGCGGTGGTGGTTGTTGGCATCGCCCTGTGCGGCTATGCCGGACGCCTGCGAGAGAAGACTGCCGGTGCGGAGCGGGGCAACCTGGTTGGAAAAGCGCGGCCTGTGGGCGTTGCGCTGCTGCTTGCGACCGGCTCGGGAGTTCTCTCCGCAATCTTCAACGTTGGCTTTGCCATGGCCCAGCCCATTTCCGATTACGGGCAGGCGCATGGCTTGAGCCCCTTCGCCAGTACGAACCTTATTTGGTGGATCATGCTGGCGTCGGGCTCCCTGGCGAACCTGGGATTCTGCCTATTCCTGGTTTTGAAAAGCCGCAATTTTGGGCGATTTCTTGAGCCGGGCAGCTCTCGCCTCTATCTGTTATCTTCGCTGATGGCTCTCTTATGGGGCGGGAGCATTTTTGTTTACGGAGCTGCGGCTCCACGATTGGGGCCGCTGGGGCCCTCGATCGGGTGGCCACTAAGTTTGGCCACGGGCCTGATACTTGCCAACGCCATCGGCATAGGCCTGGGTGAGTGGAAACATGCGCCCAGGCGTGTGCGCGGCTGGATGTACTTCGGTATAGTAGTCTTGTTGATAGCTATAGCCGTGCTTGGCAGAGCGGGCTCCTAGTACCTATCTGCAAGCACATTCAGTGGAGGCAAGATCATGCCGGGGAAGAAACTCGAGGAAAACTCGACGAAGCAGGTAGAACGGGTAGCTCCCGCATTGAATTTTGAACCACTCGATAAGAACAGTTTTACCCCGATGTACTTTCAGATACAGACTCAGCTGCTCAAAACGATCACCTCCGGACAATTGCGGCCCGGCGATCTTCTGCCTAGCGAGGAAGAGTTGAGTCATGTTTATGGCGTCAGCAGGATGACGTCGAGACAGGCTTTGCAAGCGTTGAAGAGCCAGGGATTTGCTTCCCGCCATAAGGGCAGAGGGACGTTTGTAACTCAGCCCAAAGTGGAAAAGGACATTGCCCACCTCTCCGGATTCACCGCGGAGATGCGGGTGCTCGGCATGAAGGCGACTTCGCGTGTGCTTGCGGCTGAGGCCATTCCCGCTACGGCAGAGATCGCGGCCCGGCTTGCCATCGGAGTGGGAATGCCCACCTTCAAGTTGCGGCGCCTGCGTTGCGCGGATGCCCTGCCGATTGCGATTGAGGAAATCAGCCTCTCGCTCGAGCAGTATCCCGGCATTCAGAATCTCGATTTCTCGCGTCTCTCGCTCTATGCCACGCTGCGCGACCGTTACGGCATCCGCCTGAGCCTGGCCGACGAGATTTTGGAAGCCCGCGCGGCAACCCGCCAGGAAGCCGAGTTGTTGGAGATCGCGCCGCGGTCGAGCTTATTGATCATCTCGCGCACGTTGTGGAGCGTCGAGGGCAAACCTGTTGAGACTGCCTGCTCCTCCTATCGCGGAGACCGGTACCGCGCTGTGCTGCGCATCCCCGCAACTGAGGTGGAATAGATAGCACCGCGATTGGGCGGCTTCACTTTGCGTTCGCTGCGAGGATGTTGAGATTTCCCGACCCATTCGCAGCCATATCTTGCAATAGGTTTGTGACCGGATGAAGAAGTTTCATTGAGTTCATGCTTTCCCAGGTCTCAAAATCGAGACCTGGGGCACCCATCAGTGGTACAAAATCAAGCGGTCAGAGACATAGCTCCTGAAACTCCAGAGCGAATCTATCGGGCTTATAATGGCAACCCCGCCCGCGCTTGCGAGCGGGATTCTGTCTTTTGGCCCTTATGCCTGATTTGCCAATTTCCATGGACTGTTGACCCATGTCTCCATCTGTTCGATGGCCGCGCTCTTCTCCATCGCTTCGCACACGATCAACATGCTCAGCGCGCGATAGGAAGGAATGGGAATCGTGAGGTTGCCATCGGAACTATCGGCACGAATGCCCTCCGCTTCGTTCCAGCAGGAGCCGGAAATCTCCCCTGCCAGAATGACCGGATGCTTCCAGCGGGACGCATTCGGAATGCGTATCTGTCCTTCTCCCATGGGGAGAATCAAAAGGCGGCGCGAATGCAGAAGCGATTCCTGATCGAACGAAATCGCCATGACGTGCAAGTCGGTTCCGAGCAACAACTGGCTTCCTTCAAAGACGTTCCCGGAACTCTCGACCGCCTGAACTCCCTTACCAGCCGCTGCCACAATTGCACCGGACATGCGTGGTTGCAGGGTCAAACGCACCTGGGAGCCCTCAATCGGGATTGTGATATTTGCAGCTTGAACTTCCGGGTCATGATTGACGAGCACCACAATCTCGCGACCATCCTGCGAAGGAACACGGAAACAGTGGACCGAACTCTCTTTGGGATCGACCTGCTCCCCCTTCAGATGCAGCGCATCCAGAAGCGCGCCGTAGAAAGCATGGGCATACGGCTGGTAGCGCGGATCGCCATGCAATTCAATTGGATCCGCGCTGAAGATTACCTGCCCACGGCCGCGGTTGAACTCGGTCACGATGGGCGTTCCATCCTCGCTCTGAAGCAGAATTCTCGCTCCGGCAAGACGCGTGGCGATGCCCGGAGAAGCCGCATATTTCGGCCATGTGCCCACTCCGGGCGATGTCTGCATTGCACCTTTGGCATAGGAAATGTTCTGATACCGCTCCGACACGAACTCCACCCCGCATAACTCCTTGAGCCGTTCCGTGCGGGTGCGTTGGCGGAGCGAGTCATAACTCAGGTCGCCCGAGATGTAGAGTTGTCCGCCCCTGTCGACGAATTCCCCCAACTGCTTTACGATCCGATCACTCGGGCAATACGGAAGCGGATAGAAGATGGTCTTCACGTTTGCAGGCAGCGATTCCAGGTAATCGTCGGCCAAAGTTGCGAAGCGCAGGCGTTGGTCGAGCAGCAGGCGAATGCCGTTGAGCTGGCCTTCGATGATGCGCGAGCCCTGCCCGCCCATGCGGTTGTCTCCAGCCAGCAGGACGATCGCTTCGCTGCTCTCAAAGCGCGGGTGCACTTGTCGAAAGAGAAGCCCGCTATTTCGGTAGAATGCGCGCACATCGCGCGGAACAAGGTCGTTCGGATAATTGATGCCCCACTCGAAGGGCAGATCGGCCGGATACTTCCAGCACCAGTTCTGGATTTTGGATGCTCCCAACGCGAATGCATAGTGAGCGACAGCCATAAAGTAAGCTTGCTCGTAGGCTTCGCTGCGCGCCTCGATGTACTCGCCCGTATCCCGCCACGCAGGGTGCGTCTTTACTCCGAATTCTCCAACGTTGATGCCCTTGCCGCGCAGGCTCTGATCCAGGAACTTGCACGTCTGCGGGAAGCGATAATAATCTTCTTCCTTCGTGTTGAAGTATCCGAAGTTAGCCAGTTCTGGCTTATCCAGAGCCAACAGAAGGTCGATTCCGGAAGTTGGCGTCTGATAGAACTCCGCTGTTACCGGGTGCTGCTGATCGACCTCGCGAATGGAATCGTGCATGGCGTTCAACCATCGGCGCACTACTTGCGTTCTGAACCGGAAGTCGTCCAGCGTCCGAACATCGCGCCAATCCTCGCCGCCGCGGCGAATGGTCAACTTGCCGATTGGAGCTTCGGGCGGTGAAAGCGCCCACGCAGAACGCAGCGCCTCGTCGCTTCCATACTTATCGCCGAGATACTTGTTGTAGAGCTTCTGCAGGTCCGGCAGGTTTGGATCGTGCAGCTCAAGATCCCCGTTGAGGTAGTACATGATTCCAGGAGCATCCTTATAGCGGGCCGCAAACTGGCGAACATATGCCCGCTGATCGGAAAGATCCTTCTCGCTGACCGCCGTGTTGCTGAAGATCAACATGCCGGGAAAGAAGATTCCGCCCACGCGCTGCACGTTGAGCAGCATGGCGTCGATCCAGCGCCACCATGCCTCGGTCGGTCGTTGTTGAGGTCCGCGCAGTCCCATTAGATTTTCGTACACATCGATGCAGGAGTCGCGACAACCTTGCGCATCTTCGTGCCAGGTCAGCGGATTCTCATCCTGATCGATGAAGGTGTGCAAATAGTCGTCGGTTCCTTGCAGGAACAGGCTGCGTTCATTCACCTGGAAGTAGTTGTCTTTGAACTCGAAGGGAAGGCCTTTCCGCAGCGTAGCCTGCTTCCAGACGTTGAATCCGGTTGTCATCCGGTCGATCTCTTCGCCATTCTCCGACATTCGAACTGTTATGCGATATTGATCGCTCCCAAAAGAGGCGGGATGCCACGCTGCTTCCATCGGCAAAGTCTGCCCTGGAACGATATGGCTCTGTTGGTTAATCTCGAAGACGCTTTCGCCACCGCCTGCTGCCTGAATCTCCCAGTGTACATTCAACGAAATCGCTTTGTGGCCGTAGTTGCTCACAAGAACGCGCAATTGGACGAGCTCGCCGTCTCGATAACAGGAAAAGTCAGTGCCGCACTCGTGCAGGAAGCACTTGCGCGCCATGCAGCGGCCAACGGCGCGAAGCGTTGCTTCGCCAAGAGCGGAACCGGCGGCAAAAATATCTTTGTTGTCCACTCCGAAGAATGCCCACGTGCCGCGCGCATAATATCCGTGCGCATGGTGGACGAGCGCTCCGGCCGCGCCGCGGTTTCTCCCGCAATGGTCCGTGCATTGAAGCAGTGGAATCCAGCGGCTATTGTTCATCCCGACGACCGCGGTGGCGGCATAGCCTTCAAACTCGCCAGGCAGTTCTGCAATCTTCCCAAGAACCGATTGTTCCTTGGCCGCCCTGATCGCCGCCACGCGCTTGATGCGGAAGTCCGCATCGAACATACCGATTTGCCGCGGGCTTATGACCAATGAGTCTTCGGGATAGCCAAACTCTGTATTGATGCGCACTTGCGGCGACCGTGGCTCAAGGCGGAATCCTGCACCCTCGACCATACCCGTCGCGTTCTTCAATCCAATACGGACCCGCAAGGTGCGCGCAATTGGAACCAGATAGAACATCTGCTCAATCTTGTGCCAGTCGCTGGAGCCTCTGATTTCCTCAAACGAAGTCTTCGCTGCATAAGCGAGTTCCCCTGCGCTATCAAGTTGCTCCACACCAACATACGCACAGCCGCTCGGGGCGGGTGTAACATCGGCAGCGCGAATCCAGCATTGAAAGAAGAACTGTTTCCCGTCGCCGCTGGCCGGTAAGTCAAACGACCAGCCCGCGTCCTGTTCCCACAGATTCCGCGGAACCTCGATCTTTGCGCCGTTTTGGGGGCCGATGCCTGGAACAACGGCAGTGACAGTGGAAGCATATTTCGGATCGGATAACTTCCAAGCGCTGCCCGTTGCGCCAACGTCTGAAAGCAGATTGGGCGCGGAGTCGTGCTTCAGAATATTCTCGTTGAATTCCCAAGCGCCTGCGCTCTTTAATAACTGCGAGCGGAAGGCATATCCGCCGGTTGTGAATAAGTCGCCCCCATTGGCCAGAAAAGCTTCCACCGCGTCCCGCGCCGCCAGTGGAAAACTCTCGCCGTAAGGAAGCACCAGCAGATCGAAATTGTTTCGATTGAACTGGCCTTTGCCGGCCAGGCGCTCGGCAGTCACAAATTGAACATCGTGTGTTTCGCTGAGGATTCTCCCCAACACTTTGGGATCGGAGGCCGCGCCGCGAACCGGAAACGTGTCCTGCAGGATAGCGGCTGCCGGCCGCGTCCGGCCGCTAGTTTTCAGCAGGTCTTCGTGCGCCCACTGTTCAGCTTGGCCAACATCCAACACGTCGTCCAACTCCGCGGATTGATCGCCTTCCACGAATGTAAGATCGGAAAACCATGCCTTTCCAGATGCGCGATACACTCCAACCACAACCTCAAACCAGGTGGTCGTCTCTGCGCAACGAAATGCCTGCGAGAATTTCTTCCAATCGGAGGTGCCTGTGAAGTTGCCGCAACGCTGTTCCGGAAGCTGCTTGCCATCAACCGTGAACTCTGTCGGGCGGCCTTGAAACTCAAACTGCGATGCGGTAAAATACGCGCCCGCGTTCTCTTCCTGTTGGACGACATTCAGCGTCTTGACCCAACCGCTGAGCGTATATGTCTTCCCACTTTCCGGACCGAGAACCAGGAAGCGCGCATACTCTCCCGACTCAGAATCGATGAGCACGGAGCGGCGCCCTGCTCGCCTTGATTCGTCGACAACCTTCGCGCCCGCGGTGAACTGCCATCCCCAGGCCGAGCCAAGAAATCCGCCATCATTTAACAGCGTGACCTTTTTGCCTGCGCGCGCCAGCGATTCTCGAACAGACGCCGGAAGAGCCGCACTCAAAGCACTTCTGCTAACAAGCGCCATGCCGGCCGCACCCATTGCCTGAAGAAACACACGACGTGTTTTCAACCCAATTGCGGAATTGATTTCTGACCCGATTGACATGCTCCCTCGTTCCTCGTGCTCGACCTTTTTCATTCCTCTGTGTCCTCAGGCAATCCGTGCTTGAATAGGCTTGCGGGAGCCAACTCGACTTTTTTGAATGCGCCAAAGGATGGCCGCACCGCCTTGGCGCATCGCATGGTCCAAGCCACAGGCGTATCCGCTCAATCTTTCAAAAAGTAGCATAGAACTCCAACTCATGTTTCTGTCGAAGCTGCAAGCCTACATCGCATGAGTGCCCGTTAGGTACAAGGAGACAATCCATTCGACAAATTCGGCTCTTTTTGCATTGCCGCTTTTGCTACCCGCTCCCGAGCCAAATTGGCCAAGGCGCGACCATTTCACGGGACTGCTCAAGGTATCTTCCGCGAAGTCCGGGACCGTGTGCGTCTTCCCATCCAGATAGAGTTTGTGCAACGCACGAACTGCCTCCCGGCCTTCGATCGCTTCCTCCGGATGGAAGCTCAACGAATCTTTGGGAAGTGCAATCAAGCCCAACACAGCGGCTAACTGCGCACTTTGAAAATGCGGCGAATCGACGGGCACATCATCAAACCACACCAGGGGCTGCCCGGATAAGATCAACTGACGCTGAAGTTGCCGCAACTGCACTGCGTCAGTGTCAATTTGCTTGACAGCAATGTGATTTTTCACGGCCATCGCCGCCGTGGCGCCGGCCGCTGTGCCAATTGCCCACTCGGTCGGATGCACCCGGTAAGCGCCATTTGTGATATGACTTGTGCCAATATTCTTCGAGGCAGCCAGTAGATTGTCGATATTGTTTGGGATCAGACTCCCCAGAGGAATCTGGAATGGCTTGGCCTCAGGAAACTTCGAGGCAGGGCCGCAGGAATGAATATCGACTGGATACTGGCCGATGCCTACTGTGTCGTCGAATTGAACGGCGCGCGCTTCTTTTGTTGCAAGGTCTTGTTCGTGAACAACTCGAAGAGCCTTCAGCCGGCGTCCTTCTCGCACATATGGAAACTGCGACAGCCCATCCGCGCTATCCATCTCCGAAGTTACAATCTCTAACTCCGGATATCCTTTGCCTCGCTTATCATCGCGGGGCGCATCGTGCTGAAGCCACCACACAAAAGCTTGTGACACCTGTTTCCCATGCTGCAGCGCCTTGGCCTGCTGTGCCGGATCGGAGGACAACAGGTCGGTATCGCAGACATCGTTCCCATCCCAATTGATCATGCTCAGGTCGGTAGGAAAGATGCCCGGTTTGAACTGGTCCTTTGCAATCACACGGCGATAGGTCCAGAACGACCCAGGGGTATTTGGAAGTTGCGCATACATCGCGTACGGCAAGGTTGCGTTGTCGGCATCGGTCGAGTTGAAAGAGAAATGGGATGCGCAATTGCTGTATGCGGTGGGTTGTTTGTCCAGAGGGTTCATGCCGCTTTGCCCCAGAACAAATGTATAGGTGAAGCTCTGCGCGGCATTCGGGTCTGCCCTGGTGGGAGCATCCGGTTCACCGGTCTGACTTTGCGACTCCGCTCCGGTCACGTACTCCGCCCCCGCCATCGGCAGGAACTCTCCCAACTCGGTTGCATCAATGAAGACTGCCCCCGTCAGGCGCAATATCTTGTGCGTCTCGAAGTTATATACAAAAACGCTCTTCAAGCGGCCCGCATTCCGCTCAACAGCGTAGGGCGCGGTACGCGTGAGAACCGTAAGACTACCGCCCTTGATGAAAAGGGCGAGCATTGATTGAAGAACTTCCTGGTCCACAGCAGGTTCAGAACACTCGTAGCTCACCCAGCATAGCCCCGGGTTGAATGCGGTATCCGCCTTCAACCCCTCGCGCAAGAACGGGGCGTAGTGCGATCGAATCGCCTGTCGAAGTTGTTGAAACCGCCTCGACGATCCGGATGTCTCGGTCCACTGATTGTCGTCGAAGGCCGATACCCCCTGCGAAGTCAACTGCCCGCCAATCCAATGCGTTGGCTCTGTCATGCATACGTGAAGGCCCTGCGACGTGGCCTGAAGCGCGGCGGCGCTTCCTCCCAACCCTCCGCCGAGAATTACGATGTCACAGTGTTTTCGAGAGATTCGAGAAGGCGTGGAGATGGAGAGCACAGCGCGAGAAGGATCGCCTTCGGCTCGCACGGCCAGAGGATCCAGAATCTGGATGGCCTGACCCGTTGCAGGCGGGCAAAACAGCGCGTGGGCAATGGAACAGCAAAGGAAGCAGAGAAGTAGTTTGGAATTCATGGCCGATTCATGAGCCTTATCCCAGCCGGGAGACTGGATGCAATCGGAAATCTATCAGGAAAAAGCATGCGCTGCCCGGAAGGTCAAGTTCGAGGCAGCGCATGGTGGAGTGGAAAATTAGAAGACGTACTTGAGCGCGAACTGCACCTGGCGCTGTGGGGAACGCGTGCCGCTGATCTGGCCGAATACCCCCCAAGTTACCCAGTTGCTGGGGTTCCCCAAGCTGGTGATGTTGAGTGCGTTAAAGAAGTCCGAACGGAATTCGACCTTCTGCCCTTCAGTGATGGTGAACGCCTTGAACAGAGAGAAGTCAGCCTGGCGATAACCGGGAGCGCGCTCGGTGTCGGTATGCGCGGTTCCATACATGTTGGAGAGTTCGTTGCCGTACGCGCATTGTCCATTGTCAACGCCCGGGCATGGCGTCGCCGAGGGATCCGTTCCGAACCAATAGATCTCGGAGCGATTCTCGATTTTCATCTTGCGATATTGATTTCCGCGCTGCACCCATGGAACGTTGTTGGAATTCACGAAACTCCAACTCGTAGCGTTCACGGGCAGTCCGGTAAAGAATGTCCCTGTAGCTCCGAGTTTCCAGCCTCCGACAGCTTCATTCAGCAGCGGGTTCCAATTTGCTCCGAAGGCCTTGCCGCGGCCGAACGGAAGCTCATAGACACCGGTTCCAGTGAGGGTGTGGCGGATATCGGTGAACGATGGCCCATAATCCGCCATCGGGTCGTAGGGGTTTTGCCAGTAATTGCCTGCACCGGCTACGCCAAGAGTTCCATAGAATCCCGGATAGTTGGTCATGGCCTTGGCATAGGTGTAATTGAGCGTATATTCCAGGCCCCGGGATGCGCGATGGCGAAAGACCACCTGCAGCCCGTTGTAATTCATCACCGATTGCGAACTGGTTGTTTTGACGGCGCCGTTCGGTCCGAGTTTGGTGCCGTCGGCCCCGACAAGATTCTGGTACGGAGCGGTAGTCGGATCGCCAATTGCCTTCCACTGGTTGGAATACACGGCGTCAATCAGGTGTCTGCCAACTTGGCCTACATACCCAGCGGATATCGAGGAGTCGTTGCTTAGCTCATACTCCATGGTCAGGTTGAATTCCTGAGTTAGAGATGGCTTCAGGTTCTTGTCCCACGCGTAATATGTAGTCGTTGCGGTAGCGGGAACCGTCGCTCCGAACCCGCTTTCAACCTGGATGGGATTCCCGTTGGACGTGGCCGAGGGTGTCGAGGCTTTGTCGTCATAGGAATAGTTGTACGGATAATTCTGCGTCAGGCGAAGAGCAGTTCCCGTGCCTTCCAAATAGTTGGTGACGCCATAGCCGCCACGAACCACCCAGCGAGGATCAGCCTGGTACGCAAAGCCGATGCGCGGCTCGAAGTTGGTACGGGTCGGGTCATACAAGGCCCGGCTGTTTCCGTCCTTCCCCGCGAACTGCAGAGCCAAGGTGTCCGGATCGACGTTCACTTCCTTGTTGTTCACTTCGTAGATCGGCTGGAAGAATTCCCAGCGCACCCCGAGATTGAGGGTCATCTTGGGATCGATCTTCCAGTCATCCTGAACATACGCGCCATTTCTCCACTGGCGCTGTCCCACATAGCCATACGAAGCACCAATAGTTGCTTCATTCGACCGGTCAAGCTCGAAGTCCGCAAAAGAAGTACCCGTGGATCCGAGTTGGCCGGTGTAAGCGCCCGTGTAGCTGAACTCTCCCAATGCGCCGGAGTTTCCAGGAAAAATATAGTTCTGCTGGTAGCGGAGAAACTCCACTCCGGCCTTGACCATGTGATGGCCCTTCTGCCAGTTGATGTTATCGGCGTAAGTGAAATTGGTCTCGTGCATATCGACCATCCAGGCCAACGAGCCCACACCGCTCACCAGATCGGAAAAGGACATGTAGGAGAACCCAGGCTGCGACTGCCCGCCGGGAATGCCGAGCATCTTGTTGCCGTTCAGACCAAACACGCCCGTCGGGTCGGTGGTGTTTCCTTCGTCATAGATGGAACGGGTGATGCCGGCGCGCGCCTCGTTTACCAGAGATGCTGAGAACACGTGCGCCCAACTGACCACGCCACCCGTAAATGGATAGTCGTCCGAACTGGGGAAGCCAATCGCCAGCAAGGCCTTTGGCTCGCCGTCATCGGCGTGTCCACTCGTAAAGCGGCCCATCACCGTATCGTTCCCGCTGGCTTTCCAATCGATCCTAACATCACCCTGATCGTTGCGATTGAATTGCTTGTAGGTGCCAATGTAGTTGTTGGTGGCCACCGTCTTGGCCTGCGGGGCCTGGTTCGGCTCCGGGTAAAGCTCTGGATGAGCGAAGAGATATGCGGCGGCAGGATTCACAATCGCCGGGAGTTGGTTGTTCTGGTAGGCTGGGAATCCTTTCGTTGCATCGTACGTGCCTTGGGTGTCGTACAACTGGATGTTGAGCAAGCTGAGATCGGAAAAGTCTCCTGTGCGCCAGGCTGCGGGGGCGACACTGGTTGCGGCCTGACCTCCCGTGTGGTAGCGCATGCCTTGATAGTTCACAAAAAAGAACAGCTTGTCCCTCTTGATGGGGCCGCCGAAGGTTCCATTAAAAAGGCTTTGTGTGTAGGCGTTCCTTGCCGCGCCGGCAAGTTTGTTCGACCAGGTGTTGGCATCAAGGTTGTCGTTTTCAAGGTAGCCGTTCAGGCTTCCGTGAAATTTGTTGGTGCCGCCTTTGGTCACGGCAATGACCTGGCCACCATTGGCATTTCCGAATTCCGCGTTGGCGTTGGTCGTAATCACCTGGAGCTGTTCCAGGGCGTCCGGATTAGGGTTGTAAGCGGCCGTGTTGTTCAGCGTCTCATTGATCTCCACGCCGTCGAGGATGAAGTTGTTCGTCATCTGCCGGTTGCCGTTGAAGGCCGGAATGCTGTCGTCCGATGTATAACGCTCGTCTGTGCGTCCCGAAGGAAGGCCGCCGACGCTCATGGCGGGTTCCGTATTCACTGACCCCGGTACAAACGCCGTCATGCTGATGAAATTCTGCCCGTTGAGCGGAATGTTCTCGATTGTGTTCGCGGTGATTGTCGTCGCGACGGTGGCGTTTTCGGCGTTCAGGATGGGCGCCATGCTTTCGCTGACGGTCACAACCTCCGACGCCGCGCCCACCTTGAGCTTGGCATCGATCTTGGCAACCTGATCGATCTCCAGTGCGAATGGTCCGACGGCGTGGACACTGAAGCCGGGTGCGGAGAATTTGATCTTGTACGACCCAATTCTCAAGTATTGAATGTAGTAAATGCCGGACTCATTTGTGACAGCATTGTTTGTGACCCCGGTAGCGAGATTGACGACAGCGACGTTCACTCCTGAGAGTACTGCGCCAGTTGGGTCTGTAACGGTTCCCGTCACAGACCCGGTAGTGGTCTGAGCAAATACCATTGAACTCAGGCACAGACATATTCCGAGTAGAGATCGGGTTAATTTTCCGGCTATTCGCATCGGCCTTTCCTCCTTGAAACGTGTTGCAGGTACAACTTTGAACTTGGATGTTGATTGTATAGTCAGCAATACAGGATGTCAACAAGAAATCCCGCCCGTCTTTGGGCGAGCCGCAGGTCGGCTCTCTAGGAGACCCCAAGGGATTGAATTTGCAGGAGAAATTCCCGCTTCGGGTGCGACCGCATTGCTCGGCCCGCCTCGCCGGGCCCGACCGATTTGGAGGAAACGGGGAGGCTGAGCGTAAGAATGCGCGCAGTACCAACCTATCGAATACGGTGCCGGAAAGGCGCTGCAATCCGCACGCATCGGTCGATTCAGGAGAGCAGGCCGTTCCTGATGTTCGAGTCGCGGTTCGCGCATTCGAGAGAGAGCCGGAGGGTTTAGCCCAAGAGGAAATCCCCGGTTTGGCGAGGCCGTCAGGTCCGTGCTTTTGGCCCTTTCCTACCGAAGAAAGGACACTCAACCGCGGTGCCAAGCGACGCGGGAACCCGCTTCCTTCGCCTATTTCGATGGGCGGGACGGCTGGCGACGAATGCCGCAGGCTCCGCAAGGAACACCATACCGCTCTGCATCCAGAGGTCTCGGAAGCCGACAGGACAGGGCATAGGCCGTTCCAGCTTATCGAGATCATCAAGCGAGTGAACCGGCCAGAGCTTCCGGAGGACGCGTTGAAGGCCAGCGGAAATCGCCTTCCGAGCAATATGCACCCACTCCCCATCAAAGGCATGAACGGTTAAGCGGTTGATATACAAAGGGTTGATAGAGTCGCCGAGATTTTCGACGTGGCTGGCCGGCATAATCTTCTTTCTTTTCTTTATGTTGTATAGACAACAGAATGTGCGGTCTTGTACGATCTCCCTCCGTGGCCATCTCCGGACAATCGAACCAATTCTGAATTTCGCCCACTGATGGCCAACATCCCGAATAAAGGAAGGCTCAGTAGCATGTCGACAAAGCGCACGATCTCTCACGGAACCATTCTGCTGCTCCTTGGCAGCGCACTCGGATGGGCGCAGCAGGCACAAATCGGAGGATTGGTTCCAGCCTCAAACCTGGGGAACAGCACGGCGATCCCCAAGCCAACTCTCTCGCTGCAGGGTAGCACGTTGATCCTTTCCGATTCCCCTGAACAGATTATCGACGGCATGGCCTTGCCGGGCGCGTTTTATCGCGACAAGGTGAGCGGTGTCTTCAGGGTTTTCTACCACCATCAGAACACCCTGCAGAACGACGTCTCTGTCGGAATCGCGATTACCAACACCAGCCAACGGGCAGAAGCGCTGTTTTCACATGGCCGCGGCGCCGGCGTGAACTACTACCCTGCGGTTGCAGGGCAGATGGCGCTATCGGGCTTTCTCTCCAGCCGTCATGCGACCAGTTTTGTTACACTCCTGCTACCCGGCCAGAGTTATTACTCCACGCAGGATAACGTGGCGGGAGATACCGCCTCCGGGTTTGAAGAGTATGTTCTGGTCTCGCTGGCGGACCAGGCGGCCCTCCGTTCATTGCCCTTGGCGCTGCTCGATTCTCTCGGTGACAAAGCACTCACCGAAGCGAGCCGCAACTGCAGCTTGCCTCCCTTTCCGGCGGGATATAGCGCTGGAACCGCAACTGTAACAACGTTGGTTTATGCAGGCACGCAGCCTGCTGCGCCAACAACGCTGCCAATTCTACCCGCAGACGACCATATTCGCGGAACCTTCTCGCACTTCGATCGCCTCGGAATCTTCACGATCTCCGCTGCCTCGGGATTGCAGGCTCTCGCCGTCAGCACGGCGGCTCCCGGCCTTCCCTGGTCGAACGACATGCCCGGGGAATATGAGTTGGGCGTTGATGCCGTGGACGCAGGGCAGCAAGTCTACAACAACGGAAACTATGGAGTTCTCTATCGCTTTATCGTGCAGATCGAGAACGGTGTCCCGCTCTCCAACTCACCGATGGGTATCCTGATGCAGCCAACGGGCGGCGCGGGAGAATATGCGATGTCGATTGACAGGCACACCATGCTCTCTCCTT
>Ga0181529_10002612_pt1 | contig 21330 bp, 19 predicted proteins | sample PEATcosm2014_Bin_36_FD_119763 | JGI IMG/M metagenome (GOLD analysis project Ga0181529, IMG submission 119763) | Peatland microbial communities from MTU Mesocosm Facility, Houghton, MI, USA - PEATcosm2014_Bin10_30_metaG | ecosystem: Environmental > Terrestrial > Soil > Wetlands > Peat | place... | reverse complement strand
CGGTGTCGCCGGCCGCCGCGAGATCCTGCGCGCCGGTTTCCGTGGCGCTGACGTTCATGTTCTGAAAGCCCGGACCCTGGGTATTTTGCCCGCGTCCGCCTCTTCCCTGCCCTTGCCCTTGCCCCTGCGATTGGCGCTGGCCGTTCTGCGCCTGCTGTGCGCTGGCGCCCTGACCCGTGCCGCGGCTTCGGCGTCCCGTGCCGCCTTGGGTTGAGGGTGCGCCGCCGGCCGCGGGAGCCGCAACCGCGGGAGTTGGTGTCGCGGGAGCGGCCGACTTCGCGGCTTGTGCCGCCGGCGCTGTGGCGGGGGAAGCCGCCGGGGACGTTGTCGCCGGAGCCGGTTTAGGTTCTTCGCCGGGTTTGAGCGGATTGCTAGCCGAGCCGGGCTCTCCCGCACGCGGCATCTCAAGCGTCCATTCGCGGCTGGCGGACTCCATGGAGATGGTCACTTGGGCGCGCCGCGGCAGAAAGCCGAATGAGGAGATCTCGATCTCCCAAACACCGGGAGTGAGGTCGATAGAATATCGCCCGCTCTCGTCGGTGAATGCGACCACTTTGGCGCCGCCCTGCCGGGCAGTGACTGTGGCGCCGGGGATGAACTGGTCGGCGGCTCGGACCGAACCGGTGAACTGGGTAGCCGAAAGCAGACCGGGACCCAGCAGAATTGCGGCTATCAGGTAGAAGCGTGTCACGGAAACCTATACTTGTGCTTCAGATCCGGGAGCGGTAAAGTTCGCCTTTATTTTCTATACGAAAGCTGTCGTTTGGGACGGACCTGTGCAATAGAGAAGATGGTTTCCGCAGGGGGAAACGTTACAGGGGGGAGTGATGATAACGGTCGCGGCTCGATTGGGAGCCGCGACCGTCGGGGAGCGATCGGGAAATTACAGGCCTTTCTTGGCCAGGAATGCAATCAGGTCAACCACGCGGCAGGAATAGCCCCACTCGTTGTCGTACCAGGAGACCACTTTCAACAGGTTGCCATCGAGGACCTTGGTCAACTGTCCGTCCACGATGCTGCTGTTGGAATTCTTCAGCATATCGGTGGACACCACCGGATCGTCGGTGTACGCCAGGATGCCCTTGAGTGGGCCCTCGGCGGCAGCCTTGAGCGCGGCGTTGATTTCCTCGGCCGTGGCCGGCTTCGCCAGCAGCGCAACCAGATCCACCACCGAGACATCGGGGGTGGGTACGCGCATGGCGTAACCGTCCAGTTTGCCCTTCAATTCCGGCATCACCAGACCGATTGCCTTGGCGGCGCCGGTGGTGGTGGGGATCATATTGATGGCGGCGGCGCGAGAACGGCGGAGGTCCTTGTGCGGGAAGTCGAGAACGTTCTGATCGTTGGTATAGCTGTGGATCGTAGTCATCGATCCCTTGAGGATGCCCCACTTCTCGTGCAGCACCTTCACCACCGGTCCCAGACAATTGGTGGTGCAGGAAGCGTTGGAGATGATGTTGTGCTTGGCGGGGTCGTAGACGGAGTCGTTGACGCCGAGCACCATGGTGAGGTCCTCGTTCTTGGCGGGGGCCGAGATGATGACCTTTTTCACGGGGCCGCGCAGATGCTTGGAAGCGTCCTTGGCGTCGGTGAATCGCCCGGTGGATTCAATCACGATCTGGGCGCCGACGGAGGCCCAATCGAGCTCGGCGGGATCCTTGGTGGCGAATACTTTGATCTTCTTGCCACCGACGATGATGGAATCGGCATCATGGGAAACGTCTTCATGCAACCGTCCGAGTACCGAATCGTACTTCAATAAGTGCGCCAGCGTCTTGGTGTCGGTAAGGTCGTTCACCGCCACAAATTCAACGTCGTTCCGGCCCATCGCGGCGCGCACTACATTGCGGCCGATCCGGCCGAAGCCATTGATACCTACTTTGACTGCCATGTTTTCTCCTTGATTTGCTGCTAGTGGGATCGGTTAACTCAAAGGATATCAGGGTGCGGGTATCGGCAGCAACTGGGGAACCGGGAATGGGAAGTCTGAAATTGGCAATCCACGGCGCGCGTGACAAGAGTCTTGTCGCGAGATTTGAGCCGGCCTTGCCGTTTCAAGCACTTACGGAGACCGTTTGACAAGAGTCTTGTCACGGGAGGCGGGCGAGTTCGGTATAGTAGTCCTGACAGAGCGGCGCAAGCATGGAAACCACGCCCATTGCGGATTTGTCGAACTCCGGCGCGAAGAAGCGCGACCTGTTGCGCGTCGCCATTCAAGTGGGCCTGTTCCTGGTGGTGTATTTCTTCGTCTCGCTGTTCGTCTGTCTGCCGCTATTTCGCTGGGTGTTGGGCGAGTTCGCCGGGCCCACCACGGCAGGTCTGGTGTCGGCGGGATTCGCCAGTTGGCTGTGCCTGCGCGCCTTCGACGATCTCCCCGTCACGGCGCTCGGATTGTGGTGGAACCGGGCCTCTGCGGACAATCTGGAACTGGGTCTGGCGGGCGGAATCGGAGCGGCATGCCTGGTGCTGGTTCCACCTTTGCTTCTGGGCGTAGCGCACGTTCAGACCACCGGACCGTTCGGCTGGGGCGACATGGTGTTCACCACGCTCTTCCTGATAGTGGGCGCGACCGGCGAGGAACTGTTGTGCCGCGGCTATGCGTTCCAGATTCTGATGTCGCGGCTGGGAGCGGTCGCCACGGTGCTCTCCATGGGCACGCTCTTCGGACTGCTGCATGCGGGCAATCCGCACGCCACCTGGTTCGGCATTGCCAATACCGCGGGATTCGGCGTGCTCTTCGGCTATGCCTACGTGCGTAGCCGCGACCTGTGGCTGCCCATCGGATTGCATTTCGGCTGGAACTTCACTTTGCCGCTTTTCGGCGCCAACCTGAGCGGGATTAAAATAATAAATGAAGTGACGGGCCACCGCATGGTGTGGACCGCCGGCGACCTGTGGAGCGGCGGCGAGTACGGTCCCGAGGCCAGCGTGCTGACCTCCGCGGTTCTGCTCGCGGCCTTCGCAATTTTGTGGAAAGCTCCCATTCGCCGGCAGGGTTCACCGCTCACCGACCCGCCGAAGGAGAGTGTATGCGAGCCATCGCGTCCTTAGCCCGGCCTGGTACGCGCCACATACTTTTCCCGCATGTGCGAGGCGGGTTGTCGGCCTGCCTGACCAGTCTGCCCAACCCGCCGCAGGTTGACAACCCAATGCCGCATACTTTTCCCAGTACTGGGAATGCCCGAGAATTTGTGGGGCAGGATGGTATCCTGCGGCCGAGTGGTACTCGGCCTGGTCGGCAGGCCGAGTGCCACTCGGCCGCAGGTTGCCAACCTGCCCCACATAAGAGAGCGTGCGAGTCTCAATCAACACCGGTGTCCGGTTGTGGGAAAAGTATGCGGCATTGGATTGTCAACCTGCCCCACAGAATGAGCGCGTTGGCGGCCATTATCCTCACTACGTTCGCTCCGGCTTGTCTGGCCCAGAAACAGCTCACATTAGACGACCGCGTGGAGATTTTGCGCGGCATGACGGCCGAGTACGCCACGGTTAAGATTCTGCTTCCCCGCTCCAAAAAGACCCTGGAGTTCGACTCCTCGGGCACCTACGACAAGAAGGCATGGTCCGACATCGCCAAGGAATATGGCCCCGCGGCGCGCAACGGCGACACCATTCAGATCACCAAGGTGGAACTGGGCGCCGACCACATCCTGCTGCAGATCAACGGCGGATTCAAGGGCGGCCGCCGGTGGTACGACGGCGTGCAAATCGGCGGCGGCGCAAGCAGCAATCCCACGCCCGTGGCAATCGGCAACAACGATACCAACGCGCCTGGTGGGACGTCCATCGCGATCCTGTTCCACAAGCCACTGGAGCCGATCAAGGCGTCCGAGATCAAGAAGATGCTGGCGCCCATTTTGGATTTCGACAAGCATTCGGCCACCGAACTGTTTTCCGAGACCCTGGCGCCGGAAATGAAGCAGGCCATCAAGGACAAGCGCGTCGTCGCCGGAATGACTCACGAGCAGGTGGTGCTGGCGATGGGGCGGCCGGAGCACCACTCCCGCGAGACCAAGGACGGCATCGAACTGGAAGACTGGGTGTACGGCATTCCTCCCGGAAAGATTACCTTCGTGACCTTCACCGGCGACAAAGTCATCAAAGTGAAAGAGGAATACGCCGGACTGGGGACCGTATCGCACGATCCGCCCGCCGAATAGCCCTGTTCGTCTGTGGCCTTGTGCTCACACGGCGCGTGTCACCTTTCGCCGCCAACTGCATCTTTGTGGATGAACATGGAAGTCACTATTCATCACCTCGGAAACGTTCAGTTCGAAGCGATCGCGCGCGGACACCGCGTGGTCTCCGACCAGCCGCCGGCCAATGGCGGCAGCGATTCCGGCATGACGCCGCCGGAGTTTTTGCTGGTCTCGCTGGGGACTTGCGCCGCTTACTATGCGGCGGAGTACCTGAAGGCCCGCTCCATCCCCACCACGGGGCTCGAAATCAAGGTGTCGGCGGAGAAGGCGCTGCAACCGGCGCGCCTGGACGGGTTTCGCATCGAGGTGACCCTGCCCGCCCTGGACCCGCGTCACGAAGAAGGCCTGTCGCGCGCCGTGCAGAAGTGTCTGATCAAGAACACGCTGGCTCATACACCCACCATCGAGACCGTGGTGCGGACTCTGGCCGCCGTGTAACCCGGTTACAATCGGGGTTTGGACAGGCAGGGTTTAGACAGGCCGGGTTTGGACAGGAATGCTGAGACCGGGCTGGCGCGGGCGCTGCTCGCCGGGGAGAGCGACGCGTTCGACCGGTTCGTCGAACATTTCCGCTCCAAAATCTTCCACTACAGTTGGCTGATGTGCGGCCAGCCGGAAGATGCCGAGGAAGTGGCCCAGGAAACGCTGCTGAAGGTCTTCGAGAGTTTCGCCACCCTGCGCGAGCCGGAACGAGTGCGGCCGTGGGTTTTCCGCATCGCCAAGAACGCCTGCCTGATGCACCGCCGTAAGAGCATTTTCGCGCCGGTGCGCGAAATGTCGCTCGACGAACTGCCGCCAGTTAGCGAGGTTCCAGGCGACACCACGCCGCCGGATACGCAGATGCTGCGGTCGGAACTGCGCGCCGTGCTGGACCGCGTCGTCATGGAACTGCCGCAGGCGTACCGCGCCGTGGTGCTGCTCCGCGATCTGGAGGAACTCTCCACCGAGGATACGGCGCAGATTCTGGATCTGAGCCTGGACGTAGTGAAGACCCGTCTGCATCGCGGCCGGGTGGCCATGCGCCAGAAGTTGGACTGCTACGTGAACAACCATTGCCTGGAAGATCAGCCCAGTCCGGACCCCACGCCGCTGAGCGCAGGTGAACGGGAGACGTTGTACCAGGCGTGGCGCGGACCGAGGCGGTGACGGTCGGCTGTCCACGGTGAATTGAAGGACTACGGGTTCGGGCCCAGACTGGGGATCTTAGACCCACCCGAACCCTGTTCAAAACACCAATCTCCGCCCCTCTCTAATCGATTGAAAACAAATGGGACCGATTCGGATGCTGTTAAACAGCGGACCGGTTTCGGAACCCGCTTTTGGACGAACAAATGGCGAACGGCGAGCAGACCTCGCGAGGGCGCCCCGCTGGTTAACAATACCGGACATCGATCACACGCTATTGATTGCCAACATGTCCGGTACAAAGTACACTCATATTCGGGAGGTTCGATGAAGTCGAGGCGCGCATGGGAAAGGTAGAGGTCGTTGTCCTGGAAGGCTTGGATCTCTGGTTCAACTCCTCGGACCATCTGCCTCCGCATCTTCACGCGCGGCGCCGCGGCGAGTGGGAGATCCGGGTCTACTTTCTCCTTTGCACGGATGAAGAGTTGGTAATCGATCGCAAGTGGGGCAAGAAGGACCCGTCGGCGAAGCTGCTCGCACGAATTCGCAATGCCGTCGTGGAAAATCGGGCCGAGTTACTCAGGGAATGGGAGCGGAAAGTATGCAGGGAAACGTAAACGGAACGAACACCAGCGCGCAGGAATTGATTCTGCTGGCACATGATCGTGGCGCTGAAGGGGCGGTCCCAGACAGGCGACGCTTTCGAGTCCTTCACCGGCCAAGCCGACAGACCGCCGAACGCGGCCGAAATATCTTCGTACTCGTCCCGGCCAGTGAGCTTCCCGATGTCGCTGAGTTCGTCTCAATTGCCAACCGCCGGCACCAACTTCGGGCGCTGCTGGTTAGAGACGACGTACAACCGAGTTCCATTCCTCAGATGTTTGAACGGGCCGGTCTCAGGATGATGCGCAACACAGTCGTATACTCGGATTCCAGCGTTCCGCGGCGAGTGCTTTCTGCGTGGACTCAGAATGCACAAGAAGAGCTCATTGCCAAAGCGAGCGTCTCGAAGGATCGCCTGTTTGTGCTTTCCTGTGCGCTGCAACCGTATGAGGTCGCGTTCGACAGCATGCCATCGCTGAAGCGCATTCCCATGACCGAACGCGCGAACTTTACCGTGGACGAGGATGGAAGTTACATCTACTGGACTGGTCCAGATATCCACCTGGACCTTGACGCTATTCGAGCGGCAATCGATCCGGAGGCACGTGCCAGAGCCGAAGCGGTAAAGGCTCTGCATGATAGTCGGTACGGGGCGGCCATTGCAAAACTGCGTTTGAGAATGGGGCTGAAGCAGTCGCAGATCGAAGGCGTTTCTGAAAGGCAGGTGCGCCGGATCGAGAAGGGCGAAGGGACGACGTACGAGGCACTGCGTCGCTTGGCCTCGGCCCACCGAATGGATCTGGGGTCGTATCTGCGGGAACTCGCGGCCAACGCCTCCGATCCAGCGCTTGAGAGAGCAATCGCCTAATTCCGATTCGAGTATGCTTGGAGACGCTGTCTGGTCTTTGACAACTGAAACCCACAGCAAGTCCGTTTCGACGGGAATCGAAACGGTTGCTAGCCCGTGGTATTGGCCCGAAACCTGTTTCTCCAAATCCGGCTCGTATTAGCGTTTCTCTTGGGGAGGCAAATGTCAAAACTCCAGGCTGGATTCGAACTCGATCCTACTCAGCATATCTGCCGGTCACGGGCATCCCGACTCGACCGTTCGCATGGCTTTGCATTGTATTTTGCGCCAACTTCGGGAGGGCCGACAAACCGGGAGTAACGTGATTTGATCTCTGCTGTTTTGCTTGGCAATGCTACCGCGCTCTTGTGGCCGCCGGCAACCCATCCGCTGCGTCCGGCAGGGAAGCTCGTTCCGCTAGAGCGCCGCAATCACGTCGGCGGTCTTCACGATGCGTGCAAATTCCTCGTTGAGGTTCGCCAGGGTCATCGCATGGATATCCTCGGCCGAGTGTTTGTCGCCATCGGGACCTGTCCGGTCGAAGGTCCAGGTCGCGTCGCGGACCAACCAGGCATCAAAACCGAGATTGCCAGCCATCCGCGTGGTTGTTTCAACGCAATGATTCGTAGTAGCGCCGCAGATTACGGCAGTCCGGATGCCGGCGGCGCGAAGCCTCGCTTCCAGATCGGTTCCAATGAAGGCGCTGTGCACTCGCTTCACGATGACAGGTTCTCCTTCTCTCTCCCGGGCCTCGTCCATTACGAGATAACCTGTCCGATCGGGAGCGAATGAAGAACCGGGCCGTGTACCCTCGTGACGGACGTGGAAGATCGGCGCACCTTTGGCTCTGAACGCTGCCAGCAGATCCGCAATTCGCGTCAGGGCATCCGGGTTGTTGCGGCGTTGGCCGGCGTCCTCCCATTCGTCGAACGCTCGTTGCACATCGATAACGATGAGCGCGATCGTGGGGGGTGCGGCTGTGCTCATGCTTCCAGCCTAACTTAACGCCATCGACCGTACAAGATGATGTTGCCACGGGGCAGTGGGCAGTTCGAAGCCGGAGCTGGTATCGAACTTAAGTCCCGACAAGTCCCTGGCCTTGACCGGAAATGAGGCGGAAGCGGTCTGCGACTCTGCGCCTGCCAGCGACCATCCGGCCGGCATCCCTCAAAACGAATCGGCGCTGGCCCACTATGCGTGCCAACTTCCAGATGGCCGACCATTCTCCAGACAACGCCACAATCGTTGTACGCTGTGGCATTGATCGCGAGCTATCGCTCGACATGAGCCCCACCGCCAACCGGGGCGCGGCTACCCGGTAGTCTGTCATTCGGTTTTTGTGAAACGACCTTGGTCTCGCTGGAACCAGTTCAACACCCGTAGGGCGCGCAGCGTGTTCCATCGGCTCGGCTGTCCCTCGCCTTCGTCCATCCCGATGGGCATCACGCCGGGATACCTGGTCTCCAGGGGCCACAGCCCATCGCCGTCGCGCTTCGATGCGACCAGTTCGATAGCCTCGGCCATACGCTCATCGTACGCAACACCGGCGCTGCGCAGGTACTCGAGTCCCCTCAGCACGTCGTAGTGCCACCACGTCGGGAAAGCGAAGTGCGTCCACTGGGAGCCGCCCTTGCGATCTCGCTCGATTACGGCGCCGGTCGATCGGCGGCGGAAGAGGCGGCGCTCGAGAAGATACTCCTGCCCGCGGAGACGGGCTTCGATAATCTCCTGGCTGCCCCCGACGGCGCGTTCGTATGCGAGCAGGGCTTCGAGCACGCAGATCGTGGTGTTAAATGACGACCGCGTCGAGCCGTTGAGGGCTTCGCAGTTCCAGCCGCCGTCGGGCAACTGTTCAGTGAGCAGCCGGGCGACAAGACCCCGGACGTCCTGGCCGAAGTAAGCGCCGACTGCCGCGACCTGTCCATTGATACAAGGCTCGACCTCGCCGTCAAAGAAGGCATTGGCCTCACATTCGTCCGGGCCACATCCCTTCCACGTTACCCGGTCGCGAACCAGGTCCGTTGCGCGGCGTGCCTGGTCGCTCGCTGGATGGAGCCCCAGGTCGCGCAATAGCATGAGGACGTGCATGGTGGAGTTCCACCCGCGGTTCCATGCGGCGCCGCCCCACCGCCCGTCGGCCGCCTGGAGACTAAGCAGCCTTGCTCCAGCGCCTTCGGTAGCAACCCGCGCGCGCTCGGCCGCGACTTCCTCTGCCGGCGAACGAATCAGGTCCCGCATCGCCTGCCAGCGGATCGAAGGGTCGGAATCGAGCAGCCACTGTATGACCGGGCTCTCCGCCTTTGGAGCTTGCCGTTTTTCGATTGCCATCGTCGCCCCCCTCCTTGGATTTGATCACAAGACGATGTTGGTCAGAGCTGTCGGATCGGTACTTGGATCACGCTTCTATACCGGCCAAAGGCGTTGGCAGGCGAGTTTCTGTCCCAGGCCCCGATGCTTGGACATGAGCGTCCCGGGAATCTGAGTGAGGTTCGTGCTGTGCAGAGCGCGGGGGTGCGCGCCTTGTGGGAAAGCAGTGTTCTTTTTTCGTTCGAGACTGACTTTACCGGTTACCACGCGTATCGCATACGCTCGGTTTCGGGCGCAACAAAAGAAAGCCGCTATGGGCGTGATTTCAAGTTGCGCACGCAGGCCACCCAGGCCGATTGACAATCGGCCGCAGGTTGACAACCTGCCCCACATGAGACAGATGGCGTGCCACAACTAATCCCGGGGCCCGATGGCAGGCCAATAAGGTTCAAAGCCGGCTCCGGAGGTTACGGCTGTCCCGGCGTACGCGCTGCCGCTGTCGCACGGTTGTAACGAAATCGACATAACGGTGTCATGCGCGTCGGCTATCCTGGTGCGGGCTTTGGCCACAACTTCAACCAGGGGAAACTTCTCATGCAACGTGTCGTGAAGCCGTGTATCGGTGTATCTACGGCGATTCTGTGCCTGCTTTTCTTGGCCGCGGGATGGGTTCCGCTGCGGGCGCAACAGGATGCCAACTCCGCAACGATTTCCGGGAAGGTATTAGACCAGTCGGGCAACCCGATCCGGGATGCCGCAGTGGAATTGAAGGGCGAATCCACGGGGGCCTCCCGCAGTGTGTTGAGCGACGCCGAGGGAAAGTTCGCGGCTTCGGGTCTCGCGGCCGGGAGTTACTCGATTCGAGTTTCAGCGCCCGGTTTCGCTTTGACCACTCGCTCCGGCGGACAAGTCGCCGCCGGCGCTACCCTGGACATTCCCATCACCATGTCGGTTGAGTCCGTGGCGACCTCCGTCACGGTCACCGAATCCATATCGCTGGCGGCCGCGACCGCGCCCTCGGGCAACCTGCTCGAGGCGGTTTCGGCCAAGACCGAAGTCAGCTCGGACTTCATCAAGAACTTCATGTCGCCGGTGGCGGACTACGCCGAATATGTGAACTATGCACCGGGCACGTTCAGCCTAAATCCCAATGGGATCGGTCTCGGCCAGGGGAAGACGTTCTTCCGCGGTTTTGCGGACGGACAATACACCATGACGTTCGACGGGATTCCGTTCGAAGATACTAACTCGCCGACGCACCATTCCTGGGCGAACTTTCCGAGTGGCTGGACCGACACCGTCGATTTCGACCGCAGCCCCGGCCTGGCCTCGAACTTCGGGCCCACCAACTTCGGTGGATCCATTAACATGATGTCGCCGCAATTGTTTCCGGATCCGGATATACGCGCAACCATCAATTACGGCTCGTTCAATACGCGCGTGCTCCAGTTGGACGCGGAGAGCGGCTTCTTTGGACCCGGAAGCCGCAACAGCTTCCTGATGAACGTCCAGCAACTGCTGTCCGACGGATATCAAACCAACAACCGTCAGAAGCGAGTGGCGGGGTATGGCAAATACCAATACCGGATCTCCAACCGCAGCTCGCTTACGCTGTACGGCGGGCTGGTTGACATTTGGACCAACACGCCGAATACCACTAACCCCACGCGCGCGCAGGTAGCGCAGTACGGCGATAACTACCTGTTGGATAGCACTCCGTTGCTGGCGAGTGGTTTGCCAGATCCCTATTACTATGGCTACGACGCCTATCACGTGCAGACCGACTTCGATTACGCCGCCTACAATGCCGATCTGGGGAATGGGTGGAAGTTCGACACGAAACTGTACACCACGCGCTACTGGAACAAACAGTTTTACCAGAATGGAGCCACGGTCAACCTAACGGCCGCCAAACCCAGCGGCGTGGACAAGCTCAACGGGTATCGGCATGCCGGGGACACAGCGATCCTGAGTAAAGAATCCAAGTGGGGCGTCTTCCGCACAGGCATCTGGTACGACTGGGCCTACACCGACCGGTATCAGTACCCGTCCAACATCCTGACTCAGCTCGATACGCCGCTGCCTAATTTCCACGAGCATTTCATTACTCAGTCCACGCAGCCGTTCGCCGAATTCGAATGGCATGCCGCGCCGAAAACGGTGGTTACGGTCGGCGTCAAGGACGCGAATTACGCCATGACGCTCAATCAGTACCAGGACAATGGGAAGACGGTGGGTTGCCTGGGCGGAGTTGCGGGGAGTTATCCGGGCGGCGGCCCGCCCCTCTGCAACGGCGGAGCGGCCTTTGTGACGCATAGCGTCGATTACAATAGCTGGTTGCCGAATGTGGCGGCTCGCTATTACCTGCAGAGCTCATGGTCGGTTTACGCCCAGTTTGCCGAGGGCAGTGTGATTCCGCTGAGCAGCGTCTACGACGTTCCGAACGCGCAGGTTCTGACTCCGCCCAAGCCGACCCTGGCTAAGACTTATCAGGTCGGCTCGGTGATGAAGCACCGCCGCTGGACCCTGGACGCCGATGCTTACTACGTTCACTTCCAGAACGGCTACGATAGCTACACCGATCCAAGCACCAACGAACCCGTCTATGTCGCGACCGGTCCCAGCAATACCAAGGGTATTGAAGCGGAAACCAGCTTCGTACTTGGATACGGACTCTCGCTCTACGCCAACGGCACCATGGGTTCGGCAAAGTATCAGACGGGCCCCAACTATCCCAACGGCGGCCTCTGGGTGGCCAACACGCCCAGGAACGTCGAGACGGTCAGCTTGCTGTGGCATAAGCAGGACTGGAGCGTCGGTCTGGTCGAGAAGCGAGTCGGATCGCTCTATAACGACAACGGCTCACTCAATTATCTAATCGGCGGAATCTCAATTCCTTACCCGGTCGATCAGGCACTTCAGATCAATTCGTTCAATGTCGTGAACGTGTTCGCGAATTACACAGTCAAGGGCCGCTCCTGGCTGCGCGGGAGCAAGCTCGGCATCGCGGTCAACAATCTGGCCAACAGCCACGACATTGTTGGAGTTACGGCAGGCACCGCGGCGACGGCAGCGGTGCATTACGTGGAGAGTCCGACGGATCAGTTGAATCTACTGCCCGGGCGTAGCGTCATGATGACGTTTACTATGGGCTGGGCGCCGAAGCGCTAAGGATATCCGAATCCTGGCGAAAGTCCCGCGCGACCTTCAGGCGGCTCATCCCTCGCCGTCGATGGCCGCGCGTTCTTTCGCTTCCGGCCCTGCCGCAGCCCAGCACGCGGGCAGGAACAGGCCCCGCTCGCCGTGCTACGCTCAAAGTTAACTCTGCATTTGAGGTCTGATATGTCCTATCTTTCGATTCGCGATCTCTCTCTCGACGGTAAACGCGTCTTCATCCGAGTGGATTTCAATGTCCCGCTGCAGAAGAACGACAAGGGCGACATGGAAATCACCAGCGACAAGCGGATCAAGGCGTCGCTGCCCACAATTCAATACGCGCTGGAGCACGGGGCCGGCGTTATCCTGGCCTCGCACCTGGGACGCCCCAAGGGCAAACCCAATCCGGAGATGAGTCTGAAGCCGGTGGCTGCGCGCCTGCAAGAGTTGCTGGGACGGCCGGTGACGATGGCCCCCGATTGCGTCGGGCCCACGGTGGAGGCGCTCAAGCCCGCGCCCGGCCAGGTACTGCTGCTGGAGAACCTGCGGTTCCACGCCGAGGAGGAGAAGAACGACGCGGCGTTCGCCAAACAGCTCGCGGCGCTCTGCGACCTCTACGTCAACGATGCATTCGGCTCCGCCCACCGTGCGCACGCTTCCACGGCGGGCATGATTCCGTTCGTGGCCAAGGCCGCGGCGGGTCTGCTGATGGAGAAGGAACTGAAATATCTGGGCATGGCGGTGCACCATCCGGAGCGCCCGTGCGTGGCCATTCTGGGCGGCGCCAAGGTCTCCGACAAGATCGAAGTCATCGAGAACCTGGGGAAGGTGGTCGATAAGTTGGTGATCGGCGGGGCCATGGCGTACACCTTCCTCAAGGCGCAGGGTCTGCCCACCGGTAACTCGCTGGTGGAGGCGGACAAGGTGGAACTGGCCAAGAAGTTGCTGGCGGAACTGGGCGGCAAACTGCTGCTTCCCATCGACCACATTGTGGTTTCCGAAATCGCCGCGGGCGCCGCCAATCAAGCCGTGGACACGATTCCGGACGGCAAAATCGCCGTGGACATCGGGCCGAAGACTGTCGCCCTGTTCGAGCGGGCGATCGCCGGGGCGAAGACCATTATCTGGAACGGACCGATGGGGATCTTCGAGAAGCCGCCATTCGACGCAGGCACGGTGGCGCTGGCGAAGGCCGTGGCGGAGTCAGGAGCGACGTCCGTGGTGGGCGGCGGCGATTCCGAGAAGGCCATCAAGGCGGCCGGAGTCACCAGCAAGATCAGCCACGTCTCCACGGGCGGCGGCGCGTCGCTGGAGTTTCTGGCCGGCCTGGCGCTGCCCGGCGTGGTGGCGCTCGAAGAGAAGTAGGGCTTTAAATGGCCACGGAGGATCGCCGGGCGTTGGGGTGAACCCGGACGTCGGCGTTCCTCCGTGGAAGGCTTATTCGTAGCGCAGAACTTCCACCGGGGAGATGCGCGTAGCGTTGCGCGCCGGATAGATGGTGGCCAGGAAGCTCACCAGAATTGCCAGCGCGGCGATCCACACGCCGTCCGTCCAGCGCGCGTCGAAGGGCACGAAACTGAAGGCGTAAACCGATTTCTCGAGCGGAATCAGCTTGTACTTATCGGCCAGGTGCGCCACGGTGTAGCCCGCCGTCAGGCCGATGGCGCTGCCCACCACCCCGATCAGCACGCCTTGCAGCATGAAGATGCGCCGGATCTGCTCTTTGCGCGCGCCCATCGACATCAGAATGGCGATGTCCTTGTACTTCTCCATCACCATCATTACCAGCACGATCAGAATATTCAGCGCGGCCACCAGGATGATCAGGCTGATCACGATGGCCGTCACGATGCGCTCCATCTTCATCGAATTCAGCAGCGCGTGGTTTTTCTCCTGCCATGCGGTCGCGGTATAGTGCGAGCCGATGGCCTTCGAAATCTCGGCGGCGATCTGCGGAGCGCGGTTCAGATCGTCCACTTTCAGCTCGATCTGGTTGACCACGTCGTCCAGCGAGAGCGCCTTCTGCACGGCGTCGATGGAGGTGTACGCCCACAGGTCGTCGATCTCGTAGAAGTCCGTCTCGAAGACCCCCGCGACGCGGAATTTGCGGATCGAGGGCTCCGGCCCCATGGGCGTCAACTGGCCTTCCGGGCTGACCACGGTGGCTACGGATTTCAACAGCAGGCCGGTGTCGTCCTTTAATTGATTGCCGATGATCACGGCCGGCGGGCGGGCATCCGGGTCGCGCAATGGCCCGACCGAGCCCTCTTTCAAATGGCGCAACGCGTCGCTGATGGCCAGTTCCGCGTTCACGTCCACGCCCTTCAGCACGGCTTCCTTGGGACGCACGCCGCCCGTCATCAGCACCGGCGTATATAACGATGGCGATACGGCGGTGACGTGCGGCATCTTGCGCAGGCGCGCGCACAGTTCGCGCCATTGAGCGATGCCGTCGCTGCCTTTTTCCTCGATATCGATATGCGCCATGGCGCCCAGCAGGTTGCGCTCCAGGGTGTTGCGGAAACCGTTGGTCACCGCCAGCGCGATCACCAGCGCCATCACTCCGGCCGCCACGCCGACCACCGAGATGAGCGTGATGATCGAGATCACGGCTTCCTTGCGGCGCGCACGCAGGTAGCGCGCCGCCACGAACAATTCGAAACGCGATTGCGTCAGCTTACTCATCGAGATCCCGCGGCTTACTCATCGAGATCCCGCATAAGGGAGATCAGGTCGATGGGGCCTTCCGGGCGCAGCAGCGGGAACAGGATCACGTCGCGGATGGTGCGCGACCCGGTCAGCAGCATGGTCAGCCGGTCGATACCGAGGCCCTCGCCGGCGGCCGGCGGCATGCCGTAGGCCAGCGCGCGAACGTAATCTTCGTCCATCTGGTGGGCTTCTTCGTCGCCGCGTTCGCGCATGGCGAGCTGCATTTCGAAACGGCGGCGCTGCTCCTGCGGATCGTTCAACTCGGTGAAGGCGTTGCCCAGTTCCATGCCCGCGGCGAAGATCTCGAAACGGTCTACCATCGTCGGGTCGCCGGGCTTCTGTTTGGAGAGCGGCGAGACTTCCACCGGGTAATCGTAAATGAACGTCGGCTGGATGAGTTTCTCTTCGGCGTGGCGCTCGAAAAGCTCATTGAGCGCCTCGCCCGCGGTGGCTTTGTCGGAATGGCGGCGCAGCCACTCGGGGTCCATGACGTTCTCCATCGTAGGTTTGGCGTCCCCATCGTCACCTTGCCAGAACTCCACCACCGCCTCGCGCATGGTCAGGCGGCGTACCGAGCCGAAGTCCAGCTTCTCGCCCGAGAATTCCGCGATGGTCGATCCCGTGGCGTCCAGGGCAACCTGGCGCAGCAGTTCGGCGGTGAGGTCCATGAGGCCTTCGTAATCGGTGTAGGCCTGGTAGAACTCCAGCGTGGTGAACTCGGGATTGTGGTGCTTCGAGAGGCCCTCGTTGCGGAAATTGCGGTTGATTTCGAAGACCCGCTCCAGGCCGCCCACCACCAGCCGCTTCAGGTACAACTCGGGAGCGATGCGCAGGTAGAGATCGATATCGAGCGTGTTGTGGTGCGTCACGAAAGGCCGCGCCGCCGCGCCGCCATAGAGCGGCTGCATCATGGGCGTTTCCACTTCGATAAACCCGCGCTCCTCCAGTTGCCGGCGCAGCGAGCCGATAATCTTCGCCCGCGTCACGAACACCTTGCGGACCTCGGGATTCGCGATCAGGTCCAGGTAGCGCTGGCGGTAGCGCAGTTCCACATCCTCGAGGCCGTGCCACTTCTCGGGCATGGAGAGCAGCGTCTTCGAGAGAAACTCCAGCCGCTCCGCGTGGATGCTCAACTCGCCGGTGCGCGTGCGGAAGAGATAGCCCTCCACGCCCACGATGTCGCCCACGTCCAGCAGCTTGAAAAGCTGGTAATCGCGCTCGCCCACCACGTCTTTCTTCACGTAGATCTGCAGCCGTTCGCCGTTCTGCTGCAGGTGAGCGAATCCGGCCTTGCCCATGTGGCGCAAGGTCATCAGCCGTCCGGCGACGCGGACGCGCACTTCGGGCGTCAGTTCCTCGGCGGTCTTCGCGCCGTAGCCGGCGACGATCTCGGGAATGGTGTGCGAATAATCGAAGCGGCGCCCGTAGGGCCGGTATCCCAGCGCCTCGATTTCGCGAATTCGCGCCAGGCGCTGCTTAAGCAGGTCGTCTTCCAGTGACAATATGGATCTCCAAGCGGGTAATCAGCTATTATAAAGCTTCGTTTGCGACGCTCTATCTCTATTATCATTCCCGCCTTCAACGAAGAGAAGCGGCTCCCCGCGACTTTGGCCACTGTGAAAGGGTATTTGGAGGCGAGTTCCTGGGAGTTTTCCGAGGTTGTAGTGGTGGACGACGGCTCCCGCGACGGCACCGCCGGCGTGGCCCGGGCCGCGGGCGTGCGTGTGCTTCAGAACCCCGGGAACCGAGGCAAGGGGTACTCCGTTCGCCACGGCATGCTTGAGGCCAAGGGCGATTGGGCGCTGTTTTCCGACGCCGACCTGTCCGCGCCCATCGAGGAGTTGGAGACGCTGTGGAGCGCCGCCGAGCGCGAGGATGCGCCGTGCGCCATCGGGTCGCGCGCGCTCGACCGGTCGCTCATCGGCGTCCACCAGTCGGCCTTCCGCGAGCAGATGGGCCGCGTCTTCAACCTGCTGATGCGCATCGAGACAGGACTGCCGTTCGAAGACACACAGTGCGGCTTCAAACTGTTCCAGACTTCGGCCGCGCGCGAGATTTGCCGCCGCCAGCGCCTGGACGGCTTCGGTTTCGACGTAGAGATGCTGTTCATCGCCAGGCGCCTGGGATACCGCACGGTGGAAGTGCCGGTGCGGTGGAACGACGTGGCCGGCACCAAGGTCAGCATGCTGCTGGGGGCAAAGGGCTTTCTGGATCCCCTGAAAGTGCGTTGGAACGGCTTGACGGGCAAGTACCGGTAGGTTGGTAGGGGCGGATGTGTCCTTCACATGTGGGGCCGGTTGGCAACCTGCGGCGGATTGGCAATCCGCCTGGGCGACATTTGCACACTGGTCGGTAGGCCGAGTGCCACTCGGCCGCAGGATGCCATCCTGCCCCACATAAAACGCCGGTACGTGCGGGAGTTTACGTTTTGGAGATGATCTCGCGCAGGCGGTCGCGCGTGAGGAAGAATTTCACCGATTCGAAATTCCCGAAGAGCTTTTCCAGTCCGCGGTTATTGTACAGCCGGGTGGGGTGGCGCATCCCATGCTGCGTCACTTGCAGTTGGTTCAGGTCCTGAATGCGGAAGGTGTAGCGGGGAACGGCCTCGAGCTTGTCGTCGGCGTGGAAGAACGAGAGCAGATAGCTCTTGGGGCGTACGATGGAGTGCAGCCGGTCAACCACGGCCGTCAGTAGCGGGGTCGCCAGGTATTCCAGGACGTCCCAGACCAGAACTCCGTCGAACTGCTCCGCGCCGTAGTCCAACGCCTGGTTGACAAAGTACTCGATGCGGCCGGGATTGGCCTGATCGACGGTATCTTCCGCGCCGAAGACTTCGTTCAGGATGCGCAGAAAGTCCTCGGAGTAGAGGCGATGGCCCAGGTTGGTGATAAACGTGACGTTCTGTTGATTGGCGCCGCCCAGATCGAGGATGCGGAGTCCGGACTGACCGCGGATGTAGTTGAAAAACTCCTCCAGACCGCGGCTGGGACGGACCGTGACAATCGGATCGTTGGCGGAAGGGCGGGCCATGGGGGTTGGGCGCGCCGGGACCGGTTCGACACCCGGACCCGGTTGCCAAACGCCCCGCGTGCCGCGCAAGATATTTTTCAATATCCGGGGCGGCAGCGGCGGGGCGCCTGCAGGTTAGCGCTTCCCTTCCGGAGCCGGGCTGGGAGGAGCCGGTGAGGAATTGGTGACCGCGGCTGCGGCGGGCGCCGGCTGCGGCGGTTTGTGCGGGGTCTTGCCCGGGTCGGGCTTTACGATATCGATGCTGCCCTTGAAATAGGCGCCATCTTCGATGATGATGCGCGCCGTACGGATGTCACCTACCAGTTTGGCATCCTTGCGAATTTCGATCTTCTCGGTGGCTTCCACATTCCCGTGGATGGTGCCGAGCGCGAGAACCTCGCGGGCCTTGATTCCGGCATGCACGGTGCCGTTGGGGCCGATCGTCAACTTATGTTCCAAGGCTTCCACGGAACCCTCGAGGTCGCCGTCCACGTACAGGTCTTCCTTACTGAAGATCTGACCGACAACCTTGACGGACTTGCCGATCGTGGCCACTCCGCCACGAGGCTCCGGCTCAAATCTGCCACCCGGCATGCTGGACATGGATGTAGCCTCCTTTTTAGGTTCAACGGGACTTGGCGCCAGTGGGGCCGGTGCCGTAGGAACGTATGGCCTTGGGGGTTCGTCATCCCGGCGTTTATTCCACATATGGCCGCCCTCCTGAATCGGATATGAAGTTCATGATACTGCCCCTCTAGTCTAAAGCGTGGCGCCCGGTAAAGGCAATCGATTCCAACGCGATTTCATTGGCCTCCGGCGAGATGGCTCGCGGGAGCGGTCAGCGAGAGGAACCTTTGGCGCGGGTTTTCAGCAGCACCGGAGTCCCCCGAAAGCCGAATTGGCGGCGGATCTGGTTGATGAGGTAGCGTTCGTGGGAGAAGTGCAGGTCCGGACCACGGCTGGTGAAGACCACGAATTCGGGCGGGCGAATGCCGGCCTGCGTTATGTAATAAATCTTCCGCTCCTCGAAGTGCAGGTGCTCCACGAAGCGATTCAGCTCGCCGGTGGAGATGCGCTGCGAGGCCGAGGCGAACACTTCGCGGATCAACGGGAACAGCTTCTCGGTGCCGCCGCCGGTTTTGGCCGACAGAAAAACCATGGGTGCGTAGTCCAGAAACTTGCACTGATCGCGGAAATTGCTTTCGAACTCGTTCTTCTTCTGGCCCCGCTGGCCGGACACGTCGTCCCACTTGTTGACGCAGACGATCAGGGCGCGGCCCCCTTCGTGCGCATACCCGGCGATGGTGGCGTCCAAACCAATCACGCCTTCGGTGGCGTCCACCACCAGCAGCACCACGTACGCCATGCGGATATTGCGGCGCGCCATCACCACGCTGAGCTTCTCCGCCATCTGCGTGGTCTTGCTCTTGCGGCGAATGCCCGCCGTATCGATGAATACATACTCCACGCCATCGCGCACCACGGTTTCGTCCACGGAGTCGCGAGTGGTTCCCGCGACGGGGGAAACGATGGCGCGCTCCTTGCCGGTGAGGGTGTTCAGCAGCGTCGATTTGCCCACGTTGGGCCGGCCGATGATGGCCACCTTGATGGCAACGGGTTGGCCCTCGGCGGGCTCGGGCTCATCGGCCGCGCGCGGGAAGCCCTCGGTGACCTGGTCGAGCATGGCATCCACCCCGGTGCCATGTTCCGACGAGAGAGGGAAAACGTCGGCGATTCCCAGCTCGTAAAACTCGGTGGAGAGTTCGCGCTGGGCGGCGGTTTCCGCCTTGTTGACGGCCAGGGTGACGGGCTTGCCCAAGCGCTTGAGCATCTGCGCCAGGTCGCGATCGGCGCCGGTGATTTCGGAGCGGCCGTCCACCAGGAAGATGATATGGGAAGCCAGGTGGAGCGCCACTTCGGCCTGGTGGAGGATCTGCGCCGGGATATAGTCCTGGTCATGGACGACGATGCCGCCGGTGTCGATCAACTCGAAGCGCTTTCCGTCGTGTTCGGCAAGCCCATGCATACGGTCGCGCGTGATGCCGGGTTCATCGCCGACAATGGCGCGCCGCTGTCCGGTAATCCGATTGAAAAGGGTGGACTTTCCGACGTTGGGCCTGCCCACAATGACCACAGTGGGCATGGTTTGGGGCATGAAACTCCATCATAGCAGGCGGGGGAAGGGCGAAAGATGGTAGTGCCTGAAATGTGCGTTGATGACAACGCGCAATGTTTGGACATCAACCGACGGAGGCCTTGATCTTTGCGAAATCGAGGCGATCTGGCAAGAAAGCCTCAATAATGGACTTGTTTGGTAGTATGCCCTGCCTTGACCGGACGATGAGTCCCGCTTCCTGGATTGCCCAAACGTCCCGCTTTACGGTCATCATAGTCTTGTTGCGATATGCCTCCACGGTTCGAGCGCTAACTTCTCGAAGCTGCGAGATTCGGACGGGGCCGGAACACTTGGAAATGTCGAGAACCAGGTTTCTTCGCCTGATCAGGGCGGGGCTTTTTGTATTCCCAAAGACTTCGTGAACGTGGTTGCTCCACATGATTTCGAGCTGGTACTTGCGAATCTCGGCGACTTGCTCGCGCAGCCCGTCGAGCAGGCCCTGGACTGCATACTTGATGAACGGCATCACGTCACCTCCGGATCTGCTCGATCGGTCCAACTGCCGGTAGTACTCGGAGCGGGTCAGGTTATAGTGGTTGCTTAGCAAATGGACTGCTGGCGATGCTACACCATATGAAACCAGAATCTGGAATTCAACAAGCCTAGCCGTTCTGCCGTTTCCATCGCCGAAGGGGTGTATCCAGGCTAGATATAGATGCGCCAGAACCGCTTTGATTATTCCGAACGCAACGCGCAGATTCGGATCGGGACACTCGAACTCTGGGCCGTCTAGCCATTCCCCTAGGCGATCCAGGAGGTATCTGCAATCAGCATGGGGGGCGCCGCGATATCGTGCCACGCCAACCGAGTGCCTCCGGATCTCACCAGGAGATACGCCTTCGTCTGACGACAAATTTCGAAGGACCGCTCTGTTTAAGGCCATGAACAGTTCTGCGTTTAGCCTGGGAAGTAGCCCGGCGAGCACCTGACTGAAAATTGTCTGGAACGCCCCAATGATGTTTGTCACTTCCTGTTCCAGATATTCGCGGGATGGCGGCAACCTCAGCGTGCCATCCATAGACTTCAACACCTCTTCCTCTGACAGTGTGTTCCCCTCTATTGCAGTGGTGGCCAGTGTGTCAGTGCCGGTTGAAAATTCCCCAGTTTTCGCCGATTGAAAATTCCCTACTTGCGCCGGTTCAAAAATCCCCAGGTGCAAGAAGATTGTAGGCATGCCCCGGCGCAGCAAGCAAGCGCTT
>Ga0181529_10002611_pt1 | contig 21337 bp, 19 predicted proteins | sample PEATcosm2014_Bin_36_FD_119763 | JGI IMG/M metagenome (GOLD analysis project Ga0181529, IMG submission 119763) | Peatland microbial communities from MTU Mesocosm Facility, Houghton, MI, USA - PEATcosm2014_Bin10_30_metaG | ecosystem: Environmental > Terrestrial > Soil > Wetlands > Peat | place... | reverse complement strand
GACGGATAGTACTCGATGTACTTGTTGAGTTCCTTGAGATAGGCCCAGGTCTTGTCCCACCCGTTGATCGGGTCCATCGGGTCCTTGTCGCCGAGCAGGTAGGGCATTCCCATGGCGAAGGTGCGGCCCGGCCCTGAATTCGCCGGCCGCGCATACATGAATTTGCCGGGATGGGCCTTTGCCCAGGCCAGCAGCTTTTCGACCGTATCCGGCACATCCTTGACGCGATCGGGGGCGTATTCCAGCAGCGGACCCGAGGGGTACCAGTCGTCGACGATGGCCTGTCCGAGCGCCAGCTTCTGCAGCACGTAGGCGCCGGGCAGATAAAGCTTTTCGAGGTCGGGAAACTTCGCCGCATATTTGGGCAGGATCTCGGTCCACAGCCCCTGGTCCATGCCAGCGGCCAGGCCATCGCTGCCGGTCAGCACCATGTCGATGTCCACCCGGCCCGCGGCCTGCTGGGCCTTCAGCTTGCCGGCGAGTTCCGGCGCCGGCGCCTGGATGAACTGGAACTTCGCGACCAGGTCCTTGTGCGTATCGGCGAACCGCTGCATGGCGGGCTGGCTGAGTTGCAGGTCCCCGGCGACATCGATCACGCTGATGACCAGCGGTTCTTTTGGCTTCGGCAGCGCCTGGGCGGCGGAAAACTTCGGCGCCATCGTCGCGGCAACGCCCATCGCCACCGCGCCCATGATCGCGCCGCGGCGCGTCGTGGCGGTGTCAACCCCGTCTTTCTTCATGATTTTCCTTGGACTTTCCATGTTTTGCCGGCGCCGGTCAGTCGCCGGCGGCCTTCGGCATCTGCTGTAGCAATGCGCTGGATTCGGGCTCGAGGAACAGGTGGCAGGCCGGATGCCGGCGCAGGATGCTGGCAGGCACCATCGGCGTGACCGGACCCACGAGCGTGCCGCGCACCGCCTCGGCCTTGCGGCCGTCGGGCACCGCCAGCACGATCAGCTTGCTCTTCATGATCTGCGGAATGGTCATCGAAATGGCCTGGCGCGGTACATCCTCGAACGTCGGGAACCAGCCTTCCCCAAGTTGCTGGCGGCGGCAGCGTTCGTCCAGTGTAACCACGCGGAAGGCTTCGGCGGCATCGAAGTCGGCCGGCGGATCGTTGAAGGCCAGATGGCCATTCTCGCCGATGCCGGCGAAGGTGACATCGATCGGGTGCCGCGCGATCAGCGCGCCGAGGCGCACCACTTCGGCGGCGAGATCCGGCGCGTCGCCCCCGATGGGATGAAAACCGCCAAGCGCCGGCAGGAGCGATACAAAACGCTCGTTGAGGTAGCGGCGGAAGCTTGCCTTGTGGCTGATCGGCAGCCCGACGTATTCGTCGAGATGAAAGGCGGTAACCCGGGACCAGTCGATGTCGCCGCGCCGCACCAGCACCGCCAGCACCTCGAACTGACTCACTCCCGTCGCCAGCACGATATTCGCCCGGCCCTGGGCCGCGATCGCGGCGCGTATGGCATCGCCGCCCAGTGCCGCCGCGGCATTGCCGAGCGCGGTCTTGTCGGGCTCGTTATGAATGTGGATCATCGTCTTCCTGTCATCATCGCGTCGGGGCGTTGCCCTCGACCCAGCAAGGGCGTCAGGCCCTCGGAACCCCACACGGGACGACCCGGGGCCTCGCGGCCCCGGGTCTTGCATCAGAACGCGAAATACGTCTTGGCGTTCTGGTAAGACACGCCGCGCACCAGCGTCGCCAGCGCGTCGAGATCGGCCGGGTATTCGCCGTCCTCGACCCAACGGCCCAGCAGCCGGCAGAGCAGGCGCCGGAAGTAATCGTGCCGCGGGAACGAGGCGAAGCTGCGGCTGTCGGTGACCATGCCGACAAAGGTGCCGAGCACGCCGTGATTGGCGAGCGTGCGCATCTGGTCGAGGTTGCCGTCCTTGTGGTCGTTGAACCACCACGCCGGCCCGAACTGCAGCTTGCCCGCAACGGAGGCGTCCTGGAAGCAGCCGGTCATCGCCGACAGCACCGGGTTCATGATCGGGCTCATGCAGAACAGCATCGTCTTGGGCAGCAGTTTGTCGCGGTCGAGCGCGTCGAGCAGCCGTGCCAGCGGCACCGCGATCGTCGCCTCGCTGATGGCGTCGAAACCGGTGTCGGCCCCGAGGGACGCGAATCCCCGGCTGTTGACGCTGCGCAGGGCGCCGATGTGCAGGCACATCGTCCAACCCTTGCGGGCGTACGCGCGGCCGAGGTGCAGCAACAGCGCCGCGACGTAGGCGCCGCGCTCCGCCGGGTTCAGCGTCTCGCCGGCGAGGCGGCGGGCGAACAGGGCTTCGACCGTCGCGTCGTCGGGCATGGTATCCGGCAGCACCACGTCGATCGCATGATCGCTGGCCCGCCCGCCGTGCGCGTGGAAGAACTCCACCCGCGCCTCGAGCGCGCGCGCCAGGGCGGCGAAGCTGCCGATCTGGACATTGGCGGCGGTGCCGAGGCGTTCCAGGTAGTCGAGGAACCCGGGCGCTTCGATGCGCATCGCCTTGTCCGGCCGGTATGCCGGCAGCACCCGCGTGGTCAGCGCCGAACCGGCGAGTGCCACGTGCGAGGCGAGGTCGTCGGCCGGATCGTCGGTAGTGCAGGACACCTCGACGCGCGCCTGGGTCAGGAACGACCAGGCATCCATGCCCGCCAGCCGCTCGTTCGCCTCGTCCCACAGCCGCGGGGCGGTCTCCTCGTTGATGACGGCGTCGATGCCGAAGATGCGCTTCAGCTCGAAATGGCTCCAGTGCAGCACCGGGTTGCCGGCGCACAGCGGCAGGATGCGGCAGAACGCGAGGAACCGGTCGCGGTCGCTGCCGTCCCCGGTGATCAGGCGCTCCGGCACGCCGCAGGCCCGCATCAGGCGCCACTTGTAGTGGTCGCCATAGTTGCCGCTGCCGAGCCACAGTTCGGCGATGTTGCGGAACTTCTTGCGCGCCGCGAGGTCGGCGGGCGGCAGGTGGGCGTGATAGTCGATGATCGGCAGATCGGCGGCGAAGTCGTGGTACAGCTTTTTCGACCAGCCAGTGTCGAGCAGGAAGTCTTCGGTGATGAACATTCCGGTATCTCCTTGATGTGGGCGCGCCGGCGCGACTACTCCGCCACCTTCAGCGGCTGCACCGCAGCCGCCGCGGCCTGGCTGGCCTGGATGGCCGTCAACGCGATGGTGTAGACGATATCATCCACCAGCGCCCCGCGCGAAAGGTCGTTCACCGGCTTGCGCAGCCCTTGCAGCATCGGGCCGATGCTGATCACGTGGGCCGAGCGCTGCACCGCCTTGTATGTGGTGTTGCCCGTGTTGAGGTCGGGGAAGATGAAGACATTGGCGCGACCGGCGACGCTGCTGTCGGGCGCCTTCTGGCGGCCGACGCTTTCGACGCTGGCCGCGTCGTACTGCAGCGGCCCGTCGATCAGCAGGCCCGGACGCTTGGCGCGGGCGAGTTCCAGCGCCCGGCGCACCTTGTCCACGTCGGCGCCGGTGCCGGAACTGCCGGTGGAGTAGGAGATCATGGCGACGCGCGGATCGATGCCGAAGGCCAGCGCCGAGTCCGCCGATGCCAGGGCGATGTCGGCCAGTTGCTCGGCGGTCGGGTCCGGGTTGACGGCGCAGTCGCCGTAAACCAGCACCTCGTTCGGCATCAGCATGAAGAACACGCTCGACACCAGCGATACGCCGGGCGCGGTGTGGATCAGTTGCAGCGCCGGGCGGATGGTGTTGGCGGTGGTGTGCACCGCCCCGGAAACCAGCCCGTCCACCTCGTTCAGCGCCAGCATCATGGTGCCGAGCACCACGTTGTCTTCCAGTTGCTGCTCGGCCTGCGCCTCGGTGAGCCCCTTGGAGCGCCGCATCTCGGCCATCGGCGCGACGTAACGGGTGCGCACCGCGGCCGGCTCGATGATCTCCAGGCTGTTCGGCAGCGCGATGCCCTGGACCTCGGCGGCATGGCGGATGCGGTTCGCCTCGCCCAGCAGCACACAGTGCGCGATGCCCTTCTGCTCGCACAGCACGGCGGCCTGCACGGTGCGCGGCTCGTCGCCCTCGGGCAGCACGATGCGCTTGTTTGCCGCGTGCGCCGCCTGCACCAGGCGATGGCGGAACGCCGGCGGCGGCATGCGCAGCCGCCCGGGGTGGCCGATGATGCCGCGCAGCGCGGTGGTGTCGATGTGCTCGGCGGCATGCGCGATCGCCTGGCCCATGCGCTCGGTATCGTCGGCGCGCACGTGGCGCGACAGCCCGGCCAGCGCCACGCTGGTGACGAAGGTGTCGAGCGGGGTGGTCAGGATCGGCAGTTTCGCCATGTCCGGGGTCCGCAGCAGGGCGGCGACCTGGGACGACAGGTGGGTGTCGCAGGTCAGCAGCAGCCCGGCGAGCGGCATGCCCTGGAGATAGCCCACCGCGATGGCCAGCACGATGTCGCTGCGCTCGCCGGCGGTGACCACCAGCGTGCCGGGACGCAGCCGGTCGATCAGTCCCTCGACGCCACGCCCCGCGATCAGGAATTGCTGCACCCGGGTGCGGGCCAGCGCGCCCTCCTGCTCGATGCCGAGATCGAGCGCCTCGCGCACGTCGGTGAGCCGCAGCGCGCCGAGGCTGGGTTCGTAGGGCACGTCGCCCAGAACCGGCATCTCATGGCCCAGGCCGTGCAGCGTCGCGGCAAGCGGCACGGTCGCGCCGGGATGCACGCGGTTGACCAGAACGCCGGCCAGTTGCGGCGCGTCCTCGTCCTCGGCGAACTGGCGGAGCGCCAGGTCGACGGTGTCGGCCAGCTCGCTCTCGTCGTGCCCGTCACCGCCGAGCACCGGCACCAGTGCGGCGGCGAAGGAACGCGCCATGGCGGCATTGAGCTGGGAGGCGATCTGGAATCCGGTGTCCGGGATCAGCCCCTCGACCACCACCGCGTCGCACCCGGCGCCGGCCGTCTCGACGGCGGCGACGAGGTCCTCCAGCAGCGCATCGAGCTCGCCCGCGCGGACCCGCCTCTCGGCCACCTCGAAGGGCACCGGCGCGGGCACCTCGAGGCGCAGCAACAGGCGGGCGAAGTGGGCGGACAGGTCGTCGCTGCCGCGGTGGGCCGGCTGCGTGATCGGCTTGATGTAGCCGACCGCGACGTGGTCGCGCAGCAGGGCCTGCACCAGGCCGAGCGCCATCGAGGTCAACCCGGATTCGCGGGAGACAGGCGCCAGGAAGAAAACTTGCGCCGTGCGGTCCATGTCAGGAAGCCTCCACCATAGCGCCGGCGGCCCGGCGGGCCACCTCGGCGGTGTCGCAGGCGATCATCCATTCCTCATTGGTGGCCACCACGGCGGCGCACGGGGTCGCCCCGGCGACGGTGATCACCCCCCCCGCGCCGCGGATCATGCGCTCGTTGGCGGCACTATCCAACGCCATACCGAAGGGACGCAACCGCGCCAGCGTCATCGCCCGCACCCGCGACGAGTTCTCGCCGATGCCGCCGGTGAACACCACCGCATCGAGCCGGCGCAGGCCCATCGCCAGGCCGCCGATGGTGCGCGCCAGCCGATGCGCGAACACCTCCAGCGCCAGCTTCGCCCCGGCGTGGCCCTTGGTGGCCGCCGCTTCCAGCTCGCGGCAGTCGTTCGACAGCTCCGACAGGCCGAGCAGGCCACTTTGCTTGTTCAGCATGGTGTCCATCTCGTCCACGCCGAGGCCCTCGGCGCGCATCATGTGGATGATCGCCCCGGCGTCGATGTCGCCGGGCCGGGTGCCCATCACCAGCCCTTCCAGCGGGGTCATGCCCATGCTGGTGTCCACGCAGCGCCCGTCCTGCACCGCGGTCGCCGAACTGCCGTTGCCAAGATGCGCGGTCACCAGGCCGTGGTCCGCGGGGTCGAGGCCGAGTTGCCCGACCGCCTCGCGCGCGACGAAACGGTGGCTGGTGCCGTGGAAGCCGTAGCGCCGCACGCCCCAGTCGCGGTACTGCGCCATCGGCAGCGCGTAGAGATAGGCTTCGGGCAGCATGGTCTGGTGAAACGCGGTGTCGAGCACCGCGGCGTGGGGAATGCCGGGCAGCCGCGCGAGGGCCACCCGTATGCCCAGCAGCGCCGGCGGGTTGTGCAGCGGCGCCAGCGGGTTGCACGCCTCGATGCCGGCAATCACGTCGGGGGTGATCAGGACCGCACCGGTGAACCGCTCGCCGCCGTGGACCACGCGATGGCCGACCGCAGCCAGCCCATCGATCCAGCCGCGGGCGGCCAGTTCGGCCAGCACGGCGTCCAGCGCCGCTCCGTGATCGGCCGCGGCGAGCGGCTGGGTCCGCTTGCCCTGGGCGTCCTTGAACGTGACCACCGGCTGCGTGCCGCCGAGTCGCTCGGCCAGGCCGGACAGCAGGGGCTCGCGCTGGGCGACATCCTGGACAGCGAATTTCAGCGACGACGAGCCGCTGTTGAGCACCAGGATCAGGCTTTTATCGGGGGACATGGAATTCTCCTCGCCGCTCGCGCCGGCGGTCTTCGCGGATGACATGGGTTTCCCAGGGAGGGTCGCGCCGGGCAGGAGCCTTGGTTTTCGTCGCCACGATGCCAGGCATGCGGGGGTCAGTTCGCCTAGAAATCTTGCCGGGAAACTGGTGGTTTTGGTCGGCGGGTTCGTTGATTTAGATCAAGCGGCGGCGCGATTGGCAACAATGCAGGGATGCCGTGGGCGGAACGGCTGGCCCGGGCGTTCCACTTTCCGGTCCGTTGCCCGCGCCGATCAGGCATGCGCCCGCAAACAGCCAAGTGCCAAACGTGTGCGACGTCTGGTATGGAAGTAAATGGAGGCTTTGGACATCAGGGTCGCCCGCGCTGCCGGCCGCACGGTAGTACTCGGGGGGACGCGCTGCATGACGGAGGCGTGGCTGGTTTGCAGGATCGCGGGGTGTTCCCGGGCCTGTTGGTTGGGAATCTTCATGCGCCGGCGACATGGTTTCATGGGCTGGCGCCCGAGTTCCTGACCGTCATTTGTGTCGTCGCGCGCGGCCGATCCACGCCCACGGCGGTGACTGAACCCGGTCCCGGAGCTGTCCGGGACCAGCAAGAAGAAGAAGGATAGAGTTGTGGCAACCGAAAAATCGCAGAACGTTCAGGACGTATTCCTGAACCATGTGCGCAAGAACAAGACCCCTGTCACCGTCTTCCTGGTGAACGGCGTCAAACTGCAGGGCATCATCACCTGGTTCGACAACTTTTCCGTGCTGCTGCGCCGCGACGGGCACACCCAGCTCGTCTACAAGCACGCCATCAGCACGGTCATGCCGGGCGCCCCGATCCAGTTGTTCGACGGTCCCAGGGAGGCTTCGACGACAACCCTGACCATCCCGCCGCGGGAGACCGTCGCTGCCCGTGACGAGTGAGCCTCGGCAAACCGGAACGGTGACGCCGACTCGCGCCGCCGTCATCCTGCCCTGGGAGAAGCCGCCCGCCAGCGCCGACGCCTCGCGTGCCGCCGAGGCGCGCCTGGCCGAGGCGGTCGGGCTGGCGGCCTCGATCGGTCTGGTGGTGGTGCACAGCGCCATCGTGCCGCTGCGTGCCCGCCGTCCCGCCAGCCTGCTGGGCGAGGGGCAAATCGAGACGCAGCGGCAGGCGCTGGCCGCCGAGCGGGTCGTCGTCGTCGTCGTCGACAGCCAGCTCTCGCCGGTGCAGCAGCGCAACCTGGAAAAGGCCTGGGACTGCAAGGTCATCGACCGCACCGGGCTGATTCTCGACATCTTCGGCGAACGCGCGGTGACCAAGGAAGGCGCGTTGCAGGTTGAGCTGGCGCATCTGGAATACCAGCGCTCCCGGCTGGTGCGTTCCTGGACCCATCTGGAGCGCCAGCGTGGCGGCTTCGGCTTCATGGGCGGCCCCGGCGAGACCCAGATCGAGGCGGACCGCCGGCTGATCGGCGACCGCATCGTCCGCCTCAAGCACGAACTGGAGCAGGTGCGCCGCACCCGCGGCCTGCACCGCACCGCGCGGCGGCGCGTGCCGTTCCCCGTGGTCGCGCTGGTCGGCTACACGAACGCCGGAAAATCGACCCTGTTCAACGCCATGACCGGCGCCGAGGTGATCGTGCGCGACCAGCTTTTCGCCACCCTCGACCCGACCATGCGTGCGCTGCGCCTGACCTCCGGCCGGCGCGCCATCCTGTCCGACACGGTCGGCTTCATCAGCGAGTTGCCCACCGAGCTGGTCGCCGCCTTCCGCGCGACGTTGGAGGAAGTGTCCGAGGCCGACGTCATCCTGCACGTGCGCGATGCGTCGCACCCGGATCAGGCCGCCCAGCGCGCCGACGTGGTGGCGGTGCTGGACGGCATGGTGGCCGACGGCGTGATGGCGGAATCCTGGCCCGCGCGCACCCTGGAGGTGCTGAACAAGTCCGACCTGCTGGGCGGGGTCGCCAACGTGCCGGTCCGCGCCGGCGTGGTCGCGGCCTCCGCCCTCACCGGCGAGGGGCTGGCCGCGCTGCGCGAGGCGATCGACGAGCGCATTGCCGCCGGCATGGAGGTTGCCGATTACACGCTGGCGTCCACCGACGGCGCGCGGCTCGCCTGGCTCTATCAGCACGGCGAGGTGATCGACCGCGCCGACGACGACGCGGAGATTCACGTGAAGGTGCGTCTGCTCTCCGCCGACCGGGCCCGTTTCGAGCGTGCGGACCGGCCGCGATGACTCTGTTCGCCCTCAGCGATCTCGCCGTCGTGGACGCGGCGTTGCGCGACGCCGCCCGGGCCGAGATCCTGCCGCGCTTCCGCCACCTGGCGCCCGCCGACGTGCGCGTGAAATCCGGCCCGCTCGACCTCGTGACCGCGGCCGACGAGGCCGCCGAGCGCGCCATTTCGGCGGCCCTGCGCCGTGCCTTCCCGGGCGCGCTGATCGTCGGCGAGGAGGCCGCCACCGCCGATCCCTCGCTGCTCGACGGGTTGGGCGGGGCGGAGCTGGCCTTCGTCGTCGATCCGGTCGACGGCACCTGGAATTTCGCGGCGGGGCTGCCGCTGTTCGCCAACATGGCGGCGGCAATCGTGCGCGGCGAGGTGGTGGGCGCGGTCATTCACGACCCGGTCGTGGGCGACAGCGCGCTGGCGCTGCGCGGGGAGGGGGCCTGGACCGAAACCCCGGACGGGCGCCGCCAGGACCTGCGCGTCGCCGCTCCGGCGGCGGCGACGGAGATGGCGGGCACGGTCTCCTGGCGCTACCTGCCGGCGGGTCCGCGGGCCATGGTTTGCCGTAATCTGCCGCGGGTGGGGGCGTGCTGGGACTACCGCTGCGCCGGCCACGAATACCGGCTGCTGGCGGGCGGGCGCTGCCATTTCCTGGTGTTCAACCGGCTGTGGCCGTGGGACCACGCGCCGGGCTGGCTGCTGCACCACGAAGCCGGCGGCTACGCCGCCCAGTTCGATGGCCGCCCCTACAGCCCCACGGTCACCACCGGCGGACTGATCTGCGCCCCCGACGCGGCCAGCTGGCAGGCGTTGCGCACCGCGCTGCTGGACGCGTGACGGCGACAGGCGAGGAAGCGCGCCGCTAGGTTTCGCGGTAGATGCGTTCGCGGCCGCGCATCGCCCAGGTGGCCGCCACGGTCACCAGGTTGGCGGCGATAAGGTAGAAGGCCGGCGACATCGGGTTGCCCGTGCTGCCGATCAGCCAGGTGAACACGACCTGCGCGGTGCCGCCGAAGATCGCCACGCCGAAGGCATAGCCGACCGACAGGCCGGTGGTGCGGATGGCGGCCGGGAAGCAGGCCGGGATCATGACGATCGTCACCCCGAGGGAGAAGGAGTGCAGCGTCATGAAGGCGCCGACGATGCCGAGGAACACCGCCGGGGACGGGTAGGCGTTCATCATCAGCAGCACCGGCCAGACCAGGGCGATCAGCAGCAGGCGCGGCAGGATCATCACCCCCCAGCGGTTGAAACGGTCGGCCACGAGGCCGCCGGCCACCGCGGCGATGCTGCCGGTGACGCCGTAGGCGAAGCTGGCGGCCAACGCCGCCGCGGGCGGCAGGTGCAGCACGGTCAGCCCGTAGGTCGGCATGTAGTTGAAGAAGTACTGAGTGATCGTGCCGCCGGAGATCACCAGGATGGCGAGCAGCACGGTGCCCTTGTGGCGCGCCAGCATGTCCGACAGGACGCCGCCCATGGAGTGGTGGGCCTGCCCGAAGTCGAGCGTCTCGTTCAGCCCGGCGCGGATGTAGAGGCCGACCGGCAGGATCGCCAGGCCGAGCAGGAACGGTATCCGCCAGCCCCAGCCCTGCAGGCTCGCCGGCGACAGCAGCGAGCCGAGGGTGACGCCGACGACGCCGGCGGCCAGCGCCGACATCGACTGGCTGGACGCCTGCCAGCTGCCGAAGAAGGAGCGGCGTGCGCGTGGCGCGGTCTCCAGCAGGTAGGTGGTGGCCGGGCCCATCTCGCCGCCAGTGGAAAAGCCCTGCAGCATGCGCGCCAGCACCAGCAGGATGGGCGCGGCGATGCCGATGGTGGCGTAGGTCGGCAGCACCCCGATGGCGCCGCAGGACAGCGCCATGATCGTGATGGTCAGCGTCAGCGCCGGCTTGCGGCCATAGCGGTCGGCGTAGGCGCCGATCACCAAGCCCCCGAGCGGGCGGGTGAAGAAGCCGACGCCGAAGGTCGCCACCGACAGCAGCAGGCTTGTGTAGTGATTGTCGGTGGGAAAGAAGGCGCGGCCGATATAGACGGCGTAGGCGGCGTAAACGGCAAAATCGTAGAATTCCAGTGCGTTGCCGATGACCGCGGCGGCCACCACCCCGGGTCGGGGGCCGGACCGCGCAAGCACGGGTTGGGTCGGGAAAGGGGCAGGTGGCGTAGCAGCGGACATGCATCTTCACCGGGCTGACCGCCGCCCTCATTGCGAGGACAGCCGCGTCGGACCGTAACCCGGCACCCCGCCACCGGCAACCGGCCCAGGCGATTCCCTGCCGCCTTGGTCCTGGAAGGCCGCCGGTCTGAGTACTTTCCGAGTCTGCCGAACCGGCACGGCCAACCGGTAGGATACGGCAATGAACCCAGGCAAAGGCAGACAGCAGATGAACAACATCCGGGCTATCGTCGTGGCGGCGGCCCTTGCCGCGGCAGGCGTGGTGGCGGCGAGTCCGTTCGACCGCGCCAACGCGGCGTCGACGGATCTCAACCGGGACTCCGATCAGGCCCTGCAGATGCTTTACCGGACCAGTCCCGCCGCGGCGGCCCTGTCGCAGAAGGCGTCGGCCATACTGATCTTCCCCAACGTCGTCAAAGCCGGACTGTTCTTCGGCGGGGCGTTTGGCGAAGGCGAATTGGTGCAGGGGTCGAAGGTCGACAGCTACTATAATTCCGTTACCGCATCCTGGGGCTTGCAGGCCGGCGCCCAGTCATACGGATACGCTGTGTTCCTGATGAACAGAAAGGCCGTGAGCTACGTCCATTCCACCCACGGATGGGAAATCGGCGTCGGGCCCACGGTCGTTATCGTGGACGAAGGCGTGGCCAAGAACCTGTCCACCTCGACGCTGAAGAAGGACGCTTACGCCTTCATTTTCGATCAGAAAGGGCTGATGGCCGGGGTCAGCATCGAGGGCACGAAGATTTCCAGAATCCATCCCTGATCGAAGACATATGGGCTGAGAGCATGATCGTTTCGCCTGTCGAGAGCGATCATGCTCTAATGGCTGGTCAGGCGGCTCTGGGCTCGGAGCGCTTCCTGTCGCGCCAGTAGCTGCCGGAGATCGCCACTACGAAGGCGAGTTCGCGCGCGTCCGCCAGGGCGAGCAGGCCGTCTCCCACGGTCCACCGCCAGCCCGCCGCGAGAACGGGACCCTCCAGGCTTACCTCGCGCCGGTCCAGCACCAGGCGCGAGATCGCGACGCCGGGGGCGCGCACAGGCGAGAAACGTCCCCGGTCCATCCATTGCAAGCGCGTTCCCACTTCCACCCTGGCGCGCCGTGCCGCATGCTCGGCGCGGACTGAACCTGGGAGTACCCCCGCCATGCGCCTGTCCCTCGCCTGCCTGCCCGCGCTCGCCGTCCTCGCGCTTGCCGCCGCGCCGGTCCAGGCCGCCGCGCCCTCCTTCGTCAAGGGTGGAACGCTGAGCCTGTGCACCGACCCGACCTTCGCGCCGATGGAGTTCTTCCAGCACCCCGGCGACAAGCTGCCCGTCGGCTTCGACATCGATGTCGCCACCGCGCTGGCCAAGCGTTGGGGAGCGACGCTGCGCCCCATCGCCATGGACTTCACCGGCCTGATGCCCGGGCTGGACGCCAAGCGCTGCGACATGGTGCTGAGCGGCATTTTCATCACCCCGGAACGCCTCGCCCATTTCCAGGGCTTGCCGTACATCGCCACCAGCCAGGTTATCCTGATCAACGCGAAAACCAAGGGCATCGCCAAGCCCGAGGACCTCTCCGGCAAGGTGGTCAGCGTTCAGGCCGGCACGCTCTACGAAAAGCGCCTGCACGCGCTGGACGACGCGCTGAAGGCGAAGGGCCAGCCCGGCCTGACCATCCAGGCCTATCCGGGCGGCGCCGACACGGTGCAGCAGCTCACCACCGGGCGCGCCGCGGCGGCCATCACCCAGGACACCGAGGCCGCCTGGCGCGCGATCGCGCAGAAGGGCCAGTTCGCCGTAGCTTACGTCTACCCGGCCACCGACCAGTTCGGCGTCTTCTTCGCCAAGAACCCGGCCGATTACAAACTGGTGAAGGCCGACATCGAGGCGTTGCGGGCCGACGGCACGCTGGCCCGGTTCGCCGCCAAGTGGCACCTCCCCGCCAGCGACGCCACCGCCGCGCTGACCTGGCCGGAATAGGCAATCGTGGAGTTCGACGCCGGCCTTTTCTTCGACGCGCTGTTCTCCTGGCCGTTCCTGGATGGCGCGCTGATCACCATCGCGCTCAGCGTGGCCTCCCATGCGGTCGGGATCGCGCTGGGCCTGGTGGTGGCGCTGATGTCCGCCTCGCCGCGCCGCGTCCTGCGCGGCGCGGCGAAGGGCTATGTATGGTTCTTCCGCGGCACCCCGGTGTTGTTGCTGCTGCTGTTCGTCTGGAACGCCCTGCCGCAGCTCATTCCCGCCTTCCGCGACGACTGGTTCACGCCGTTCCTGGCCGCCTGGCTGGCGCTCGGCCTGAGCGAGACCGCCTACCAGTCGGAGATCAACCGCGCCGCGCTGCTGGCGGTGGACGACGGCCAGCGCGCCGCTGCCGCGGCGCTGGGGCTGACGCGCTTGCAGGCATTCTTTCTCGTCGTCCTGCCGCAATGCCTGCGCGTCGCGGTGCCGCCGACGGTGAACGAGTTCATCACCCTGTTAAAGACCACCTCGCTGGCTTCGGTGATTTCGCTGCAGGAGCTGCTGGCCACCACCACCCGGGCCAGCAACGCCTCGTTCCGCTACACCGAGTTCTACGCGGTGGCGCTGGTCTATTACCTGGTCATCGTGTCGGTCCTGATGATCGGCCAGGCCCGGCTGGAGCGGCGATTGACGCCCGACGGCGGCCTCGCGCTGCCGGAGCATGAGTAGCGGGACGCCGCCGGCGGTCCCATCTTCCCCGCGATGGTACGGACTGCGGTAACGGCATGGCGGGGCGCGGCGGGGCAGGGGACGCTGTCGACCGTCGGGCCTGGGGACGGCTACAGCCGGCCGCCCCGGTCGTGCTGGCGCACGTCGCTGCGGATCCCACTGCCGCTGTCGGCGCTGCTGCACCTGGCGCTGGTGCTGGCGCTGCTGGTCTTCCCGCTGCGCCAGCCCCCGGTGCCCGATGTCGCGGAGCCCGGGACCGTCGACGTGGTGATGGTGCCGGCGGGCGTGCCCGAGGCCTCGGCGGAGCAGCCGCCGGAGCCGAACCCCGCCACGCTGGAGCGGCCCGTGCCGGCGTTGCCGCCGGCGCCGGAAGTGCCACCGCCGAGTCCGCCGGTGGCAGCCGCGCCCGAGCCGCTGCCGGCGCCGCAGGAACAGCCGCCGGTGCCGCCGGAGCCCGAGGAACCGGCCGCCACGCCGGCGCCGCCGCCGGTCCCGCGGCTGCCGGCCAGACCGGCCCCAGCGCGCCCCGCGCCGTTCCCGCGCCCGGTCACGCGTTCGTTCGCCGACCTCGGCGCCGATCTGCGCGCCGCGCCGCCGCCCGAACCCCCGCCGCCGCTGCCGCGCGGCAGCATGAACCTCGCGATCGGGCCGGAGGCGCGCGCCAGCAACGGCGCGGTGCCGGTCAACCCCGATTCCCCCAGAGGCATGGTGCGCATCGAAGGCGCCGATCTCGGTGCGGAGTGGGAGCGCGCGCTACTGGCGTGGTGGGATCAGCACAGCTTCTACCCCCACCAGGCCGTGGAGAACGATGAGGAGGGCACCAACCGGCTGCGCATACTGGTGGACCGCACGGGCCAGGTGCATTCGGTGGTGTTGGAGATGCGATCCGGCAGCCAATGGCTCGACCTGGGGTCGCTGGCGATCTTCCGTGACGCCAAACTGCCGCCGTTCCCGCTGTCCACGCCGCAGAACGAGGCGACGCTGCACCTGACGATCGACTACATCCTGATCCGCCGGCGCGGCGGCTGATAATTTCAGCCGCCCCGTTCCCCCCGCTTCACCGCCTGCCACAACCCCTCCATCTCCTCCAGCGAGGCATCCCCGGGCGTCCGCCCCGCCGCCGCCAGTGCCGCCTCCACCGCGCCGAACCGCCGCGCGAACTTCTGGTTGGCTTCCCGCAGGCAGCGCTCGGCATCCAGCCCCAGCTTGCGCGCCAGGTTCGCCATCACGAACAGCATGTCCCCCAGCTCGTCGGCCAGCCGCGCCGGGTCGGCGTCCTTCAGCTCGGCGCGCAGCTCGGCCACCTCCTCGTCCAGCTTCGCCAGCACGGCCGGCGCGTCCGGCCAGTCGAAGCCCACCCGCGCCGCCCGCCGCGTCAGCTTCTCCGCCCGCACCAGGGCCGGCAGCCCAACCGGAATGCCGGCCAGCGTGCCGGTCTCCGCGCGCTCCGCCCGCTCGGCCTGCTTCTGCTCGTCCCACGCCACGGCGTGCATCCCGGCCTCGCGCGCCGCCGCGTTGCCGAACACATGCGGATGCCGCCGTACCATCTTGTCGGCGATGTGGCGCGCCACATCGGCGAAATCGAAGCGGCCTTCCTCCTCCGCCATGCGCGCGTGATAGACCACCTGGAACAGCAAATCCCCCAGCTCGTCCGGCAGGGCGGCAAAGTCGCGCCGCAGGATGGCGTCCGCCACCTCGTAGGCCTCCTCGATCGTGTAGGAGGCGATGGAGGCGAAATCCTGCGTGACGTCCCACGGGCATCCCCGGACCGGGTCGCGCAACGCGGCCATGATGTCGAGCAGCCGCCGCAACTCCGCGGCGGCCGGGTCGGGCTCGGGATGAGGCATGCGAACGTCCGCGTCCTGTTGAGTCTATGCGGGAAAAGGCTCTACCACTCGGCGATCGATCCGTCCTTATGCCGCCACACCGGGGCGCGCCAGCGATGGCCGACCTCCGCGCGCGTCCGCACGTAGTCTTCATTGATTTCCACGCCCAGGCCCGGCCCGTTCGGGATCAGGATCGCGCCGTCCTGGTATTTGAACCGGTTCGCTTCAGTCATGTAGTCCAGCAGATCGTTGGTCTTGTTGTATTGCATGCCGAGGCTCTGCTCCTGGATGAAGGCGTTGTAGCAGATCGCATCAACTTGCAGGCAGGCGGCCAGCGCGATCGGCCCCAGCGGGCAATGGGGCGCCAGCGCGACGTCATAGGCCTCGGCCATCGCGCCGAGGCGGATCATTTCGGTAATTCCGCCGACGTGCGCCGGGTCCGGATTGATAATCTGCGCGGCCCTTGTCTCGAACAGCGCCTTGAACTCCGCCCGGCCGTGCATGCGCTCGCCGACCGCCAGCGGCACCGGGGTCATCGCCGAAAGCGCTGCCAGCGCCTCCAACTGCCCCGGCGCGACCGGATCCTCGATGAACATGGGCCGCAGCGGCTCAAGTTCGCGCACCAGCACGCGCGCCATCGGCGCGTGGACCCGGCCGTGGAAATCGAACGCCAGGTCGAGGCCCGATCCGACGGCCTCGCGCAGTTCGCTGAGCTGCTTCACGATCTTGTCGACCGCGGCGTTGCTGTCGACGATGGCCAGTTCCTCGCAGACGTTCATCTTCACGGCGGTGAAACCGCGCTCGATGGCCGATTTCGCGTCGGCCACCAGATTTCCGGGCCGGTCGCCGCCGATCCAGATGTAGCCGCGAATGGATTTCCTCTGGGCGCCGCCGAGCAGGGCGTGAACCGGGGCGTTGTAGAACTTGCCGGTGATATCCCACAGCGCCTGGTCGATGCCGGAGATCGCGCTCATCAGCACGGGCCCGCCGCGATAGCAACCGTTGCGGTAAAGCATCTGCCAAGTGTCGTTGATCTGGCGGGGATCGCGGCCGATGAGAAAATCGCCCATCTCGGCAACCAGCGCCGCCAGCGTTTCCGCGCGGCCCTCGAGCACCGGCTCGCCCCAGCCACTGATTCCCTCATCGGTGTCGATCTTGAGGAATAGCCACCGCGGGGGGACGAGAAAGGTCTTGAGCGAGGTGATTTTCATTGGCTACCTCCTTGGGGTTACGGCGGATCGGTCCAGGCGGAAGGCGGCTACAGAATCCCGAAGGTATCCCACGCCGCCTGCGCCTTCATGCCGCCCTTGATGGCCTGAAAGACCCGCTTCTCGCCGTGGGCTTTTGCCCAGGCTCGGCGCATGACCTCCGCCTCGATGGCACGCGGCACCACGCACACGCCGTCCATGTCGCCGAAGACGATGTCGCCGGGAGCGATGGTGACGCCGTTCATCTGAATCGTGCAGCGGAAGTCCAGCACCTTGCCGCGGGGTCGCTGGTCCTGCGCGTAGCGGCCATAGGAAAACACCGGGAAATTGAGTTCCAGGATGCCGCGCGTGTCGCGCGAGTAGCCATCCATCACCGCGCCCGCGGCGCCCTGGTTCATGGCGCAGGTGCTCATCAGTTCGCCCCACAGGGCGTAGCGGGGCGACGAACCGGCGCAGACATAGATCTCGTTCTTCTTCAGGTCGTCCAGCGCCGCCAGCATTAGGCCGAAAGGCTGGTTGAACAGCGGATTCTTGCGCCCCGGGCCTTCGCCGCCGTCGTCGTCGGCTTCGAGGACGGGCATCGCGCGGCCGATCGCCACCATGTCCTGGCGCAACGGCTGGATCATCGGCGACAGGAACTGGTGGGTGTAGCCCATCATGTCCATCACATCGCCGACCACGGCGGTGAAGAGGTGCTCGCGGGATTTGCCGAAAAGCTCGTCGTCGTCGGCGTAGGTGAACTCAGGTTCCATGGGACGTCTCCGGAGAGAGAACGGGGGTATCCTCCGTCAGCGCGGCCTCGACTTCCAGCCGCGTCGCCGTCAGCAGCCAGGCCATGGCCACCCGGCTGCGAACGGCGTCGCCCGCCTGGATCGCGGCCAGCACCTGATCGTGCATGTCGGCCGAGCGGTCGAGCGAGGGGCTGTGCGCGCGGGTGAGGCGGATGCTGGCGAGCAGGGCGGCTTGCATCGCCCCGGCGAACTGCCGCAGCACCCAGTTGCCCGTGGCCTCCAGGATAATGGTGTGGAAACGCAGGTCGGCGTCGATGAAGGCGTCCTGCGACGGCGCGCTCCGCATCACGGCCAGGGCCGCCGCCATGTCGTCCAGCGCTGCGGCGCCGATGCGCGTCGCGGCGAGCGCCGCCGCTTCGGGCTCCAGCATCAGGCGCGCCTCGAACAGGGCGGAGAAGAACGCGGCCGTCGGTTTGCCGCTCATGGCCGCGTCGAGCACCGCCGGTTCCAGCATATTCCAGCGTTCGGGTGGCGTCACGATGGCGCCGCTGCGGCGGCGCACTTCCACCAGCCCGAAGCCTGCCAGGCGCTGCACCGCGTCGCGCGCCACGGTGCGGCTGACCGCGTAGCGGGCCGCAATCTCGCTCTCGTAGGGCACGCGGCTCGCGGCCGGGATCGTACCGGAGACGATCTGGCCGACGAGGTCGCGCAGGATCGCCTCGTGCCGCCGCTCTGTTCTGATCGCCGTGCCAGTCGTTCCGATCATGCCCGGGATTATATGTAGGACGTATCAGGGGCACAATCACGGATTTTGCTCTGAATCGCGCTTGACCGGCGAAACAGATCAGACATATCGTCCTCGAAACCGCGTCCATGAGGCGACAATGGCCATAGCAACGGCAGACCTGCGGCGGACTACGGTCGCGCGCGTCACCCGCCACATCATCCCCTTCGTCATGGTGCTGTACCTGGTCGCCTATATCGACCGGTCGAACATTTCGGTCGCCGCGTTGCAGATGAACGGCGCGCTCGGCATGACGGCGCAACAATACGGCTGGGGCGCCGGGCTGTTCTTCTCGACGTATATCCTGCTGGAATTCCCCTCCAATTTGATCCTGGCGCACGTCGGTGCCCGGCGTTGGATCGCCCGCATCATGGTGAGCTGGGGCGTGATCGCCAGCCTGATGGGCCTGATCCAGAGCACGGATCAGTTCTACCTCGTCCGCATCCTGCTGGGCGCGGCGGAGGCTGGGTTCACGCCGGGCATCATCTACTACCTGAGCCGCTGGTATCCCTCGCAGGACCGGGCCAAGGCGGTCGGCTGGTTCTATATCGGCGCCGCGCTGGCCTCCGTCATCGGCCTGCCGCTGGCGGGCATACTGCTCTCGTTGGACGGATTGTTCGGCGTGCCGGGCTGGCGCTGGGTCTATCTGCTGGAGGGACTGCCCGCGGTTGTCCTGGGGTTGCTGGTGCTCCGGCTGCTGCCCGATTCCCCGGCGTCCGTGCCATGGCTGGACGAGACCGGCCGTCAATGGCTGACCCGGACCCTGGCGCGGGAAGCCGCCGAGGCGCCGGTGTCGGAACGGGCCCATTGGAGCATGGCCCTGCGCGACAGCCGGGTCTGGCTGTTCAGCCTGGTCTGGCTGTTCCAGGCATTCGGCACGATCGGGGTGACCCTGTTCCTGCCGCAGATCGTGCGCGGGTTGTCGGGCGGCAGCAATTTCACCGTGACCATGCTGTCGGCCGCGCCCTTCTTGCTCGCAGCCGTGTTGATGTTCTTCAACGGCCGGCATTCGGACGCGGCCCGGGAGCGCCGGCTGCACCTGACATTGCCGCTGCTGGCCGCCGGCGTCGTGCTGGCCCTCGGCGTGGCGTCGTCGTCGCTGTGGGTCACCTATGCCCTGCTGTTGCTGTCGATCGGGCTGAACTGGTCGATCATCCCGGTCTTCTGGGCCGCCAGCACGGAATACATCAGCGGCGTCGCCGGGGCGGGTGCCGCGGCCCTGATCAATTCGGTCGCCAACCTCGCCGGCCTGACGCTGCCGCCGATCATCGGGCGCCTGCGCGATGCGACCGGCAATTTCAGCGCTGCCTTGCTGATGGTGGCGGTGGCCATGCTGGCCGCCGGCGCGGTCGGCTACATGATCACGCCGAGCCGCCGTCCCGCCAGCGTGGACTGAGGCCCGCGGCAATTCGGACAGGCTAGAAGCTTGCCCCGGATGCCGCCGGGGCGCAGCAGGGAGACACCCATCGTGGATGCAAGTGCGCCAACTCTGGACAGGATCGACCCGCTCGAACGGGAAACGATCAAGCGGGTGGCCTGGCGGCTGATCCCGCTGCTCATGCTGGGTTATTTCTGTGCCTACCTGGACCGGGTGAACGTCGGCATGGCCGCGTCGACGATGAACCAGCAACTCGGTTTCTCGGGGGCGGTGTTCGGCTTTGGTGCGGGGCTTTTCTTCGTCGGCTACTTCCTGGCCGAGATCCCGAGCAACCTGATCCTCAACAAAATGGGCGCGCGGTGCTGGATCGCCCGCATCCTGATCACCTGGGGCGTCATCTCGGGGCTGACCGCCTTCGTGTGGAACGACTGGAGCTTCTATTCCATCCGCCTTCTCCTCGGGCTTGCGGAAGCCGGGTTCTATCCGGGGGTGGTGCTGTACCTGACCTGGTGGTTCCCGTCGGCCTATCGCACCCGGATGATGGCGATCTTCCAGTCGGCCAGCCTGATCTCGCTGATCATCGGGCCACCGATCTCGGGGCTGCTGCTGCACATGGACGGAGCGCTGGGGCTGCACGGCTGGCAGTGGCTGTTCCTGCTGGAGGCGCTGCCGCCGATCGTCATGTGCGTCATCACGTGGCAGTTGCTGACCGACCGGCCGACCGAGGCGGCCTGGCTCAGGCCGGACCAGAAGGCCTGGCTGGCGGAGAGGCTTGACTCCGAGCGCGCCCAACGCGAGGCAATCCGCAAGTTCTCACTTGGGGAAGCGTTCAGCAACCCGAAGATGTGGCTGCTGACGGTGGCCTATTTCGGAAACAACGTCGCGGGCTACGGGCTGATGTTCTTCCTGCCGCTGATCGTCAAGGGGCTCGGCGTTACCACCGACTGGGTCGGGGTGGTCAGCGGACTGCCCTTCATTTGTGCTATCGTGGCGATGAACTATTGGGGCTGGCATTCCGACCGCACGGGCGAACGGACCTGGCACGTCGCCAGCGCCTGCCTGCTGTGCTCGGCCGGGCTGGGAGCCTGCATCCTCATCGGCGTCGGCCACCCGGTCCTGCTGATGATCGCGCTGTGCTTCGGGGTGATGGGTCAGCAATCGATCGGACCGACCTTCTGGGCGCTGCCCAGCGCCATGCTCACCGGCGCCGCCGCGGCGGGCGGCATCGCGATGATCAACGCAACTGGCAATCTGGGCGGGTTCCTGGGGCCGTGGGTGTTCGGGCTGGTGAAGGATTCGACCGGTAGCGACACCATCGCCTTGCTCTGCCTGGCCTCGGCGACGGTCATTTCCGCGATCGCGTTGGTTGCGGCGGGCCATGATCGCCGCCTGGAGCGCATGTCGCCGCGCGCATAAGGACTCGGCCACCGTCCTGACGCATGCAAAAGGCTCGGCATGCGTCAGGACGTCCGCTTCATCTCCCTGGCGTCACCCATGGCGCCGCCCTGCTGACATCGGCTGACGTCGACGGCGTTGCCTGAATCGCGCCGATATGGTCTGATCTTGTACCGAACAGGCTCGCCGTCGGGAGCGGTAGCGACGCGATGTTGCGTTCCAGCCCTGGTCCGGCGAGGGTGAAGTAATTGAGATAGGCTAGAAGCCTACTCCGGCCGGTGGCCGGTTGCCAGGAGGGAGAAAACCAACATGGAAGTAAGTGCGACAACTCTGCACGAAATAGAGCCAATCGAACGAGAAACAATCAAGCGGGTAACGTGGAGACTGATCCCGCTGCTCATGCTCGGTTATTTTTGCGCCTACCTGGACCGGTCGAACGTCGGCATGGCGGCGACGACCATGGTCAAGGATCTGGGGTTCTCGAACGCGGTGTTCGGCTTCGGCGCCGGCCTGTTCTTCCTCGGTTATTTCCTGG
>Ga0181529_10002610_pt1 | contig 21348 bp, 16 predicted proteins | sample PEATcosm2014_Bin_36_FD_119763 | JGI IMG/M metagenome (GOLD analysis project Ga0181529, IMG submission 119763) | Peatland microbial communities from MTU Mesocosm Facility, Houghton, MI, USA - PEATcosm2014_Bin10_30_metaG | ecosystem: Environmental > Terrestrial > Soil > Wetlands > Peat | place... | reverse complement strand
TTATTTCTCCACGATTCATCTAAAACCTTTCCCCTGTTTGTGTCACCTATTTTCTTCAAAGTTTTTGCGTCATGCTTTTTTCCATAAAATGGATTATTTTTTCCACGTGTCTTTTCTGATATTTTTCTTTTGGTTTCTTCACTATGATGAAATCCAGACTGACCCTCCCCACCATCTGTCATGTTCGCCAGCAACCCTCCATTTTGTATTCTTCCATACAATTTAATTTGCGCTGCTTCGATTGCAAAAGCATCGCACTCACTTAACCCTTCTTGCAATATTTCTACAACAGGTTCTTTACCTTCTCTGCGAATTTTCTCAATAATACGCACCTTGATTTCATTTTCATCGCCCTTTAAGTGCCATGGTTTTAGATGTTCATAGCACCGATTCCCTTTTCCTTTTCCGGCATAAAAAGGCTTTCCCGTGGGACGCCTCAATAAATACGCATAGTAAACATTTTCTGATAAATTGGCGCAGCTAGTGGGGATCGAACCCACTTGCGAAGATTTAGAGTCAACTGGCCGACCATGTGGCCCATAGCTGCATATATGTTGCTGTGCTCGATTGCGTGCGTTTTTCATCTACATATAACCACGGTGACAAATTATATCCAATTTGTCAATAACAATGTGCAGACACTTGCTAAGTCGTTGGTACTAGAAAAGCTTGGCAACGATGAATCCGACCACGAGGCCGACTCCACCGACAACACTAACCACCGTCAACGAAAAATGTTCGACCTTCAGTTTGAGATATTCTGCCACTGCGTCGTTCTTAATCTTTGCGATTTCTGCCAATGCTGCTGCTTTCAATTGTGCTGCCGTCATAATGTATCCTTGTTATTTGTTTTTCTTAGGTGATGGTTTTCCAATTGGTTTTTCGGTTCCCTTTAATGCGGGAGTTTCCTTAACCTTCACAGAAAGTTTATCGGGGCTCTCTTTCGATGTATCTGTCTTTAGATACGCCGTCTTAGAGTCTGCCTTGGTCTTATTCTTTAAAACTCTATCGACGATCTTTTCAATTTTATCAACTAACTCTCCGCCCAGCGGCGCGGCGGTGTCATCGTCAACGGGTGCCAATTCCTTATTAACTTTTTCATCAGCTTTTGTTGTGGTGTCATCAGCTATTTTCAATTGCGTGTCTTCCTTGGTATCTTCCATTTCATCCGTATCTGACACCTTGTTGCCACCAGCAATTTCTTTCTTCTCATCTTCTTTCTTGACCTCTTTCCCACCATTTATTGATTTCGCACGCGCAGCATCAACGTAAGAAACCTCTGTGTCTTTTGCGTGCTTCTTGATGAATTCTTCAACCTCTTTCATACTCAAATTTTTTGCGGTACGGCGGTCACTTCCATTGGTGACCGATACCACGTCGTACTTGTCTTCCGCGAGCTTTGCCAATGCGACTTGATGCTTGGGACCACTCGCCGTGATCTTGCTCGATCCTGCACGCTTTTCGACATTCGCATCCTTGACCGCTTTTCCCAGAGCCGCGAGTTCCTTTTCGTCGGCAGGCATCACGTCGGTTGTTCCCACACTATTGGCGTTGATGGTGATTTCCTGTAACACAATCTTTTTGATGGCCCGCTTAAGAAGTTCTCGATTCATAAATTTGTATATATGTTGTTATATAAATAGTGCCGTCCAAGAAATAAACGCTGTGGCACACCACGTTTACCACTAATTATAATACTATTTTATCTCGCATGCACCACCCGAGCAGGCAGATTCCGCCGTAAGCTGAGTCTCATCATCATCCTCTAAAAATTCTGTGAAGTCGATGTGCTTCCACCCTTCTACTAGTTTTTTCCACTTTTCCTCATCTTCGGGGGTAGACACAGCTTCCAACGGAGCCTGCTTGTATATTTTGTCACCCATTACCGGCAACAACGATACTGCGGCAAAAAATTGACGATTACTATAAAGAAAATCCATTACGGATTTCCATTCGTCATCTTTGACCAGTACGGTACAACTGACATTGTGTTCAATTGGTTTTTTGTTCGCCTCGGTGGTTCCCGGTAGCACCCAGTTCTTTTGTGTAGACAAAATCATGTCAAGATGTTTGAGCGCATCCAGATCAGCTTTAATCAAAGATGTATCCGGCACGGTGAGAGGAAACGTGATAACATCGTCCGTCTTGGTGGCAGAATGTATACTTTCTTCTGTGGCGTGGGGGTTGATCTTTTTTGCGAATCGATAAACATTGTCCAGCCTATTGCACTGAATGCGCCTAAAATATCTGCGAGCGTGATGTGGATGGATGCCGGATGCAGTTTTTAAGACCAAAGATGAGGTTCCCTCTGGCTTTACACACGTGATTCGCGCAGCTTGATTTATCCCAATTTTTTCGGCCCACCGCTTATTTTCTTCAATGGCATATTTGGCCATTTTTTGCTGAAGTACTGGATCAAGGAGAATTTTTGGATTATCCATGGTACCCGTTATTGACAGCCCCAACAGTGCTTCTTCCTCAGTCAATTGTCGTGCCGCATTAGAAAGGTATGGAAAACGCGTGTATGCAGCTTGCAATGTACCGATAATGGTTGCCGCCTTTGTCGCATCACGGAATTTTTCCTCGGTGTCTATCTTTCCACCGTTCTGTGTGGTAAGATTGCAAAACTGAACGCCGCACACTCCGTCTTTGGTTACTGGAATGAAACCAATCTCGAAACACGGATTGAAAAGCTGAGAGACGTGGTTTGCGAAAACGAATCCGGGCTCGCCAAATTGTTTTGTTTTCTCAACAATGGCATGAAATTCTTCCTCTGTCACCTTGTCGCGCAAAAGCAACACGCTATTATTGCTACGACGGCGTTGCGGTTCGATCTTCCACCAGCCGATTTTTCCTTGCTCCTTTAATTCCTTATATTCAAATTCACTGATGTCAACGTCGTACACCCGCTTTTTGATAATGACTTGTCCATAGTAGTTTCCCGTTTCCTCATCTTTAGAAAATCTACGAATTTTGTCCACTTTAAAATATGTCTTGGCGTTCATCATGTCTTCGTCAGACAATTCGAATACAACAGATGTAGCAGACCTACGAATGCCACCACTTAACACGGCGTCTGCGCAATGCATCAATATATCATATGCGTCGATAGTCTTCATTCTATGCTGACCACACTCTTCGATGATGTAATCCAAGAGCTTTTTGATATTCTGGTGAGCCTGCTTCAACCCCTTGTATCCCGGCGCTTTCCCACCGCCAGTTTTCAATGCCGATCCTTTCTTGCGAATCTTAGAGTAATCAAAAACGATTTTACGCCCCGTGTATGCTGTATTTTTAAAATAACTCATGAGCAACGCCTCAACCGAGTCTGCCCATCCTTCAATGGAATCTGTGATGGCATAAACAACAACAATGCCTGTCTTGTCGTCCGCGTCTACGAGATCGGGAAGCCTCCCGAGAAAACGATTGGACAGCCCAATACCAAGCCCGCACCCGCACAATAAAAGATAAAACGACTCGGCAAATGCCCGAATCGAGTCAATGTGTCTCGTCGCACAGTTTCCTGTAACTAGTCCGGTTGCCAACGTAAAGGATTGATCATCTTCTACCTCTAAACACCACGTATCTTCGATGATATAGTCTCCTATAGATTCTACCCGAAACGGAACATTTGAATTTTCCAAATTGCTTGGGGAATTAGTGATTCGGAATCGAATGGTATATGGCCGAACACCAAAATTAGTTTCTTGCCCTGTTAGGTCTTCCTCTGATACGATATAGATCCCGGCAACAGGAAAGCATTCTCTGATAAATTCTATGTGCAATAGATCGCTTGCCTGAATACAGGTGAACAAATTTTTGTTAGCTTTATCTCTTGATAAATTCTTATTTTTTGCCGCGTCCGCATCACAATATCCTCTGACAAATGCCCTGATTAAGCGGGGGGCGTCTTTTGTCGGGTCAGGGGGCGTTTTCAGATAAGCTCCCGTGAATGCTATAAAATCTCCTTTACACGAAAGCGGACTGCTTGTAGAGAATCCCAATTCTTCAAATCTGTGTTGGTATTGTTTGTCATGGCCGCACAATCTAATCATAGAATACTGATTTCCTCCTGATTTGACCAATGTTCCATCCCCAAAGACCAATCCGTATGCCCAATACAATTTTTCATCGGGTGGCGCAGTATCATAATCAAATGTAGAAAAAATGTCCGCTGCACCGCGAATTATATCACCAACGGCGAGAGAAGTTGTTACTGTGCCATCTTTTAATAGCCATCTGTGATTTTTCGTTGCATATATCGTTTGATAATTGCTTGCTCTAGACACCACAATCGGATATAATTTATCCTCACCATAACGTTTTACCACTGCCGATTTCCAATTTCCTTTATGTGTTAAAACTGTCACGTTGTCGCCATCGCAGAAGTCTTGAAATGTTTTTACCCCAACTGTTGTTATAAATTTAGTATCTTTTCGTAAACAGTTGAAAATTCTTGCTTCGTGGGCCTCAATTGCTTTGCCGCCAAACTGCAATGACCGCATTGATGGTGCTACGAGTTTTTCACGAACACGATCAAACGCCCACCGAATCTCAGCCAAATCCTCTTTGGGAAGCCAATTGAACCTCTTCAAATGCATTTTTTCTAACCGCGCAACAGCCTCATCCCACGTTTCCCTTCGTTTTTCTTTCTCGTCATAGCGAGCATATTTACTCGCAAAGGTGAAATTGGAAATTTCTTCCAGAAAATCAATGGGTTTATCTTGTGTGGGTGAGATTTTTGCCGTCATGCTTGTATTTTTATAAATTTGGTGCAAGAATTTTAGTTCATCGCAGATTCATAAGTACTAATTAAAAAAAAAGAATCATCGAAAAATATTTAAGAAAATTTTCTCACAAATTGGTGTTTTCACCATGTTCAAGTTCGCGAGCACGATTCCATTTTCCCTTCAACATATTCTTTACCGCGTTGCTGTCCCCTTCCATCATGGCCTGAATTTCCAACGCACGCTTCGACTTAACCTCGAACAATTCGATGTGCCCGTTGTTGGTATCCATTGTTGAGTACAATGTTATGCCGTCAGGTCCAAATCGATTCTTAATTACATGACAACGTGCTGTTCTATTCTCCTTGTCCTGCAAATTTCGGGAAACACTAAGTACAAAATCGCCCGTCATAATCTTGCGATAGCTGTCGGAAATATTATGAGCCTGCACAATCTCTTCTAAAATTCCTGTGCGATTCGTTTGGCTTGCCGTCCAAATCGGGATCTGCAATTCCCCCGCAACTTGCCGAAGCTCCTCATAAATATTTCCCATCTCGGAGTAACTGTTGCTATTTCTTTCTTTCTCAATCGGACGCAAAATATCCGCGTAATCCACTATCATCTCATCAATCTTAATACCCTTCAAAGACTGAATCCTCTCGGTATGAAATTTAAGCGACTGTGCACTCACCGTCTTCAACGGGAAATATTTTACATACAGCTTCCCACCTATCGTTTTAAGCTTTTGTTCGACGACGGATTGCTTATGTTTGATTTGTTGAAAATCAATCCCTGTAAAACAACAATCATACCTAAGACCCACGTAATTTTCGTTTAGTTCAAGAGTAAAATGTGCAACATTTTTTCCGGCACTCATCGCCTTCGACCCTAGCGAGCATAACAACCACGATTTCCCAATGCCCGCAGGAGCCACAACAACACCCAATTCTCCCGGCCCGAGCCCGCCGTCTGTCAAGCTGTCAATAACCTCCCATCCGGTAGATATGGGATTACGACACATTTCACCCATGCGGATAGCAATATCGGCATGATAATCATGACCAATATTTCTCTCCATACCAGCTTTCATGGCCCCGTCAACCATGCTCTTGATTTTGTCATATTCCCCTACCTTGAGAAGATCAACTGAATCATAAATTGCGTGCTTCAGTTTTTGATTTTTACAAAATTCAAGAAACTGGTCGCGTACAAACTGAAGGTCTGTTTCACTGATTTTTTTTCCAACCTCTCTAAGTTCTGCTTTCACCGCGTCCTTGAGTTCCCCTTCGGGAAGAGTACCAATCCTCATACCAAGTTGAAATCCTGTTGGGATGGCTTTGTATTCGTTGAATCCCAAAATTATTTCCTTAACTAACCATTGGTGGGCCGGATTTTCAAATGCGTCAGGCTCGATTATATCAACTACACGTTCCAAAAACGACTTACTCGACATAATCCCGGCAATAACTTTAACTTCGAATTCCTTTCCGTACTTGTGAAGATTGTCTATGATTATCGGTGCCATAAATGTTCTCGTATATTACGTCCCGGTCTGTTGTTAGTCAACTGATAATAAAGTCGTCGAGGTTGTTTTTTTTCTCCCACACTTCATTTTTAAATTGATCAAGGAAAAATAAAGCAGCGGCGACGGTAGAATACATAAACATAACAAATGCAATCCCCAATTTCCAATTTAGGACGAAGCACAGAATAAGCAATCCCCAACTGAATACACCATTGGGGCGTGCTGTTACAAGCAACTTAAAAAATTTCTTTTTATTTAGAGTATGATTTTTCATATTGATTTTGCCAACACAGATAACGGTTGAAAAACTTCTTGGAGCCACACATGAAAATTTGGAATAGCAGAGTGCATTCCGTTTGCGGTCAGTTTTTGAACGAACAAAAACTTATTGTATTCATACACGTGCTCTGCCGCCGCGTTTATCTGCATTTGCAATGACGGAGAAAAACTCGGGATCTTAAGTTGCATCAATTCGTAGTTTCTTTTTACAATCGCCTCCTGCTCCACAACGGTGGAAAACTTCTTGCTCTCATTCATGCGATTCTTCGCGGACTCTATCAGTTCTGACACCGATGTTTCTTTCGCCTCTGTAAGAAACGGAAAAATCTTTAGCGCAGTTTTTAACTGTATTCCTCCGACACCATCTATGCAATCACTGTCATCGCCAGCAAGTATTCTGTAATACACAAAATTTGTTGGATGGATTCCGTACTCATTGACGATATCCTGCACACCATAAATTTTCTTCTTTATCGGACTCCATATTTGAATCCTGTCATTTACTAGTTGCAAATAATCCTTGTCTGCGCTCATTATTGTCATGCGCGACGTGTGATACATTTGTGTAGCAATATATGCAATGGCATCGTCTGCCTCGATATAATCAATAGAAATGACGCTCACTGGCAGGTTTCTCAGGAAATCGACCAATTTCATCATTTGTTGTATCATCGCCTCGTGCTCTGTCGCCGGATCGCTCATGTCCTCATATGCGCGATTTACCCTCGTTGGCATTGCACGCTTGTTCTTGTACCCCGGAAATATTTTTTTTCTGCGCTCGCTTCCGCCTTTCCCGTCGAACACAATGATTACTCTGGTCGGATGAAGCAGCTTAATGGAGTATCCGAGTGTACTCAAAAATCCACTTATTCCACCAATATGTTCCCCATTATCGTTTAATGTCGGCGTGGCGATCCACGTCCTGATGAAATTGTTTGTCCCGTCTACCAGAAGAATATCATCATCGCGGCGGTTCTTGGTATTAACCCCAAGAACCGCATGTTCCGCCTTTATCTGAGAAAAGATGGAAGTGAATTTCTTCTTTGTTTCATTTTCCATGAAATCAATCGTCCATCCCCTCGCCCTCTTCGGAAATTTCGATATCGTCTGCCATTTCCGTATTCGGAGCCTTATACTTCATAATGTACTCTTCACACACTTTGTTATACAAATACTCCTTGCAATCAGGACGATCCTGTAGAAGTTTAGGCAAGTCTTTCTTTTCAAATACAACTGTCTCGGGCTCTTTGCCTTCAACGGTCATAACGAATTGCAAGAATTTTGCTTTCTTCTTATCTTCTTCTTTCTCGTCAGCGATTTCCTTCTTCGTTTTTTTCTTTTCAGGTTTTTCGGGTTTGTCGGACTTTTCCTTCTTCGCGGGCTGCTTGACAACAATATCCCAATCCATCAGCTTTTCCAGCCAATTTCCATAGTTGTCGATGCCACGATCAAAGAAAATATTGAACTCGACAGCACGCATGGGTGGACCCATACGGTTCTTGATAATCGTACATTTGGTTTTCATACCAATGACTTCCTTGTTGGCGTTTTTAATTTGCCCGATGGCCTTCAAACGTACACGCAGTGATGAATAAAAAGCCAGTGCCTTACCCCCACCAGTTGTCCATGGATCACCAAGACCAACAAAGCCAACCTTCGCTCGTAGTTGGTTCGTAAAAACCAAACATATCCGCTGTGTAGCAATCAGTCCCTTGAGTTTCCTCATGGCTGCACTGATAAGAATTGCCTTGCTCGTGTTGTATCCAGCTATGCTATGGTCGTGCGCCATCTCAGTCTTGGTTGAAGCCGCAGCAATGCTATCAACAACGATTGTCAATAGACGATCCTTGTTTTCTTTTGCATTACGAACCTTGGCAATGATCTGTTCAATACCATCGAAGATATCCTCCACGGTATCCCAATTTTGTATATGAAGCATCTTAGTCAAATTGACTCCAATTGCTTTCAAAAATTCCCGCGAAGCAGCATATTCCGTGTCAATGAAAACCGCCATTCCGCCTTTTTTCTGCGTCTCCGCCAGAATGTGTGCCGCGAGCAAGCTCTTGCCGGATGATTCGAGCCCAGTAAGCTCGGTGATACGCCCAACAGGAACTCCCGCATGTGGACGATTTGCAATGCCCACGTCAAGAAGGTCATTGCCGGTAGATACCCAGTCTATGATTTGAGAAGGATTGTCATCGTCTGCATCCAGAAAAAATGCAACCTTGTTGTCTTTATTAAGTGCTTCTGCCAGCGCGTCCGCAAGCTCGTCACGACCTGCCATGTTTGGCTTTTCCTCGCGCTCTTTCTTTTTTTCTTTGTCCATAATATAGTTGGTTGTTAAAATGGGTGTACCATCGTGTACCAGCGATACACCCATTCTAATGGTTTAATTTGGAAGATTACACCTTGTTATCAAACAAGGATGCAAACTCGTCAGCAATTTCTTGCGTCGAGGCTGTTGATTTCACAGCAGCCTTTGCGGTCGCGCTCTCTAGGGCGGGTGCGGCTGCAACTGGTGCAGCGGCGTCGGGAGCAACAGGAACTTCCTCCGTGGTTGGAGTTGGCTCGGCTCCTTCTGCTGGCCCATTCAAGTATGCGTCCATCACGGCAGCAAGCTCGTCATATGTCAACTCAGGGAATAGCTCAATGATATTCTTCTGGTGCTTGACCTTTTCCTTCAATTCGGTATCAGTGATATCGAATGCGAGACTTGGATTCGGTTTGACGCGGATCGAGGTCTCAGGAAAATCCTTTCCGGTCTCTTCTGCTGTCTTGAATTCCACCGTAATGTCACGGCCAGTCTTCAAGTCAGTGATGTCGCCGTAATCGGGATCAGCAATAAGTGCAAGTATTTCCTGATAAACTTGCTTGCCCATTCCCCAAAACTTAACGCCCTCGGAGTTGAGGCCGCGTACAAGAACGGGAACATATGTGCGAAGCTTCGGCTCCAACGAGCGACCTTGCTTCCAATCTTCCTTGTCCCCGCTTTTCTTGAGTTTGTTGGCAAACTCAACGATAGGATCGGGGCGATTGAACGACGCAGGACTCAAATAAGTCTTGTTGTTCAAATTGTAATGGAAAAGCAATTCAATAAACGGATTGTCTGGTTGATGCGAGTACGGGACAATGCGAACGACTTGTTTTCCCGGTTGTGGTTTCCACAGTGCGGTGGACTTTGTTGATGAATTCTTGAGTGCCTCAAGACGATTCTTAATTTTTGCGAGATCGAGCGACATGCGGTTTCCTTTTGATTTATTGTTTATTGTTTACTTACTATTGATTAACTGAGTATCAGCTAATGATTGAATAGATTGGTCTAGAAATGGTTTATTGTCAAGTTGTAATAACACGTTTCTGCGCGCCCAACCTTGTTTTATTGATGCTCCTAAATTAAGTTTATGTTGCGCTGAGAATGGCGCTCTCTTTTTTCCGGTTAATGCCGCCGATATTTTTGCTCTCCACTCAGCAGAAATGTTTTTATGTGATTCGGCTATCTTGCTCCGGTGTGCCTCCGACATTGGGCCTAATTTTCTCCCCTTTTTTGCCGCAGATATGTTAGCACCAATCTCAGACGACCGCGCTTCGCGAGCAACTCTTATCTTGTGCCGCATTTCGTCCGTCCAAGGATGGCCCGGTTTTCCTGCTTTTGCGGCAGACATTTTCATCTTTGTTTCATCAGAAAATTTTCCGTGACTGCCACCCTCACGAATATTATATCCAGTTTTTATGGAGTCATACTCGCGCATCCAATACATTTCTCGATAATCCAATATCCAATCAATTGGATTACACTCTTCTAAGATTATTTTATCAAAATCATCATACCCATATTTAAGCAATGCACGATAAATTTTTCGCTGACCCTTACAATTTTTATATTTATAGGCTTTTTCCCACCTATCAAAAATATTAAGACTTTGGCCGACATACCACTTCCCTGTCGTTTTACATTTCAAGCCATATATTCCGCACACTATTTTAACTGATAAATCATCACTGGTCATTTGTTAATTGTGAGCATTAAATCGCTCAAGAATAAATAGCAGCACGCTCTGAAAAACGATTAGAAAAATCGTTATTTTATTCTGAAAATTCTCAGCAATTTTGTCGGGGTTATTTTGACTTTTCCCTCGCGAGTCGTGATGAAACAGTTCCTATAGTGGTCCCAATCAATCTGATATGTTCGCACCAAAACGCCACCATTGTTTTCTTTGATCAACTCGTTCAATGCGTTGATGGAATAGATTGTATTGAATTCTTTCTTACGGTGAACCGAAACTGTGTGAGGATAGAATTGTCCGTTCGATTTTTCCGCGTTGTACGTAAGAAAAATGTCCGTTGGGTCGGCACCGCTTTGCAAAACATAAACCTTCTTGTCAACGAGATTGTAATAGCTGCAAACAGATTCTATTTCGGTCAAGTACGTTTCGTGCTTAGAAAACGTGCACAGCAATTGTGTAACCATGGGTTGCATGTCACGTTCGGTTTTTTTCGGCGTAAATCTTCAACTCATCACGATGCACGTTATTGATCGGAACAACTTCACCAGAAAGTCCTAACACTGCCATTGAGTTTCCCCTATCGTCTCTCCACTCCCCATACGGTGTAGGTTTCCACCCTTTTTGAGTAGCAAATTGTGTTGAGATTGCAACGTACTGTGGGGTGATCGGCTGCGGTTCTGGCGCGGGCTCGGGCGCAGTTGTGGGCGGAGTAGCTGGCGCTTCTGGTGCAGGAGCCTTTCCTGCCGGGGATGTTCCACCCGACGGCCCGGATGGTGGTAATGCGCTCGATGAATTTGTTGGCGGCGATTCTGTTGGCTCGCCAGTGCCGTCTGTGGCATCCGGTGTTGTCTTTCCCGGTGCGGGGTTGCTGTTGCCAGAATCATTTTTCGCGGGTGTTTCCGGTTGCTGTGAATCCCCTTGCGCATCTGCTGCCGGAACCTGTCCTGCCACGGGTTGCTGTGGAGCATTTGTTGGAACTTCTTCTGGCTCGGTAACGCTCGGGTCTTGCTGCGTCTGCCTGCGCTGCTTACCTTTCCTCTTGTAATACAAATTCATCCCCCCTTTACCGTGTGTCGGATCGGTAACGAAATGCGTATGTTTCTTGAGGGCGGCATCGCGATATTCTTTTGATGGGAAAGTAACAAGCCATCCTTCCTTATTGTAAGCCTGACGTTCTGGATATTTACCCTCATCGACGAATCGTTGAACAAACTCATTTATGGTCTGCTCATTGATTCCCGAATCGTACATCACCTCTGCAATAACTTGAACGTGCTCGACGTTCTTTAAATCTACTATGCCATCCGGTATTCTGGAATCTAGCGCTGCTTCCGAGATAATGCCCAAAATAAATTGTTCCGTGTCCATATGTCTCTATAAATAGTAATATGCACCACGATTGTTTCGTGGTATATATAAATATTACGACAGAGACACAACCTTCATGTCTTTGTACGATTTTCCGACATATACCTTCACCGGGAGATTGTCACGCTCCATGATCTTCTTGATCTTTTTTATAGTATCTATTCCGTCTTCCTTGTGGGCATCAAAGAGAATACTGTCATACGTATACAAGACGGGCATGGTTTTTTTACCATCCAATTGGATCAACAGGTCACTCAGCACGTCCACTGCCATCTCTGTCTCGTATGCCTGCAATATATAATTAAACAGCTTGCTTGGGTTGGCCTCTTGAATGTGGCAAGGCCGTATTTTTCTTTTATATTTCGGCGTTTCCACATACCCGTTCTCGGTATAGAACTTCCACCGATGATCAATATATTCTTGAGCTTTGGCCAGATAAGGCACGTGCAGCCATTTCTTGTCTATCCCACCATATATCTGCGGGAAGGTATATGCCTTAGAAACCGCAATATCCTCTTCATCGACCTCTTTCTTGTCAAAAAAATACTTGGCAAGGTACGCATAAGGATTCTCACTTGCAGGCATATGGAAGTTTGCCAAATGAGCAATCAAACGAGGATGGAAAGCGTTATAATCCATCAATACCAGCATACCATCGCTTCCATACCGCGTCACAAAACAACTTCTGCTTTGATCCTCTTTTTTTAATGCTGCATAATTGACGCCCGCAAACCGATTGCTTGGTCTCCCTGTGCTGGTAAGAAAATTGTACTGGGAAAACACGAGATTGCCCTTGATATGCTTTGCTTGGTTGTCGCCAAAATGATCTACAAAGTCATTGTTTACACACAATCCATTTGACTCCAATTTGGCAAAGCAGCACGTCATGGTGTCATTTACAAACCGAAACCCCGGATCATCGATGCCGTCCAACTTAATTTTCTTAAAATACTCAACCTTTTCCAAAAATACGCGGGCGTGTTTGTACAATGGCACGCACCCGTTCGTATCGGGAACATTTCTGAAGTTTTGATTAACAAAATTATGGGCGTTGGTGGTGTATTCGGCGGCATCAATTTCTCCGTCGTTCAAAAACTTTAAAACGGTGATGTCCACAAGCCCGTGGTCGCCCCTAAATAATTGAACCACATTCTTTTTGTTCCACACAAATTTTCTGCGCTTGGTTGCCTGAAGTGCGTTATTGAGTTTCTCGGTTCCTCCGACAATTGCCACAGCCTCCTGATGATTAATCGGCAAACAGGCACACGCTTCAGACGCCACAAAATAGAAAAACAGCAAACTAACGGTATTATTCATGCAATGTTTCTCGGCATCCACACAAACAACATCTATCAATACATCGTCCGTCATTATATTGGACACCAGCATGTCTAAATCAACTTGACTTTCTACAATTTGCACGCGAACAGGCTGCACCTTGCTGGCCAATTTGTCAACAAATATTAGTTGCCTCGCCAATACTCCAAGAGATTCGGCAATGCCAATGACAAATCTACCCCATTTTCTACTTTGACCCGATTTATTTCAGAGGTATTCAGTTCTACGACTCCAAAATTGGTGATTATTTTCCCCGAATATGTGTTGTTCTTTGGGCCTGAAATTGCCCAACTAAGGGAAACTGTGGCATATAGCGAAGTACTAATATTTTGAACTTGCTGATTCTGAATCTCTATTACTGCGTTCGAGTTGAGTTTTTTTGCAAATACGCGGGTAATAGATCCATTTGAGTAATCCTGCGACGTGGGAGTTGGCTTATATGGTATTGGTGCCGTTCCGATATCGAGCCCGGAAACGTCTCCATATTCAGATACTATGTTTTCATTATAAATCATTGTAATGAAGTTAGCGGACGAGCTTGGGCAACAACCGTTGTAGTCCACATTTTGTTTTCAATTTTTTGCTTCACGTCTGATACCTGCCACACAGCTTGGTCGTATGCATATGAACTAGGCACATGGTCAAGTGTAAATTGGGACAAGAACGTTATTCCGGCAATTCCCAAGAATTCCAATTCAATATTGGTTCCCGGCATAATCGCGTGGTTGGTATAAATTGCTTTTGCGTTCTTCAAATTAATCAATATGCTTTTGAGGAAATATGGCTCCGATTCACACAAAATATACACGGTCGGTACCTTCCCCACGGTTTTGGTATATGTAAAAAAGTTACACTCCGTGTCTTTTGTAAAAAGCCGAGTAAACTCAGATTTGTCACTGTCAGGGGATTCATTCGACGTTTCCACATTTTTTAATATTCCCATTTCAAACATTCGATCTCCCTTAGAAAATCTACTTCTTAGCATCGTCTTTGGATCTACGGTTGCGGCACCACTGTTTGCTGGAAGTTTATCAGTGCTTTGCCCACTGGCACTCTGCATGACCATTTGGTTGGACATTTCCCCACTAAGCTTCACATCAAAACTGACCGAACGCACATACGCCGAATTAACAGATCCCAATGATATGCGATGCAGTTTTCTGGCGTGTTGGGATGTCGTGATGGCAGAAAAATTTGTATCGACTACAGAATAACTTTGATTTCCATTTACGTCGGGTACAAGCTTTAATTGGGATATATTGCACATGGCCTCGGAAATGTGTGCTAACAACTCTTCCACAAATTTCAGCACTGTTTCATTTTTTTCCGTCAAGTCCTTAAGAAACGACACCGACACAAAAATATCCTCCAACATTCCCCAATACCCAGCATCAGCAGAACCGGGAGTATCGTTTGGCGGAATGTATGCAGAATACTGAGGAAACGAGTTTCCCGATGGATTTATAATAGATTGCAAATCGTCATATGATTCATCGAAGCCGTGGTCTTTCATGAAATTTATGACATCTGGAAATAACGCTGTGTATGGTCCCGTGGGAGATTGTGGAGAAGATGTCGCACTTCCCTGCACTTGCAATGTTTCCAATCGATTTGGACCTATTTCCGAATGTTGCGATCCAGATTCAATTGATACGAATCGCGGAGCATATTTATTGGGAATAAGGATATCCTTTGACGTGGATTTCAGTCCGGGGTGTCCACAAACCACAATATTCTTTACATCCAAATACATTGCATTTGTTCCTGTGTCCGCATATTGAGGATCGACAAAGCTTAATGTGAAAAATTTGTTTAATATGTCCGAAACCAAATCCATTCTCAGCCAAGTTTCTGTCGTGCTATTTGCAGAATCATTTCCACTTGAATTTTGATTATTTATTGTGAACACCCTTCCAGCCGTGTTCAGTGTAGCTGGCACGGATGGTGGTGTTTGGGAAATTGTGCTTGAGGCTGGTGTAGATTGGGGACTTACGTTGCCTGTACTAACTAAGTTATGCACATCATCCGTTATGAACTCCACAAAATCCTTCAATTGAATTGCTCCACCTGTTTTGTTCGGATCTTTTCCTTCCGTGCTGCCACCCACATATGACCTCCCAGCAACCAAATAGTTAGCGTTCGTTATTGTTGTGGTGCAATCATATCCTCCAACTTCATTCATGCTGAAGTTATAATCGGTTATGAACCCCATTGCCAGATCATAATTCCCGTTGGATCGTTGCACTCTAGCCGTAGTTTCCGCCTGCGTCCCACGGAAGATCTCAAACAGCGTGCCCACATTTTGTAAATCAACCAATGAACTTGGATCGTAATTGTTCCATCCCCACTCGACCAATACCGACATCCTCGGCACAAAAAAGTATTGAGCCAAATACTCCAATTGAGAAAGAGAATAGCACGTCCAAGAAATTTTTGTCTTCCGACACAATGCAGTGAAATTGCTGTTCTGCCCGCCGGAAAATTCAGACTCAACAGAAATAACACTTGGTGGTGGGCGATGCGGAAAGTCGGACAGATGCGAGCGTGTACCGTCTCCCAATGCACGCTCCGAAGATACTAACGTGTGCGGCTGACCAATTGCATCAACTCCAATAGTTACTGTCCCGTCAACGTTGAAACCATAACTATCATCGAATCCAACCGTGCCGCCCATTACAAATCCCTGCAAATTGGGAGCGAACGTAGAAATTCCGTTGGAAAATACCCGCACCCACGCAGTCTTAGGACCACTATATATTCCATTTCCCTGACCCACACTGGTCGGGTTCATATCATACTCCTGCGCTCGATTTTTCAATTCCGCGTTGATCCAGTCGTCGAGTGGATGTAATCCCCAAGGAAATATGTTGTTTGCTGGCGGTGCCATGATTTATAACAGTTATGTATTAGCGGCTGAAAAGTTTGCTACTATGGAGGCGATGTTTTGTGGTATCCTTATTTGCGATCCCGTGGGTGCTTTGAGTGTCCCTCGAATGCCGTTGGCCTGCGCAATGACCCACCAAAGCGTGACATCCTTATAAAATTTATACGCTAGGCTATCCAAAAAATCGGTCTCATTCGCAACAATGTATATGTCATTCACACTTTGAGGAATCTTTGGATAATGGGTCGTGTAAAAAACCTGTTTTCCATCGTAGCGATTGAACACCGTTGAACTGTTTATTGGGTATCTGTTCATAAGTTACAGTGGCATATTATGTCCGTAGTGATCAGCAGATGTCATCGATTGCCCCTTCTCCATAAGTTTCATAGAAACAGACAAGTCCACCTTCAAAGGCAGTTGACGAGACTGAACTCCATTCACAATTATTGACGATATGTTAGACCCATTCGGCCCAAACAAATATGTGTATTGATCATCGGCCCGCAGTGTTTCCCACGGCGTATCATCAGGAATATTCACAGTGACGTTGCTGATTACACATGGTTGATCGTTAAACATATCTCCCAGACGAAGAGTGACCATTGGCGGGTATATGAATTGACTTTGTATGCCTGTGCTTGCTTTCACATTATTATTTATTGGTGTCGGGAGTGCCGTGTATTTGCTCGGCCTCGTCAATCCCACCAAATAATTTATCCGACTCCACATCGGAACCAACTCATTGATACTATTGGCGTATACGGTAAAAGCAATATTCATGTCTCGCGTGAATCCTTTGTAGACATACAACTTGTCGGCCCTGCCCATGTATGCAACTTCTTCCCAGTCTGCCGTGTTTTGGTCCGAAATACCAGATACCGTTGCCCTGAATGGGATATAAACTTGATTGATTAAGTCATAGAAATAAAAGAAAATAACATCTTTAGATTGACTTGAATCATATTGAGCGGTCAATGCAGATGCAACATTTTTTGTTGGACGTGGCCCTGTTACCGACCCACTAGAAAGAGAATTATACGTGTCCGTTCCACCATTCGCTGATCCTGACGAATTGGCAAACCCGCGATCACTTTCTAAAACATACGCTCCCGGTTGCTGAGATAGTCCGAGATAAAACTTAGCAAGTTGATTTTGAGTGGATGGAATTTTCTGATATGGTTGATATGTCGTCTTCCCAATGCTAGTTCCGACACCCGCTGAACTTTTTGGAAAATTGGAATCGGTAACTGTGCTATACCGCTCCGCCGATCTTAAATACTGTGCAGGCGTTTCTGGTATCAGAGCGTTCGTTTGTGTGCCCAAGATTTTTGCCAACGATTCAATTGTTGTATCTGGGGTTCCCTCGTATGTTTTCTGCCCCGGATTATTAAGCATCGGAGAAGCATATGGAACTTTCGGCGTGTATTTGTGATAATACGACACAGGGAATGTGGCAGTCGCAGCAGCCGTCGATGTTGGCCCCGAGTATCCATCATTATACATCACGGGCGGAACGGTTGCGGTCGTGGTGAAAAACCCCGCTCCGTCTGACATGAATTGATAATATGCACCTATACCCCCAGCAGGATATTCTGGCCGATATTCCCACGAGGTTCCATTTGGGTTGTCTATCGAAGCTCCCAATGGATTTGTGCCCAGAATTGATGTTGCCAACTTATTGACGAGAGTTGATGCAAGACTGTCCAAAAATCCTCCACCCGATGATGGACCATTTCCAAGCCACAGTGATGAAAATCTTGAAATCGCTGATTGTCCTGTTTCGAATCTGATTAGTCCGTATTTAGCACTACCTGCATCACCAGCATAATCAGACACCCCGCCCGTAGCCGTTCCTTGGATTGTTGGCTGTTCTGCTCCCTGTGATTGCATGCCGACCGCACTTAACAACATATTTATTAATCCACCACCAGTATCAAGGTGACGAATTGGATATGCTCCCTCGGCGTCCGATCCTAGTCTGGCAGCAGCCTCGACGACACCCAATGGATTATATACCCGCGTTTCATTGAACGCATTCATTCCTTGTAGAGTGGACTGCTTGCTCAAAAACAGCATTCCTCTGCCGCTTGAGAGATAGTTCCCCATTCTCTCAACGTCACGAACCGTAGACCCAAACGGAAAGTCACGAGTATCAGCTTGAGTCAAATCCTTGGATGATTCCGAATCACTAATAAAAGTATAAATGTACGGTTGATTGCTGTCATTAGAATCACCATATGGCGAGAATTCTGTATAAATTGCATTTGAGTTCGCGGCGAAATTAGCCAGTCGATCCGATGCTGGCAATCGTTGGATTGGAGCTACTGGATTTGAAGAGACTGGACTGATGGTTGCCATATGTATAAATAGTTACGCGGATATACTTGACATCGCACTCGATAGTTTCTTCCCGTCCATATTAATCCCAATTGCTCCATTTTCTAACAAACCAATTAATTTATCAAGCCGGGACTCGACTCCCGTGTTATCAGATTTTGCCACAGCCATCGTTGGCGATGAGGTGGGTGAAGTGGCCGTTGTTCCCGCCCCAACTGACAATGCTGACAACACGTTGAGATTCTCCGTACTCATTGATCCCAATTGCTTATTCAATCTTCCAATGGAATCTGCCAATTTTCCAACAGCGACAGCGAACGAATTCATCGCCCCAAATGTACTTCCGGCCTCCGACAATTCCGCCATTGCATCGGCTGCTTTCTTGAGTTGGTCACCCATATCAGCAAGTTTTTTAAATTTGGCAAATGGATCACCAGTAAAGAATGATGTAATTTTTCCAATGACTGATGCGCCAGCAAACGCGGCTAATGCAATACTTAGAGCACCTATCGCCGTCGTTGCGATAACCAATTTCGGTGCGACGTTGGCAAATTTTATAAGCGGGTCAATTCCACTCTTAATTCCTTCTCCCAAGAGTTTCATCCCATATCCTGCGGCAATAGCCGCAACACCAAATGGTATCAGCGCAAGTCCGAGCGCTGCGATTCCCGCGACACCCAACACAAACACTGCGGCACCAACACCCGTCATGAGAAGAGCGCCCAATGCGAAAGTGGCAGCAGTAAGTACAGCCAATGCGATTCCCGCTTTTCCTATCTGACTCCAATCCACCGCAGAAAGCATCTTCATGGAAAAAGCAAACGGGATCAGAGACGCGCCGATTAACGCTATTGCTATAGCACCTTTTATGACCGTAGATGTATCCATTTTACTGATTAGCCATACTGCCCCCATCAGTCCCGCAAGCGAGACACCCGCCATCGCCATTTCTTTCCAATCTATTCCTTTAAACTGTTTCAATGCAAATGCCATCGCAACCAATCCGCCAGCCAACACAACCATTATTACAGCAGCCTTGGCTATGGACGACCAGCTTATTTTACCAATCTCCTTCGCAAAATCCTTTATCGATGTACCAATAGACTTCAAAAATCCGCCAGACTTACTAGCCTTTTTTGCCGCATCACCACTACTACCCAACAGTTTTCCCATCACCCCCCCAACTCCGGGAATTTTAGACACGGCGGTTGATGCGAGATTCTTAACGAGGGTAAATGGTAATGTAAGTGATTTAAGAAGCATCGGCAAACCACCAACACCAAGCAGCAAGACTGTCAAGATCCCTCCACCAACTATACGCTGTTTCGTTCTACTCAATGAGCCTATCCACGCGGATATTTTCTGCATCGCTGGTAATACAAAATTTGTAAGGGGAGTTATGAATGGTTCCAATATGTCTCCAAATGTGGCGGCGAGCTGCTCACTGATATTTTGGAGCTTAGTCATCAATCCTTGCATTTTCTGTTGAAGAAGAATTTTTTCATTTTGTTTGACCAAATCATCGTCATCGAGGTTGGCCTGTTTTTTCAAATCATCCAAGGCTTTTTCCTGACTTAGCAATATTTTCTTTTTGGCTTCGTCTTGGCCATTCATGATATCACTACGCTGCTTTTCAACTGCGAGCGCTTTCGTGATGTCTTTCACATCCATACCCGACGCTTCAGCCAATGCCTGCCGCTGGTAAACAGTCATCTCGTTCCAATCACCCGCTTCTTTGACTGTCTCTAATGTGGCCTTGGCTGCTTCGTCAATCTTTCCATCGTAGGCGAGTTGGCGGGCTTTTTGGAAAGAGATGCTTTCTCCCAACAATGCACTAGCGCTCAATTCATCATTGATGCTTGTAGAATAATCAAGCAACTTTTTCTGAGAGGAAGCTATCTTGTTTATATCCAATCCCAGTGCTCTGGCGGCAATTGCGGACTTCATCAACTTGGAAGGATTCGACCCTAAGAGAAATGTTGTTTCCGCCGACGCATTAGCAATGTCTTTCATGACCATGCTAAATGGTACACCGGCCTTCTCCGAGATTCCGGCACCAACCTTTATAACATTCATCGCCGCCTGCTGAGTGACGCCGCCCAAGCCTTGAAAATTAGCCAAAACATTTGCACTGTCCTCTTCGGAAACTCCCAAATTAACCGAGAGAAGGGCAACGTTTTGCATTGCATCCTTTGTGAGTAAAGAGGTTCTACCAAAAACGTCTGTCAATGCTTTAGCAGACTTATACGCCTGCTCAATTCCTATTCCCATATACGCAAATTGTAAATTGATAGCCTGAGCATCTTCGCGGACTTGCGCCATCTGTGTGATTGTAAACCCGGTTTCTTTTCGGAATTCTTCTGCTGCCTTATCCAACCGCTTAAACCTTTCAATGCCTGCCCCCAACAAAGCTACTAAACCGAGCCATGCAAGATCCATTAGCATAAACTGAAGTGGGGTCTCTTTTACTTTTTTTACAAATGCAGCAATGCGCTCTTCCCATTTTCCAAATATACCGGCAAGCTCATGACCAGTGTCCTTCAAGTGCGCCCAATAACCAGCTTGAATTTTAAGCTGTTTGGATGCTTCAATATTCTGCGCGATATTTTCTTTATTTGTGTCAATCTCCCCCACGGATTGGAGTTTAGGATCGCGAAGCTTCTTCCGAGTATTACCCAGTACATTTTCAGCTTTTTCTATTTTGTTTTTGGATGCGATCAACTGCTTATCCATTACCAATTGATTAAATCCCAGTTGTTGCCCCTCTTTTTCAGCGTCCTTTAGTGCAAGTTTGAATCCTTCAACAGACCGTTCCAATTCTTCAAATGCCCCGCCGCCTTCCATACCCATCCCCTGTGACATCATAGATTGAACATTTTTTAGTTG
>Ga0181529_10002607_pt1 | contig 21356 bp, 21 predicted proteins | sample PEATcosm2014_Bin_36_FD_119763 | JGI IMG/M metagenome (GOLD analysis project Ga0181529, IMG submission 119763) | Peatland microbial communities from MTU Mesocosm Facility, Houghton, MI, USA - PEATcosm2014_Bin10_30_metaG | ecosystem: Environmental > Terrestrial > Soil > Wetlands > Peat | place... | reverse complement strand
GATCGACATTTTCCATGCTGCATACGATAATACAGGTATCCGTCGAGTCACGCATCACCTCGAACTCCAGTTCCTTCCAGCCCATCACGCTCTGCTCGATGAGTACCTGGTGAATGCGGGACCGGGAGAGCCCCATTTCGACGATCCGGATCAGTTCTTCCCGTGTCCGGCCGATGCCGCCCCCGGCTCCCCCAAGGGTATATGCGGGGCGCACGACTGCGGGGAGACCGATCTTTGCAATTGCCTCATCGAGCTGGCTTAAGGTGTTGATCACCATACTTTTAGGGACCGGCTCGCTAATCTCGTTCATGAGATCCCGGAATTTCTCCCGGTCCTCTCCTTTGTAGATCGCTTCGAGTGGAGTGCCGAGGATCTCAACATTCTTGAGCGCACCCATCTCGGCAAGCTCTGCGGTGAGATTGAGGCCGGTCTGGCCGCCCATACCGGAGAGAATACCGTCCGGGTGCTCCTTTTCGATGATCTTTGCAATAATGTTGGCCCGTAACGGTTCGATATAGATCGTTTCTGCCATCTCCGGGTCGGTCATGATCGTCGCCGGGTTGGAGTTGACGAGGACAATCTCTATCCCCTCTTCCCGGAGGGAACGGCATGCCTGGGAGCCGGAGAAATCGAATTCGGCAGCCTGGCCGATCTGGATCGGTCCCGAGCCGATAATCAGCACTTTTTTAATATCTGTCCGTCGGGGCATTTATGCCAGCCTCCGGAAAAGTGCGTCAAAGAAATGTACCTCGGTATCCCGTGGTCCCCCATGGGCTTCAGGGTGGAACTGCACCGTGGTCAGACGCAGGTCTTCGTTCTCAAACCCCTCTACGGTGCCGTCATTGACATTCGTATAGGAAACATGGCACCCTTCCGGCAGGGACCCGGCATCCACTGCGAAACCATGATTCTGGGTGGTGATAAAGATCCGGCCATCTTTGTACCGCACCGGCTGGTTAGCGCCCCGGTGGCCGAACTTGAGTTTGTAGGTATCCCCGCCAAGCGCAAGCGCGGAGACCTGATTGCCCATGCAGATCCCGAAAATGGGGAGATCCCCGAGAAGATCCTGTATGCAGCGGATCGCATCGGGGGCCTGTTTGGGGTCCCCGGGGCCGTTACTCACGAAGAGGGCATCAGGCTTGCAGGTCATCACCTGATCTGCGGTGACATTATACGGAAAAACATACAGATCCCCGTTCCGTTTTGAAAGGCTGGTAAGCATGTTCTTTTTGATGCCGAGATCGATGACTGCGATTCGTTTTCCGGTACCGGGGATATGGTAGGGTTCTTTGCAGGAAACCTCAGGGATAGGGATAATTTCGCTGATGGCCGGTGTCTTTTGTGCACAAGCGACTGCATAAGCACCGTCGTCGCTTCCCACAACAAGCGCAGCCCGCATCGTACCGTGCACTCGGGCCTTGATGGTCAGCGCGCGGGTATCGACACCGGTCATCCCAAGGAGGTTATTTTCTTCAAAAAAAGTTCTGATGGAAGGTTCGTATTCAGGTTTCTCGCAGATCTCTTTTGCGATACACCCGAGAGCACAAACGTGCGGGTTCTGGAAATTCTGGGGATCGACACCGTAGTTGCCAATCTGGGGAAAGGTGAACATCAGGATCTGCCCGAAATAACTCGGATCGGTAAGAGATTCCATGTAACCGGTCATCTGGGTGTTAAAGACCAGTTCTCCTGCACATTCACCTTTCACCCCGAATCCTTCGCCGACAACAAAGTCCCCGTCTTCGAATCCCAGAACCGCCTTCATGATGTCCATACTTTATGTGCCGGATTAGTTATTAACGCTGATGCAAAGGACAGAAAGACCCCTCTGGCTAACACGCACCGGCTCCCTTTGAGCATTAAAGATCCTGCCGCTATTCGAACCAACGAACATACCTGACAAACACCCTTAAACCTCCGTTGAGGTACAACGGCTGATCAAGGTACGACACAATCTCCAACCCCTCCTTCTGGAATACACTGGCCCGTATCCCCATTGTTATATAGTACAGGTCTCAATTTTCTTTCATTAAAAGGGGTTTTACAACGCCAACGCACGTGAACGGGAAAAACAAGGGCGCCGTCATGCTGTACGCGCTCTCGACCTGCCAGTGGTGCCACAAAACAAAGACACTCCTGGAGGAACTCGGCATTGCATTCGATTACGATTATGTCGATCTGCTTGAAGGAAAAGAACAGGATACAGCAATGGATACACTGGAGCGATGGAATCCCAGCGGATCGTTTCCAACGCTTGTGATCGACAACAAACGTGCCATCGTGGGATTCCGTGAGCAGGAGATCCGGGAGGCGTTTGCAGCATGAATGTCCCTGAAATTACGGAGATGGCAATCGATACCGCATACCGGACGCTCAAGGCCGATGCTGAAAAGAACGGGTACCGGCTGAACCCGGATGAAGATTTTGTAAAAAACCTTGTCCGGGGCCTGTTAAAAAACGAGCAGCGGTACGGGTACCGTGCCTGCCCCTGCCGCCTTGCTTCCGGTAAAAAAGAAGAGGATCTCGATATTGTCTGCCCCTGTGATTACCGGGATGCAGATCTTGAAGAGCACGGCGCCTGTTACTGTGCCCTGTACGTGAACGAGGCAATCGCTTCGGGAAAACAGAAAGTCGCACCCATAGCCGAACGCCGCCCGCCCCGGTCCCAGAGGGGGAAAGCCGCTTCTGTCCGGGTCGCTTCAACCACAGAGAAACCGATCTTTCCCCTGCCGGTCTGGCGCTGCAAGGTCTGTGGGTATCTCTGTGCACGTGAGCAGCCGCCGGGCATCTGCCCGATCTGCAACGCAACAAAAGAGCGGTTTGAGCGGTTTGAGCGGTTTGTCTGACTTTTTTCAAGGGATCTGGCCGGGGGAAGGGAATTCATCTTTTATTATGGCGCTGAAGTGGGTCAGGTAAGGCTACTACATCTCTGATCCGGCGCGGGGGCGCCCCGTCGGGGGCGGCGGGAGTCATCGCACCTGTCCATCGCTTCGGGGAGTACTCTTTTCTTCGAAGTATTAAATTCCGGGAACTGCGGATAACCTGACAGAACCTTCTTCTCACCCCATATACCACATAGGAACAATCAACCGCTGGGTGAAGGTGACAGGTTACGTCGAACACTCTTGAAATCCTGGTCGAAAATCTCTTGGATGATAATGAGGGGACGCGGTGGAATGCGGCAGAAGCGCTTGGACGGCTGGGAGATCCCAGGGCCGTAGAGCCGCTGATTGACACCCTGTGGGATGACGATGCACGGGTGCGGTTAAAAGCTGCCTGGGCGTTGGGCATGCTCGGGGATCCCCGGGCACTGGTTCCCCTGCAGAAACTCTACCGGATCGAGCGGGAGGATGCGAGGGAGACCATCCAGGAAGCGATGGAGATGATCAAACAGGTGATGGCCGGTAATCTCAAATGAACGAGCGCTCACCTGACCCTTTGGGCGGTGGCACTGCTCGCTCATGGGGGTATGGGGCGACAGCCCCCATCATCATAACCGGGCCGGATCACCCCCTCCCCCATACACCCTCATTTTCCCGGAACCCGGCAAAAGACCGGGCCGGAGTGCGATGCACAAATCCCAATACTAAAAATACCGTTCGCGCCAACCTATCGTACATGAGTGACCCCATCCTTGTCGAGATCGTCGGCCTTGAATATTCAGACTGTTCCCCGTTTCCCTGCGACGCGAACCGGACCTGCGGGCTGTCCGAATGCCACCCGTCAGGAAAACTTACAAAAGCGTTTGAAGCGTTAAAAACGGTCATAAAAGAGACCTATGGCGACCGGGTGGAACTGAAACTCACCCTGATCGATGACCCGGTTCCTGATCATATCCGCGCAATCCTCGAAAAGGATTACCCGCCGATCCCTATGGTCCTTGTGAACGGGAAGCTCACCCGTATCGGGAGGATTGCACTCGACCGGATAAAAAATGAGATCGATGCCTGCATTTAATCCGGGAACGACATTTTTAAGAACACCTCTTTTCAGGTGTCACAATAATCCGGAAATGTGATGTCTTTTCTGCCATGACTGAAAGACAGCATCATTTACGTCAACCTCAACAATTATGCCCTATGAGATGAAATAATGAAGATCCATCTCTGTACGGCAGGATACGAAAAAACACAGGCATTACCCTGCCACGAACAAAGATAAGCCCTCCCGGGAGGCACCATACGCAGACAATTCCCGTAACCACACCGGATTCTTTCAGTGAGGATGCAACGCTCCTTACTCTGTACGCGCTTGCCGGAGAGGAGTGCGGGAGTTTTGTCACCTTCCGCCCCCATTTCATTCACCGGCTCCAGCAGCATTTCTTCACGTCGGGACATGCAGATGCAGCTCACCCGGTTACCGGCACCGTCGATGTACGGGAACTCTCCCCTCACGAAATGGTCCGTGCCGAAGAAGAACTCTGGATCCACTACCACCAGCAGAAGGCAAATGCTGAAACAGACCGGCTTTTTGCGGCGTTTGCCGGGAGGCAGCTTGTCGGTGTTGCACGCTGCTCCCGGCACCCGGACGGCTTTGAAGTGGACGGCGTGTATGTCCTCGATGAGTACCGGCGCCGGGGTTTTGCCCGGTCTGTTATGAAACAACTGATCGAGGAGTGCGGCAGGCATGAGACACTGTACCTGCACGCAAAGACGGAACTCATGGACTTTTATGGCGAGATGGGGTTTTACCCGATCCCTGAGCCAGAACTCCCAAAGACGATCCGGGACCGGTCCGGGTTCTGCATGGGCAACCTTGCAGGGATCGATGTCTGCCCCATGAAACGCGATCCGTCTGCCGGGAACAGAATTCATAACCCGGAGTGCATGGGATGATATCCGGATACCGGTATCGGAACATAGTCATGACAGATGAGATGGCACGGCCGCTGCACAGAAGGGGGCAATCCCAGGTGCGAAGGATCGTATGGGGGGCCTGATGATCAGCCTGCTTTTTTACGCCGTCGTCATTCTCTTTCTTGCCGGCACCGTCATTTCCCTCCTGGGCACAGCACGGGATACCCGGATCATCTGCACCATCTCGCTTGCCTGCACCTCCGGAGCCTCACTTCTCCTTGCCGTGCTCTCCCTGATCATCCTTGTCACCGGTGTGCCGTTCACACCTGCGGCATGGCAGCTGTTCCCCGGCTTTTCCGTAGAATTTTTCATTGACCGGCTCGCTGCGTTTTTCCTGTTCCTGATCGGCAGCGTCTCTGCCTGCGTTGCCATCTACACGATGGGATATGTTGAGCACATGGAAGGCGGGAACCGCCGGAACCTGCTCTGCGGCTGCATCAGCCTCTTTGTGCTCGCGATGGCGCTTATCGTCGCATCGGAAAACACCATCTCGTTTCTTATCTTCTGGGAACTGATGGCAGCGGTCTCATTTTTCCTTGTCATGTACGAGTATACTCAAGGTGAGACAAGAAAAGCCGGGATTTTTTATTTCGTCATGACCCACCTCTCCACGCTCTTTGTGATGCTGGGGATCATCGGGTTCTATTATGCATCCGGATCGTTTGCGATCGCCCCGCTGCACGTCACTCCTGCATCGCTGCCTCTTGCCACTGCCGCATTCCTCGCGCTCTTTACAGGGTTTTCCATCAAGGCAGGGATCATCCCGTTCCACAAGTGGCTTCCCTACGCTCACCCGGCAAGTCCGTCCCCCGTTTCGGCATTGATGTCGGGTGTGATGCTCAAGGTCGCGGTCTACGGCCTCCTCCGGTTCATTATCACGGTCTTCTCTCCTGAACTCTGGTGGGGCGTACTGATCCTCGCTCTCGGCATTGCGTCAGCGGTACTCGGCGTGATATACGCACTCAAGGAGCACGACGTAAAAGGGATGCTGGCATACTCGAGTATCGAGAATATCGGCATCATCTTTGTCGGCATTGGCCTCTTTGTGATATTCTCCTGCTCGGGACTTGCGGTGCTTGCGACCCTCAGCCTGCTTGCAGCGCTCTTCCACTCACTCAACCATGCGCTCTTCAAAAGCCTCCTTTTCCTCACCGCCGGATCGGTGGTGCACGCCACACACACCCGGGACATCGAGAAGATGGGCGGGCTCTCCGGGAAAATGCCCTACACCTCGGTACTCTTCTTTACCGGTGCGATTGCCATTGCCGCCCTCCCCCCGTTAAACGGCTTTGCAAGTGAACTGCTGATGTACATCGCGTTCTTCCAGTCCGTGACCGTGGTCGATCCCCTCATAAAAGTTCTTCTTTTCATCTGCCTGGCCCTCTTTGCGCTCACGAGCGCACTATCGGCAGCCTGTTTTGTGAAAGCGTTCGGCTCCATCTTCCTTGCCCAGCCGCGTTCACCGGAGAGCGAAAGCTCCCACGAGGTAAGCCTCCCGATGCTCGCCGGCCCGGCCATCCTTGCCGCCGCATGCGTCATCCTCGGGGTCTTTGCGTACCAGATCTTCGCCGCTTTCGGCTATGTGCTTCCCATCCCCGACTTATTCCTTGTGAGCGTTCTTCTCTTCATCATGGCAGCGCTCACGTACATTGTCCTGTATTTCACAGCATCCCGCGATGTCAGGATCAGCGAGACATGGGGCTGCGGGGCAAAATCACAGCCACCCTCAACAGAGTATACCGGGCACGGGTTCTCGGAGCCGATTGTCACTATCTTCTCCTCTATCTACCGGACAAAAAAGTCCGGCACAAAGACATACTACGACCAGCACGACTGCATCTTTGCAGAAGGTACCGCGGAGATCCGGCTCCTGAAGTTCTTCGAGGAGTACCTGTACTTCCCCATCGCACGGGGGGCGTCCCGGTCCGCCCGTGTGATCGCCCGCATGCAGAATGGCTGCCTTGACACCTATCTCCTGTACGTCTTCATCGCAATGGTCGCGGTCCTCCTCTTTTTAGGGTGGTCGGCATGACCGCAGATTTCCTGCTGTACAGCGTTATCAACACGCTCTGCGTTGTGCTCATCTCTCCCCTCTTTGTGAGCCTGGTAAAGAAGGTCAAAGCGTGGTCGCAGGGACGGCAGGGCCCTTCGGTCTTCCAGACCTATTACACGCTCGCAAAACTGCTCAAAAAAGAAGTGATCTATTCCAAAAACGCATCGTGGATCATGAGGATCACGCCGTGGGTATGCATCTCTGCCATCCTTGTGGCCTCTCTCTTTGTCCCGCTCGTTTTTGTCACGGAATCTGTTGGGGGCATCGGGAACATCATCCTCTTCCTGTACCTGCTGGTGCTCGCCCGGTTCTTCATGGCGCTCTCTGGTCTCGACGCAGGCAGCGCATTTGGCGGTATGGGCAGCTCCCGGGAGATGAGCATATCGGCAGTCATCGAACCCACGACGATTATCGTTTTTGCCGCACTCGCGTTTGTCTTTAAATCCCTCAACATCCTCGACATGGTCACAGTCGCTGCCGCTGCCGGAATTCCCGTGAGCCCGACGCTGATCCTGATCGGGATATCGCTTTTTATTATCCTTATCGTCGAAACCTCGCGCATCCCGGTTGACAACCCGGAGACGCACCTTGAGCTGACCATGATCCACGAGGGGATGATCCTCGAACAGTCCGGCAGGAACCTCGCCCTCATGGAGCTTGCGGCCGCCATCAAGCAGACCCTCCTGATGGCACTTCTCATCAACCTCCTCGTCCCGTGGGGTCTTGCAACTACGCTCTCGTTTGCCACCATCGCAGTTGCGCTCTGCCTCTTTGCCGTAAAAGGCGCGATCCTCGCTCTTGTGATCGGGCTCTTTGAGTCGTCCATGGCAAAGATGCGCTTCTTCCGGCTGCCCAGCCTCTTTATGATGGCGTTCTTCTTCTCGACCCTCACCATTATCATCGAGGTGTTTGCATGACAGACCCCTTGTTTTTTGACGGGATTGTCAAGATCCTGTTTGTCTGCGTCATCATCACGGCCGCGTATATCATCACGACAAAAAACCTCATCACGCTTGTCAGGGTATACGCGCTCCAGTCGCTCACGCTTGTTTTTATCGCGCTCGCTCTCTACTGGTATGAGGGGGGAGCTATCCTCCTTGAAATCGCACTCATCACGCTGATCTTCAAGGTCATCGTCATACCGTATTTCATTGCAACAGTCCAGGAAAAGATCCGGATAAAACGGGATATTGAATTCCATTTCTTAAGCCCGACAAGCTCTCTCCTGATCTCGCTTGCGCTGATGCTCCTCGTTTACATCACGCTCTCCCGGATCCTTCCGGATACACTGCTCAAAGGGAGTATCCAAAGTCCCCTCTTCTTTGGTGCAGTGATCGGGATCTCCCTTGTCCTTATGGGCATGATGGTGACATTCTCCCGGAAAAAGGCGATCACAAAAGTACTCGGGTACCTTTCGATGGAGAACGGGGTACTTCTCTTTGGTCTTTTTGCGACCGAACTTCCGTTTATCATCGAGTTCCTGATTATCATCGATCTGGTCATCCTCATCCTCCTGACCACCATCCTTACGGTGGGCATCGATTCGACGCTTGAGGAGTACCACAACCGGCTCCACCGGTTCTACCTCTGGGGAGAGCAGGAGGAGTCGCCATGATCCTTGTCGCGTACGTGCTTTCTGCAGTGGCGGCACTTGTCCTTGTCGCCATCAGCCGTACCCACCGGCAGATGAACATGGCCGTCATCGGGCTTGGCTTGCTCTATGGGGCGATTACCGGGTACATCCTCCTGTACGTGCAGGTGCCGGTCGACACGTTCATGGTCGGCAACGGGTACTTTTTCATCGACCATCTGGGCCTTTTCGAAGTGATGGTCGCGACAGTTATCTTTACACTTGCCGCTGTGTATGCCCGGGGGTACGTCGAAAACCTGCTTCTTAGCGGAGAGCTGGAAACAGGGAGCCTGAAACTCTTCTATGTCGCGTGGTGCCTGCTCGAACTGGTGATCGTCCTCGCCTTTTACTCGGATAATCTCGCGCTCTTCTGGATCTTTGCCGAGATGACGACGATCATCTCCGCGATGCTCGTTGCCATTCTCTCGGCAAAAGAGAACATCGACGCAGCGCTCAAGTACATCTTCGTTGCGTCGGTCGCGATGCTCTTTGCCTTTGTCGGGCTCATCTTCCTTTTTGAGATCGCGCGATCAACGCTTGGCACCGGCACCCTGAACTGGACAATCCTAATGCAGCATGCCGCCGTGTTTCCCCCCGGGATGATGATCGCCGCCTTCACGCTCATTTTTATCGGGTTTGCTGCGAAGTCCGGTATCTTCCCGTTCCACACGTGGCTCCCCGAAGCCCATGCAAAGGCGCCATCCGCGGTCAGTGCCGTCCTCTCCGGCGTGCTCTTAAACGTCGGCATCTACGGGATCATCCGGGTCTTTGCCATCGTGCACCAGACATCAGCATTTACCACGGTCACCCCCTTGATCCTGCTCTTCGGTGTCCTCTCGATCGCGATAGCTGCGTTCTCCATGCTGCCCGAGAAGAACCTCAAGAAACTGATCGCATTTTCGAGCATCGAGAACATGGGTGTCCTGCTGGTCGGCCTTGCGGTTGCCACGCCGCTCGCGATCTTCTGGGTGATCTTCCACATTATGGCGCACGCGTTCACGAAAGCCTCGCTCTTCTTCTCGGCCGGTATCCTGCACCGGCAGTACAGGAGCCACCTCTCGGCTGATGCTCCCGATGACATCCACGACGTGTTCCGGTTCCAGCCGCTTGCCGCGTGGGGGATTATCCTCGGGGGACTTGCGATCATCGGCATGCCGCCGTTTATGGTCTTCTTCTCAAAATTCTTCATCCTGCTCTCTCTGGGATCGATCTCTCTCTGGGCTCTTGCCCTCGTCCTTGTCCTCATCTTTATTGCAACAGCCGCGATCGGGTTCTTTGTGATCACAACCTTTACCCGTGTGACCCCGCCGGGTGAACAGGTTGATCTCGTGGCCTACCAGACACCATTGAGCATGAAAGCACCCATCGTGATCCTGCTTGCACTCATCCTCATCCTCGGCATCCTGTTCCCGGCCGGCGGGTGCACGTTTATTAACCAGATCGTAACGGAGTTGGGGTTCTAAATGACCATTCAGGTTTTACCGGACGATGATGCCGCAACCAGGGCGATCCGGCAGTTGTTCGGCACTGCTGCGGTGCCTCCCCGGATTACGTACGGGTACAACCGTGAATGTTCCATTGAAGTGAGCGAGCCGGAGTTTGCTCTGGCCATCCCCTGGCTTGCCTCCCGCAAATTTGTTTTAATCAGCCTGTTCTGCGTCGAATGCTTCCGGGAGGGGGCAGGGCATTCGCTCCTGTACGTATTCGAGCGAAAAGGCAGCATCCTTACCCTTGTCCGGAATATCACGGGTGCCCGAGCGACGTCCATTGCCACGATCTTTCCCTCTGCCACATGGCCGGAGCGGGAATGCCGGGACGGGTTTGGGATCGAATTCGATGGTGCTTTTGACACCCGGCGGCTCATTCTGCATGAGTCCTACCCGGCCGGGTTCCACCCACTTGAAAAATCATTTTCAAATACACCGATCACGACAACCAGAGACATCAGCGCAGCTGACGAATACCTGTTCCGGAAGGTGAGCGGTGAGGGTATCTACCAGGTACCGGTCGGGCCGGTACATGCCGGCATCATCGAACCCGGCCATTTCCGGTTCAGCGTGATCGGGGAGACTGTCTTCAACCTTGAGATCCGGTTGTTCTACACGCACCGGGGGATCGAGAAACTGGCCGAGGGAAAAGATCCTCATGACTGCATAAAGATCGCAGAAGCGGTAAGTGGCGACGAATCCGTGGCAAATGCGACCGGGTTCTGCATGGCAGTAGAACGGTCATCAGGGATTACGGTGCCCGATCGAGCATGGTACCTGCGGACGATCCTCTGTGAATCCGAAAGGATCTGCTCGCATCTTAACGATCTGGCCGGAATGCTCACCGATGTCGCGTTTCCCCTTGGCGCAAGCCAGTTCGCGGTGCTGCGCGAGGAGATGGTCCGCGAGAATGAGCGGCTCACCGGCTCCCGGTTCCTGCGGGGCATGCTCTGCATCGGCGGGGTCAGCCGCGATATATCCACAGATACTCTTGCAGGATTCCGGGATTTTCTCGTGCAGTTCAGGAAACAGTGTAAGATCGGGCTATCCATCGTTCTCTCGACACCGTCTGTGATCGACCGGTTCTCGCAGACCGGGATCATTAAAAAGCAGTTGCTGCGCCCGCTCAATATCACCGGCCCGGCCGCGCGCGCGTCGGGGGGTGTTGTGGACGTGAGGGTGAACCACCCGTACGGGATGTATGACCGTTTTTCCCCTGCACCCCGCCCCCTCTGTGATGGTGACGTCCTTGCACGGTTCACAGTGAAGGCTGCGGAGATCATGGACTCACTCGATCTGATCAAACAGGTGATCAATACGATGCCGGATGGGTCAATTAAGAGCGACGAGCCGATCCGGGACGGCTGTGCGCTCGCGCTCGTGGAATCCACACGGGGACAGAACCTCTGCTGGGTCTGGGTCCGGGAGGGGAAGATCAACCGGTACAAGGTAAGGACTGCCTCGTACTGCAACTGGCTGGCCCTTGAGCATGCAGTACCGGGGAACATCATCGCCGACTTCCCGGTCATCAACAAAAGCCTGAACCTGTCGTATGCGGGGACAGACCTTTGAGGTGAGATGAAATGGTGAACGCATTTTCCTGCCTCATAAAAAAGAAAGTAACCGAGACGCGCCCGTTACCCGACGATGAGATTGAGCAGATCGGCCGGGCAATCAAACGGGAGATCGACGCACGGTTCGGGCGCAGCCTTGCGATCCGTGAACTGGATGCAGGAAGTGACAATGCGGCCGAGATCGAGATAAACAACCTCTCAAATGCATTCTACGATGTGGAACGCTTTGGCATCACGTTCGTTGCCTCCCCCAGGCATGCTGATGTCCTGCTCATGACGGGCGCGGTCACGCACAACATGGAAATTGCCACCCGGAAAACCTACGATGCGATGTCCTCCCCGAAATTTGTTGTGGCAGTCGGAGACGATGCCTGTGATGGCGGGATCTATGCAGGAACTTATGCAGTGCTGGGCGGGGTGGACATAATTTTACCGGTGGATCTGAAGATCTCTGGTAACCCCCCCTCCCCCACACAGATCCTGACCGGGCTGCTCGCCCTCATGCGAACGGCCGGCAAAAAACCATAAACACTCCCCTGCCCCTACCCATTTCACCTAAATCGGGAACACTTTATACCGGAAAGCAGTAACCGGATACCTGTATGAGCCCGGTTCGGAAATGGGGGGCGGGTCCTTACCCGGTAGCAGTTATTCACGGTGGCCCGGGCGCCCCGGGCGAGATGGCATCGGTCGCCCGGGAACTCTCCTCGGTCAAAGGGGTACTTGAACCATTCCAGACCGAAACCACCCTTGAAGGGCAGGTACGGGAACTCCGGTCTGTGCTGGAGAGGGACGGCAGGGTACCGGTCACCCTTGTGGGATTCTCATGGGGGGCATTTTTGTCATGGATGGTTGCCGCCCGGTATCCGGCGCTCGTTCGTAAGCTAATCCTTGTGGGCTGCCCGCCCTTTGAAGAGCAGGATGCAACATCGATCACAAAAACCCGGCTCGACCGGCTTACACCGGAAGACCGTCGTGAAGCTCAGGCACTCCTTGAGCAGCTGGATAAACCGTTCGCTCCCGGGAAAGAAGGAGACAAGAATGCACTTCTTGCCCGGCTGGGAAACCTGCTTGCCCGTGCGGATACCTTTGACCCCCTGACCCCTGAAGACAAATCATTTTACTGCCAGTACGACGTTTTCCGCGGTGTCTGGGATGAAGCGTGCGAGCTCCGTCGCAAAAAGACGCTCCTCTATATGGCGCGGCAGATCACGTGTCCGGTGATTGCAATTCACGGGGATTATGATCCCCACCCGGCCCAGGGGGTCGAGATCCCCCTTGAAAAGGAACTCAAAAACTTCCGGTTTGTTCTCCTGCAGAAATGTGGCCACCGGCCCTGGATCGAGCGGAATGCAGCTGATGAGTTTTACCGTATCCTGATGCAGGAAATTTAAAAACAAAAAAAGGTACTGATTTCAGATAACCTGCACGCTTCACTTAATTCGTCTCTTTTTTCCTCAGCCGTTCAAGTACCCGCTTCTTCTTTGCGATGGCTGCTTCCGATGCCAAAAGGACGCCTTTTTTCATCTCCTCGAATGCCGGGACATCGGTATCGACCACCTTTTTGACCGGGGTATAAGCAGACTCCCGGAACCGGGGCTGGAAGTCAGATTCTTTCCCGTCTTTTACCAGCACCGATGCCGGTGTTCCCGCCTCCACGTACCCGATCTCCCGGCAGTTGACACCGGTCGACCGGATCACCCGTATAATCCCGGCGGCAGCGGACCGCGGCGCAACGATCAGGAGCGCATCGAGGGAAACACCGAGGAAATCGATCTCAAGCGCCTCAAGCATCGTTTGCACCCGGGGATTGACAAGGGATCGTGTGTCTTCCTCCCGTACTATCATCCGGCACCGGGCAGTCTCGGTCATCTCAAAAATGTCGCCCCGGAGCCCCCCGTTCGTTACATCCGTCATCGCGTGGATCTGATCAAAGACCGGGCTTTTGATCAGCGCTTCGCAGGTCAGAAGGAAGTTGAGGTTGATCGTCTCTTCCACGACTTCGGGGAACCCGGAATATATGGCCGCTGTCGCAATCGTCCCGCCGCCCGCCCCCTCGGTCATCAGGAGCACGTCGCCTGCTTGCGTTGATTTCCGGGCGGTCAGGTGGCGGGCCACGCCCACGCAGCCCACGCAGCCGGTCAGCCGGCTCCCAAGGACCATATCGCCCCCGATACGGAGCGTCGATCCGGTTACGAGGGGCACATCCATCACCTCGCCCACGGTCGTGATCCCTGCGGTGTAGTCGAATATCTTTGCCACGTCCCCGTCATCGGCCACATGGATATCGGAAAAGAGCATGACCGGTTTTGCCCCCATCACGTAGAGATCCCGCAGCGTCGCACGGGTCACGTGGAACCCGGCAAGATACGGGTAATCCGAGAGCCGCGAATGCATCCCGTCAACCGTGCAGACGATATACTCCCCGCCGGCTTTTACCGCCCCGGCATCGTCCATCTCGTCTACACCGACCGATGCGGAGGTCTTACCGATAATCCTCGCAATTTCCCGGTGTGCAAAAAAATCGCCTTTTCCCCGGGAACCGACCCCGAACTGCCCCATCTTTACCCGGGCCGGCTCAAATGCAAAAAAGTCCCCGGACAACCCCTGCGTATTTTTGACCTCTTCTATGACTGCCCTCGCAAAGGCTGTTGTATATGCAGGACTGGTCTGTTTTATTTCCGTTATACGCCCGATGAGGTTTTTTAAAAGTGTTCCCTCATCCTCACCGGCCGCGAGATGCATACGGACATATTCCTCAACATCCATGCATCCGTATTCGTGCCGGAGCCATAAATACCACGGGTATTTTTCTTACCGGGACCGGAGATTTACCGGCGCAGGATCCCGAGCACGTCCGAAAAACTGCGGAGGGCGTCGTCTAACTTCTTTGCTTTTAACAGCGAGAGCCCCTTGACAATCCCCTCCCTGACATCATGAATATCGATATAATACGCCTGATCAAATGCCCGGGCCGATTCCTCCAGCCTTCCTTGCGCAAAACAGGAATTGCTCAACACCACCCATGCGTCGGCAATCGTGGCATCAGATGAAAGCGCCTGATGCAGGCAGCAAATCGCTTCACCGTGCCTGCCGAGCATGGAAAGGGCGAGACCTTTCCGGTAAAGGGTCTGCGGGTGAAGAGGATTAATGGCAAGCGCACAGTCAAGTGTTTCGAGTGCTTCAGGGTATTTTTTCTGGTTGATATATGCAATACCCCGGTTGATGAGGGCGGAAAAGTAAAAGGGGTATATTTTAAGGGCCCTGTTGTAGCAGGATATTTCCTCATCATACTTTTTTAGTTTCCCGAGCGCATAGCCTTTGTTTACCCACGCCGAGAGGTACCGGGGCCGCAGATCCAGTGCACGGTCGCAGCACCGGATCTCTGCTTCGTATCGCCCCAGCATACCAAGCGCGACACCCTTGTTATTCCATGCGGATGCATTTTTGGGATCGAGAGTAAGCGCCTGGTTGCAGCACACCACTTTTTCCTCAAATCGCCCGAGTTTTCCGAGCGCAAAACATTTGTAATTCCAGGCATCGATACAGGCAGGATCAATCCGCAGTGCCTGATCGCAGCACTCGATCTCTTCCTCGAACCTCCCGAGTTTTCCCAAGGCAAAGCCCTGCCCGGCCCATGCGGTGGCAAGCGCAGGATTTATGGCCAGTGCAAGGGCAAATGAGGTCAGGGCCTCGTCATGCCGGCCTTCCCGGCCCCGTGCGAGACCCTCATGGTAATATTCAAGAGCAGATCCCTCATGCCTGCCAGGTTCCATGGCGGGAGTCTGTATCATTGTCCCCGGACAAAATTCCCGTGCATCTGGTTTTTCCTCGTAAGAATGCATGAGTCCTCTGGTATACCCGTATAGACGTTCATTAGTTTTCTGATTTTTTAATGTATGCATGAATCCGGACCAGGCAACCTCTGAAATACGTGATGACTGGATTCACGAATCCACGTATCTGCCGTGTAAAAAAATTCCGCTAATCCTCTTACCGGACCTATATTATACAGACAGAAAATTCGGGTCACCTTTCGGCAGGTTAAATGATATATCAGGGAACCCGGGAGACCGTAATCATCATCAGCCGGGTTTGAGACCGCCCGTTTTTTACTTCAAATCACCCGGTACCCCTGCCCGGTGAGATACTGCTTCCGGCGTTCTTCGACATCCGGGAGAGATTCCGGAATATTTTTTTCTGCCTCTTCCCAGGCTGCACGCAACGCGGTATCGTATGAGTGCAGGTTAAGGGTTCCGGTTACGGTGCCCACCGGGTTTCCCCCGGCATCGCTGATCCGCATGATCACACAGCGGTAGAACTTGCATTGAGCCGGGCTGTCACGATGGATGGTACACCGCAGGAGACTCCCGTCAGGACGGAGAAACCGGCAGGCATGGGGATGCTCATCGGGGAACGTGTGATCGCGGAAGATCTCCCGTTTATCGTCATCAATATGGGCTATGAAATCGGATCCGGTCGAAACAGATTCACAGGCAAACTCAAACGGTCCAATCTGGTGATCGATGACGATATAATCACCGAGATACATGCAGCATGTCCCGCATTGCCGGCAGGTAAAAGCCATTTATGATCTCCCTTTTGAGTAACCCCGAAAATATCTGCCGTAGAATCCAATGACAGACGTTTCCCGCAGGTATCCTCTCATTTGCAGGCGAAGAACCTACTGGATCTTATCTGCCGCGGCCTTCGCCAGTGCCTTCAACGTCTCAAAATCTGTCGTTGTGCCACTCATGGTCAGTTCTTCATAGACATCCTTGTTGGTGAAGATAATAGAGTATGTTGTGATTGAAAAGGGGCCCTGGGTAGTGCCCTCGCGGTAGGCAAACGTCCGCTGTCCCATATTGGGGCAGGGAAGTTCGTAGATCTGCGTTGTCTGGTTCTCCTGTGCGGTAATGGCCTCCTCTTCGATATCAAACACCTTGTTCATGTTTGCCAGAGGGTAGAGATCGATAACCTGCCGGAGTTCTGTCATATCGTATTTTTCCTGGTTCAGCCGGTAGTACGTAACCTCATACCCGGCTCTCCAGCCCAGATCGTGCGACATCTGGTCCATCTCCAGGTACGTGAGGTCAGACCGATCCTTGAGGATATAATCTGACGGCACATCAGAAAGCTGGAGAGCCATCTGTGATACCGGGACGGTTGCGATCGGGCTCTCTGTCGTGGGTACAGGAACCGGTGTCGGTGTCAGCGTCGCTTTCGGTACCGGCTCCGGGAAAATTGCCGAGAGGCAGCCCGCACTGACAAGTACGATTGCGAGAACTGCACAGAGAGCGGCAGATCCGGAATGCATATGGTACGATAGATGATATCAGATAAAATCCTTGTCTGAACGTTTCAGGTACTATTCATACCTCACGTATTCAGGTTCATTATCCGGCAGTCCCCTTTTTTTTAGGGAAGGCACAAACACTTTATCCCTGCCCGGCGACAATTCCTCACGGGGAACAATGATGCCGGCTGGTAGTATTGCGATGCTTGATGTGGATCACCACATCCACCTGATTCCGTCAGGAAGAGTGCTGATGCTCAGTATTGAACATTCAGCGATTAAAAAAGTGGAAAATGAGCGGTATGAGGTCTCCTGTATTCTCAGACTTTCTGCAGAAGGGGGATCTCACCAGTTCGAAGATGTGATCCGGTTCTCCTTTGCTGCGGCACGGATACCCGGCCAGCAGATGATGACCGAGCTGACATTTGTCCAGAACCACATCATCAAGGATGTGTTTGACCATGGATTGTCCGGTGAACTGTGCAGCTGTGATCCCGGTGACCCTCTCGCAAAAGAGTCCGGGGTTTCCCTGTCATCTGTCGTTAAGACCCGGATGCTGGCATCTGCAACGCTCAAAGAAGTACTCGCCCGTCATGGAGCATTGACTGATTCTGTTGTTTTTGGCCGGTGACGTATACCTATATACCGGCCCCCTCGTTCGGGACCAGCTACAGACAACTATCTTTTTCTTGGCAGACATCCCAGTGTTGAAAGTATAGTGGGAGAGAGTAGTAGTATGGATGATCCGGAATTACATGGTGACGAACAGATTCTCATGCGGACGCAGGGTGTCCATGTAAAATCGATTTCGTTTGAGGCTATCCTTACCAACAAACGAATTATTCTCGTTGACAGGCTCAAGAACATCCTGCCCCCAAAAGAGATCCCGCTTGCCACGATCCAGTCCGTGGAGTCAGGAGAAAACGCAATCCGGGATCTTGTCATAACGCTCGGAGTCATCACAAAGACCGGCGCGACACGGCAGATGGTGCTGACCTTCTCCCGCGAGGGTGGCGGAAACCGGATTAAGGAACGGGACGAATGGGTACGGGAGATCAAGGCTCACCATACACTTTCATTTGAGCAGGTGATGCGTAAGATTATTCCCGGGATGGAGACCGCACAACCCGGGCAGGATAAGGTTGCGCCACCTGCGTATGAGATGGGCGGACGCGAGGCACCTCCTGCACGACCGGCCGGTTTTTCCCCATCGATAAAAAAGATCGTGGAAACGCCCGAGGAATCCTGGCAGGTTCCCACACCCGTTCCTGCGCCGGCCCCCGCCCCGGCATCGGAAGAGATACTCGGTACCTATTGTACCCGATGTGGTTCGAAAGTTCCTGATGATTCCGGTTTCTGCAACAACTGCGGCACGCGGATCATCCGTCCGGGAGAGACAATTCCGGCACCGGCCCCGAAGCCCGCTCCCTCAACGCCGGCAGCATTCACGGTACCAAAAGGACGTCCGATCGATCAGGATATCCAGTCTATCGAACCACTCATCGAGAAATCTGCTGCAAATATCCCCCGCGACCCGCTCCGCCCCATCCCGCCCGTGCCGGCATTTTCACAACCCGCATCCCCTGAGCCAGCTACCCCGGCGTCCGTTGTTCCGGAACAGCCGGCAGCCGCATCTCCTGCAAAGAAACGGTTTACGCCCCGGCTCTTCTCCCCTAAGGATTTGCCACCCACCCCCCTTGTTCCGGCATCGATGCCCACGTCAGTTCCGCCCCGGCCAAAAAAACCCGTAAACAAAAAGAAGATCATCCTTGTAATCGGTATTATCGTGATTATCCTCATCGCCGTGGTTGCAGCCGTCGTTCTCCTGCCAAAGATGGGTTCGCTTGGGAACCTGTTGCACAGTTCCAGCGGATCTTCTTCAGCCACAACAACCGCTGCAGGAACGACCACATCCTCTGCTGGTAACAGTTCTGCCATTGTCGTAGCGACACAGACACCGGTCTCCATTCCCCAGACCGGCGTTTACGTCTATGTGAATTATCTTGGTGGATGGAAGGGTACGTATGGGACATCTGATAACCAGCTGACTGAAACAAATTCCGGGGAGAGAATCCTGCCAGTTGAGAATGCAACTGGTGCGGATCCAACTGGCACAGTGACGGCCTCGTTCTCGAAACAGGATGGCTCAAGTCATGCGATTACGGTATCGATCTACAAGGATGGCAAAGTCCTTTCCACCGGCTCCACCACTGCCCCGAATGGCAAAGTGACACTCTCCGTCAACGTGACGACCGGGGTCGCACAACAGCCGGTGGTCAGCGGGAGCAGCAGTACGACAACCGTCGCAACAACGGCACCGGTCACCAATACAACCGCAAAGACCACAACGATAAACACCACGACGGCTGCCACGAAATAAACGTTCTCTTCACCTGGATGCATAGCAATTCCGGGAGATTTTTCTTTTTTTGTTGTGAACCCCGTGAAAAACGGTGGTGTATCCGTTTTGGTTCCGCCAGCGCAACCGGAGCCCGCTCTTTTTTCGACCGGCAGGTCCCATATGCCGCGACGCTTGTCCCCGCAGTAAGAATAAGGCAGGTGTCTCGTACAGCGCTTTAATATTGAGAGGATGGTAAAATAGTCCATGAGGATTATACCATGGCGGATACACAGGTGCCACCGGCACCGGAAGGGGCAGAGGATCTTGGAAAGCAGGGAATCGATGTCCTGGTACACACCCTGCACAACAGCGCTGACCCGGCCATACGGAGATATGCGGCATACCTGCTCGGCAATGCAAAAACCCCGCAGGCCATACGGCCTTTAATCGAAGCACTCGGGGATATGGACAAATCCGTACGTGAGCAGGCGATGCTTGCGCTCGTTGCCACTGGTAAGGCTGCAACCAAACCCCTTGCCGCCGCAATGAAAGACCCCCGGTGGGAGACCCGGTACCGTGCGGTCGAGGCACTCGGGAAACTTGCCGATGAGAATGCCCTAAAGCCGCTCGTCCAGGGTCTCCGGGACAACCGCGACCATGTCCGGTACATGGCGGCAAAGGGGCTTAAAGGTCTCGGAGATTCCACGGCGATAGACCCGTTGATCATCCTGTTAAAAGATGAGAACCGGCTCGTGAGACTGATGGCCGTACGGGCACTTTCCGCGATTGGAGGAGAGAAGGTTACGACCTCTCTCAAAGCGGCTCTTGAGAACGAGACCGATGAGACGGTCAGGGGAGAGATTGCCGGGGCACTGACATAACAACCCCATCACAATCCCGGATCAAACCAGGATTATCAAATACTGTTTTCTGTATAATGCTCTTGAAAAATGCGATCCTGACGGGCAGCGTTTTAAAATTTCTCTGCAATCTTCACGAACTCGTCAAAGTGCCGGCTCTTCTTAAAAAGCCACCAGGTAAAACGCTCGACCACGGTAAAGGAGAAACTCCCTCCCGCCGCATTCGGGTGTCCGCCGCCGCCAAACTCCCGTGCGATCAGGTGACTGATCGGAGGCACTGACCGGAGCGAGAACTTCCCGTCTTTCCCGATGATCACCTCGATGTCGGTGTTCTTTTTCCCCCGGATAAAGTGCGCTGTCTCGCTCGGGTACCCGTAGAGCGGGGCAAACGCGATCCGGTATTTTTTACCAAGGAATGTGGTGTGCCGGAGGCTCCGGTCCATCATCGTATCCATCTCTGCCCTGATCTCCGCATACTCGGTCTCGATCTGCGCATCAGAAAAAATTCCTGCAACAAGACAGTCACGGACGTGGTCCCGGTTTTTCTTTCTCTGGAGTACCTGCCCGAGAACAGCGGAACGGGGATCGGCATGTTTCCAGAGGTCGTAATCACAGACAACCCGGGCAACCTCGGCGGCGACCGGATTCTCCGGGGCAAGATCCCGTGCGACGATCCCGGTTGCGCAGACATCTGTATCGATATGGAGGAGGGAGACCTGTTTTTTAATCCTTTCAATCTCCTCCTCGCGCCAGCGGTGATGGTCCCGCCACTCGATCACCCACCCGTTTGAGCGCGCCCTTACCGTAACTGCTTCCATATCCCGCTGGCAGCCAAGATCGGAGATCGAAAGCAGGTCACCTTTCCCGGGGCATGACGCAATAAGGGAGAAGAGACCGGCAAACTTTCCCACCGAACTCCAGACGGTAAATACGCCGTCCTTCCCGAACTTCATACGGTGGATCGCATCTGCTCCGACCGCATCGAGATCGTTATGCGTCAGGTGGACGACATGGGCGGTACGCGAGACAATGGCACTGGCAAGACCGGTGGTGTCATCCGCACGCCGGGGGGAAGGAGGCATCAGGTTAATACTGGCATGGCGGGACATAAATAAGAACGGTCAGGGAGCGAGACCACCCTGTCGAGCGTATCATTTATTAATCACAACTGACAACATTTGTACTCCTGCCCTAGTAGCTCAGACTGGGAGAGCGCCAGACTGAAGATCTGGTTGTCCCCGGTTCAAATCCGGGCTGGG
>Ga0181529_10002606_pt1 | contig 21363 bp, 18 predicted proteins | sample PEATcosm2014_Bin_36_FD_119763 | JGI IMG/M metagenome (GOLD analysis project Ga0181529, IMG submission 119763) | Peatland microbial communities from MTU Mesocosm Facility, Houghton, MI, USA - PEATcosm2014_Bin10_30_metaG | ecosystem: Environmental > Terrestrial > Soil > Wetlands > Peat | place... | reverse complement strand
TCAATCACAGCATGGCTGGCATTCCTTATTGGACCTTTGACATCGGCGCTTACTCGCTTGGCTGCCAGGGCGGCACATTTATGAATGGCGGCAAAGATCCGGCCTATCAGGAGTTATATACGCGCATGTTCCAGTTTGGCGCATTCGCGCCTATCTTCCGCTCGCATGGCTCGGAGACTCCACGCGAGATATGGGAGTTCGGCGAGTACACGCCGGTGCTGCAGAAGTTTGATAACTTGCGCTACCGGCTGCTGCCTTACATCTATTCGCTAGGCTGGCAAGTGACGCACGATCAATACACCATCATGCGCGGCTTGCCGATGGATTTCCCTGCCGATCACAAAACTTACTCAATCAACGATCAATATATGTTTGGACCGGCCTTTCTGGTTGCTCCGGTGACGGAATATATGGAGCACCGTCCGCCGGAGTTAGGTGTGCTGGTGGGGCCGGAGAACTTCAAGACCAAGGACGGCAAGCCCGGACTTGACGCCACTTACTTCTGCGACGATCAGTTCAAGACACCCTGCCATCAAGCTATCGAGCCTGATGTGAATCTCTTCTGGTATACCGGCTGGCCGGACTTTATTCATAACCCCAAGTTCTCCATGCGCTGGGAGGGCAAGCTGACCCCCGCAGCCAGTGGAACCTATCGCTTCAATTTGAAGAGTTTTGGGCCGCGACGGGTTTATCTGGACGGCAAGGAGATCGAACATAACTACGAATCGATGGAGTCATGGACCGTTCCTTTCGAGTTAGTGGCGGGCAAGGAATATGACTTCAAATTCGAGACGGCGAATAGCTCACTTGGCGCATTCCGATCCATTCTCTTCTGGAAGACGCCGGCGATTCATGCCGATGAAAAGATCGTCGAGCATAGGGAGAAGACGCGCAATGTCTATCTGCCCGCCGGAACCGAGTGGATTGATTTCTGGACCGGTGAAAAGCAGTCCGGCGGTAAGAGCATCGTCGTAGATGCGCCGGTTTCGACGATGCCTCTGTTTATCAAAGCTGGATCGATAGTGCCGATGGGGCCGCTGGTTCAATACTCGAATGAAAAACCGGCTGACCCAATAGAGTTGCGCATTTATCCCGGCGCGGACGGAAACTTCACGCTCTACGAGGATGATAACGACACCTATAACTACGAGAAGGGTGTTTATGCGACGATCAACTTCAATTGGAACGACGCCACGCGCGAACTAACTATCGATGCGCGCAAGGGGGATTTTCCAGGAATGTTGAAGAGCCGGAGCTTCCACGTAGTGTTGGTGGGAAAAGGCCATGGAGCAGGCGTGGAAGTTACAGGCACTCCGGATCGGACGATCGCTTATCACGGTGAAGCGGTGGTGGTGAAGCTGGACCGTTAGAGCGATTGGTTGGCCGCAGTCAATCTTACAAACCCAGGTCCCGAAACCGGGACCTGGGGCATCCATTTTAATCCGAAACAACTGAGGTTCAATCCTTCAGCGCGATAGCGTTGGGATAAATCATGACATTCTGCGGCGAGTCGACTTCCGCGTCCGGCACCTTGAATTTGAGCTTCATATCCTCAACCCTAGGCTTGCCGGCCTCGGGAGCTGCAAAGGCGAGTTCGTATTGGTTCTGAAAGATGCGAGTGAGTTCTTTGAAGTAAGGCTCAAAAGAGACGGGATTACCCATTCCCATCCAGAAGCTCTTGCCGCCAGTGGCTTGCGTCACGTCGATCAGATAACTCTGGCCAGCCATGTTCCCGTACCGAAGTCTCCTGCCCATATCCTGGCTTTCCCAATAAAGCGAGAACACCACCAGTCGCGCGCGGACTGCATCCGTGATGGCGGATTCCAGATACGGGTTATTCGGGTCGTAACGCATATTGAACGGATCGACGCCATCGGAGATCATCACCACCTCGCGCCGCGCTGTTCTGTCTTGGGATGGCCAGCGTTTGGCGAGATCAGAGAGACAGAAATAAGGGCTGGCACTGGCGCCTGGACCGCCTCCTGGCAAATGTAGCGCGCGCAGAACCAGCGCATGGTCGGTGGAGAGCGGACCGACAAAGTCGGCCTGTCCGTTTTGCATATAGGCGATGGCTGACTTGATGTTGGGTGGGAGGCTTTTCACAAAGCTTTGGATGGTTTCAAGCTGGGTTCCCAGACTGGTGCGGGAAGAGTTGTCGATCAGCAGCACCAGTTCGATGTTGTTATCAGGGCTCTGGAAGGGCTTGAAATCGTTGATCTTGGCAATTTTCCCGCCGATTTTGAGCGACAGATCCTGGGCGTTGATGCTTGGCGGCGCCGCGCCGTCCTTTTTAGGCAGAACCGTAACCACGGCCTTTCCCAACGCTTGCGGCGCATCATTCTGTGAAAAAGCGGTTGCGGTCAGCAGCGCAGTCACAGTCAGGCAGATGGCGATAGCTGAATTTTTCATCGAAGTTGCTCCCTTCAAGGCGCGTGCGAGCAGACCGAGCCCATGCTCCCGGCCTCTACGTGTGATTAGACGACCAATTCGATCCACAGGTTATTAGATGCACGGGAAAAGCTGAGAGTTCAAGGAGCTTCAAGACGGATCGTCTTCCTGATTGAGTGCGGTGGGCAGAAAGGGCTGCGCAAGTTGGCCGCTTAGGCTCGGAGCAGTGCGCGACTTGATTCCGTAGATTGCCGGCCATTGTTTGGGCAAGTACCAGGAACCAAAGAGAATATCCATGATTGGCAGCATGGAAGCGTAATTCTTGTCAGTGTGCTCGTCGTTGGTGTGATGCCAATGATGGAAGGCGGGAGTGGCGATAAGAAAACTGAGCCAGCTCAATCGCCAGCGCAAGTTGGCGTGAATAAAAAATCCCCACATGGTCCCTAGCAGCAGGATCAGCAGCGGTACGGTGTCCAGATGGTAACCGACTGTTGGTTGGGCCAGGCCGAGGGCATAGAGCGGGACAAAGCCGCACAGGCGCACAAAGATGAAATCCACCGGGTGGGCGCGCGAACTGACCATCCAGTCCATCTCTTCGGCGCTGTGGTGGATGGAGTGAAAGCGCCAAAGTAGTGGAATCTCATGCGCCCAGCGATGTCCCCAATAGTATCCCAGCTCGCCCGCCACCAGCGCCGCCACCAGCCGCGCAGAAAGCGGCAGACCGGCCGACCAGGAGTGAACCGCCGCAGGGACGATCCGGCGCATGAGCCAGGCAATAGCCGCCACCGGAAAGACCATCACCAGCTTGGGAAGCAGTCCGTTCAGATAGTAATAGCCGAGATCAGTGAAGATGGATTTGCGAAAGATTTTTTGCCGATGAAGAGCAAATGCCCGCTCCAGCGGCACAAAGATAAGCATCAGCAGCATCAGCCAAATACTCAGCCGGAGGATGTCCACCGCCCATGGTGGAAGCTCCTGAATCTGTTGCAAGAGGGATTCCATCGCGCTCCAAGGAAACCATGTACTAGATACAGAAAAAGGCAGCGGCGTTCGAGCCACTGCCTCTTTTCATCATAATGAAAATATTCTAGGAAGACTTGCGCCATTTTCTGGATTTCATCGCGCCCACTCCCGCCAGCAAACCTGTAAGAAGCAGGGGCAAGGTAGCCGGCTCGGGAGCCACAGAGTTATCCGCATTCATCGTAACCCCATCCAGAAGTGCAAAGGGAGGAAGTTGAACGTTGCCATAGGCGAGGAAGGAAAGCACGTCCGTGGTGCTGTTGGCGGTCAAATCGAAGCTCTGGTACTGCCAGCCGGAGAAGCCTTCGCTGGGAAGGTCATAAATGGCTGTCGAGCCGCTGGAGCCGTTGCAGCCGATGTTGGATGAGGCGTTGGTTCCGCCGGAGAGAGGTTGGCTGCCGCCATCTACGTACGACTCTGCGCTGCTGCCCAGGCAGACATTCATCGCCTGCACGGTCGGGCCAGTAAACCCATATTGCTGTGCGGCCGCCCACCAGAATCCCACAGTGTATGTATCGCCCGGAGTCAGGCCGCTGATCGTCTGCGAGAGCGAAGAGATTTGAAAGTCGCCATCCAGCGCAACATAGTATCCGCCGTCGGGGCTGGTGGCAGGCAGACCGTTGGCCGAGCCGTCCTGCGGTCCCCAAAGCGCATTGTCACCGTATTCACTGAGCACTGCGCCGACCTCATCGGCGGTCCCTGGACCGTACACAAAGGCGTAGCTGCCGTTGGGTGTGGGAACCGACCAGTCGGCCAGCGTGGTGTTGTAGCCGATCTGGCCAACGCCGCCGTTGATTTCAAAGCTGCCATTCAAGACCAGGCTATCGGCGTGCGCCAGAGGAGCCAGCAAAAGCAGCATCAGGGCCGCCAGCCCAAAGGGCATTGCCTTTTTGTGAATCTGAACCATATTCGCGGTCTTTTCTATCATGATCTTCAAGTACCCTCCCAAAAATTGGTTGGTTGTCTCTTGCCAGCAATGCAAAACATTCTTTCGACATTTGCGATGCAATTTGCCTAAACCTGAAATGGATAGGGGAAGCCTAGGATCAGAATAGCACAAAATAAGACTAAACGTATCCAAAAAGGAACATTTTTATCGTAAACTCTTATCTCACTGATTTTATTATGATAAAAGGGAGATTCCCGGTTGATTGCTCGACGATGTGGGGGTAAAGATCAGCATTGAAAGGTGGATTTTTCACCGGTCAATGAAGTACATTTCTCGAAGCTCAAAGATTTTCCTGTTTGTGCAAGCTGCAGCGTGAAGCCTGAAGTGCACGCCGCAGCTGTAGCAAAACCGCGATAGTTGGTCCCAGGGCAACGACTCTCAAGTGCTGTTTTCCTCAAGAAAACAACACTTTGAAAAAGCCGATTTGGTCATGGAAACCGAGGTTTTGCTCTCATCAACCACCCCAACGAGCACAGACCTCCCATTGGGAATTCTGGCCAGAAGGCCGGCGCAACTCATTTTTCAGAAAGACCTTATCTCCGGCGCATCTTTGCCAGCAGGCGGAGGATCTCCAAGTAGAGCCAGACCAGCGTGACGATGATGCCAAATGCGCCGTACCACTCCATGTACTTGGGCGCGCCGGCCGCCGCACCCCTCTCGATGAAGTCAAAATCCAGCACCAGATTCAGGGCGGCGATGGCTACTACAAAGAGGCTGAAGCCGATTCCGATGATTCCCGAGCCGTAGATCAGCGAGGCGCCAATATTCAAGTGGAAGAAGCTGAGCAGCATCGACAGCATATAGAAGAGGCAGATGCCGCCGGTGGCCGCTACAATGCCCATGCGCAGCTTGGCTGTGACCGGGATCAAGCCGGAGCGATAGGCGAGCAGCAGAGCTAGCAGCGTGCCAAATGTCAAGCCGACGGCCTGAATGGCGATGCCCGGATACGACGCGTTCAGAAAGGCCGAGATGCCGCCCAGCACCAGGCCCTCGAAGAGCGCGTAGACCGGCGCGGTGAACGGAGCCCATGACTGTTTGAAGACGGTAACCAGCGACAGCACCAGTCCGCCAATCAGGCCGATGAAAAACAGCGGAGCGATATCGGCGAAATCATGCGACTGCATAAAGATGCTCCAGGTCCAGGCTGCGGAGGCAACCACGCAGAGCAGAAGAATGCCCGTCTTGTTCACCGTGCCGGTCAGGGTCATGCGGCTGGTCTCCACCATTCCCCCTCCATAACGGGTAATCGGTGAGCTTTCAAAAGCCTTGCCGTTCAAAACCGGATTGGATGTTTTCATCAGTGCCATGTTTTTCTCCTTGGTCGCAACCACGGGCAGACGACCTGCCCACAGGCGATGAAACTGTTGCATCTGATTCAAGTGTAGAACGGAAGGGTGGATCGAGTGAATTCCGCGCAATTGAACGCGATAAGCTTTATGATGCCTCTTGGAGGGGCGAATCTCATGAATTTGACCGGCAACACGATCCTCATCACCGGCGGCGGCTCGGGCATTGGCCGCGGCCTTGCGGAAGAGTTTCACAAACTTGGCAATCAGGTGATCATCGCCGGCCGGCGCAGTCAGGCGCTGGACGAAACCACGGCCGCCAACCCCGGCATAAAGTCACTCATCCTGGACGTGGCAGACCCGGCCGCCGTTCGCGCCTTTGCCGCCCGCGTGGTGGCCGATTATCCTGCGCTGAATGTGCTCATCAACAACGCCGGCATTATGCGCGCCGAGAACCTGCTCGCCCAGCCAGCCGATCTCGCAGATGCCGAGGCCATCGTCACGACCAACCTGCTAGGGCCGATCCGGCTGACGGCGGCGCTGTTGCCGCATCTCCAGAAGCAGCCCCGCGCTGGCCTGATCAATGTCTCCTCTGGGCTTGCCTTTGTCCCGTTGGCGCTCACGCCCACTTATTGCGCCACCAAGGCGGCCATTCACTCGTACACGCAATCGCTTCGCCATCAACTGCGCGGCACGCCGGTCGAGGTGATTGAGCTGATTCCGCCGTATGTGGCCACCCACCTGATGAACGGCGCCGACGACCCGCGCGCCATGCCGCTCGCGGCCTTCATTGCTGAAGTCATGCAACTCTTCCACACGCAACCCACACCGGCAGAAATCTGCGTAGAGAATGTGAAGGGGTTGCGCCTGGCGGCCGAAAGCGGCCGGTACAGTGCGGTCTTCGGTGGCCTCAACGCCTCCAGGCCCGATGGCCATTGAGTTCGGTTGCCCCAGGTCTCTACTTTGAGACCTGGGAATCCATGAACCTCCCGCGCGCGAAATGCGAGCGTCTGGCCCCACCGCAAGCGGCTTACGAGATGCGGTGTGCGCCGTCCGAGGCTTTGCAGATGTGAATCTCGGGCTTGATGCCGGTCTTGGCTTGGTAGCGCTTGCCCAGCTCTTCGGCAAAGGCTTGAGCCTTGTCCTGCTCGACCAGATTCACGGTGCAGCCGCCAAAGCCGCCGCCGGTCAGGCGCGCGCCGATGACGCCGGGCAGCTCATTGGCCAGATCAACCAGCAGGTCGGCTTCGACGCAACTGCCCTCGAAGTCCTTGCTGTAGCTGATGTGCGCTTCGGCCATCAGGCGGCCGACTTCCTTCATGTCGCCGCGCAGCAGAGCCTCGCTGGCGGCAACGGTGCGCAGGTCTTCCGAGATCACGTGCTTGGCGCGGAGGAAGGACTTCGGCTCCATCTCGTTGCCCCACTTGGCGAGGTCATCGAGCGTAGCGTCGCGCAGGAAGGGCACGCCGCCGCGATGCGAGTTGATGATGGCGCAGGCGGCCTCGGACTCGCGCCGCCGGGTGGGATAATCGCCCCCGGCAATCGAGTGCTTGACCATGGTGTTGGCGATGACGATCGCCACGTCGGCGGGGATGGGCGCGAGGCGGAAGCTCAGGTCGCGGCAATCGAGCAGCAACGCGTGGTTGGCCTTGCCGTTGGCGCTGATGAATTGGTCCATGATGCCGCAGTTGGCGCCGACGAACTCATTCTCGACGCGCTGACAAAGACGGGCGAGGACAGGACGTGGATAGTCTGCGCCAATGAGCGAAAGCACAGCGAGAGCAGTGACGACTTCCAGAGCCGCCGAGCTGGAAAGGCCGGAGCCTAGCGGCACGTCGCCCCAGAGGCTGAGGCTGAAGCCGGGAATCTTGTGGCCCTCACCAGCGAGGATGGAAACGACGCCCATCGGGTAGTCGCTCCAGTGCTTCGTGGCGACGGGCTTGGCGGCGGCGTCAAAGCTCTTTTCTTCGCCGTAGTTCTCTGCCCAGATGACGATTTTGCCGTCAGCACGGGGCGAGATGGCGGCCAGCGTGGCAAAGTTGATGGCGACGGGCATAACAAAGCCCTCGGCATAATCGGTGTGTTCACCGATCAAGTTGACGCGGCCCGGAGCAACGAAGATGGCGGGATCGGCATTGAAGCGGGCAATGTGGGCAGAGCGAAGTACGGCAGGATCATGCATGGTGAGTCTCTCCAAAATACAGCCTTCAGCTTTCAGCCGTCAGCTATCAGTTTCCGGTTGCAGGTTATCAGCTTCAACTTTCAATGCGGTCAATGGCTGACGGCTGAAAGCTGATAGCTGGATTAAAGCACTTCCAGATCAAGAGTCATCGGCCAGAAGTAGGAATGATCGGGCGCTAACGTGCGCGACCACGGTCCGGTGATGGCCAGTGAATCCACCGGCGCGGTGGTCGGTTCCATGGCCACGCAATGCTGTTGAGGGATGGAGCCTTCTGGATAGCCATCCTGGCAGATCCACAGGCCGAGATAGGGCGTTTTGGCTGGGTCGAAGCTGACGCGCAGGCGAACGCCGGCTTTGGGACGGGTCAGCGCCACCCAGTTCTCGGCGGCGGTGAGCGGCCCTGCGAAGAGCTTGTCGCCTACGCCGGAGTGAGTTTCGGCAGAGACGCGCAGATCGGTCTCGCCACCCGCGGCCAGCTTGGCGATGGGCCACGCTGCCTTGCCGTTGCTCTTGTCCAAGCGATCGTTGCGGGTCCACTCGATGCGCAGCGCTTGGATGGACAAGGGCAGCGAAAGGATGTCGCCCTCTTCGGCCGCATAGCCGGGATGCGCCGACCAGGCCCAGGGCGTTTCCTTGTTGCTGGTATTCGCGAGCTTGTAGTCAGCCTGGATTCGGTAGCCCTTTTCGGTTTGGGTAAGAGTGGTGGTGCGCATCAGATTAAGTGGCAGGCTGAAGCCGTCCGCGCTCAATGTAACCGAGCCTTTGTCGGCGGATAGCACCTTCCACTCAACGCGCCAGAGGTCGCCGTGATCGGGAACGCTGGCCGGTCCATTGGCGGTTTGAACAGTGCAGCCGGAGACCGATGGCAGGCACTCATCCCATCCGCTGGCATCGCCCTCGTTGAAGCCCATGGTGCGGGTGCGCGGGCCGTAGGGGACGAGCGGCGTTTGCAGCAGTTCGTGACCCTTGACGAGGATCGAGGCTACTTTTCCGCCGAATTGTGGCAGAAGGGTGACGCTGCAATCACCCACCTGCAAGAGAACGCTTTCCTTTTCAATGCGAGTTACTGCTTCAGCCATTTTCTTCTTCTCCCATAACTTCCGCACACGCCGCGGTCAGCCGTTCCCAGATCTCGCCCAGCCACGCCTCGTGCTCCGGCTTCATCAGCACGGAGCGCAAGCAAGTGACTGTTCCTGTTTCAGAACCGCTCGCGGGCTGAAACCACTTCAGCGGCAATTCTACTAAAGCCAGATGCAAATCCCGAAGGGCGCAAGCCACAAAGATCTTTTGCGCCATTTCCGAGGCGTGTTCGGGCGTATCGGCATTGATCTTCCAGACCACAATGTCCAGCTCCGGAGCGCCCGCGGCCAGAGGCTGAAAGCGACCTGCCGTGTCTGCTCGCAAAAATTGCTCCAGCTTCAAAGCCGCCGAACGTCCTTGCGCCAGCCCGCGGGCAAACTCGCCTCCCGGCACCGGTGGCAAAAGCTGTTGCGTGGCCCACAACGCCACGGCTGAGGCTCCGGCGCGCGAACACTCCAGGCTGATCTCGCCCAGGTGCAACTGCTTCGAGGTGAAGTAGGTGTAAGGGGAATCATGTTTGTAGAAGCGCCCCACAGAGGGGTCACGAAAAAGAATGCAACCGCAGCCGTAGGGTTGAAGGCCATGCTTGTGCGGATCGACAACGATGGAGTCGGCCTGATCGATGACCGCATAGGCACGCTGCGCAGGCTCGTCCAGAGTCTTGGCAATCAGCCTGAAGTAGCCGCCATAAGCTCCGTCTACATGGACGCGGAAGCCGTAATGCGCGCGCAGTGCCAGGATCTCGTCGAGTGGGTCGACCGCGCCGATGGCCGTGGTTCCCATGGTGACGACGACCGTGCCGACATCCCCCTTGCGCAACTCGGCCTCCAGCGCTTCAAGGCTCATGCGGCCGCGCTGGTCAACGCCGACTGGCGTGTAGTCGAGCTTGAGCACGCCGGAGATGCGCTGGTGGGTGTAATGCGCCTGCGCGGAGCCGACCACGCGTTTGCATGGAGCAAGCTGCCCGGCAATCCAGAGCGCCTCCAAATTGGCAAAGGTGCCGCCGGAAGTCAAATGGCCCAGATAATCGGTCCAGCCGAAGATGCCGGCGATTCCGCGCACTGCTTCGATTTCCATCTCGGAGCTGGCGCGGCCACCGTCGCGGGCGTGGTTGTTGGGATTAATGGTCATCGCCAGCGCATAAGCGGCGCGCGCCACCGGGTGCGGCGGTTTGAGCATCTGTCCCGCGTAGAGCGGGTGGAAGTAAGGATAGTTATTGCCCAGACGGTGGGCCACATCCTCAAGAACTTTCTCAATCGCTGCCGTATCGGCAAGGCTCTTGAACGCAGGCAGAGATGCAAATTGCGCTTCCAGCAGCTCGGTTGAGCGCGACAAAAGTGCGGGAACGGGATCAGCAGGCATGGTAACCTTCAAGGGTAACACAAAGAAGAAACCTGATTAAGGTTTTCTATTTCAGCAACTTCGCCAACTATAAATGAAAAAATTGGGTCCGAGAACAAGTTTTTTCGCACAATTTTGTTGGGAGGAATGCTACACTGCTTTCAGCGTTAGAGCCGAAGCGGGCGTCAGCAGTACTCGCCCAACCAAGCAAGATTCTGCCAGTGGTCGCTCCGATTCATCCAGCGCAATTCAAAGCTAGGAAACACGAACACAATGGAACAAGGTACAGTGAAGTGGTTTAATGACGCGAAGGGCTTTGGCTTCATTTCGCGCCAGAACGGCGAAGATGTTTTTGTGCACTACTCGGCGATCAGCTCCAGCGGATTCAAGAGTTTGCAGGAAGGTCAAGCCGTGCAGTTCAACGTAGTGAAGGGGCCCAAGGGCTGGCAAGCATCTGACGTGCAGCCACTCTAACCTCATTGGCCGGATTTCGGCAGAATCTAGCAAACGCACACGAGGGCCGGGAGTAATTCCGACCCTCGTGTGCGTTTGCGGCTTGTATTCCATCCGAGGGTTCCTAAACATACTATGGTTACAGCGGGCGGCGGGGACGGCGATTAAAAGACAGTCGGGAGTGAAGGTTGCCCTGGGTTGATTGCCACTCTCTGACCACTTGTGTGTCGCGTGGTGCCGACCCGGTCCGTAGTCGGAAGAATATGTTTTATCGCATGAACGAAGGTGGGCCAGGAGGCCCACGTCACAGCCGACCGTGAGGTCAGCGCTACTTCTTCAGATTGGTTGCAGTTACTGGTTTACGCCGCTGGCCAAAAAGCCGCCATCGACGACCAGGCTTTGGCCGGTGACAAAGGAAGAAAGGTCAGAGGCAAGATAGATGGCAGCCCCGACCAGTTCTTCGGTTTTGCCGAAGCGGCCCATCGGCGTGCGCATCCGCAACTCTTTGCCGCGTGGCGAGTTATCGAGCAGCTCAGCATTGAGCGCGGTGCGGAAGACGCCGGGAGCGATGGCGTTGACCGTCACGCCATGCCTGGACCACTCGACGGCAAGCGACCGCGTGAGCGAGGCGACGCCGGCCTTGCTGGCTGCGTAGGCGGCCACTTCAGTGAGCGCGACAAAGGCATTCAGAGAAGAGAAATTGATGATTCGGCCGTAGCCGCGCTCCAGCATCGGCTTGGCGAAGACCTGGCAGGCGCGCAGCGTGCCCAGCAGGTTGGTGTTGAGAATATCAGCCCACTCTTCTTCCGGCTGGGTGAGCGTCGGCGCGCGCTTGATTTTGCCGGCGCAGTTGACGAGAATGTCGACTTTGCCGAAGGCTTCGAGTGTGGCCGCCAGCAGCTTTTCCAGCGATACGCGGTCGCAGACATCCGAAGCAAGATGGATGGTTTTACGTCCGAGAGCCTCAATTTCAGCGGCTGTTTTGTCCACCTGATCCTGGCGGCGGGCTGAAGCAACCACATCTGCTCCTGCTTCAGCCAGCCCAAGACTCAGGGCGTGCCCGATGCCGGTGGTTCCGCCGATGACAACCGCGACTTTTCCTTCGAGACTGAAAATCTGAGAACTCATCCTATCTCCATTCTGGTTATGCGCAAATCAATTTGGCGCATCGGGGCATCAAAAAACGACGCTTATCCATTGTGGCCCAAAAAGACGGGTGCAATGTGGCGGCGATAGAGGTTCTCCGTCACGTTCTTTGCAATCACGGCTTCATTGTATTCGAGCAAGCCCAGATAGCGGTTTCCTTCTTTGGCCGCCACCTTGAAGCCAACGTGAAGCAACTGGCGCAAGCTGCTGTTATAGGCAGCCGCTCCCTCCACGTGACGCAAGGCCGAGGTGTACTGCTCTGAAGTCCATCCGCGCACTTCAGCAGGGGATGGAAGCTGGGCCACGTCGATGTCGATGACCGTGGCATAAGGCACGCAAAGCTCTTCGCGGTGCGCAAAAGCCTTTGCGTAAATATCTTTGGCCAGCGTCAGCCCGTCGCCTCCGGCTTCGGCCAATCCGATCAGTTCTTCCAGCCAACTGGTTCCGGCGGTCTTCAAGTGCAGGCCGGCGCCGAAGCGCTTGAGGACGGCGTGCATCAAGGGGTAGATGGAAAACTTGTCACTGCCGGAGTGAATGCTGAGCTTGAGGTTTTCAGGCAGGCCAAATTGCCGGACCGCGTAACCGATGGCCGCAAGATCCAGCGCAAACTCGCGCTCGAATTGCACGAGGTCGCCCACATAGTCCACGCCCTTGTTGAAGCGGCCGCTGAACTTGGGCGCGATGGTCTGGACGGGGATGCCTTCATCGGCGATGGCCGCCAGGATAATGAGCAGCTCCGCTGGGCTTTGCGCGCTCTCCGTTTCATCCATCGAGACCTCGGTGATGAAGTTGCCCGGGCCCTTGACGCTTTCTATTTCGCGGTAGACTTCGCCGGCCTTTTTTACCGCGGTTAGATACTTGTGGGCAGCCTGCCGCAGCATCTCCGGAGTAATTTTGAGCGGCGCATCGGCGCCGGCCAGATCAATACTGCCGAGCAGCTCCGAGTGTCGCTTGACAAAGCCATCCACGGCGGCTTCGTCGCAGGCCTGGCCGATAAAGTCAGCCACGTCAATGGTGTAAAAATCGCACGCGTCCAGAAAGCGCCCCACGGTCTTGAGCGTAATGTGATCGGCGTCCACAAAGTAGGGCAGCTTCCAGCCGAGTGCCTTGACCGCGGCATCGGCGGCCTGCCGCGTGGAGGCCGGCTCGGAGCCGATGATGCTGTGTTCGCGGTTCGACTTGTTCCATACGGGAATCACTTCGATGCCGCTGGCCAAAGCCAGAGCGCAGGCCTGCAATTGCGCCTTGGCCTGATGCGCAAATCGGTCTCCGGTTCCAATCGAATACCTGGCGAGTTGCAAACTTTGATCTCTCATCTTCTCTCCCGTTTAGAAACGGCTGCGGTGTGCCCAAAGTCCCAATCCTGGGTTGGAGATAAAGAAAATCTCCTCCCCATCCACCGGATGAACGCCCGGAGTGAGCTTGCGCGGATCATAACGCTCGAGCATGGCACGCAGATCGCCATATTTGAAACCAGCGCCCTCGACCTCCTCCTGAGTGAGGTGCCCCGGGCACCAGCAAATGGTGAAGCGATCCTCAGACGAGCCATGGATGAGGTGCGCGGCGGCACTCAGATCGCCGGCCAAATCCGCATTGTCTTTGACCGCCTGAAGCGTGGCCTCGGTTCCACGATAGCCGTATTTGCGGATCAGCCCGTCGATTGTCTTGTCTTCGCCGAACTCCTTCACGCCCGGCGCCAGAATGATCAGCTCCGCGCCGTCGGCCAGCGCCATGCGGGTGCGATAGATGGCCTTGTTGCCCAGCCAGGTTGAGTGATATTCGCTGGGATCAAGATAGACGACGGCCTTCTGGATCGGCTTGTCGAGCATAAAGAAGTTTACCTGCAAGCTCAGCTCGGCGGCGCGCAGAAAGCACTCGACGTCATCGCCGATGAAGAGGCCGCGCACGGCCAGCCCACCGCCTGGCTTGCTGCCAACCACGGTGAGCACGTAGACAATCGGCAAGCGGCTGAGGAAATGATCGGAGGCGTAATTGAGCACATTGCGCACCGGGTTGATGGCGCGCCCCATGATCCGCTCCATGCCGTAGACCGCGCCCAGGTAATGGCTGCGGCTGATCCCCTGGTGGCCGCCCGTGCCCACCAGGACGTTCTTGTTGTAGTTGGCCATGCCGATCACTTCATGGGGAACCACCTGCCCAACGGAAAGAATCAGGTCGAAGCCGCTGCGGGTGAGCAGCTTGTTGACCTGCGCCGGCCACGGGTAGTTCAGCTTGCCCTCGGATTGCTCGCGAATATACTCTGCCGGAACTTCGCCGAGCGTCTCCACGTCGGTTCGCCAGTTGTGAACGCGAAAGAGATTCTGCGGCACGTCACCAAACATACGGGTGATCTGCTCGGGCCGCATGGGGGAGTGCGTGCCCAAGGCGGGCAGAACCGCCTTGAGCCGTTCGCCATAGAACTGCCAAGCGTAACGCGTCAGTTCGCCGGCGCGGGAGTGCTCGCGGGTTTGATCGGGAGGCAAGGCAAGCACTTGATGGCGCTCTCCCAACCTGGCCAGTGATTGATTGAGCAGCTCTTGCAATTCGGCTGAGGAGAGGTCGGCATCGATGCTTCCTTGCGCGCAATAGAGACTCATTCAGGCAACTCCAATTTTTTCAAGCCGTAAGCAAGCAGAACCAGGATCAACATCGAAACGAGAAAAAGACAGGCGGAGAATTCAAAGAGGGAGGCATGGCGCCCTGCCAATTGCACAATATCACCAGCGCAGAGCATCATCAATGGAGAATCCCTCTGATTTTCTGATCCACGATATGCTCTTTCACCGCATCGCTTCGCAAGCCTCCAACAACCCGATTCTAGTCGCTCGGATGGAGACGATTACCTCGTCGATGTACGAAAAGCGCCGGAAAAGCGTGGAGCACTCGATCGACCTGCGCGTCATCCGCGGGCGCGACCACGCCCCGCGACAAATGTATTTGATTTGACGCACAGAACGATCTGAATTCCGCGCAAGCCATTTCCAGCCAAATGAAACCGAATTCCAGAAAATACTTTTTCTTGTAAACAACCGTCTTTTCGATAGATGAAAATAGGTTGTCTTCAATTGTGATCAGACCACTAGAATGCATATTCATAGCCATGCAGGTCAAGTTGAAAGAATGGAAATCGCGACGCCTGTCCTCAATAGATCAACCAGTTGTCGAGGCTATCATTGACTTTGCGAAGCTCGGGGGCTTCCGGCAGAATTTCTTTGGCGGGCAAGGACTGTGCGGCCTTTCGGCAAGCCTTCAAGGAGGCAGAACCGGTCTTTGATTCTGCCGCATCTCCGCTTCTCTACACATTCCAGCACCATTTTGGGCGGGCGTCTGCATCTTTCGGCGCGCGGGGGCTGTCGAGTGAGCGCGCAAAGGTACAATGAATTTCATGAAGTTGCCCCGCCATGCGGAAATCTGGCTTGCGCCCTATGTGAAGGATCGTCTGCGGAAGTGGATGCGGCCCGTCAAGCCAAAGCGCGCCTGGGTCGCCATTACCGATCACTATGAGCCCCTGGGACAGGCCGGGTCCATGGAGGACGCTCTCAGCCGTGTCGCGCAGTGGCGCGAGAAATGGCCGCGCATTGCTCAGGACGCTCCCCGTGATGCAGCCGGGCAGCGCCCCCAGTATAGCTTTTTCTATCCAGAGGAGGAGTACCGCCGCGAACTGCTCGACGGCCTTGCCGAAATAGTGCGATTGGGCGTGGGGGACGTGGAGGTGCATATTCATCATCGCGACGAGCAGCGCGAAACCTTTATTCAAAAGATGACGGAGTTCTGCCGCCGTCTCACGGACGATCATGGCCTTCTCCGCCAACACGAAGGACGTACCGTCTTCGGCTTCATTCACGGCAACTGGGCGCTGGATAACTCCCACCCCAAAGGCCTCAGTTGCGGTTTGAATGGGGAGATCGCCCTGCTGCGCGATTTGGGCTGTTATGCCGATTTCACTATGCCGTCCGCGCCCTCTCCTACGCAGGGACGATTGGTTAATCAAATTTATTGGTGTACCAACAATCCGGATCAGCGCCCGCGCTCCTTTGATCATGGAATTGAAGCCACGGTGGGCGGCGGTAGACGCGGAGATCTGCTTATGATCACAGGCCCGTTCGGACTTAGATTCAGCGAACGCCCACTGCCGCGCTTGGAGACGGGGGAGATGGCCGGTTACGATCCGCCGACCGAAACGCGGGTTCGCCGATGGTTTGATCTGGCGCCCACAATCGGTGAGGATCTGTTTCTGAAGCTCTATACCCATGGAGCGAAAGAGTGCAATTTGGGCCCGCTACTCACTGGCGATCTCGGCAACCTATATCGTTGGCTGGCTGAAGAGGCCGAACGGCGAGGCATTGAGATTCACTGGGCCACGGCCTGGCAGATGGCCCAAACCGCAATCGCGCTGACGCAGGATCACAAACCTGTTTCCAATGCAGCAATCTCGTGCGCCAAGCCAGTGGATGACTCTTCCTTCAGCCAGCACGGAAAATGATTTTAAAGCGCCAGTTTCCTGTGCGGCTGCAGGAGAGTGGAACTTGCGGCCCACGCCGATTCCTTTCCAACACAAATCACTTCATTCGCACAAACATTTGTATACTATTACAGCAAGGATGAACGATTGATTCCTGCCCATATGCCGCATTCGCATCTTGAAAACTCGAACCACCGCAATCCTGGACAGAGTTATAGGATGGCGACCATGCTTGGCGTGACTGTTCTTGCCGCCGTTATTCGCATTGGCGGAATACACTCTCAATCTTTCTTCTATGATGAAGTCGTCAGCCGCGGACTTAGTTTTCATACTTTCCATGATTTATTCTTTGGGATCGCGCGCGACAATGGCAATCCTCCTTTGTATTGGATACTTATTAAAGCCTGGTCGCTTGTCTTCGGATCCGGGGAGGCTGCCCTCAGATCCTTTTCAACGCTTGCCGGTGTGGCTTGTACAGCATTGATCTACCTGATGGCGAAGGAGAACATTGACAAGCAGGTTGCCCTTATTGCATCGATTGCGTACGCAATCTCTCCGTTCTCCCTCGAGCTTTCTACCGAGGCGCGATGTTATGCATGGCTGCAATTGATTGCCACGGCATCGTTCTTCTGTTTCTTTCGATTCTGGATTCGAAAGCAAACGATTTTTTTGAGCGGTGTCCTGCTCTGCGCAGTGCTTCTTACTCTTACGCATTATTACGGCATTTTCATTCCTTTGGCGCAGATGATCATTCTGCTGATATTTCGCGAATATAAGAAGTTACTTGCATGGCTCGCCGCAATGGCCGTTGCAGCCTGCTTCTTTGTGCTCATTTGGTTTCCTGCGTTCATGGCGCAGATCGACCAGCCAGGGAACGGAGTGCGCGGTGGCCCTTCGTGGATCAATCAGTTTTTAAGCACACCTGTTGCTTTCGCTGTGGGACGAAGCTTGGTGTGGAAGGGGAGCCTTCCACTGGCTGGTCTGGCGGCTGTCTCCATCCTTGTGCTGGCGGTTTTCTGGCTGCCGGTCGCCAGATATGAATTGGATAAGTCCAGAGACGCGCGGTTGAGAGTTGCGCTGTTGGTGTGGTTGTTGCTTCCGGTCATTGCACCATTGATTGCCGCTCTGACCGGTCATCCAATTTACTATGCGCGCTACGCGATGATTGCTTTGCCGGCTTTTGCCATTGCCTTTGGAGCCGGCGCCGCACAACTTGCGCAGCGGCAGTTGGCATGGGTGCTTGGCGCCGCGCTGCTGCTTGTGGGAATATCTATTGGCAGATTTTATACTTGCCCGATCAAGCAGGATTGGGAGCGAACCACGGCGTTTCTTGCTACTGAATCCATCACGGACGACTTAGTACTTGTCGACCCTGACAGCGAAGTGGCAACTCTGAATTATCATCTCCACAAAATTGGCCTCTCAAAAACCGCCGAGATTGGGATTACGCAAACCGGCAAGCCGCTGATCGGCATCCCATGGATTGGCGAAGACAAGCTCGCCAATACGCCGGTCGATATCTCTTCGGCGATTCGCACCCATAAGCGCATCTGGTTGATCGTTACAGCGGAGAGCCTGTCCATGGGGAAAAACAATGAAGAATTGCCCGACCTGTCAGCACTACGTTCAGCAAGCTGCAAGGTCAGTGGCTCACGTCATTTTTATAGCCTCGATGTCTATAGCCTTCGCTGCTCTGAACCTTAAGACAAGATGCTTACCGGCTATCGTGGGACCGAAATTGGTGTCACCCGAAACCGGCTCGCTCAAGTTGACTGGCCATTTGGTATCTTCGGCGCGGCTGAACTTAGCACCATGCCCACCAAAACAGCAATGAGCGCCGCATAGGGAACATGGTGGCGCGGACCGCTCTCAAAGACACTGTCAATTGCCCACTGATAGAGGAATGGAAGAAACAGAATTCCATACCAAAGCCGCCAGTTTTCCAGCTTGAACAATAGCGGGAAACCGAGGAACATCACCGACCAAAGGACTAGCCAGAATAAATTGGAAATGGCTTTGGCGGGGGCATACAAGGGCGAAGGATGATCAATGTGAAACTTGAAAGTTTCGAAGGCGCCCAATGCGTCATCCCCAAGGAAAACAACTTGCTTCCTGATCATTAAGACAGCAAATGCTTTTGGGTTATGCACGATCCAATCTTCGCCCATCTTGTAACCCAGCTTATCCGCCTCGAATTCATCTTTGGGCAGCGAAGCTTCGCTTTCAGGCTCATATTGCGCGTTGGCATTGGAGTTGTTGGCGCGATAGAATACGGATCCGCCATTCGTAGATATAAGCACGATTCGATGAAAGACAATGTAGTTTCGAACCGTCCATGGAGTTATTATGGAGAGCATGGCAATGGAAAATACAGTAACCCGTGCCGCGGCTTTCAATAATCTTCTGGCTCGAAGCAATTCAAATCCGATCAGTACGGATGGGAAGAGCAAGTATCCGGGCTGTGTGAGCGCGGCGAACCCCATGCAAAGACCCGCTGCGATCAAATAGCCCCAATGAACATTAATTTCACTCAAGTCAATCTTCGGATTAAAGCTTTTCAGATAAAAATACAATGTGGCTGGCACCAGCGCGGCGAGGAGGTTCTCTTTGGAATTTCCCCCGACGAGAGTGAAACAGCAGGGCCAGATTGCAACCAGCATGGGCGCAATGCGGGCGGCCAGGCCACCTTGAATGCGGGCAGCCAGACCGTAAGTGAATAGATAAGTTGCGACAAACAAGAGCAAGGCGCAAAGGATGGGAACCCAAGTGCGCGCGCCGAAGAGCATGAAGAATGGCGCCAGAAACAAAGACAGGCCCGGCGGATTGAAGACACTGGCGATGGCCTGTCCGTGGGCCATCTTTGCCGCGACATCAAAATAAATCAAACTGTCTGAGCTGAGCGTAACGGGAAAGCGGAGCGCCCACACCACTCTAAGAGCCAGGCCAACACCGATCCAGAAAGAAAGCCATACTTTGTTTCCGATTGACGGGGCATCCAGCATAGAACTTAAAGTTCGCAAAACCGGCTGGCGTAGGCGATAACATGCGCAGATAACTACAAGCACAAATAGAGCCACCAACCACGCTTGAGGAATCGATTGGCGAAGAAGATAAACGCTTCGATAAGGAAGCGAAAAGATCGTTTCGGCGCAAAGCAGCACAAAGAGTGTTTGGGCCAAACGCATCGCTTTGTTTGGCTTGCTTGCTGACTTCTCGCCATGAGCTTTCGAATCGGCATTCAGAGATTCAGAGTCTTCCATGCAACCATCACCTCGCATTCAAAATAGTCCGCGGATGCCGCGCATGGCCCGCTATGGCGCAGCTATGCGAATGCCGCAATGGCTTTCGATCTCCTCGTAAGAGGGGCGCAGCCGGTCGGCATCCTGAGCCTGGTAATACTGTGGGTCTGGGCACCAGCGCAGTGCGGCAATGTCCTCAGTCCATTCGAGTCCGTTGTCTACTGAATCTTGCTTGAGGATCCGGTTCAACGTCTGCGTGCTGGCCACGCAATCAACCCCATGATCCATTACCCATTTTCGTGGCTCATATTGATCGCTGGATCGAACAAAGTCTTTCAATTGCGCGGCCAGATGACCGTGCTGGAGCAGGCGGCCGGTGTGCTCGTTCACGAAAACACGCGAGCCCATCTCCGCGTCGTTGTAAATGGCGACCGGCGTGTTGGCAAACATGGATTCGACGACCACGACGCAGGAGCCTTCGCGACGGGAGAGCACGAGAGTTGTTCGAGCGCGAGCCATTAACCCCTGAAGCTCCCAGTAGGGAACGTCGGCGCGAACTTCAAATCGGTCGCGTACGCCATAGGCTGCTGCTTCGCCGAGAATGGTTTCTTTGGTGCGTCCGCGTTCGCTTTGGCCGACCAGCACGATGCGGTAACTGCGCGGCAGGCTGCGAAGAGCGGCAAAAAATGCGTGGTGACGCTTGAATTTCCCGAAGTTCGCCACCATCAGAATATCGATATCTTTCTCTGCCGCCGAAACCGCCGTGTAGTTACGCGGATCGAACCAGTTTGAGGCATAGAGTGGCGCCATTTTGTACTGATTGCTGATTCGCGGAAATATATCCAGATCGCGCGGGTTGCTGATCAGGCAGAAAATCGGATCGGGATAAAGGCGCGGAAACAGATATGTGGCGATTGAATGTGGAGGCGACCACGACGGAGCGAGCACCAATTGGTAACGTTCGGCGAAGAGCCGAAGCTTGGCGGCTTTGGCCAACCGCGCCATCTGATTGTCAAAAGAGATAAAGACGACGCCTTTTTCGCGCTCGCTGACATACCGCTTCAGGACAATAGCTTTTTGAATTCGTTCCTGACCAAAGTCGGGAAGAAATTCAGCCCAAGGAATTTGCGCGGAATCGATTGCAGGAAGCTGGCGGGCAATGGCCGCCTCGGCCTTTCGCGTCATTGACTCCGTAGAGGCCAGACGAGCAGCCTGACAGAGCTTGTGAATGCGGCGGGCTGCTTCAGCCGTGTCTTCCGCTGGCCCTCCAGGCGTCCTTTGGAGTGTGGCAAAGGCTAGGAGATTGCGAACGGCTGAGTTGTACCGGAGTGCGTCTTCGGCTTGAATCTTCAGTCTCTTGAGCATGGATGCACCTGGTGATGGTAGCTAACCAATTGCGGCATTGGTTTTACGGGTGAGCTTGGTGAGGTCGAGGATTTCCAAGCCGCTGGCATTCATCTGATCGAGCGCCGCGGGCGAGGGCTTCTGCGCGATGACCAGCGAGTCAGACGCGGTAAGCAGCTCATCAAGCGAGCGCGTTAGCAGGCGGCCGATGTGCGGCAGCGCGGAGACGACAAAGCTGAGATTGCTGCCATAGATCTCGTCGAGCTGAATATGCGGGTCATGAATCTTGACCGCTCTGCCTTTGCCGATCAGATGCTCGATGATGGTGATGACCGGGCTTTCGCGCAGATCGTCGGTATCTTCCTTGAAGGCCAGGCCATAGATGCCGATGCGTTGACCGGGAAGTTCGAGCACCTGCTGGATGCTTCTTTTGAGGTGTTCGTCATTGGAAGAAAGCACGGAATTGAGCAGAG
>Ga0181529_10002603_pt1 | contig 21372 bp, 21 predicted proteins | sample PEATcosm2014_Bin_36_FD_119763 | JGI IMG/M metagenome (GOLD analysis project Ga0181529, IMG submission 119763) | Peatland microbial communities from MTU Mesocosm Facility, Houghton, MI, USA - PEATcosm2014_Bin10_30_metaG | ecosystem: Environmental > Terrestrial > Soil > Wetlands > Peat | place... | reverse complement strand
GCTCTTCGATGCCAACGGCTGGCGTGCTGTCTCGCTGGGTCCGCGCATTCTGCGAGCGGAGACAGCCGCCATCGCCGCGCTGGCCGTCGTGGCTTCGTATCTGGAGTAAAGCTGATTTTTATATAAACGCAAAGATTAACCAGGAGTTTTGTTCACTATGGGCGGATTCTTTGCCGATGTGATTCTTCGATCAATCATCAAGAATTTGCGGGGAGAGAATCGTGTTGAGAATGCCCTATCCTGGCCTATTGTTGATGGAAAGGTTTCCATGCTCTCCAAAGGAATCGAATCGGGTGATCGTGTACGTCCCCATCTAGTTTTTTCCTATGAGATCATTGGCGAAACATTTTATGGTGCAGCTGTTGGCGCCCCAATTGATCTTGAACAATTTAATCGGTTGATCGATGTTATAAACAATATCGGAATCATTCGTGTGCGGTACGATTCATTTGATCCTGGATCAAGCCGTCTACTGAATCAGGACAACCCAGAAATTCCATTTGAGATCGATCATGATATGAATTAAAGACTTTGAGCGAGGGCTGCATGAATCTGTTTATGGACTCGGCCTTAGCCGCTGAAGGAATATGATGGATGAAGAGTTGATTTTCTCAGGGGCGCAAGCCCGGCTATTTTTGCAGTCTTTACGGCACGGCTGAAGCCGTACCCTTTCAAAACATTGCACGTTTTCAAAGCCATAATGGCGCGCCTTTCAAAACATTGCTTTCACCGGAGGTTCTTCCCGAAAAGACAACCATGCGAACCCGTCCCGTTATCAACTTCTTTCAGATCGCGTCGCTGGTCATGCTGCTGGTGGCTGTGGCGCTTCTGGCGGCCATCGCCACCATGCACTTTGCCATTCACGGCGCTGAGGTGCAGGTGCCCGCGCTCAAAGGGATGACTGTGGCCGAGGCGCGCTCGCAGACCTCCGGGCTGGGCCTGGATCTGGATGTGGACAACCGCTACTACTCCGGCGACGTGGCCGCGGGGCATATTTTGACGCAGTCGCCGCCGCCGGGAACGGTGGTGCGCCGCGAGTGGCGCGTGCGCGTGGCGGAGAGCCTGGGGCCGCAGAAGGTGGACGTGCCGGAGACCGTGGGCAAGGACGAACGCATTGCCGCGCTTGAGTTGCGGCGCGTGGGACTGGAAGCGGGTGTCATCGCGCGCCTGCCGTACAGCGGAGCCAAAGAAGGCACGGTGATTGCGCAGGACCCGCCGGCGCACGCGCAGGGCATCTCGCGGCCGGGAATCAATCTGCTGGTTGCCGCTGCCAGCACGGATGCGCCCGACGGCTTCGTCATGCCTGACCTGGTCGGCATGCTGGTGGTGAGCGGGCAGGCGGAGTTGAACAAAGTGGGCATCAAAACAGCTCCGCCGAAGTATGTCGACGTGTCCATTGCGCCGATCGGCAAAGGGAATTCAGCGCCCGCGCTGCCGGTTCGCCCCGGCACTGTGATTGCCCAGCAGCCGCCCGCCGGAGAACTGGTGATGCAGAGCGATCTGGTCCAATTGACCGTTGCCAAGTAGCGCAGCTCCCGGCCGGCTGTCGCGTTGATCTCCCGGTCCACGCTAGTTTCCTCTCTAATAATCGCGGCGCAGACCGGCATCCGATGGCGGAGTCATTTGAGCCTTCCGTACGCTCTCTTCCAGTTCTTTGCGATCTGCACGAAAGCCGCGCTACCATGGGCTAGGATGCACTCCAGAGATTCTCTATACTGCTTGTATTTGTAGCCGTTCTTTCCGTAAAAATCTTGAAGAATGTTACAGAGTTGGAAGTCATGGCAGTCTGCGCAAGTGCAGTTGCCTCTCAGCTTGCCGATGCAACAGACTTTCATCTTGCATCTGGCTTTGGCAATCACTCTCTCGCCTGTCTCGTAACTAGCCGTGCAACCGGGGCATCCCCGGCAGCTTCCGCAGTAGGCGCCGCAACAACCGATTGCATTTTCAAACATAGAGAATCCGACTCAATGGAGATTGAACTTCGAAATAATCTCTACATCGTCCGCTCGATCAAGGCAATAAAAAATCCATCTGTATGAAATGCGCCGGGAAACAACCGCAGCCAGCCTTCCGGCGCAAGGCAGGTTTGCAGGCACTTCGCGCCGTTCTCGGTGACGATGTCCTTGCGGCGCAGAACCTCGATGCAGTCAGAGAGCGGAAGCAGGCGAGCGAAGGGCGATGCGGCCAAAACAGCAGCGACCACCTGTTCATTCTCCTCGGGCTCAAGCGAGCAGGTGGAGTAAACGGCACGGCCGCCGGGTCGCAGCGCGCGCAAGGCCGCCGAGAGAATCGTGCGCTGGCGTTCGGCTTGGCGAGGAAGTTCCTCGGCGCGCAGCCGGTGGCGAATCTCCGGATTGCGCCCCAGCGTTCCCGTGCCGCTGCAAGGCACATCGGCCAGAGCAAGATCAAAGCTCGCCTCTTCGTTAAACGCGGTTGCGTCGGCCAGGCGGCATTCGATTCGTTCGCCGAGAGGCGCAAGCCGCTTGCGCAACTGCTCCAGCCGAGGCGCGCTCGATTCCAGCGCAACGATGCGCGCTTGGCGGTGGCCTTCGGCCAGGATCATCGTCTTCCCGCCCGGAGCCGCGCAAGCATCAAGAAAGCTTGTTACGTTTTGGTCGAGAGCATGAGAAAGAATCTCCGCCACCAACTGTGAGCCTTCATCCTGCATGCGTAGTCGCCCCTCGCGAAAGGCCGCCATTGCCGTTACGTCGCCGGAGACAACCACGCGCGCTGCGGTCAACAGCTCGCCAACTTCAAGGGTGACGCCGGCTGCAATCAGTTCGTCTCCCACTTCCGGCGAGGCCAGGCGCACCATCATCACCGGCTGGCTCTGTCCGTGGCGGCAAATCTCGCGCGTCGCTTCCTTTCCGTAAAAACTCATCCAGCGCTCAACCATCCAGACGGGATGAGCTTCAATTTCATCCATACTCCGCGGAATCTTGCTCAGCTTGCGCAGCACGGCGTTCACCATGCCAGAGGCGAAGCGGTGCCCAGCCTGCTTGGCCAGCTCCACGCTCTCGTCAATCGCCGCACGCGCCGGGATGCGGTCCATACGGAGCAACTGAAATGCGCCCAGCCTCAGCGCGATCAAAATCTCCGCATCGAGCTTTGCGCCGGGCCGCGCAAGCAGCGCATGAATCCGCCGGTCGAGAAGAATCTGCTCGCGCAGCACTCCCAAGACCAGCGCCGTGGCCAGATTGCGGTCAGCCGCCGAAAGCGCGTCCACGGCCCTGCCGCGCAGCAGGTCATCCGAGTGAGATTGCTCGCGCTCGACAGACAATAGAATGTGAAAAGCCGCCTTGCGCGCCGCTGAAATCTCCGCCGCCCGGTTCTTCGGCGCGGTTTTTTTTGCACTTGTCTTTTTCGTGGTTTGTCCCGGCAACAAAAGATCACTTTTTCTGGGCATTCGGGCTCTCCGCTTTTCGTGCCTCTCTCAAAGTCTTTAATTCACCCAGAAGATTGAATGAATCGGGACTTGAGCTCTTTGGATAGTAAAAATTAACAAATATCCATCGACCACCCTTTGCAACAAGCTCGGCTGTCACGTCAGTCGATTCATCCTCTTTCCCATCCCACACGGCATGAACTTCGGCCCAGCACACACCACCTTGAATCAAGATGCGTTCCACAATATAACGCTCACCGAAACCATCGTTTCCAACAAAAGGGTCACCCTCCAACGAAACAATGTCAGAACCAGCCTTTTCTTGCGCGTTTGTGTCCTCCATAATTTGATGAACGATATCCGAACTGAAGAGGTAGCCGCGGTATTTCAATGCAGAGCTGGACATTCGATACGACATAGTATGTTTAGAAGCTTCATCAACGTACCAAGAATAAAACTGCTCAACAACCTTGCGACACGAAGTACTCGCCTGTTGTTTCGGCCTTCCTTGACCGAATAGAGGGATCGACAGTGTCAAACAAAGAAACAATCCAACAAACGAAGATCGATAATTTGTCATTGAATGCCTCTTTTTTGGAACCACAAAATTGGCTTCCAGTACAAGATCAAAACGTTGCCCCACCCTCGCCGCGTCTTTATTTTTGCGGCTAAGGTGAGATTCAACACTACGCGGTATTCCTTCAGGTTCAATAAAGTCGGTTATTCCGCAGCCCCAAGCCGCGCGCCGTCCGCCAATGCATTTCCGCGCAGAAAATCGCCAGCCGCAATCCGCTTTTTGCCTTCCAATTGCACTTCCACCAGCTCCAGCCAAGTGCCACAAGCGCATGCAACAAACAGTCTCTGGGCTTCAACGTGAATCCGGCCCGGCTCAGGCTCAACCGGAAGAATGAGCGAACCCGCCTCAACCAGCAAGTCCTTTCTGTTCCCTGATCCCAGATCCCTGATCTCTGACCCCTGATCCCTGACCTCCATGCGATGCACAATCAGCTTCTTGCCGCCGAGCGCGGTGAAAGCTCCCGGCCAGGGCTGAAAGCCGCGCCAGCGATTCTTCAGCTCGGCAGCCGTATGAGCAGCGAAGTCCATGCGCCCGTCTTCGCGGGTCAGGATGGGGGCGAGCGTTGCTCTGGCATGGTTCTGCGGCGTGGGCTTGATGCTGCCGTCGTCCAGGCCGTCCAGCGTTTGCAGCAGCAGCGGCGCGCCGGCCAAGGCCAGTTCCTCAAACAGCTCCACCGCGGTCATCTCCGGCGCAATGGCAAAGGCCTGCTGCAACAGGATCGGACCCGTGTCCAGCCCTTCTTCCAGCAGCATTGTGGTGTTGCCGGTAATCGATTCGCCGCGCGCCACGGCCCACTGAATCGGCGCGGCGCCGCGATACTTGGGCAGCAAGGATGCGTGCAGATTGATGCAGCCTAGACGCGGGAGCGCGAGCATCCAAGGAGGAATGATACGCCCGTAGGCGACGACAATAATTGCGTCCGGCGCAATGGCTTCAAGCTGCGCGCGGAACTCCGCGTTCGAGCGAATCTTCTCCGGCTGCGTGACAGCGAGGCTCGCAGCGAGAGCGGCCTGCTTGACCGGCGGCGCGGTGAGTTGCTGATCGCGGCCTACACGCCGGTCGGGCTGCGAGACTACGAGCGAAACCTCGTGGCCCGCATTGAGCAGAGCCTCGAGTGTGGGCACGGCGAATTGCGGAGTCCCGCAGAAGACCAGCCTCATACGACACCTGACGTGCGCGGCCGGTTGAGTTTTGCGCAATCCCACCCTAGCCGTAAAAACAAAGACGCGGCGAGGGTGGGGCACCCAATATTCCTGCGGCTATCGACAGCTTCGATCATCGCTCTACCACTTGCCTTCGCGCATCAGCTTCTTAATCTTGCGCACCACCAGGTCGCGCTTCAGAGCGCTCATGCGAAAGATGAACTGCACGCCGTCCACATGATCGATCTCATGCTGAAAGCAGCGCGAGAGAATATCCTCGCCGTCCATCTCGAACCACTTGCCGTACTCGTCCTGGGCGCGTATGCGTACCTTGGCGTGGCGTTGCACCTTCTCGCGGATGTCGGGAAAGCTCAAGCAGCCTTCCTCTTCGTAGAGCTTGCCCTCGGCCGAGATGATCTCCGGATTGATGAGCACCAGCTTGTCTTCCGGCACTTTGCCCACGCTCAGGTCAATCACCAGCAGGCGCTTGGAGACGCCCACCTGCGGCGCGGCCAGCCCGATACCCTGTCCGTCGTAGCAGGTCTCGAACATATCGGCGACAAACTTGCGCAACTCGGCGTTGAACTCGGTAACCGGTTCACCGGGTCGCGCCAGCACCGGATCGGGATATTTGACAATTTTTAGAATCATTGTTCTGCTGAAAGCTCCATCTCTGCTGGTTTCTCAATAGCTCCGTATCTGTTCGATGTATCCGGCGAAATTCCGTTGCATCTCACCGGCCGAATCGCCGCCGAATTTCTGCTGCACGGCCTGCGCCAGGGTCAGCGCCACCATCGCCTCGCCCACCACCCCCGCCGCCGGGGCAACACAAATGTCCGAGCGTTCGTAGCTGGCGCTGGTCTTCTCGCGCGTGTCAAAGCGCACCGACTCGAGCGGCTTGCGCAAGGTCGAGATCGGCTTCACGTAGCCGCGCACAATAATATATTCGCCATTCGAAACGCCGCCCTCAATGCCGCCTGCGTTGTTCTGCGGGCGGGTAAAACGCGTCGGCCGGGCTGTCGCTTCGGCGGCGTAGTGGATCGGATCGTGGACCGTCGAGCCGAAGCTCGCCGCGCCCACAATACCCCGGCCAATCTCGACAGCCTTGACCGCCTGAATGCTCATCACGGATTGGGCCAGAAGCCCGTCCAGCTTTTCATCCCAATTGACGTAGGTGCCGAGGCCGGCCGGAACGCCGCGCACCACCACTTCAAAGACGCTGCCCACCGTGTCGCCGGTGCGCGCGGCCTCTTCGACCTCTTCCTTCATGCGCGCCTCGGTTGGTTCATCGACGCAGCCCAGCACCACCTCATCACGGGCAGCGAAAGCTACGATTTCCTCCCACGAGGCATCGCGCTCCAGCTCAGCCTTTCCCACACGGATGACGTGGCTCAGCACCTCGATGCCCAGCATGCGCAGCATCAGCTTGGCAAAGGCGCCAGCCGCCACACGCGCCGCCGTCTCCCGCGCCGATGCCCGCTCCAGCACATAGCGCGCATCGGGAAAATTGTACTTCAGCGCGCCGGCCAGGTCGGCGTGTCCAGGACGCGGCGAGGCCACGGCCTGATGCAGCGCCGCGTCGCCGGCTTCCACCGGCAATTTAGCCTCCCAGTTCTTCCAGTCGCGGTTGACGATCTCAATGGCCACCGGCGCGCCAATCGTCTTGCCATGCCGCACCCCGCTCAGAACATGCGCTTTATCGGTTTCAATCTTCATCCGTCCGCCGCGCCCGTAGCCCTGCTGACGCCGCCACAGCTCGCGGTTGACGAACTCCAAATCCACAAGCACGCCCGCCGGCAGTCCCGAAACCAGCGCAATCAGTGCCTCCCCATGCGACTCCCCGGCAGTTGAAAAACGTATCATAGCTTCTTCATTGTAACGGGGATAGGAAGGCAGGGAACAGGGAATAGGGAACAGGGAACAGGAAAACCTTGTTGAACTATCTTCCTTTCTCCCTATTTCCTCAAGTACTATCTCTCCATGAGCGCCTGCTTTCTCTTCAAGACCGAACCCGCCGTCTACTCCTTTGACGACTTCCTCAGAGACCGCGAGACCATCTGGGATGGCGTCACCAACCCTACCGCCGTCAAGCACTTGCGCGAGATGAAGCCCGGAACCCGGTGGATCTTCTACCACACCGGCGAGGAACGCACGGCAGTCGGCACAGGCACAGTCCTCAGCGTGGACTCCGCCGACCCCAAAGTGCCCATCGTCCGCGTCAAAGTGGGCAAGCGCCTCCGCCAGCCCAAGACTCTCGCCGCCATCAAGGCTGAGCCGCTCTTTGCCCAGTCGCCGCTGGTCTTGATCGGCAGGCTGTCTGTTGTCCCGCTGACCGAGGAACAATGGGAGTGGTTTGCCAAGTAAGGAAACAATGTGGTAAGATTTCCTTACTTCCAACCTGGAGCGATTATGCTGGCAAAATTGACCGTCAAGAATCAGCTCACTCTGCCCAAAGCTGTTGTCACGCAATTCAAGGGCGTGGAGCACTTTGATGTCAGTACGGATGGATCTTCCATCACGCTCAAGCCACTGCGGCGCAGCCGTTTGGAGGAGATCCAGGATAAACTCGCCCGCCTCGGCATCACCGAGCAGGATGTGACGGAGGCGATCGCCTGGGCGCGTCAAAATCCGTGAGCGCAGCTGCCAAGGCGAGAGTCGTCTTCGACACCAATACCGTCCTCTCCGCGCTTCTATTCACCTATGGCCGCTTGAACTGGCTGGTTGGCCATTGGCAGACCGGAGATTGCGTGCCGCTTCTCTCGCGCGCCACGGCAGCGGAATTGGCGCGGATTCTCGCCTACTCGAAATTCCGGCTTACCGCAATTGAACAGTTGGAAGCCTTGAGCGAATACATACCTTATTGCACGGAAATCGAGGTCGTGCAATCGTGCCCCGTCCTCTGCCGCAACGCCAAAGATCAACCGCTGCTTGATCTTGCGCAATGCGGCAAAGCCGACACGCTCGTAACCGGCGACACAGACCTGCTGGCGCTGGCCGGACAAACAGTGTTTCTCATCGAGACGCCGGAAACGTATCGGCAAAGAACCTGCGGCTCAGAGATCAATCTGTAATCGCATTCGCTGATTTGCCATCCCAGGCTTCAAAAGTTAGGCTTGGGAGACTCGATCCTTCTATTCTTGATGTATGTTTGCTTTTTGACGGATTACCGGATATATTACTGGTTATAGACTGGAGGCGATGATGAACGGCACCTCTCAAACGCGCGCACTACGGAATTATCGAAATCGTCTCGCCCTGCGTGGCATGAGCCGCTTTGAAGTCCTGGGACTTTCGAAGGATCGTGATCTGATCCGTTCACTGGCCCGCCAGTTGGCCGATGACAACGCAGCGGCTCAAGAGATTCGCGCCTCCGTGCGTCGCTGCATCCAGGCACAACCACTCAACAAGGGTGGTATTCTTGCTGCACTGCGCCGTTCACCCCTGGTTGGCGCCAATCTCAATCTCGATCGTCCGCGCATCGATGGCCGAAAGGTAGATTTGTAATGCGCTACCTGCTCGACACCAACATTCTCAGCAACGCCACCAAGCCGGCTCCCTCCGAGCCGCTTCTGGCTTGGATGGCGGAGCAGGCCGACGAGGATTTGTTTATCGCCTCTCTGGTTGTTGCGGAAATCTGGTTCGGCATACTCAATGCCCCGGCGGGTAAAAAGCGCATTCAATTGGAGAAGTGGTTCAAAGGCCCAGAAGGACCGCAAGCCTTGTTTGCCGGACGGGTTCTTCCTTTTGACGAGAAAGCCAGCCTGATCTGGGCGCGCCTGATGGCCGAGGGCGAAAGCACCGGGCAGCCGCGGAGCGCGTTGGATATGATCGTCGCCGCCATCGCGGAAGCCAACGACTGCATCGTGGTCACGGACAACGAAAAACATTTTTCCGGGCTGAAGTACATCAATCCGATGCGGTCCGGGAGTTGAGGATAAGGAATTGCACCGCTATCTAAAATAGAGGTCTACTCAACTTTTCCTCGAAGCAACAACTTCGACACTACTGCGGACACGTGGTTCTCATAACCGCCTTCGGACATTGCTTTCAGCCGCTTTCGCAGCCAAGGCTCATCCCAAAGTTCCCAGCCTTTTTCGGCAAAATGTTTGTGAAGACCTTCCCTATCAGCATAGGTTGCAATCCGACCACATGCGAGGCACAGCTTGATAATGGCTTCAGGAGCACATAGCCCTTTTTCTGCAAGCTGTTGGCGTAAATGTGCGAAGACCACGTTTCTCAGGTTATCGTCGCTAAATAGCTTGAAGCGCTCCGCAGATTTCGTGTCACTGCCATCAAGTGCTCGTAGCGTCACACCACGCGAATCCAAATAGCTCTTACACTCAACGACGTACAACAAATTGTCTCGACCACTATAGGCAACAATGTCCAACTCCCATCGCGGCGACGACGGGCGGCCAATTAGGACTTTTTCCACTTTAGTCAGATCGACTTTAACGGACGTTCTAACCCAGTAACCGTCCATCCAAAGGATTTCGCTAACGAGTTGTTCGAATGCATCCATCTCTATTCCTTGCCTTCTCCCAGCCAGCGCTTGGTATTCAGCATTTGCCGCTGATCGAGGGCCCAGACTTTGCCGGTCATCTCGTCGGCGGGCTTGCCTTCGCGGATGCACTTGTCAAACTCGTTCTGAATCGCCTGCATCTTGGCATCCAGGTCGTCGATGAAGCTCAGCGCCAGCGCCTCCGGAATCATCGGCAGCTTGGGCGAGCCGAACTCCAGCTTGCCGTGATGGCTCAGAATCATGTGCAGCACCAGCGTCTTCAGCCGCGGTGGGAAGTTGGGCAGGCTGTCGATGGTGCGCTCGGTGAGCGCCGTGCCCATCTGGATGTGTCCCAGCAGTGAGCCCTCGACGGTGTACTCGAAGCCGATCTCCCAGCTCAGTTCGCGCACCTTGCCGATGTCGTGCAGGATGACGCCGGTGAGCAGCAGGTCGCGGTCGAGCAGCGGATAATGCGGCGCGACGCGGTCGGCGAGGGTGAGCAGGCTAACCACGTGCTCCAGCAATCCGCCGAGCCATGCGTGATGAAGTTGCTTGGCTGCTGGCGCCTCGCGAAAGGCCTCGGCCAGCGCCGGATCGGCCAAGAGCGTGGTCAGCAGCAGCTTGAGATCGGGGTTGCGGAAGCTGGCCACAAAGCTGAGCAGCGCCCGCCACAGCACGCCGATGTCCTGCGTGGTCGAGGGCATCAGGTCGGTCTTATCTACTTCATTCGGCAGTGCAACGCGGAGCTGATCGATCTTCATCTGGAGGCGGTCGTCAAAGCGCGAGGCCGAACCGCGCGCCTTCACCACGTCGCCCCTGTCGAAATCCTTGGCGATGCGCGGGTCAGCCGGGTCCCAGATGCGCCCCTCAAGCTGACCGGTCTTGTCGCCCAGGATCAGATTCAGATAGGGCTTGTTGCTTTTGGTCAGACGCTGTTGTTTGAGCAGGACGAGGAAGAAGCCGTCAAAGAGCTTGCCCTCTTCAAAGTTGGCCAGATCGGCGATGTAAATGTCTTTCATGCGGGTGCCTTCTTCAGTAGTCAGTGGTCAGTGATCAGGGATCGGTTCGAGAAAATTTGTTGTGAAACAAGTGTACGACTCCGGCCAGCCTTTACAATCGAATCCGTGAATCACTCTTTTGAAATCGGCCCCGTCCACGTCGGCGCAGGCCAGCTCTTCCTTATCGCCGGCCCTTGCGTCATTGAGTCCGAGGCCCACGCGCGCTCCATGGCCGAGGCTATCCAGCGCATCACCGCCGGCCTAGGTATTCCGTACATCTTCAAAGCCAGCTACGACAAGGCCAACCGAACCAGCGTGAAGAGCTATCGCGGGCCAGGGCTGGTTGAGGGCACGCGCATCCTGGGCGTGATCGCCAGGGATACCGGCCTGCCGGTGCTGACCGACGTGCATGAGCCGGCTCACTGCGAGGTGGTTGCCGAGGCCGTGGATGTGCTGCAGATTCCCGCCTTCCTCTGCCGCCAGACCGACCTGCTGGTGGCCGCCGGCAAGACAGGCCGCGCCGTCAACATCAAGAAAGGCCAGTTCGTCTCGCCCTGGGATATGACGCATCCAGTCGAGAAGGTTCGCTCGACGGGCAACGAGCGCGTCTCGCTCACCGAGCGCGGCGCGAGCTTCGGCTATAACACGCTGGTGGTCGATTACCGCTCGCTGCCGGTGATGCGCGCGATTGCGCCGGTGATCTTTGACGGCACACATTCGGTGCAACAGCCCTCGGCGGCCAATGGTGTCAGCGGCGGTCAGCCGGAGTTCATTCCCCTGCTGGCGCGCGCCGCTGTAGCCGCGGGCATTGACGGGCTATTTCTCGAAGTCCACGACGACCCGGCGAACGCCAAATCCGACGGCGCGAATGCCCTGGATCTGAAGCTGCTCAAGCCGCTGCTGGAGCGGCTGCTGGCGATTCACCAGGCGGCGAACGGCGCGTGAGCCGCGGAAATTGAAACCGGACTATCAATCGAAAACAGCCCGGTGAGTCAATGCTGTGGCAAGTTTTCATTGCAATACCTTCAACAATGGAACCGCGCCCGAACGGTATTGATTGATGAGGCACCCGTGCGGTGAAGATTGTTCCTCGCCAAGAATTGAATGAAAAAGCGAGGGAAATCTGAACTCGTTTTTTAGATGGAGGTTCTCCGCGGATGCGAAAGTGGGGAGTTCTTTCGTGCGTCTTTCGGCACGGCTGAGGCTGTGCCCGGAGTCCAAACTGCTCACTGGGGCAGTTTTTCACATCCTATCTATCTGGATGGTTAGACAATTTCGACAAAGCCTCATCGTGCCAACTGCCTTGGCGCTGCTACCATGGTGGTTGCCGGAGAGTTATGCGCGCACACCTGGCTACACTCATTGACGACTTTCGCCGTTTCGGGCGGCAGATTGCCGTGGTTCGCTTTCAGGGGAACCGGCGGCGGGTTACCACTTATGCGGAGCTGGCGCGGTTGGCGGGGCGCTTTGCGGCCTTGCTTGTCCAGCGCGGGATTGGACCCGGCGACCGGGTGCTGATCTGGGGCGAGAACAGCGCTGAGTGGATGGCCGCCTTTCATGGCTGCATCCTGCGCGGAGTGCTTGCGGTTCCGCTGGATGCATACGGAAGCGCTGAGTTTGCGCGGCGCGTGGCCGCCGACGTCAAGCCCAAACTGGCGGTGGGGGATGCGGGGCTGCTCAGTCAGTTGCCTGAAGAATGGTCCAGAATCACCTTTGAGGATTGGCTGGAGGAGTTGCCATCGAATGAGGCTGGCGCGGCGGAGGGGCTTACGCGCGAGACGCCGCTTGAGATTTTGTTCACTTCGGGGACGACCGGCAACCCGAAGGGCGTGGTGCTGACGCATGGCAATGTGCTGGCCAGCATTGAGCCGATTGAGCGCGGGGCGCAACCGTATATGCGCTGGGAGCGGCTGATCGCTCATCCGCTGCGCATCTTTGACACGCTGCCGTTGAGCCACGTCTTCGGGCAGACGATGGGGCTGTGGATTCCGCCCATCTTTACTGCCGAGGTGCACTTCGAGAGCCGGTTGGTGGCCTCGCGGCTGATTGAGACGATCAAGCGCGAGCGGATCAGCGTGCTGGCGGCGGTGCCGCGGGTTTCGGCGCTGCTGAAGGCGCATCTGGAGATCGAGCATCCTGGGCTGAGCGAGCGGCTGGCGGCCTCGAAGGGCATCCGCGCCTGGGAACGCTGGTGGCGCTTCAGAGATCTTCACAGCGAGTTCGGCTTCAAGTTCTGGGCGCTGATCTCCGGCGGCGGGGCGCTGGGCGGGGCACTGGAGGAGTTCTGGAACCGGCTGGGCTTTGTGGTGGTGCAGGGCTATGGGATGACCGAGACTTCGGCGCTGATTACGCTGAATCATCCCTTCCACGTGGCCAAGGGAACCATTGGCAAGCCGCTGCCGGGGCGCGAGGTGAAGCTGGGCGCGGACGGCGAGGTGCTGGTGCGGGGGCCGATGATTTCGACGGCGACGTGGAGCGGCGGGGCGTTGCAGGCGCGCGACGACGAGTGGCTGGCGACAGGAGATCTGGCGGAGAACGCGGCGGGCGGCGAGCTGCGCTTTGTGGGACGCAAGAGCGAGGTGATTGTGACCTCGGCGGGCGTGAATCTGCACCCGGAGGATTTGGAGGCAGCCATTGAGGCGGAGCCGAGCGTAGCGGCCTGCGCGGTGGTGCCCGTGAATACGCCGAGCGGGCCTGAGCCTTGCGCGGTGCTGGCGATGCGCGGCGCGGGAGACGGGGCGGCAGAGGCGATTGAAAGTGCCAACCAGCGCTTGGCGGAGTTTCAGCGGCTGCGGCGCTGGGTGTTGTGGCCGGAGCCGGATCTGCCGCGCACCTCCTCGGGCAAGGTGCGTCGCAAGGCGGTTTCGGCGTGGCTTCAAGGGATCCAGGACGCGGAAAAGAACGGAGCGGCTGCGGCGGCGGGCGCGGAGGGCTTTGGGGCTTCAGGGGATTGGCTGCTCAAGCTGATTGCGGAAATCTCAGGCGAAAGGCCGCGCGGCGTGGGCGATGAGCAGCGGCTCAGCGAGGATTTGTTGCTGGACAGCCTGGGCCGCGTGCAACTGGCGGCGGCGTTGGAGCAGCGTCTGGGAAGCACGCCGGAGCTGGACGAAGTGCGGACGCTGGGTGAGCTGCGCGGGCTCGTGGCCGGGGTTGCATCGACTTCCACACATTCCGCTGAAATGCGCGGAATGGATTGGGCACGGGCGCAAACAGAGAGGGTTGATGGCACCGCTTTGAAAGGGCACGACTTCAGTCGTGCCGTAGACGCAGCTAAAGAGGAGCGGGCTTTAGCCCCTGAGGGAAGTATTTCTTCAAGTACACCTGTGTCTTCCTCTTCAACCGATCAATCCTCGGCTGATTTCGCCGAGCCAGGAACGTACATCTATCCGCGCTGGCCTTGGCTGTCGCCCTTTCAATGGCTGCGTGTCGCCTTTATCGAGGCGGTGGAGCGGCCGCTGGTTTGGCTGTTGGCCAATCCGCGCATGGTTTTGCCGGAACTGGCGGCAAGTGCCGAGCCGATGCTGATCGTGGCCAATCATGTTTCCACCTACGATGGCTCGCTGATCCAAACCGCTTTGCCCGGTGCATTGCGGCGGCGGATGGCCGTGGCGATGGCCGGCGATATGCTGGAAGATTACCGGCACTTCCGTAATCCGGAGGCGAATTCCTGGTGGCGGAGATTTTATCTGCCAGGGCCGGTGATCTGGCTGCTGCTAACGGTGCTCTTCAATGTCTTTCCGCTGCCCCGTCGGCGCAACTTCCAGCGCAGCTTTACCCACGCCGGCGCGGCAATGGACCGCGGCTACAACGTACTGGTCTTCCCGGAGGGCACGCGCTCGGCGGCGGGCGAGCTGGCGCGCTTCCGGGGCGGAATTGGGCTGCTGGTAAAGCAATCGGGCGCAAGAGTGCTGCCGGTAGGGCTGCGCGGCTTGGGTGAGTTGAAGGCCGCGGGGCATGGCTGGTTCCGCTCGGGCAAGATCGAAGTGCGTGTAGGCGAGCCGATTCGCTTTGGGCCGGAAGAGAGCGAGGCGGCGATCACCGAGCGGCTGCACGCCGAGGTGGAACGGCTGATAGGGACTAAGGGACTAAGGGACTAAGGGACTAAGGGACTAAGGGACTGAGAGAATAGCTGGATGCACGGACTTTCGCTGCTGGAATTTGTCGCTGTGGGCCTGCTGATTTTGGCCAACGCATTTTTTGTGGCTGCCGAGTTCGCGCTGGTTTCAATCCGCGATACACGCATTGAGCAGTTGCTGGCTGCCGAGGTTCCCGGCGCGCGCGCCGTGCGGCGGCTGCAATCCGATCTGGACGATTTTCTTCCCGCCGTGCAACTGGGTGTAACGCTCTGCTCGCTGGCGCTGGGCTGGATCGGCGAGCCACTGGTCGCCTCGGTCATTCTTGGCTGGATCGATGCGCTTCCCCAGCCGCTCATCCACGCTCAGGTCTATGCGCACCTGGTTGCGGCGACCGCTGTTGCTCTCGGATTTTGCTTCATCACTTACTTTCACGTAGTGGTGGGTGAGCTGGTTCCCAAGTCGCTGGCGCTGCGGCGCGCCGAGGCGCTGGCCGTGGCCGTGGCGCCGCCGATGCTGATTTTCATGGCGCTGGCTCGGCCGGCGGTGCGGCTGCTCAAAGGCTCGGCTGCCGTAATTCTGCGCGGATTTGATATTCCCATGACCGAGCGGGCGCAGGTTCACTCGCCGGAGGAGCTGAAGCTGATTGCCACCGCGGCGCGCCGCATGGGCGTGCTGCCGCGCTTTCAGGAGACGCTCATTCATCGCGCGCTGGAGCTGGACGATGTGCCGGTGCGCGAGATCATGACTACGCGGCAGAAGATTTTTTCCCTGCCTTCGAATCTGCCGATCGAAGCGGCCAGCGCGCAGGTGATCGAACAATTGCACTCGCGCGTGCCGGTTTATGACGAAAGCCGAGGACCGGAGCACATTATCGGTTTGGTCTACTCCAAAGATCTGGCGCGGCTGATCTTCTACCGTTCCGCTTCGCCGGTGGTCGAGCTGCACCTCAAGCAGGTGATGCGCGATGTGTTGGTGGTGCCGGAGACAAAGACCGTGCTGGATCTGATCCGCGACTTTCAGCAGCGCCGGCGGCAGATGGCTATCGTGGTGGACGAGTACGGCTCGACGGTCGGGCTGGTGACCGCCGAGGATGCCATCGAGCAGTTGACCGGTGAGCTGGAGGACGAGTTCGACTCGCCTGCGCTGCCAGTGCTGACCACATCCAGCGGCGCGCTGCTGATGGATGGCGGCGTCAATCTGCGTGACCTGGAAACGCAGATGCAATGGAATCTGCCGCGCGACGGCGGCGTGGAGACGCTGGCCGGCTTTGTTCTGATGCGGCTGGGGCATATTCCTTCCGTGGGCGAGATTGTGATCTATGAGGGGCGCAAGCTGACCGTCGTGGAGATGGAGGCGCGGCGCATCAGCAAGATTCGCGTGGAGCCGGTGGAAGAGAAGGATGGGAAATTGGTATAGAAATGAAAAACTACTGCAGATACTTCATCTTTCAGTAGGAATAGTTGCAGTCAAAAGATAATTTGACATTCGCAGATCCTAAGTCTACATTGTAGGCATGGCGGAATTGCTAGGCACATTCGAGCAGATTGTACTTCTAGCTGTTCTCGGACTGGATAGGGATGCCTATGGTCGTGCGGTGCTTCGAGCTGTGCAATCGGCGACAGATGTTGATCGAAGCATCTCTGCGGGCGCAGTTTATGCCACACTGGATCGCTTGGAAACAAAAGGTCTTCTCTGTTCTCGGATCGAGGAAGGCACTCCAGCGCGTGGCGGCCGCGCCCGCCGGTTCTACCGGCTGACTCCGTCGGGCTCGTCCGCGCTGAGTCAGGCTCGCAGCGCCCTTGAGCGAATGTGGTCGGGCAAACGCTGGCCACCGGAGGTGATCGCATGAAACGAGTTTCTCCACCTTATCTTCTGGATCGTCTTTTAATCCTTCTGTTGTGTTTGCGTGATCGTGAGACAATTTCTGGCGATCTCCACGAAGAGTTTCTCGAAGTGAAAGCTCCGGAATTGGGACGATTCGGAGCTAGCCTTTGGTATTTCTGGCAGATTCTCAGCTTTGTTCCTGGAAGAGTCAGAGCTATTCTTGTGCAAGTGTCTGCGCTCAGGCTCCTGTGTATTTGCACAGCATTGGCGGGCGGTTGGCTCGGCATGATGGATATTCGATTGAGGCATCCGGGGTACGGCTCGCAGATAGTCATTGCGGCAACGATTGTGTGTCAGGCGTTACTCACCCTAGTAGCGCTTCGCTTCCGCCGAACCATGGTTCTTTGCGTTTTGGCAATGGCCGGCAGCTTATCTCTGCTGTGGCTTGCAGCTATTGCTTTGAAAGCCACTTTTTTTGGGGCGCATCTCGAGGGCTACGTTCTTCTGATTGCGCTAATGCTGATTGTTCAGGCCGTCCTGACTTTGTGGACACTGCCGAGAGCGCGCGCCCTTCGGAGAAATGCGCATGACACTTTATGAACTGATCTTCATCCTTCTGTTTATTGGTTCTGTAATCAACCTTGTTGCGGTCGCGCTTTTATGGAGAACGGGCAGGGCCAGAAGGATTCTGGTTGCATTGGCTTCGGTGTGGGGCGTTTATCTGACCATCCTCGCTGTCACCGATGTTCTTTGTTCGCAGAAGGTATTTATGGTCGGCGAAGATCAGTGCTTCGACGAAATGTGCTTTGCAGTTGTGGATGCGCAGTTGATTCCAAAACAAGCTTCCAATGCCAGTCCTGGCAATCTCTGCATGGTCAAGATTCGCGTGACAAATCATTCACGCGGTCGCACGCAAGCGGAAGGCGGCCTGCGTGGACGTCTCTATGACGGCGGGACGTATATCAACATCTCCGAAGCCGCTGAGCAGGCGTACGGCGAAGAACACGGCGAAAGCCCAAGGCTCACGCAAAAAGTTGCTCCCGGTGAAAGCATTGTTAGTATTCTCGTCTTCGAGCTACCAAAAACCTTCGAGCATCCCGCATTGACTTTGGATCACGGCTTTACTTCCGGTTACTTTATTCTGGGAGAAAGCCCTTTCTTTCACAAGCCAGATTTACATATGCTTTCGGGCTGCTTATAACATGACGCTTTGTATCCGTTCTGAATAAGGTAATCTATCGAAACAGGTTCTGCAGGGTTGACGACCGGGCGCCTGCCTGATTCAGCCTCGACCGCCTGCTCTCCATCATCAACCTGCTCGGCTCGCGCGTGGACGTTCGTGTCAAAGTCCGCGCCGTACACTCTGCCGCGCAAGCCGTCGACGGTTGAAGTTGAAATTTGGTTTGGGTGCTATCGCGCCAGCCTGAAATAGCGCTTCGCCTTGGCGACATCGCGGAAGATCTGAGCCTTGAGCGCTTCCGGCGAAGGCCACTCGATCTCGCCGCGCAGGCGCAGCAGGAACTCCAGATCGATGGGTGTCTCTTCTGTCATCTCGATTGGCTCGAAGTCCAGAATGTGCGACTCGACGGCGAAGGAAGCCGCGCCGAAGGTGGGGCGATTGCCCACGTTGGTGACGGCCTGAAAGCGGCGCTCGCACACTGTGAGGCGCGTAACGTAGACGCCAAAGGCGGGCAGCAGGCCGTCGTAGGCGGCGAGATTCACGGTGGGCACCAGCAGCCGCGTGCCGATGCCGCGTCCGCGCGCCTGCGTGGAGCGCACGCTGAAGGGTCGGCCGAGCATCCAGCGAGCGCGCTTCAGGTCGCCCGCGGTCACTCGTTCGCGGATCGTCGAACTTGAAACCTCCAGCCCGCGCACCTTCACCGGTGAATGAATGTGCACAGCGAAGCCGAACGTTGAGCCGAAACGTTTGAGGTCCTCGACGTCCGCCTCGGCGCAGCGGCCAAAGCGGAAGTTGCCGCCCTCGTGAAGGCTGCGGACGGCGAGCGTATCGACCAAAATCTTGCGGACAAAATCATCGGCGGAAAGCTCGGAGAAAGCTTGATCGAAGGGCAGGACGAGCACGATGTCGATGCCGGTGAGGGCGAGTAAACGCAGTCGCTCGGTGAGCGGCGTGAGCAGTTGAGGCGCTTGAGCGGGACGCAAGAATTGCTCGGGGTGGGGATCGAATGTAATGGCGACGGAGAGCGCATTGAGTTGACGCGCTTCGGCAACAACAGCGGAGAGAATCTCCTGATGGCCGAGATGCACGCCGTCGAAGTTGCCGATGGCTGCGACCGCGGGGCCGAAGGCTGCCGGAATCTCCGCAACGGAATGAAAAACTTGCATCAACGATCAGCCTCCAGATTCACGGGCAAGCTAAGGCCGTCGTGGGCCAGTCGGATGTTTTTCGGCAGCGCGCGGTTAGTCTCTGCGTGTCCCAGCTCGTGGGCGATGTGGGTGAGCCAGGTGTGGCGCGCGCCGATGCGCCGTGCCCAGCCGGTGGCTTGCGCGACGGTGGCGTGCGTGGGGTGCGGCTGGTGGCGCAGCGCGGAGAGAACCAGATGGTCAAGGCCCGTGAGCAGCGCGAAGCTGGATTCGGGAATCTCACTGACGTCCGTCAGGTAAGCCGTGCGGCCAAAGCGAAAGCCGGCGATCTCCATCTCACCGTGCATCACCGGGATGCGCTGAAAGCGGACGCCGTGAACGGTGGTGTCTTCGTCGAGCGGATGCAGTTGGACGCGGGCGCGATTGGGATAGGTGGCGCCGGGGGCAAAGGTGTAATCGAAGATGCGCTCCATCACCGCAATGGTCTCCGGCGCGGCGTAGAGCGGTATTGGACCGGCTTCGCGAAAGGCGGCAAAGCTGAGTGGGCGCAGATCGTCGAGGCCGAGAATGTGATCGGCATGCGAGTGCGTGTAAAAGACGGCGTCAACGCGGTTGAGGCGGTTGCGCAAAGCCTGCTCGCGGAAGTCGGGGCCGGTGTCGATGACCACGACCCGATCACGGCCTGCGTCGCGCCAGCGCAGGAGCACCGAGGGACGGAGGCGCCGGTCATGCGGGTCCGCCGAGGCGCAGACCGCGCATTCGCAGCCCAGGGTGGGAACGCCCATCGAGGTTCCAGTGCCGAGAAATGTGAGTGTTCCTTCCATATACTCCGAATAACCAATTGCTAACGCATCCAAAACAAGCGCGGGCGAGGACGCCCGCGCTAAAGCCGACCTGGAGGTTGGCGCTACATCATTTCCTTAGCGCTTTCCCGGCGGCGGTGGCGGCGGCTGCATGGCTTGCAAACTGATCATGCTGGTCAATTCCAGGAAGGCCATGCGCACGTCAAACAGGACGGTGTCCAGCGTGTTCTTTTCGGATTCGCTGAGGTTTCCTTTGGTCTTTTCGGCAAGCACGCCGAGCAGATCAATGGTAGTGCGCGCTCCTAGAATGTCGACCCTGGGACGCTGTCCCTCTTGTGTGCCCGCGCCCATCTGGATCATAGCGGAGACGTAAAATTGCTGCACCAGATACTCGAAGTTGACAGGCGGCTGCGCTCCCATGGCAGGGTTCTGCGCGCGCACCATATCCTCAATGCGCTGCGCTGAAGCGTCGTAGGCCGCTTTCTGCTCGCGGCTCTCTTTGGCCGTGGGCAACTGAGGCGCATCGTCTTCCACCGGAAGCTCCGGGGCTGCGGGTTTGTGTTCATTCACCACCAGCCGTGGACCGGAGCTGGGCGCGGGCGGCTCGGCGGCTGGCTCCGTTGGCGTAGTCGGCTCAGCGGGCTGGCTCCGGTTTTCCTGCTCTTCTTCCGCTTTGATTTTGCGGCGGTCAATCACGGTAAATTTCGGTGTGTCGCTCATGTTTTTATCTGCCTTCCGATAGAAATTGCGGTCAATGATTACTCAGTCATAACGCTAACAAAATTCCAAATTCGGCGGCGCGGCGAGAATTCTTGCTGTTCCCGCGGCTTCTCCGGCCTGGTAGAAAAAGGATTGGCTGCGCAGCGCGGCTTCGCCGCGCATCATGGCCAAGGCAAAAACCCTGACGCCAGCCGCCAGCGGCAACTGCGCCGCGCTGGTGATCTGGCCAGCGGCTCCAGACCCTTCCCATGTTAGTTCACTTCCGGCGGCGGGGATAGCTCCAAACAGCTCCAGAGAACGCAAATGCCGGTGAACGCTTCCGCGCGAACGGATGCGCTCGACGATCTCCTGACCTTGATAACAGCCTTTGCTGAAATGGAGGGTGCGCATCTGCGAGGTCTCCTGCGGAAGGTCGCGCTCGGCGATGTCAATGCCATAGGCGGGGATAGCTTCGGCGATGCGAAAGGCCTCCAACGCGGCTGCTCCGATGGGAGTTGCGCCGGCTTCGACCAACGCCTTCCACAGCGCGGGGATCTGGGCGGGCTGCATCCAAAATTCATAGTGTGGCGCAAGCGCGCCATAGCCCCGTGCAACGCCGAGCGGCTGGCCGTTCCAGGTGGCGCGGAGGCTGGTCATAGGCTGAGAGGGCACGGGCACTCCGAGGCGTTCGAGCAGCTCGGCGGCAAGTGGACCGGAGAGCCCCAGTGCGGTTTCGTCCGTGGGCATCAGCTCCACATCGTCCATGATGATGAATCGCTCCAGATGCGCGAGCAGCTTCTCCGTCTGATCGGCGGCGATGACCAGGCTTAGCTCTTCGCCCTGACGCCAGACGTGCAGGTCGCCCTGGATGCGTCCCTGCGCGTTGAGCACCAGATTCCATGCTCCGGCGTTGGGGGCCAGATCGCTTACCGTATTGGTGACCATGCCGTTGAGCCAGCGGAAGCGGTCTTCGCCGTGTACCGCCACGCGCCGCAGCCAGCCCAGATCGTGCACCGCAACTCCGGAAAGCAGCGCCGCTGTT
>Ga0181529_10002596_pt1 | contig 21412 bp, 19 predicted proteins | sample PEATcosm2014_Bin_36_FD_119763 | JGI IMG/M metagenome (GOLD analysis project Ga0181529, IMG submission 119763) | Peatland microbial communities from MTU Mesocosm Facility, Houghton, MI, USA - PEATcosm2014_Bin10_30_metaG | ecosystem: Environmental > Terrestrial > Soil > Wetlands > Peat | place... | reverse complement strand
CGCGAGAAGTTCATCGAGTTCGGCGGGCCCGACGGCGGCGACGGCGGCCGCGGCGGCGACGTCGTCGTCGAATGCGCCAGCGGCCTCAACACGCTGATCGACTTCCGCTACCAGCAGCACTTCAAGGCCAAGACCGGCATGCACGGCATGGGCAAGAACCGCGCCGGCGGCCGCGGCGCCGACGCGGTGCTGAAGGTGCCAGAGGGCACGCAGGTCTACGACGAAGAAGACCTCGAGAGGTCGCTCGCCGACCTCAAATCGCCCGGCGAGCGGGTCGTCATCGCCAAAGGCGGCAATGGCGGCTTCGGCAACGCCCATTTCACCACCGCGACCAATCAGGCGCCGCGGCGCGCCAATCCCGGACAGCCCGGCGTCGAGCGCACGATCGTCTTGCGGCTGAAACTGATCGCCGACGCCGGGCTGGTCGGCCTGCCCAACGCCGGCAAGTCGACCTTCCTCGCCGCGGTCTCGGCGGCGCGGCCGAAGATCGCCGACTATCCCTTCACCACCATCCACCCCAATCTCGGCGTGGTCAGGATCGACGAGCGCGACTTCGTCCTCGCCGACATCCCCGGCCTGATCGCGGGCGCCCACGACGGCGTCGGCCTCGGCGACCGCTTCCTCGGCCATGTCGAGCGCTGCCGGGCGCTGATCCATCTCGTCGACGTTTCGGGCGAGCACGCCGGCGCCGCTTACCGAATCATCCGCGGCGAGCTCGCCGCCTATGGCGGCGGCCTTGGCGAGAAGCCGGAGATCGTCGCTCTATCGAAGATCGACGCGGTCGACGAGGAGACGCTCAAAGTTCAGCGCGAGCGGCTGAAGCGCGCGATGCGGGCTTACGGCCCGTCGCTCGAGCCCGGCGCGAAGCGCGCCCCGCCGCTCGATCTCTCCGCCGTCGCCCATCGCGGCGTCGCCGAGGCCCTGCGCGCCGCGCTCGCCGTGATCGACTCGGCCCGCGCGCGCGAGACGACGCAAGCCGCGCCCGCTCCGGCCTGGACGGCTTGAGCGACGAGGGCGCGCATCAGGCGCGCACCTCCTGCCGCTGGAACGCGACATAGGCGATGGTGAACAGGCCGATCGCCGCGGCGACGAGGCCGGTCACCTGCGGCCAGATCAACGCCACGCTCTCAGCGAACGGCAGCGGCGCCGAAATCGCGCCCTGGAGCTGCGACGACAACACGACGCCCAGCGACCGGGTCGACGGGTTGAGCGTCGCCAGCGCCGTCTCGGCGAACAGGGTGTTGGGCGACAGGCGCGACAGCGCCTCGGCGACGTTGGCGTTGTGCAGCAGCGACATCACGTCGTCGGGGTCGGCCGGCGCGACGATCGGCGCGATCAGCGACACCAGCATCGACCAGAAGAAGGCGAACAACAGCCAGACCGACAGCGCCGCCAGCGCCGCCGTCGCAGCCGAGCGGAACACGACCGAGAACAGCAGCGCCAGCGCGAGCCAGACGCCGCTGTAGGCGATCGCCACCAACAGAAACGAGAAACTGCGCAACGTCTCCTCGCCGCTCGGCGGCAGGCCGAGCAGCAGCACGCCGAGGCCGATGACGAACAGCCACAGCGCCGTCAGCGTGATCGCCAGCGTCGCCAAGCCGGCGAGGAACTTTCCGAACAGCAGCGCGTCGCGATAGATCGGTTGCGCCAGCAACCGGCTCATCGTGCGGTGGTTGAACTCGCTGTTGACGCTGTCGAAGCCGAGCGCGATGGCGACGATCGGGATGAGGAAGCCGAGAAAGGCGACGAACGAAGGCAGCGGCGCCTTGGGCGTGGTGAACAGGCGCAGAAAGACGAACGGGTCCTCGCTGACGACGCTGCGCACTTCGCCGATCGTCGCGTAGACCGCGCCGGCGCCGGCGACGAACACCAACAGCTCCAACAGCCGCATGCGCACGCTGGAGAGGTTGTCGGCCAACTCCTTCATCATCACCACGCCGGCGCCGGCGAGGGCGAAGCCGTCACGCCGCATCGGGCGCCCCCTCGAAATAGCGGGTGTAGACTTCCTCGAGGCTGGCGTGGCCGGCCTCGATGCTCGTCAGCTCGCCGCCCGCCTCGACGATCGCCCGCGCCACGGCGGCGCGCGCGTCGCCGCTCGCTTCGACGCGGAATCCGTTCGCCGCCTCGCTCACCCGTTTGACGCCGGCGACGCGGCCAATCGCGTCGGCGAGCTCGAGGCCGCGCGCTTCGATGCGAATCACCTGCGTGCCGCCGATGACGTCGCTGAGGAGATCGTCGACCCGGCCCGTCAGACCGATGCGGCCGCGACGAAACAGCGCGACGCGGTCGCAGATCGATTGGACGAGCTCGAGCAGGTGCGACGACAGCAGGATGGTCATGCCCTCCTGCTTCAGCGAATGGATCAGATCGAGGAACTCGCGCGTCGACTGCGGATCGAGGCCGCCGGTCGGCTCGTCGAGGATCGCGATCGCGGCGCCCTTCACCAGGATCTCGGCGATCGCCAGGCGCTGGCGCATGCCGCGCGAATAGCCGCGCACCGGCTTGCCGCCCGCCGCCTCGAGCCGCACCCGCTTCAGCGCCGCGTCGATGCGCGCGTCGGCGTCGGCGGGCTTCATCCCGCACAGCGCGGCGCCGTAGCGCAGATTGGCGACGCCGCTGAGGTGATCGTAGAAACCGACCGAATCCGGCATGTAGCCGACGCGGCGCTTGACCTCGAGCGGCTGGCGCAACGGGTCGAAGCCGGCGACGACGGCGCGGCCCGAAGTCGGCTCGGTGAGGCCGAGCAGCATCAGGATCGTCGTCGTCTTGCCGGCGCCGTTCGGCCCGAGCAGGCCGAACACCTCGCCCGCTTCGACGGTGAGATCGAGGCCGTCGACCGCGAGCGCCGAGCCGTAGCGCTTGGTCAGCGCCTCGGCGCGAATGATCGGTTCGCTCATCGCCGGCCGAACCGGCCGACCGCGCCCACCAGCACCAGCAGCGCGATGAGGATGACGCCGATGCCGGCGACGCCCCACAGCGTCGAGGTCAGCACAGTGACGCGATAGCTGACGTTCTGATCCACGCCGTCGCCGACGGCGCTGATGTTGAGCAGATAGTCGCCGGCGATCGCCTGGGCGCCGGGCGTCAACAGCACGTTGACCTTCTGCTGGCCGCCGACCGGAATGGGCGGCAGCCGCTTGGGATCGAACACGACTTTCCAACCCTGCGGCGGCATCGCGCTCAGGCCGACGTCGACCACCGGCGCCGAGCCGATGTTGGCGATCGTCAGCGGGATCGAGCGCTCCTGCCCGGCGTAGGCCTCGCCGCTCAGGCGGTCGTCGGGGCCGCTGATCGTCATCGCCGGCAGGCCGCCGATGTCGAGCGTCAGCGCGGCGCTGGCGCTGGCCTTGTCGCCGATCGCCTCGAAGGTCACCGGCGCCTGGCCCGACGGGGCGCTCGGATTGGGTTTCACCGACACGGTGATGTCTTTGCTCTCGCCGGCCTTGATCGGCAGGCTGGTGATGTCCTGCGCGCCATATTGTTCCTTGTAGCTCTCCGTGTAGCCTTCGGGCGCGTCGGTCTTCAGGACGACGGTCATGTCGTTCGCGCCTTCGTTCTTCACCGTGACGACGAAGTCGAAGCTGCTGCGCGCCGCGCCGCTCAACGTCAGGAATTTCGGCGTCGCGGTCAGCTTGGCGGCGAGCGGCGGCGCGAGCGTGACGGCGATCGGCAGCGACGACTTCGCCGCGTCTCCTTCCGCGTCGAGGGTGAGCCGATAGGCGCCCGGCTTCTCGGCCTCGGGGATCGTCAGCTTGAGCGTGAGGCTCGCCTTGCCGTCGTAGTCGACGAACGCGGCGCCGACCGGCTTGCCCGAGCCTTCGATTTCGGCTTTCCAGCCCGGCGGCGCATCGACGACCGTGAGCGCCGTGCGCTGCGGCGGCAGACCGTAGTTGTAGATGGTCAGCGGGAGATCGGCTTCTTCGCCGGCGCGGATCGTCAGGGCGGGAAAGTCGGTGGCGAGGTAGAGCCCCTTGACGCTGTCGGGGCTGGCGTCCTTGGCCAGGGCGGCGACCGAGGCCAGACCGAGGGCCAAACCAATCAGCGCGCTCAAGCGCATGCTTCGCCTCCCTGCTCACAAACGCCGCGCGACGTATCATTCGCCGGACGGGGGCGCAAATGAGACGAAAAATTGGGACGAAATTTTGACCTCAGACGTCCGTTTTACCGCCTGTTTTCAGGTGTTTAGCGCAAGACGGAGCGTCGTCGCGCCGCTCGCCTCCAGCCGATGGCCCGTCATCGCGCGTTGAAGCCAGTCGCGCGAGACAATCATCGGGACGCCGCAGCGACCAAGTCGCCGACGAGCGCGTCGGTCGATTTGCGCGGCGGCGCCATTCGCCGCATCTTGCTCCCGATTCGTCGAACTCCTCACATCCAACGATCGAGGTTCGCTGAAGTGTCGATGGCCCTCGCAAGGTCTGTGCTCGGGCGCCCGGACGCATGGCCGGCGTCGGTGAGGTGGGCGGCGCTGATCGCCCTGTCGCTGCTGTTTGCGGCGACGCTCGCGGCGTTGCAGTTGCCGGCCGCGCTGCTGCTCGGCCCGATGGTCGCCGCCATCTTGCTCGCCGCCAGGGGCGCCGTCGTTCCCATGCCGCGCGCGGCCTTCTCCGTCGCCCAGGGCGTCGTCGGCGTCATGATCGCCAGCTACCTGCCGCGATCGATCGGCGACGAGATCGCCGCCGACTGGCCGATCTTCCTGATCGGGGTCCTGTCGACGATCGCCGCCGCTTCGCTGCTCGGCTGGCTGCTGACGCGCTCGCGCGTCTTGCCGGGCACGACCGCGATTTGGGGCTCGTCGCCCGGCGCGGCGACGGCGATGACGCTGATGTCGGAATCCTACGGCGCCGACCTGCGGCTCGTCGCCTTCATGCAATATACGCGCGTCACCTGCTGCGCGATCGTGGCCGCGGTCGTCGCCAGGCTGTTCGGCACGCCGGCGGCCAACGCGGCGTTTGCTTTGCCGGAATGGTCGGCGCGGGGCGTCCTCGCCGCGCTCGCGGCCGCGCTGCTCGGCGCCTTTCTCGGCGTCCGGCTGCGCATCCCCGGCGGCGCGTTGCTGCTGCCGATGGGGATCGCCCTGGTCGCCGCCTTCTCGGGCGTCGCGAACATGGCGCTGCCGACGCCGATCCTCGCGCTGGGCTACGCGGTCGTCGGCTGGGGCATCGGCATGCGCTTCACGCCCGACGTGCTGCGTCATGCGGCGCGCGCCGTGCCGCGCGTGCTCGGCTCGATCCTCGGCCTGATCGCGATCTGCGGCGGGTTCGGCGCGGCGCTGGTCGTGCTGGCGGGCGTCGATCCTCTCACCGCCTATCTCGCCACCAGCCCCGGCGGCGCCGACTCGGTCTCGATCATCGCCGCCTCGACCAAGGTCGACATGCCCTTCGTCCTGGCGATGCAGATCGCGCGCTTCTTCCTCGTTATCGTCGTTGGCCCGGCGCAAGCGCGCCTGCTGTCGCGCTCAGCCAAGCCGGCGGAGGCGTGAGGGCCGGCGCCGGGCGGCGCCGTTTCGCCGAGGGACTTTGGAATGAATTGGCGCGCCGCTCAGGATAAAGCTGCGAACATCCATGCTATTGAAATAACAATGTGATTCGTGATTGACCGGTTTGATGGCGGCGCGCCGGAGCCGGCCGATCGGAGATTGCGGTTCGGCGCGGGCAGCGGCGCTCGACGACGAGACTTCGGAGCGCCGGCGAAGCGTGCGAAAGCGCGCCCCCGAATGGGTGCGGCGCTTGAACCCTTGCCATATCCGGCCACGTTGTTATGCAGGTCTTCGCCTGTGAGGACGGGAATCTCTCGAGCGGCCGATCCGTGGAGCGGCGACGACGCAGCCGTCGCGCGGCGAGACGACACGCAGATTGGCGAACCCGCGAGGGACGATGTCGAAGCGCTATTCCGCTCTCTCGTTGGCCATCGAAGGCTTGCGCGGTCATTCCGGCTGGCGGCCGGTTTGGCGCTGCCCGCAGCCGCAGCCCGCCTATGACGCCGTGATCATCGGCGGCGGCGGACATGGGCTCGCCGCCGCCTATTACCTCGCCAAGCTGCACGGCGTGCGCAGGGTCGCGGTGCTGGAGAAGGGCTGGCTGGGCGGCGGCAACACCGGCCGCAACACTACGGTGGTGCGCTCGAACTATTTCTACCCCGAAAGCGTGGCGCTCTACGATCTCGCGCTGCGTCTCTACGAGGGGCTGAGCCGCGACCTCAACTACAACATCATGCTGTCCCAGCGCGGCATCATCAACGTCGCGCATTCCGACGCCGAGATGGAAATCTGCGCGCGTCTCGCCAACGCCATGCAGATCAACGGCGTCGACGCCGAATTGTTCAGCCGCGAACAGGTTCGGCGCGTCGCCCCGGCGATGAACTTCGACCCGCAGGCGCGCTATCCCGTGTTCGGCGGCGTCTGGCACAAACGCGGCGGCACCGCGCGACACGACGGCGTCGCCTGGGGCTACGCGCGCGCCGCCGACGCGCTCGGCGTCGACATCATCCAGAACTGCGCGGTCGAGGACTTCCTGATCGAGGGCGGCGTCTGCAAGGGGGTGGTCACCGCCGCCGGGACGATCCGCGCCGAGCGGGTCGGGCTCGCCGCCGCCTCCCATTCGGCGACGCTCGCCGCCAAAGCCGGATTCGAGCTGCCCACCCGCGTTTTCACCCTGCAGGCGATGGTCAGCGAACCGGTGAAGCCGGTGCTCGACACGGTCGTTCTGACGCTGGGAACCGGAACTTACGTCAGCCAATCGGACAAGGGCGAGTGCGTCTTCGGCGGCGGCATCGACCGCGTCACTTCGTTCGCCCAACGCGGCAATCCGCCCGTGCACGAATTCGTCGTCGCCGGACTTCTCAACGCCTTTCCCGGCCTCGGCCAGCTCAAGCTGATGCGGCAGTGGGCTGGAATCGTCGACGTCGTGCCGGACAGCTCGCCGCTCATCGGGCCGTCGCCCGTGCCCGGCCTGTTCCTCGATTGCGGCTGGGGCACCGGCGGCTTCAAGGCCATTCCCGCCGGCGGCTGGCTGCTCGCCCATCTCATCGCCAAGGGCGAGCACCATCCGATCAGCCGGCCGTTCGATCTCGACCGCTTCGCGCGCGGCGCGTTGATCGACGAGGCGGCCGGCTCCGGCATCGCACACTAGAGGGCGACCACTCGATGCAACTCTTCCCCTGCCCCTTCTGCGGAACGCGCGACGAGACGGAGTTTCGCTTCCTCGGCGAGGCCGACAAGCTTCGCCCTGCCGGCGGCGCCGACGCTTCGCTCGCGGCGTGGACGCGCTATCTCTATTTCCAGCGCAACCGCAAAGGGCGCGTCGCCGAAATCTGGAGCCATGCGCCCTGCGGCGAAACCTTCCGCATGGAGCGCGACAACGTCACCCACGTCGTCACCGCCAGCGCGTCGCTGCGCAAGGAGAGCGCGCCATGAGCCGCCGCCTCCCAACCGGCGGCGCGGTCGACCGCGCCCGCCCGATCCCCTTCTCCTTCGATGGCCGTGCTTACCAAGGCTACGCCGGCGACACGCTCGCTTCGGCGCTGCTGGGCGCCGGGGTCGCTGTCGTCGGCCGCAGCTTCAAGACCCACCGCCCGCGCGGCGTCTGGGGACATTGGTTCGAGGAGCCCAACGCCTTCGTCGATCTCATCCGCGACGGCCGTCGCGAGCCGAACGCGCGCGCGACCACGACGTTCCTCGAAGAGGGCGTCGCGCTGGCGGCGCGATCGATCAACGCTGCGCCCGACGCCGAGCGCGACCGCTTCGCTTTTTTCGACCGCTTCGCGCGCTTCCTGCCCTCCGGCTTCTATTACAAGACCTTCCTGTGGCCGAGCTGGAAAGTCTTCGAGCCGGCGATCCGCGCCATGGCCGGCCTCGGCCGCATCGATCCGCAATGGAAGCCCGCGGCCCCGTTCGCGCCGCGCAATCGGCGCTGCGAGGTTCTGGTCGTCGGCGCGGGCCCGAGCGGCCTGGCGGCGGCGCGCGCGGCGGCGGAGGCCGGAATGGGCGTGCTCGTCGTCGACGACCGGCCCGCGCCGGGCGGCAGCCTGCTCTATCGCGGCGGCGCACCGGACGGCGCTGCGGCGAGCGCCTGGGTCGCCGAAACGGTCGCCGCGATCGAAGCCGCCGGCGGCGCTTTCCTCGCCAATGCGACCGCCTACGGCGTTTACGACCACAACCTCGTCTGCGCGTTCCAACGCGGCGTCGCGGGCGCTGCCGACACGCTGTGGCGCATCCGGCCGCGCCATATCGTCGTCGCCGCCGGCGCGATCGAACGGCCGCTGCTGTTCGACCACAACGATCGGCCGGGGATTCTCTCGGCCGAGGCCGGGCTCGCCTATCTCAAGCAATACGGGGTGCTGGTCGGCGAACGCGTCGTCGTCGCCGCCAACAACGATAGTGTTTATGCGGTCGCCGCCGCGCTACGCGAGTCTGGCGCAACGGTGACGATCGTCGATTGCCGTCAGACCGCGCAGGGCATGGAGGCGGCCGCGGCGGCGGGCGTCGAGGTGCGCCGCGGCGAACGCGTGGCGCACGCCGAGGGCCGCGGCGCCATCCGCGCGGCGCGTCTCGCCAGCGGCGCGGCGATCGAAGCGGACGCGCTGCTGGTCTCCGGCGGCTTCGACCCGACCGTACACCTCTATTGCCAAGCCAAGGGCCGCACGGTTTGGGACGAGCGGCTGCTCGCCTTCGTTCCCGGCGGCGCGGTAGACGGGCTTGCCGTCGTCGGCGCCGCCAACGGCGTGTTCTCGCTCGCCGGCGCGCTGGCTCAGGGCCGCGCCGCAATCGCCGCGTTGCGCGGCGACGGCGCCGCCAGGAGCGCGCTCGGTGAGCGCGAAGACGCGCTCGCCGCCGCGCCCGCGTGGCCGGACGCGAAAGCGAGCGGGCGGGCCTGGGTCGATTTGCAGAGCGACATGACGGTGAAGGACGTCGCCCTCGCCGCGCGCGAATCCTATCTCTCGATCGAGCACGTCAAGCGCTACACCACGCTCGGCATGGCGACCGACCAGGGCAAGACCTCGGGCGTCAACGGCGTCGCCGCGCTCGCCCTCGCCACCGGCCGCGAAATCGCGGCGGTCGGAACGACGACCTACCGTCCGCCGTTCACCCCCGTGCCGATGCCGGCGCTGGCGGGAATGCGGGCGGGGGCGTTGCTGAACCCGGTGCGGCGACTGCCGCTGGAGGCGCGTCACCGCGCGCACGCGGCGGTCTTCGACGACTACGGCGGCTGGCTGCGCCCCGCCTTCTACGGCGAGGCCGGCGCGAAGGCCGAGGCGATCGCGCGCGAGATTCGCCTCGCGCGCAACGCCGTGGCGATCTTCGACGGCACGCCGCTCGGCAAGATCGAGGTGATCGGCCCGGACGCGGCCGCCTTCGTCGACTTCAACAGCTACATGACGATGTCGACCCTGCAGCCGGGGCGAATTCGCTACGGCTTGCTGTTGCAGGAAAACGGCGTCGTCTTCGACGACGGCGTGATCGCCCGTCTCGACGCGCAGCGCTTCGTCGTCTCCTGCTCGACTTCGCACGTGGCGGCCGTCCACGCTCGGCTGGAGGACTGGCGGCAGGATCAGTTCGACCCGTCGCGCGTCTACGTCCACAACGCCACCGCGCATTGGACGACGCTGACCGTGTCCGGCCCACTGTCGCGCAAACTGGTCGAACGGCTCGAGCTCGGCGTCGACCTCGCCGACGCAGCGCTGCCGCATATGGCGCTCGCGCAAGGGCGTTTCGCCGGAGATGCGGCGCGGGTGGCGCGCGTCAGCTTCACCGGCGATCGCTCGTACGAAATCTCCGTGCGCGCGGCGCGGGCCGAGGCGCTGCTCGACCGCCTCCTCGAAGCCGGGCGCGAGCTCGGCGTCGGCCTCCTCGGCGTCGAGGCGCTGATGGTTCTTCGCGCCGAGAAGGGTTACTTCGTGGTCGGCAAGGACACCAACGGCACGACGATGCCGCACGACCTCGGCTTCGCGGGGCCGCGCGAGAAACGCGCCGGCGACTTCATCGGCAAGCGGTCGCTGTTCACCGAAGTCGCCAGCGCGCCGGATCGGCGCCAATGGGTCGGCTTCGAGCCGACCCAGGGGCGAGAGCCGCTGCCCTGCGGCGCCCATGTCGTCGATCTCGCCGGGCCGCGCCCGCGTTCGACCGGCTTCGTCACCTCGAGCTATGCGAGCCCGACGCTTCAGCGGCCGATCGCGCTCGGCCTGGTCGAACGCGGCGCGGCGCGGATCGGCGAGACGATCACGTTGCAGCACCTCGGGCGAAAGTTTCCCGCGCGCATCGCGCCGCCCTGCGCATTCGATCCCAAGGGGGAGCGGCTCCATGCTTGATCGCGGTCGCTTCTGGTCTCCCGCGCCCGCCGAGGGGCAGGCGCAGTTTGCGGCGCGCGGCGTCGCCGCGAGGGTCGTCGCCGGCCTGTCGCAGGCGCTGCTGAGCGGTCCGCAGCGCTTCGGCGTCGGCCGCCTCGCCGCAATCGCCGCGCCGGTCGGGTTCTCCGGCGTCGCAACCGGGCCGAGCTACGCGGTCGCGATCGCGCGCGACCGCGCGCTGGTCGTCTCGGAACAGGCGATCGAGCTGGCCGAAGGCTGGGACGCCGAAAGCGCAACCGCCGTCACCCGCGTCGACGACGCATTCGTCGTGCTCGATCTCGAAGGGCCTGGGCTGACGGATCTCGTGGCCAAGGCGACGACGCTCGATTTCGCCGACGCCTCGCCGTCGGCGGCGCTGGCGTTCGCCGGTCTGTCCTGCCTCGCTTACCGACGCGAACGCCCCGACGTTCTGCGCCTGCACGTGGAGCGGCCGATGGCTTGCGCCCTGGCCGAATGGATGCGGCTCGCTTAGAGCGAGACGCGTCGAAGTCGAATCGTATCCGTCATTGCGAGCAAAGCGAAGCAATCCAGACTTAGGGATTGCGGCGGTCGCTTAGTCTGGATTGCTTCGCTGTCGCTCGCAATGACGACTGAGAGAGGCGCAATCCAGAAGCATCCGCTTTATGGCGATACGCCGCGGCCTTCCAGGCCGCGGCGCTCTTTTCAGGTCGTGCGCTTACTGGGCGATCGGCGCGTATTTGCCGGCGCTCCAGAGGTTGATGTCGTAGCGCGGATCCTGGATGTCGCCCTTGCTGTCGAACTTGATCGGGCCGAGGACGGTATCGACCGGCTGGCCGTTTTCCAGCGCCTTGGCGACCTTGAGCGGGTCGTCCGAACCGGCGCGCTTGATCCCCTCGGCGATCGCCTGAACCACGCCGTAGCTGAACAGGGTGAAGCCCTCGGGTTCGTAATTCTGCGCCTTGAACTGCTCGAGCGCCTTGACCGCCATCGGCGAACGGCGCGGATCGGTCGGGAAGGTGAACAACGTCCCTTCGCCGGCTGGACCGGCGATGGCCCAGAACTCCGCGGTCGCCAAGCTGTCGCCCATGATCAGATTGAGCTTGTAGCCCTGGTCGGCCGCCTGCCGGAGCATCAGACCGGCTTCGGTGTGATAACCGCCGTAGTAGACCACTTCGGCGCCGAGATTCTTCAGTTTGGTGACAATGGCGCTGTAGTCCTTCTCGCCGGGATTGATGCCCTCGAAGTCCACTTCCTTGACGCCGGCTTCGTTCAGCTTGTCCTTGACGACGGTGGCGAGGCCTTTGCCGTAGGCGGACTTGTCGTGCAGGATCGCGATCGTCTTGCCCTTGTATTTCTGGGCGATCCAAGGCGCGATAAAGGCGCCTTGGGCGTCGTCGCGGCCGTAGAGCCGCATGATGGTGGGACGTCCCTTCTCGGTCAGGGCCGGGTTCGACGACGCCGGGCTCATCATCAGCACGTTGTTGTCGGCGTAGACGTCCGACGCGGGAATCGAGGATCCCGAGCAGGCGTGGCCGGCGACGAACTTGATCTGCTGACCGACGATGAGATTGGCCACGGCGACCGCTTGTTTGGGATCGCAGGCGTCGTCCTCGACGACGATCTTGATGTTGCGCCCGCCGACGCCGCCGGCGGCGTTGATCGCCGCGGCGGCGGCTTCTCCGCCGCGCTTCTGCTGTTCGCCGATTGTCGCGACCGGACCGGTCATCGGACCGACGACGGCGATCGTGATGTCTTGAGCTTTGACCGGCGCGGCGGCCAAAGCGAACGCGAGCCCTGTCAGCGACAGGATCAACGCCTTATGCATGTTCCCTCCCTCCATACGGCCTTCCGGCCTCTCACGAGCTCACGCGCGGTCCTCGACCGAAGCGCGCGACGCCCATTCCGCTCGTCACATCCCGTCGCGACGAAACTCTCCCCGCTTCGCGCATTGGCGGCTTGTTACTATCGATAGACCTATGTCCGCTTCCGGTCGAGTTCGGGCGACGCCCCGGAGGAGGTTCAAATCGGGGAGGTCGGCGGCGCCCGCCGCGAGCGCCGAGCCCGCGGCGCCGATTCCACGAGGCGAGGCGACGCCATGAACAGGATGACCGCAACTTTGGCCGCCGGCCGGAGCGACGTGAAGGACGACATCGGCCTTCACCGGAACGGGGACAACCCACTCAACGTCAAAGGCGTTACAGCCTGAGAAGCAGAACGGGACCCGGTTCGCGGACTCCATCAGGGCCAGCAGTCCCGACCGACTGCGTCAACAGGCCGGACAAAAGAATGCACCCGACCAATACGCCAGATCATCAAATCGCACTTGCAACGCGGGAGCCGTCGACAGAGGACGTTGATCCAACGGGCCCGCTCGGCTGCCGCGGGTCGCAGGCGGTCGATTGTCGGGCGGGAACTTGCACTTCGGTCAAGTCCGGCCATGCGGCTACGCGGCCACGACGTTGGGGTCACCTTGCGTTTGAGCCCGCCTTCGCACACACGAGCGCCTAATCATTCGCGGTTGGGCGGAGCCGATTTCGGCGGTTCTCACAGGCGTTAACCCAGATTGACGGCTTCGCTTATTCTCTCTCCGCTACGCCTCTCTGAATCGCCAGGCAGATCCTGAAATCGTAGCCTGTCGGCGTTGACGCGCGCCCCACTTTGGCCGCTTCGCCCAATAGGTGTTTTCCGCTGCTATCCGCCGGCTCGTGTCCCGCTATTGTGCATCTTGCCTCGAGCGGAAAGCAGGCAAATCATGTTGACGCACAATCTGGCCTCGCTCAGTGGAGCCCTGGTATTTTCCTTGGTTTTCGCAACGAATGCAGCGCTCGCCGAGCGCGAGTCCGATGGACGGGCTGTGGGGTTGGGCGAGCAGGTGACCGACGCGGCCTGCGCAGCAAGCGGTGAGGCCTCCCAATCGACAATCTGCCAGAATGGCCGGCTGCTATGGCGACTTTGCGAAAAGGGATTTCGCTCGGAACGTCTCCCCAACGCGGGGGTCTACGCGTGTTTTCTTCATTCGCTTTAGCAGCATTCAGCGTCCCGCCGACGCTCGCGATCACGACGCTCCTCGGCTTGTCGCCGCAGTCTGCTGCGCCAAGGCTCGGCTTCCGCCTTCGCCAAGGTTGCGACCTTGTCGAATAGGTAAAATCCGACCCTTCTCCGCGGGACCGAACGCGTTATCGTGGGTGACGCCTACAGCGGGAACAGGGACAGTTCGTCATGCGCGCAATCATTGCTTTGATCGTGATCGTCTATGTCGTCGGCGTCGGTTTCGTGCTCGCGCCGACGATTCAGGCCAAGTGGAATAGCGCTCCGGCCTCGGATTTCGCCGCAAGCGTCGGGCAAGCTCTGCCCAATGCGCTTGCGTGGCCGGCAAGCGCTTACCACAGCATGATCGGCCATGGTTGACCGCGTTTGACGGCGCTGCGCACGCAGGTCCCGGTCGGTCGACGTTTCGCGACCAGGCGACCTGATTGGATTCCAACTCTGGATTTGGAACTCTTCCGTCACTGCCGATGTCGCCACTGGCGCGCGCTTCGGAGGGGCCGAGTTGGAATGGGGCAAGAGCGCCGGCGCAGACTGACGGCGCCGCGCAGCAGCGGGTCACAGAGTTTCGCGCAGTTCGACCATCGTCCGCATGCCGAATTCAACGACGTTTCCTGCATCCGCATCGCGCGCGCTTGCGAGGCGATCATGAGTAGTTTCCGATTCTGGCGCCCCTACTCGCGACCGTGTTGACTGATGGGAGTTGCCGCATCTCTCGTCAACATGGAGTCGCCATCATGAAAACCCATCTGCTGAGAAACATGTTCATCGTCGGCTCGGCCGCGCTCGCCCTGGCTGCGAGCACTGTCGTGCTGCCGTCCGTCGCCGACGCCGCCGGCGCCGCCGGCGGCGCTGGGGTGCTTCCGCATGGCCAAAGCCACGGGCGAGTCGGCGGCGCCAATTTCCGCAGCCCCGGAGGACGTGGCGGGTATGGGGGCGGGTATGGATATGGGTATGGCGGCGGCGGCTACTATGGCGGCTACTATCCCGGCTACTGCGGACCTATCCAGTTGACCCTTGGTCTCTGCGGCCCCTGGGGCTACTGAGGCCGGCTCTGTCGCTTCTCTTCACGAAGGGGGACCACCCGGTCTTCGGGCGCCCCCCTCGGAGGGGAAGGATCGCGCGCCGGGTCCGGCCATCTGTCGGACGTGGCGTTCCTCGATCGACTTGCCGACGGAGAGATCAGCGTCGAGCGATTGCGGGCTGAAGCCGGCACATTCGCCTTTGACTTTCGTGTGCTGAACTCCGCCAGACGATGCAATGCTTCAACGCACAGGTGCATTTATGCGGAAATTTCTTCTCGCCTCCGTCGCGATCGTCGGCTTGGCTGGCTCGACCTTCGCCGGGAATGCGTTTGCCGCCCCCGGCGATCAGCCGCCCGCGCCAAGCGCGGCCGTGATGCAACGGATGCAGGAACGCCAAGCCGTCATGCTCGACGCGCATCTTGCCGCCATGAAGGCGGGGCTTAAGCTCACTGATGAGCAAGCCAAGAACTGGCCGGCTTTCGAATCGGCCATCCGCGACGCTGAGAAGGCGCGCGCGGATCGGTGGCGCCAGGCGCAAGACCGGATGAGTCAAGGCGAACGCCCCTCGCCGATCGAACGCATGACGATGATGTCCGAGCATCTTCAAAAAATGGGCGAGCAACTCAAGGTGGTCGCGGATGCGGCCAAGCCCCTTTATGACAGCCTCACCGACGCGCAAAAGGGCGACTTTGGTCCGCTGATGCGCGAATTCAAGCTGCGCGGCCGCCACTAGCCATTGTCGTTGCGACCGCAATCGAGGCGAGGGGCGAACAGGAAACCGCAAGCCGATGATTGCGAGCGCCTCCCGCGTCAGCGCTCGTTTCGACCAAGCGTCGCGTCTCGCCGGCGCGGGCCGCCGCTGTCGACGAGCGTTCCGCCGACGCTAGTTCCGCCGAAGATCGACGGGCCCAACGCTATTCACGGGCCAGTCGTCGCGCTCTTCCGTGCGTAGATTCCGAGTCTCTCGCTGATTGCGGGTCCGGCCTATGCAGAGGTCACGTCGATGTTCTGTCCTCGAGGGACCGGGCGGCGACATTGAAAAACTTGCGTCGATCGACGCAGACGAGGAGACAGCTATGAAAACGCTTCATCTGACCGGACTCGCGCTTGCCATCGCAACGGGGTTCGCCTTGCCGCTGGCTGGTTCGGCCGAAGCCGCCATGGGCGGCGCCCTTCCCTCGACACAGGTCCTCCCGATCGAGAACGCGCAGTTCTTCTACCTTGGCCACAACTTCTGTTGGTACGACGGAGGCTGGCAGGGGCCAGGTTGGTACTGGTGCGGCTACGCCTGGAACAACGGTTACGGTTGGGGCGGCGGCGATGGCTGGCATGGCTGGAGCCGTGGTCGATCGGGCGCAAATCGCAGTCCGAATGGCGTGGCGCCGCACGGCCCTGTCGGCCATGCGCCGGCGATTGTCGGGCGTGCGCCCCTAGTCCGTGGGGCGGCTCCCCGTGTCGGCGGCCATGCCCCGGCGCCGCGTCACGGCGGCGGCGGCGGCGGCGCGGTCTGGCAGAAGAGCAAGTGATTAGGCGCTGATTGTCAGTCCGACCTGACGCGCCGCCTCCACTCACGTTCAGGCGGCGCGGGCCGGATTTGACGACGCGATGCGGGGCGCGATTGGACATACGGCCCGACGCAAGGGGCGGGATACGGCGCGCGCATAAGCACTCCTGCTTCCGCCTCGTCCCGCAACAGGGCGTCTCGCTGCCTGGAGGCTGCGAGACGTCCGTTGCGTGAGAAGAAAAGTCGTCTCCAACGCCCAGCTTCGTCAGCCGTCGCAGCATCAGTCATCGCAGCAGGAGCGCGTGCCTATGAACATCAGCATCGCCCACCTTCAACCCATTGTCTCCCTGATCGCCGGCGTTCTCATTTTGATGATGCCGCGACTGCTCAACTACATCGTCGCTTTCTTCCTGATCGTGTCCGGAATCCTCGGGCTCGGGCTCGTTCATTGAAGAACCTCGCCGGCCAGAAACGCCCGGACCCGTCGCGATAAGAGACGCCGAACAAGCGACCCGCCGAAGGACACCCCGTCATGATCGACTCCAAGAGCGCCGCGTCATGAGTTTCGCGCGCGCCTTGCGCGCATTGGCGCTGACCGCGGCTCTGCTGGGCGGCTGCGCAAGCGATCCACGCGCATCCTTCACCGAGTCCGAAGAGATGACCGCGGTCGCCATCGGCGCGCCCAATATTCGCTACTGGGCCGACGCCACGGCGAGCGCGATCCGAGGGTCCGCGCGACCCGCCGTCGTGCAGAACGGGCGACCGTTCGTCTATCTCGCGCTGTCGGGCGGCGGTGGCGGCGGCGCGTTTGGCGCCGGCGTTCTCAACGGCTGGAGCGAGTCGGGGACGCGCCCGGAATTCACCATCGTGTCGGGCGTTTCGACCGGGGCGCTGATCGCCCCCTTCGCTTTTCTCGGGCCCGACTACGACGACAGGCTCCGACAAATCTACACCAACGGCGAGGCGCAACGCTTGATTGGCCAACCCAATCCATTGGGAGCGTTGTTTGGTTCCGGAGTGCTCGGTCCCGAGCGCTTGCGCCGGCTGGTGGGACGCTATCTCGACGACGATCTCATCAGGGCGATCGCGCGTGAGGATCAAAAAGGGCGACGCCTGCTGGTCGTCACGACCAATCTCGACGCGCAGCGCGCCGTGGTCTGGGACATGGGCGCCATCGCCACAAGCGGCGATCCAAAGGCCTTCGAGCTGTTCCGCGACGTTCTCGCCGCCTCCGCGAGCGTTCCCGTGGTCTTTGCTCCGCAACTGATCAACGTCGAAGCGGATGGCAAGTCCTTCCAGGAGATGCACGCCGACGGCACGCTGAGCGCGCCTATCTATACGCTGCCGCAGGCGGTGCTGTTCGGCGGCAAGCCGATTCTGCGCGCCGCGCGTCCGTCTCTCTATATCGTCGTCAACGCTCGCATCGATCCGGGCTTCGCGGTTGTGCCAGCCCAAGCCGAAGCGATTGCGGCGCAGTCCCTATCCACTCTGAATCGGGTCGGCGCGAAGGCGGTCCTCGCCGAGACCTATGCCGCCGCCAGTCGCGATGGCTTGGGCTTTCACTTGACCTATATCGACCGAGATCACCCCGATAGCGGCGGCACCGGCTTCGAGACTGACGCGATGCGCAAGCTCTACGACTACGGCTACGAGAAGGCTCGCTCAGGCGCCCTTTGGGTGACCGATCTGGCTCAGGTCGAGGCGGCGAAGGACGCGGGGACGGCGGCCGCGGCGGCGACCATTCGCTGACGGCGCGAGGCGGTCGCACCGCATTCGTCGCGCTTGGAATTTGACGATGAACACGTCGATCGTTTCGTGAAGTCTCGCGATCATCGGTGAACTGGCGGTCGTCGCCGGAAGCCAGATTGGATGACGTCCATGCCAAATCCAGCCGCCAACGAAAACGTTCCGACCGCTGGCGAGAGCGTCGAAGTGAAGGCCGCCGCGCCGATAGGCCTGACCAGCGCGGAAGCGCGCCGCCGCCTGGAACAATTCGGTCCGAACGCCATGCCGGACACCAGCGTCCATCCTTTGCGCCGGGCGTTCGACAAGTTCTGGGCGCCCGTTCCATGGATGCTCGAAGCGGCAATCGTGCTCGAGCTGGCGCTCGGCAAATACACCGAAGCTTCGGTCATCGGCGTTCTTCTCGTTTTCAACGCGGCCCTCGGATATTTTCAGGAAGGACACGCACAGGCGACTCTCGCCGCGCTGAAGTCGCGGCTGGCGATGAGCGCGTCCGTCCACCGCGACGGGGTATGGACGGATGTCCCCGCAGCCGAGCTCGCGCCCGGCGACGTGGTGAAATTGTCGCTGGGCGGCGTGGTTCCCGCGGACGCGCTCATCTCAGGCGGCGAGATCCTGCTCGATCAGTCCATGCTCACCGGCGAGTCCGTTCCCATAGAAGCCGGCGCAGGCCGCCAAGCGTATGCCGGAGCGTTGGTGCGGCGGGGCGAGGCGGTGGCGGAAGTGACGGCGACTGGCGCGCGCACCAAATTCGGGAAAACCGCCGAACTCGTTCTCACCGCTCATGTCGTCAGCTCGCAGCAGAAGGCGGTCATGCGCGTGGTGCGCAATTTGGCCGCGTTCAATGGCGTCTTCATCGTCGGGCTCGCGGTCTACGCCGCTCTTCTCAGAATGCCGATCGCCGAAATTGTTCCCCTCATTCTTACAGCGGTTCTGGCGTCGATTCCGGTCGCGTTGCCGGCGACCTTCACCCTTGCGGCGGCGCTCGGCGCGCGCAACCTCGCCAAGCTTGGCGTCCTTCCGACACGGCTCTCCGCGGTGGATGAAGCGGCGACGATGAATGTCCTGTGCGCCGACAAGACCGGCACCTTGACGCAGAACGCCCTGAGCGTGGCGCAGATTCGTCCGATGCCGGGTTTTGACGAAGCGCATGTTCTGGCGTTGGCGGCGTTGGCCAGCTCAGAGGGCGGCCAGGATCCCGTCGATGAGGCCATCAGATCGGCAGCCCAGGGCAAGGACGCAGCCGACACGCCGAAGTTGACCGCCTTCACGCCGTTCGACCCCGCGACCAAAATGTCGGAGGCGAACGCTGTGGATTCGCGCGGGGCGACGCAACGCATCGTGAAGGGCGCCTATGCCGTTGTGGTCGCGCTGGCGGAGACTTCGCCGACCGCGGAAGCAATCGCCAAGGAGCTCGAGGGACAAGGCTTTCGCGTGCTCGCGGTCGCGGCCGGAGCGCCCCAGGCGATGAAGTTGATCGGCCTTGTCGCGCTAAGCGACCCGCCGCGCGCGGACTCGGCCGCCCTTGTCAAGGAACTCAGCGCGTTGGGTGTGCGCACGGTCATGGTGACCGGCGACGCGCCGGCGACGGCCGCCATCGTCGCGCGGTCGGTCGGGCTGGACGGCGCGGTCTTTCCACCCGGGCCCATCCCCGACGCGATCCGGCCGGAAGACTATGCCGTCTTCGCCGGCGTCCTGCCGGAGGACAAGTTCAAACTCGTCAAGGCCTATCAAAACGGCGGGCACACCGTCGGCATGTGCGGCGACGGCGCTAACGACGCGCCGGCGCTGCGCCAGGCGCAGATCGGAATTGCCGTTTCGACGGCGACCGAGGTCGCGAAAGCGGCCGCCGGCATGGTGCTCACCGAACCCGGCCTGGCCGGCATTGTCGCCTCGGTCAAGCAAGGTCGCATTATCTTTCAGCGAATCCTGACGTACACGCTCAACTCCCTCAACAAGAAGATCGTGCAGGTGCTCTTCATCGCGGCCGGGCTCGTCATGACCGGACAAGCGATCCTGACGCCGCTGCTGATGGCGCTGATCATGATCATCGGCGATATTCTCGGCATGTCGCTGACGACGGACAACGTGCGGCCTTCGCCGCAGCCCAATGCCTGGCGAATCGGCAGTCTGACGATCGCCGGCGCCGTCATGGGGCTCGGCGAACTGGCGTTCTGCGTGTCCGCCCTCGCCGTGGGGGCTTATCTCGCCGGATTCGACATCGACCGGCTGAGGACGCTGGCCTTCGTCATCATCGTTTTCGGCAACCAAGCGACGACGTACAACAATCGCGAACGTCGACGACTCTGGTCGTCGCGTCCCAGCCTATGGCTCGCCGCGTCGTCGGTCGTCGACATTCTGATCGCCGCGACGCTCGCAGTGACGGGAATCGCCATGGCGCCGTTGCCGCTCGTTGCGGTGGTTGGGACTTTTGTCGCCGCCGCCGCGTTCGCCTTCCTCATGGACTTCGTGAAGGTTCCCGTTTTCCGCCGCCTTGCAATCGGCTAGCGCGCACGGGGTCGCCGCAGGAGTGAACATGCAAATCGATTCGAACGACTTTCGCGTCAGAGAAGGCGACGCGGTCAATCTGCGAAAATGGCCGACCAGGGTGAAGCCTGTATACGATTCAAAGAAGACTTATCGCGAACTCCTGGAAGACCACGTCGTCCGCTTGAGCGCGCTCCAGCAGCTTCTCTATGCATCCGACCGTTACGCGATCCTGCTGATTTTTCAGGCGTTGGACGCGGCGGGAAAGGACGGGGCCATCAGGCACGTGATGTCCGGCGTGAATCCACAGGGCTGCCAGGTCTTCAGTTTCAAACATCCCAGCGCCGCCGAGGCGCAGCATGATTTTCTCTGGCGAACCACTCGCGATTTGCCCGAGCGCGGCCGGATCGGCATTTTCAATCGATCCTATTATGAGGAGGTCCTGATCGTCCGGGTCCATCCCGAGATTCTCAAGTCGGAGGGATTGCCGGATGCGCCGAGCGACAGCGCGACGATTTGGCGGGATCGCTATCGCTCGATTACCGATACGGAGAGGCATCTCCACGCCAACGGAACTCGGATCATCAAGTTCTTCCTTCACCTCTCCAAGGACGAGCAACGCAAGCGGTTTCTCGCGCGCATCGATGAGCCGGAAAAGAACTGGAAATTCAGCTTAGCCGACGTCGAGGAGCGAAAATTCTGGAAGCGTTATATGAGGGCGTTCGAGGAATGTCTCGGGGCGACCAGCACGGTCGACGCGCCCTGGTACGTGGTTCCCGCCGACGACAAGGAAAACGCTCGACTGATCGTATCGCAAATCATTCTCGACACGATCGAGCGACTGAAATTAAGCTATCCGAAAACGAGCGCCGAGCGCCACGATGAGCTGCTCGCGATACGAAAGCGCCTCGCCAAGTGACCAGGCCACTTTTCTTGCGGGCGGATGGTCAAACATTCCCTTGCGCGGAACTCGGGAAAATAGGTCGCGAAAAAGACGATCGGACGAGACGGACTTACGGCGCCGGGCGCGCCGATCGTCGAACGATCTTGCTTAAGCGCGCGATCCTGGCCAACCGTAATGCGTGTGAAGCCGCTTCGCATAGACTTGCGTGAACGCGACGAGGGGATCCCACGGCGGGCTCGACTTGACCTGTTCGCGCGACACGTCGAGCTCGACATGGCGGTCGGACCATTCGATCGATTTCACCGCCAGCGGCGAGATCAGCACGTGCGCGCCAAACCACCAGTTGCGCGTGTCGACGATGAAATAGTGGATGCTCCAGTCGGCGTCGTCGATCATGAAATT
>Ga0181529_10002595_pt1 | contig 21414 bp, 19 predicted proteins | sample PEATcosm2014_Bin_36_FD_119763 | JGI IMG/M metagenome (GOLD analysis project Ga0181529, IMG submission 119763) | Peatland microbial communities from MTU Mesocosm Facility, Houghton, MI, USA - PEATcosm2014_Bin10_30_metaG | ecosystem: Environmental > Terrestrial > Soil > Wetlands > Peat | place... | reverse complement strand
TTCAGTTTTCAGTTTTCAGTTTTCAGTTTTCAGTTTTCAGTTTTCAGTTTTCAGTTTTCAGTTTTCAGTTTTCAGTTTTCAGTTCACAGTTCACAGTTCACAGTTCACAGTTCACAGTTCACAGTTCACAGTTCACAGTTCACAGTTCACAGTTCACAGTGGATTTGTAAGCAGGATGAATGAAGTGTCAAGCATTTTCTTCAGTTTGACGATTCTAAGCATCTATCACGTTCAAGCCTCTGTACAGGCAATTACTGAAAACTGAAAACTGAAAACTGAGAACTGAGAACTGAGAACTGAGAACTGAGAACTGAGAACTGCTTTTGGGGTGATTCGTGGCGCAGGCGGAAGCGGCAACGCGCAAAGGCGATTTCAAGCGCATCGAGGTCTTCGAGTACCTCTCTGGCCCCGGCGCGCCTGCCCAGCCGGAATGGGGTGGATGGGCGGAGAGCGAGGAGCCCGCCTCCAGAGTCGAGTCTTCATCGGTGGTGAAGGAGGCGGGAAGCGGGCTCAGCGAAGTTCAGTTACGCGCCGAATTCGAGAAGCGGCTCACCGAGGAGACGCGCCGCTCCTTTGAGGCCGGGCGGGAGCGTGGTCGCCAGGAGGGTCGTCAGGCAGAGCGCGAGGCGCAGGCCGCCTCTCAATCGGAAGCCGAGAAAGAACGGGTGCGCCAAGCAGCTCACATGATCGAGAGCTTCACTCTGGAGCGGGACCGCTTTCTGCATGAGGTTGAACACGAGGTGGTAAAGCTGGCGCTGGCCGTGGCGGCGCGCATCTTGCGGCGCGAGGCGCAGATGGATCCGCTGTTATTGACCGGAGCGGTGCGCGTGGCCTTGGGGCAGCTCTCCGGATCGACCGAGGTGCGGTTGCGCATTCCGCCCGCGGAACTTGATCTTTGGACAGAGGCCGTGGCTCTTCTTCCCAAAGTGGCGGTCAAGCCAAAGGTCCTCGCCGGAGAGGGTATGCGGCTGGGAGATTGCGTAATTGAGACCGAGTTGGGTACGGTGGATCTGGGGATTCGCTCCCAACTGGGCGAGATTGAGCGCGGCTTCTTTGATCGCGCCGGAGGAGTTCGATCCGAAACACCAAAGGCCGAAGCTGCAGAATTGACAGGTGCGGCCACCAGACCAAGCCAGGAGAGCCGCGGATGACCCAGATTCTGGAGCGCTACTTCAAGTCTTTGGAACGTGGTCAACCATGGCGTTGGCGCGGGCAGGTACTTGAATCGCTCGGGCAGACAATCGAGTCGTCGGGTCCGCTGGCCTCGGTGGGCGAGTGCTGCGAGATTCAAGATCAGTTTGGCCATGCGCATTTGGCGGAAGTGATTGGATTTCGCGGCTCGAATGTGTTGTCGATGCCGGTCGAGAGCACGGAAGGCATTCGCTATGGGAATCGCGTGGAGGCTCTGGGAACGATTCCAGAGATAGAGGTGGGGCCGGCGCTGATGGGCAGGGTGCTAAATGCGCTGGGTGTGCCGATGGACGAGGGACCACGGCCAGCCGTGGCGCAGGCACTGCCGCTGGAAGGCGTGGTGCGGCATCCGCTGGACCGGGTCCCGATCAAGACGCCGCTGGGTACTGGAATTCGCGTTCTGGATGCGCTGCTGACCGTGGGCCGAGGCCAGCGAGTGGGCATCTTTGGCGGATCAGGGGTGGGCAAAAGCACCCTGATCGGCATGATGACCCGCAACACCGAGGCGGATGTGACGGTAGTTGGCCTCGTGGGTGAGCGGGGCCGCGAAGTGGTCGAATTTCTTCAGGATTCGCTGGGCGTGGCGGGACGGGGGCGCTCGGTGGTTGTGGTCTCGACTTCGGACCAATCGCCTTTGATGCGCATGAGGGCGGCCCTGTCGGCTACAACTATCGCCGAATTCTTTGCCGCCCAGGGCAAACATGTGCTGCTGGTGCTGGATTCGCTGACCCGCTTTGCCATGGCCGCCCGGGAGATTGGCCTGGCGGCTGGCGAGCCGCCGACCAATAAAGGATATACGCCTTCGGTTTTTACTCGGCTGGCCAAACTGGTCGAGCGCACTGGTCAGTTCAGGGTGGGCTCGATCACTGCCTTCTATACCGTTTTAATGGAGGGCGACGACCAGCAGGATCCGCTGGTGGACGCGGTTCGTTCACTGCTGGACGGCCATGTGGTGCTATCGCGAACTCTGGCCGCCGAGGGTTGGTATCCTCCGATTGATCTGCTGGACTCAATCAGCAGGCTGATGCCGGCGGTAACCCAGCCCGCCCATCGTGAACAGGCGGCGCTCGTGCGCAAGCTGTTGGCTGTCTATCACCGCTCGGAGGATCTGGTGCGCATTGGAGCCTACAAGCCAGGCTCTGATCCTGATCTGGATCGGGCGCTACGCGCCAGAGGTGCGATGCGGGCCTTCATGACGCAGGACGCGCGGGAGCAGGTACAGTTTGGAGACTGCGTGCGCCGACTGTCTCAATTGGCTGCTGAGGTTTAACCATGGCTGTTAGCCGCGCGCTGCGCCGCCTGCTGCATATCCGGGAGCTTGAAGAGGAACAGAACCGTTTGGCCCTGGAGTCGGCCTCTGGAGATCTGAATCGCCTGGAACGCGCTCTCATGGCCGCCTATGAGCGGGAGCGCCGTGGGCGGAGACTCGTCGAGGCCAGCGCGCAAAGCAATCAATTGATGGATCGGCTTGCGGGACTGGAAGAGACGCGTTCGGCTAGCCTCCACGCGATTGCGCTCGGACCCAGAATCGACGCCAAACAGGGAGAGGTTGCGGCTCGGCGCCAGGAGTTTCTAGCCAAACGGGTAGAGCGCCGTCAGGCTGAGACGTTGATTGAAGAGACTGAGGCGCGGGAGGCAATCGAGGGGGATCGTCGCGGCCAGCAGTCACTGGATGACTGGTATAGTTCCCGGCTGCATCGCGAAGGGGAGCAACTGGAGCCTGGTAAGGCCGCATCCGGCGGTTCTTCCACGCAACTCCCTGAAGGCTTGGAATTTTTCGATGAAGACAATCAAATGCGATTGCTCAAAAAACTTTAGGCAAAATTCGCCTAGCTTCCTGATCTCTTCCTGAATTGGAATGGAAGGTTCCATTCCTGACAATGCTCTAACCCGTAACTGTCGTGCTTTGGCACACTGTCTGCTTTACCTCCTTGCATGACCGCTGCCGCAGGAATCGAGATTGGAACGGGCGCCACTGGAGAGCTGGGCATGAGCAAGGCTCATGGCGCAGGTTCCGGCATCCTCTCCGCGGGGGGAGCTTCGTCCATCTTCTCTGCTTCGAAGGCCACCGCCGGGCAGGATTTCCGTTCCGGCTGGCAATCGTTGCTGGCCGCATGGGGGCCGGTGGCTAGCTCCAATACAGAGGGTGAGAACTCGACGAATTCATTCTTGACCTCAACCGCTGAGTCAGACTCCGGCGCGGGAGGCTCTACGCGGACGATGAGCGCGCAGAGCGGAGATGCGGCAACGCGCCGGGAGCCGGGCGCGGCCTCCAAAGGAGGCTCAGTCAACCAGGCTAAGTTAACTTCCATTGAAAAAGAACCCCCGATTACCGCGAATCAGACTCTTTCAGCATCTTCTGAGGTGAAATCCGGATGGGAATCCGCAAAAACTCAAGAAAAGAAAACCCTCACGGAATCAACAAACGATTCCACTTCCACTCTGCCGGGGATCGATTTCATCCAGCCCGACCCGTCAACAGGGACGATGGCCGCAGCACTTTCCGGGAATCTTTCGCCCATCAATTTGACTGGTCCGCAGGCTGATGCAGAAGCTTCCGTCGTTCGATCTTCTTCTCAGAGTTCGGACAGGGCAAATCCGTCCACGCCGGGTGCGTTCCAGCAATTGAATAGGTCAACGCCGGCTGCATCCGCTTCGATACAGACTGCCGGAAGTTCCGCGTTCCCAGACACCGCATCCGCAAACCAATCGACGGAAGCCGTGGATCGAATTGCGCGGGAAAGAACAGATTCCGGGAATTTGTCAGAAGATTCGGAGAATCCTTTGATGACTTCGGATTGGGCGAGATCGATTCAAAGCAGAGCCAGCGGAGATGCTTCTTCTGCGGCGGAATTGCCCAGCGCCCGCGTTCCTGAGGTTCCTGCCGGTGCGGCGCCGATTGCGGAAGACCGACAGCCGATGCAACCGGAAGAATCTGGCCAAGCGCAGCCAAGGGCCAGTCAGATTGCCGCCGCGGCAACTCCGCAGACTCAGATGCAGTTACAAATACCCGCACCGGAAGCTGCACAGTCAATCAATCCGAATCAGCCCCTTGTTTCCGCAGCGACAGTGAAGTCAGGCAGCGCTTCCGCATTGGTTGCAGATCCAGAGCCGCAGTGGTCTTCGCCATCGCAGTGGTCTTCGCCATCCTTGACAGCATCGAATGCAAACCCAGGGCTCGCGCAAGAAGCGAATCCGACTCCGGCGATTGCCTCTAGCCCCATTCCGTCCTCGGCGCCATCTCCAGTTCAAAGCGCTGCCTCGGCGGCTTCCTCTCACCAGACCAAGGTGGAGCGGGCAGATCCGGGGCGGCAGTGGTCTTCGCCATCCTGGACAGCGCCGAATGCAAACTCTGGGCTCGCGCAAGAAGCGAATCCAACTCCGGCGATTGCCTCTAGCCCCAATTCGTCCTCGGCACCATCTCCAGTTCAAAGCACTGACTCGGCGGCTTCCTCACCCCAGACCTCGGCGGCTTCCTCACCCCAGACCAAGGTGGAGCGGGCTGATTCGGAGCCGCAGTGGTCTTCGCCATCGAGGACAGCGTCGAATGCAAACCCCGGGCTCGCGGAAGAAGCGAATCCAACTCCGGCGATTGCCTCTAGCTCCATTCCGTCCTCGGCACCATCTCCGGTTCAAAGCGCTGCCTCGGCGGCTTCCTCTCACCAGACCAAGGTGGAGCGGGCTGATCCGGGGCCGCAGTGGTCTTCGCCATCCTGGACATCATCGAATGCGAACTCTGGACTCGCGGAAGAAGCGAATCCAACTCCGGCGATTGCCTCTAGCTCCATTCCGTCCTCTGTACCATCTCCGGTTCAAAGCTCTGCCTCGGCGGCTACCTCTCGCCAGACCAACGTGGAGCGGGCTGATCCGGGGCCGCAGTGGTCTTCGCCATCCTGGACAGCATCGGATGCGAACTCTGGACTCGCGGAAGAAGCGAATCCAACTCCGGCGATTGCCGTTAGCCCCAGTTCGTCACCGAAGGTTATTGCTGCTCAGGGCGCAACTTTGGCGACGCCAACCACCAAGAATCTCTCTCCGATCCTTGATCTTGAGCTGACCAAAGGGCAGAACTTGACCAGCAACCTCCCTTCGGAAGAGACAAGGGATTCGGCATCCAATCCGGCTACGGGAACCGTTGCACAAGCTAATTCAGCAATCATGTCAACGCCAGACCAGAGTGCGGCGGGAGAGGTTGAGCTGAGGCCGGCGGCTTTGGCTGTTGACTCGTCACAGGGCGCAACTCAAACTCTATCCGTAGTTGCGAATCAGAGCCGGAGCTTGAGCGCAACCCTGAATCAAAGCCCAGTCTTAGCGGCAAGTTCGAAATCCGCACCAGTACTTGCTTCAAGCTTGAATGCGGCATCCACCACATCACCCAACCAAGAGACAGTTTCCGCATCTGCTTCGAACCAGCGTGGGGTGCAGGGCACAAATCAGAGCACAAATGTGGAGCAGACACGACCTGCGACGGCAAGTGATCTTCCTCAGGCATCTCAGAACATTGCGGTTCACGAAGATCGGAGCGAAGTCCCGGCGGAGCATTCGCATTCAGTAGAGAGCGCGGCTCCGAGTTCGTCCATAGCACAGGTGGTTGAAGCCAGCCCAATTAAGCCGCTCAAGGCCGAGGGTGTTCGAAGTGAATCACCGGCGCAAGCCGCATCTCAAAATACAGCGCAGAGTGCGTCGAGTTCGAGAGAGAACTCGGCCGCACCGAGCAGGCTTCAAACTCAAGCATCTGTGCCGGATACGGAGATGAATCGCGCGACGGATGCGCCGCAGAATGCGCCCCAGGCAGATGCTCCCGTTTCGGTTGCTTCTGTGGAGAAACCGAGTGATTCCCCTGCCTCTTATTTGAATCCGGATGCAAGTTTTGAGAAAAGTCAGGCTGGGGCTTTGGTGCAAACAGCAACTCGGGGCACGGCTCGCATCGATGCCAGGAGTCCGGCTTCCGCCCAACTCCCGACGCACTCAGTTTCGATAGTCGAGCAAACCGCCAATCAGGCCTCCGAAGGGCTGAATCCCTCTCAACCATTGACGGTCAATCTCGGCTCAGATCAAGCTGTCGTGCCGGGACCGGAAAGCTCTCTCCCCTCGGCCTCCAGAAAAATCGATCCTGTGGCGGTCGAGGAATCTCCGCAAAAGGATATTGCTTCCCCATCGCTCGATACCGGCGTTTCCAGCCCCCAGCAGGCGGTAGCTGACTCTGTGGCGTCGGTGATAAGTTCCGACCCGACCCCAATGGTGAATGCGGAGAAGCCGGCTGCCTCCAGTAGTGGCAAGGCGGTAACTGGAGTGTCGCGGACAGCGCCGAAGGCCAGAAACTCAGATGCGCTTCAGAGCGGTGGGATGGTCGCTTCAGGCGCCTCTTCCATCCCAAGCGCGGATGCTTCGCCTGGCTGGCGTGAGCAGGCGGTTATCCAGATTCCAGGAGCGGTAACGGATGCGGCGGCCAAGCCGGGCTCGTCGGTGGCCAGCTCCGAGGAGACCTTTGCAGCCATGGATGCATCTTTCGCGCCGGGCAGGCAGAGCTGGGGTCACACCGGTGCGCAGCAGGCCGAGGCAGGCTTCCAGGATCCGGCTTTGGGATGGGTTGGCGTACGGGCTGATTCGAGCAGCGGCGGGATTCATGCCGAACTGGTGGCTGGATCGCCTGATGCGGCGGTGGTCTTGAGCGGCCATATGGCGGGAATCAATGCGTTTCTTGCCGAGCACCATACACCGGTCGAGACGTTGACGCTGAGCACAACCGGCGGTGGCGCGGAGGGCTTTAGCGACCGAGGATCGAGCGGCGGAATGCAGCAGAGGTCGGGAGAGCAGACCGGAGATCAACTCGCTGAGAGCGCGGGAAGTTTTTCGTCCAGTCGTGCGCCGCTTCCCGAAGCTGCTTTGTCAAATCCGGCTTGGCCGGCGGGCTTCAGTGACAGTGCGCAACAGGCGCAGTGGGTGGGCGGCCACATCTCGGTGATGGCCTGATGAGAGAGGTATACGGGGAGGCAACATGGCGGCAATGTCAGGAGTTTTGAATCATCCTACGAACGCGGCGCAGGCACTTACGGCTACCAGCGCAGTGCCCAAGGCGGCGGCCAGCAGCACCAGCAGCACAAGCAGCACAAGCAGTGACTCGGCGACGATCACGGCCAATGACTTTCTGACGCTGCTGGTGACCGAGATGCGGAACCAGGACCCGACGGCGGATACAGATCCCAACGAGTACATCAATCAGTTGGTGAATGTGAACAGTTTGGAACAGTTGATTTCGATCAACCAGACGCTGACGACAGCATTTGAGCCGGTTAGCGCCAGCAGTGAAGCAAGCAGTAATACGTCAACGGCCCAAGCCAGCAGCCTGACCGGTTCGAGCGCAAAGGCCCAGGCCGCGGCGAGCGGAAGCACGTCGACTGCCGCGCAGTCGACGACATCCAGCAGTGCATCCACGGTTCCAAATGCGATCAGTGTGGCGGCGAACCAACTGGCACCCGGCAATCTTGGCATTCCACCCATCAACCAGGCGGCCCAAAGTGTGGCTCAGTCTCTGACCAAGCGGTCAAGCGTGCAATAGCGTCTCGCCGGGCCGCAAGCCGCCCGATACGAGCTTTTCAACCGTCGGCCGCAGAGGCCCGCGTCTAATCATTGCGATCCAAAGGAGAATTTCCATGGCAAGTTTTTACATTCCACTCAGCGGACTCAACGCCGATTCAACAGCGCTGAATACCATCGCCAACAACCTGTCGAATATGAACACGACCGGCTACAAAGAGCAGACAACCAACTTCAGCGATTTGTTTTACCAGCAAGTCGGCACTACCGGCTCTGGAGATGAGATTCAACAAGGAACGGGTGTGCAGGTGGCTTCGAACAGCACTGATTTTACCGGCGGATCAATTTCTTCGACAGGGATAGAAACAGATGCGGCCATCGACGGCTCCGGCTTCTTTGTGCTCGATGCCGGGAGCGGCAAACAGCTTTACACCCGCGACGGCAATTTCCAAGTCAGTTCGACGGGAACGCTTGAGAGTACGGAAGGCCAGGCCGTGATGGGGTATCTGGCGACCAACGGTGTGGTGGACACAAACAGTGGCCTCGCCGATCTGACCATTCCCACCGGCCAAGTGATGCAGCCTTCGTCGACGACCAGTTTCAGCATGACGCAGAATCTAGACTCGGCTGCTCCCGTCGGCGCAACGGCGACCGGCCAGGTGCAGGTCTATGATTCGCTCGGCAAGAGTTACGAAGCCACGGTAACCTACACCAACCTGGGTGACAACAAGTGGAGTTATGCGGTCACGCTGCCGGATACCTTGAAGGGGGCGACCTCATCAGCGGCTGGTACGACCACCATCGCGGTGGCGCCGCCTACCTCGACATCGACCCCGGTCACTGCCGATACCACTACGGTGACTGGCGTTGCGACCACGATCACCAGCAATCTGACCTCCTCGGCCTCTGTAGCTTCCGATACGAACACATTGACGGCAGCATCCGCAGCCTCGGTCGGGGCTTCTACCTTGACCTCGTCCGCCGCAGCATCAACTGCTGTGACGGCGAGCGCGTTGGCGGCCGCATCCGGTTCCATCGCAGCCAATACCACCTACAACTTCACCAGCAGCGATGGTAGCGTGGCCACGGTCAACAGCGCATCGAATCTGACAATTACGGGTGTGAATGCACTCGGCGCGTCCACCACCACGGCACTGCCGGCATTCAGCGGAGCGCCAGAGACAGTCGGGGACTATGCCACGGATCTGACGAGCGCGCTAACCGCTGCCGGCATCGTCGGTGTAACGGTAACGGGAAGCAATGCTACCGGCGTGCTGAACATCACCGGCGCGACAGCCATCAACGGCTCCGTATCGCAGGATTTCACCGGATCGAAGTACGACTACACCTTCAATTCATCGGGCACCGTCGATCCATCAAGCAGTCTGACGATCAGCGGGCCCAACGCCGATGGCGTTACAAAGACGATCGTCGCACCCGTGTTTGCCTCCGGCGAGTCGGTCTCCAACTATGCCCAGGCCCTGAACACCGCATTAACGACGGCGGGTATCACCGGGGTGACGGCCAGCAGCAACTCCAACGTCCTGTCCATTACAGGACCGACTACGATCTCGTTTGGTGGCAGCTTGACGCAAGATGTGCCGGAGACAACACTCAGTTACAATTTTGGTCCGACTGGCACGGTGGACCCGGCGACGGCGCTCACGATTACCGGAGGCACTTCCTCGGGCGGCACGGCCACCATTACGGCTCCGACCGTTACCTCTGGTGAATCGGTGGCCGCGTATGCCACGGCTCTGACCGGGGAGTTGGCAAAGGCCGGCATTAACGATGTTTCGGTTTCATCGACGGCGGGCGGCGTGCTGTCGATCCTCGGCAATACCGCCACACTGGCGACCTCGGGAGCCGTCAAAGATGATGTCTCTGAGACCACGCTCAGTTATGCCTTTGGCTCAAGCAGCGATACGCTGGCCACGGTGGATCCGGCAACGAATTTAACCATCACTGGACCCACGGCGACGGGCGGCACAGCCACCATTACGGCCCCCACCGTGACCGCAGGTGAGACTGTGGGCGCATATGCCACTGCCCTGACCGGCGCTTTGGCGACGGCGGACATTACCGGCGTGACAGCCTCGGTTTCGGATGGCAAATTATCCATTGTAGGTTCAGGAATCAAAACCAGCGGCTCGGTCAGCCAGGATTTAGCCGGAACCCTGAACACATACACCTTCCAACCGAATGCCACAATGGACTCATCAACGAATCTGGTGATTACCGGACAAAACTCCAACGGCTCACAGATCAGCATCACCGCACCCACTGTCAGTTCGGGGGAAACCTTAACCGAGTATGCCACAGCCTTGACCAACGCGTTGTCAACGGCGGGTGTAACCAACGTGACAGCCACCGTTGCCGGAAATACACTTTCGATCACAGGCGCCAACTATTCCACCAGCGGCTCCATCAACCAATCACTGGCCGATACCACAACCACTTTCAACTTTGGCTCGAACGCCACGGTCGGTACGGCCACAGATTTGAGCATTACCGGTTTGACAGCTTCCGGTACGCCGGAGACCGTTACCGCGTCCGTCACTGCTGGTGAATCGGTCTCCGACTATGCATCGGCTCTCAATTTCGCATTGTCAACTGCCGGCATCGTTACCGGCACCGACGGCGTAACAGTCACCGCCACGGATGGCAGTTTATCCATTGTGGGGCCAACTGCCAGCACTTCCGTTCTCGGCTCGGCGACACAGGATCTGCCGGCCAGCACCACAAGCACCATCAGTTACAATTTCGGAACGAGCGAAGGCACAACTGCCACGGTCGATCCGAGTACGAACTTGACAATCACCGGGTTGACGTCTGAAGGGAATTCGGCTACCACCACGGCTCCGGCAATCACTGCCGGTGAAACGCTTGCCCAATATGCATCCGCACTGAACTCCGCTTTGTCCGCAGCCGGCATTGCCGGCGTAAATGTCTCATCCACCTCCTCCGGCGTTCTGTCGATCACAGGCGCCAACGTCACGACCTCCGGCAGCGTGGTCCAAGATCCGGTGGCCTCCTCAAATGCCAGCGGAACGCTAACCTTCAATTCGAATGGCAATCTGGTGAGTCCAACCACCAACGTCAGCAATATCACATTTTCGGGACTCTCCGACAATGCGACACCAATGAACATGGCTTGGGGACTTTACAGCGCAACCGGCGGCGGGGAAATCAGCCAGACCGCTTCCTCATCGACGCAATCAGCGCAAACCCAGAACGGCTATACCAGCGGCGAATACCAGAGTTTCACCATCGGATCGAACGGCACTATCACAGCGTCTTACTCGAATGGGCAAAACCAGACGGTGGGCCAGGTCGGATTGGCCTTGGTAAGCAATCTGCAGGGCCTGTCGAATGTAGGTTCGACTGAATATCAGACGACTACCGCATCGGGGCTTGCCACCGTGGGTGTGGCCGGTTCAGGGAGTCTGGGCACGCTAGAAGGCTCTTCGCTCGAAGCTTCCAACGTCAACATCTCGGACGAGTTCTCCGATCTGATCATCGCGCAGCGCGCCTTCGAGGCCAACTCAAAGGCCGTGACCACCTTCGACACCATCACCCAGGAAACCATCAACATGATCCATTGAGTTGTTTCATTGGCGGCGGCGATGACCCGATGCATTGCTGCCGCCTGGTTCTCAAGTCAAAATGAAAAGCCCATCTCTAGGTTTCAAGCGGCGAAGAGATGGGCTTTTCAATGCAGTTTACGGCATTTAACTTATGGCAACAGGATGTCGGTCGGCTTGAAGTGGCCCGTAGAGAATGCGCGCAATCACATCGTAATCGTGGGCTTCGGTGATCCGGGCGCGGTAAAAGCGTCCAGGCTCCAGAGCCGCCAACTCGCCATAATCATTGATGTAAAGCTTGCCGTCGATCTCCGGGGCGTGGCACGGCGAGCGGCCCTCCCAGAGGAGCGGAGTCTCTTCGCTTTCGCCTTCGGCAAGCACAACCAGTTCCCTGCCTACCCATTGCTGCTTGGCGCGCTTGCTGATCGATTGCTGGAGTTTCATCAGGCGGCGTTTGCGGGCTTCTATGGTGCGCCTGGCTACCTTGCCGTCGAGCGAAAATGCGCCGGAGCCTTCTTCATCCGAGTAATTGAAGACGCCTAGCCAGTCGAACTTCGCTTCGCCGACAAACTCCTGTAGTATCTCGAAATCGCGAGAGGATTCCCCCGGAAATCCTACGATGAAAGAGGTTCGCAGGATCACGCCAGGAATGGTTGCTCGAACTTTCTCAAGAGTCTTCAGAAAGATTTCCGGGCTTCCGCCGCGCTTCATGCGCTTCAAAACCTCCGGGGATGCGTGCTGCAGCGGCAGGTCGAGATACTTGCAGATCGAGTCGTGGCGAGCGATGGTCTCCAGCAATCGATTGGTGAGGCGGTTGGGATAGGCGTAGAGAAAGCGCAGCCAGCGCAGGCCGTCGATCTGGGCAAGCGCGTCAAGCAGTTGGGCAAGGCCGTCCTTGAGGCCAAGGTCTTCGCCGTAGCAGGTGGTGTCCTGGCCGATCAGCGTAATCTCTTCGACACCGCGGGCGACAAGTTGCCGCGCCTCAGCAACGACCGACTCGAAGCGGCGCGAGCGGAATTTGCCGCGCAGGTTGGGAATGACACAGAAGCTGCATGGATGGTCGCAGCCCTCGGCGATCTTGATGTACGCCGAGGATTTAGGCGTGGTCAGCAGGCGCGGGGTGTTTTCGTCGTAGAGGTAAGTAGGCAGAAGATGCGCCGCGCCCCGCCAGCCGTCGCGACGGAAGCGGCCCTGCTGTTCGCGGTGGTCGCCTTCGGCGCGGGAGGCTGGGTGTTGATGCGTGCCAGAGAGTGATTCCTGGCCGGGACGCGCCTCAGCTGTGCCGCCAATGATGTTAAAGGGCGAAGCTGGCGCAGGGGGAGCTTGCAAACCCGCGGCTTCCAGAATCGCTTCCAATTCGCCGGTGCCGACAACCGCGTCGACTTCAGGAATGCTCTTGCGGATCTCCTCGCGATAGCGCTCGACCAGACAGCCGGCGACGACCAGCTTGCGCGCGCGCCCTGTGTTCTTCAGTTGCGCCATCTCCAAAATCGCATCGATGGACTCCTGTTTGGCGGTGTCGATAAAGGAGCAGGTGTTGATGACAAGGACTTCAGCTTCTTCAGGATGGGCAGTCAAACGAGCGCCTGCGCTTGTCAGCAGGCCCATCATCACTTCGGAGTCCACTAAATTCTTCGGACAGCCGAGCGAAATAAAGCCTACAGTGGGGGGCGCGAGTGAGGAGATTTTGGTCACTTTTTTATTGTACCGGGAAGTAGATTTTGGAGTAGCCAAGGGTTCTGCGGTGCTCCCCGTTGTTCATACGTTTCAATTGATTCTTGAGCGGAACCTCTGTTTTTACTTCGCCCGCCAGTGTCACCGGCGGACGGCTGGTGTTGACCGAAGCGACTCCGGCGCCTCGTCCCAATGCAATTTGACCGGCAGGGCCAGTGGATCGCATTCTGATGCCGGCTGGCGAGGCTGCCGGAATCTTCAATGCTTCTCCGTGTCATCGACCGCGAAAGACGGGGTCAGATAGCCGCTATCATGCATCCAGTCGGCTAATTGCTGCGGCCAATGCATGACGGTGAGCAGATTGGGGCGCTCGTTCATGTTGAAAGCGTGCTTGCCCTGGGAGAGGAAGACAGCCTCAGTGCGCACGCCGGCGGCGCGCAACTTCTCGAAGATATTCAGCGTTACTTTGTCGCAGCCGTACTCATCGTCGTTGGCCACAATCAGGAAGGAGGGCGGCGCATCGGGACCGATTGTCTTCGGCTCCGGCCCACCGGGAAAGACCAGGATCTGGAAGTCCGGCTTGCCGTTCAGCCGGTCGATAGGATCGGGCGCGGAGGGGTCGCCGTTGCCGGGAGTGTAAGCCACTAGCGAAACCAGAGCGCCGCCGGCAGAGAATCCCATCATTCCTATGCGCTTCGGGTTGATCTTCCACTCGCTGGCGCGACTGCGCACCAGCCGCATGGCGCGATAGGCGTCCTGCCGGACGTTGTCCATCGTGTAAGGAGAATCCTTTTCGCCTGGCAGCCGGTACTTCAGGACAAAGGCTGTGACGCCTATGCTGTTGAAGAACTCGGAAGCGCGCACGCCCTCGTTCTCATACACCAGCTCGTGAAAGCCTCCGCCGGGAGCGATCACGACGGCTGTACCGTTGGCTTTCTCTGTTGGCGGAAGAAAGACAGTAATCGTGGGGTTATTGATGTTGCGCACCCAATAATCCCTGGCTTCTTCCGGGATGTCTTTGCGATTCTCGAATCCCGGCGCGCCGTTGGTCCAGAGAGGGATTACTTGGGGAGTCTGGGCACTGGCTGCAACACAAAGCGTCAGAAAGGCAGCGAAAACAACTGCAGATTTTTTCATAGGAGTTATTCTCCAAAAGCAAATAATTAGAACATCCCGGCCGAGACCCACATCATAAACAGCGTCGAGCAATCAGTGGCCTTCCGGTTCATCCTGATGCCCAGAGTGACAATCCAAATGCTGAACACATTCTTTCTTCAATTGTTCAACTGTTTCACGTAGAGCATTGAGTTGTTCTTCGAGAGGTTTAACAAAAAACCAGTTGAACAAGAATGCTCCGAGCAAAACAGCGGCCGAAAGATACCAAATGTTCATGACTGGAAACTCCCTTTGTTATCGTTAATCAGTCGAGGATCAAGAATCAATACAAACTCAGGGCGGGTGGCCCACATCTCGATCTACCACAATAATTGGGTGCCTCATGTCCGGATTCTCGGACTTGGGAGACGATGAACCTCAACTATGCGGCCATCGGATATTTCTTGATCTTGGGCATCTCTTTTTGGCTTGCTTGCCATAAATCATACTGCGTCTGCAGGGCCATCCAGATGGCAGGCCGATCCCCGAATGCCGCTGAAAATCGCAAGGCCATTTCCGCGGTAATGGATGCTTTGCCATTGGCAATTCGAGAAAGCGTGACGCGCGAGACTCCGATGTGCTTGGCAAAGTCGGTTAGCGTCAGGTTCAAACCTTCAAGCCATTCCTGTAACAGTTCGCCTGGGTGCGCCGGATTATACATCTCAGTCATTGTCCTTCTTCTGGCAGTCTATGGTCAAAGGCAGGTGGCCCGCTCATCAATTCCGAAAAATCACCCTGAACCTTGAAAAGCTGTGCCCCGTTCATCGCAGTTTTATCGCGATGAGCGGGCGTGGCCGACAATCACACCGGATTAACTTGATAGTGATGGCAGGATCGTTTCTCCATCCGTCATCACAATCGTCAGTGTACAGTAACTGAGAACTAAGAACTGAAAACTGAGAATTGTCAAAAAAGATTCAAGCCTTCTACGCCCAAGTCCACACTATACACGGCGTCGTTGGTGGCGAGAATGGTTGTTCCCAGCGGCGAGAAGGCAAGGCCGACGATGTTAGCGCCGGATAGAACCAGCGATGCTTCACCCCGCGGCGTGACGCGCACTACACCGCGCTGGCCGTGGAGGCAGGCGGCGAGATAAATGTCGCCCTCACGGCTGATGGCCAGGCCCTGCGGACGGCCGAGCCCTCGAAACCAGACGCGCGCCTCGCCGTTTGGCTCGACGGCATAAATCACATCATTGGAGGATAGCGTGGGGCCGGTGACGAAGAGCGTGCCCTGGGCGTTGACGGCCAGGTGATAGGCGGCGGCGCTCGGTTCGAGGGTGGCGTGGACGAAGATCTCGCGGCGGGTATCGATTTTGAAGATGGTTCCGCTGCGGTCGCCGACGAAAAGGTTGCCGTCGGCGTCAAAGGCCGCGCCGGTGGCCACGCCCATTCCTTCGACATAGAGAGTAGGCTCGCCGTCGTCGTCGATACGGTAGACGTTACCCTCGGCGCGGGAGGTGACATAGAGGTCGCCTTCCTGGCTGAAGGCCAGGCCGGTGGGGTTGAGAATGCCAGTGACAAAGGGGGTTCCGCGGCCGTCGGGGCTCACTCTGACAATAGACACCGGAGTCTGCTTGCCCCTCTGGCCGCTGATGGTGGCGTAAATCATGGCCGAGCGGCTGACGGCGGGGTTGGTAACAGGGTGCAGGCCCTCGGAGAGGCGGCGGGCAACGCGCAGCGGAGCAGCGTTACTCATGCCGAAGGCGTTGCGGACCTCGATCAGGCCGGTTGTTGCTTCGCCCGGAACACGGAGCGCGATTCGGTCAGGGCGGCACATCGCCAGATGCGCCAAAAGCCCGTCCACAAGGACGGTGGGAACTTCACCGTTGATCGGGCCGAGATTTGCGCCGGTCAACTCAATCTCGCCTCCGGGCAGCGCGGCGGCGGGGAGAATGTCGTCGATGCGCGGGAGGCATTCAGCAGCGGATTGGGTGTTGGCTTGGGGCATGGCTTATATCCATATACGCAACAGTGATGCTACACCCAAAGCATACATCCCCGCGCCCACATCATCGAGGACGATGCCCCAGCCCTCGGGCAGCTTTTCCAGTTGGCGGACGGGGAAGGGCTTGGTGATGTCGAATGCGCGAAAAAGGAGCAGCGCGATGAGTCCGTGGCGCAGGTCAAAAGGGCTGAAGAGCAGGGCGATCCACACGCCGGCGGCCTCATCTACGACCACGAACTGCGGGTCGTGCAAGCCGGATTCGCGGGCGACAATGGTGGCTGCGGGAATGCCGAGGATTAGCGTAAGAGCAATGCCGATGAGCAGCGCGATCAGCAGGGCTTGAGGGCTGGGATGGACGAACCAGCCATAAGCGGCCCAGAGAAGCACGGCTGCTACCGATCCCCAGGTGCCGGGACCGGGCTTGCCGAAGCCCGCGCCAAAGAATGTGGCGATGGTCCACGCCCAGAGTGTTTTGGGTGCGGCAGGGGGACTAATTTTCATAAGAGTCACCGCTACTGACGCTTTGACTGCCGAGGTCTTCGAGGACCTCCGGATCAAGGACGGGTGAGCTAATCTTATACACGCCCATTGCCCACTTGCCGAGGTCGATCTTGCGGCAGCGGTCTGAGCAGAAAGGGAAATCCTCGTCCTTGGGGCGGACGAGCGACCGGCAAGTGGGGCAGCGGAGGACGGATTTTTTCTTGGTGGCCATAGAGTTGTAGACTTCCAGATCTCGAAACCGAGACCTGGAGCACCAAAGGTTGTAGCAACCTGAAGGTGCATTCAATCTTTATGGTACAGCGAGGGGCGAAGGATGTGTCATGCCCGCGATGCTGGAAGGGAATGAATCAACGGAACCAAACCATTGGGCAACTGAATGGAGGGTTGGTGCGAGGCGGCGGGTGCAGTCTCCGCAAAAAAGTCTGCGCAGGCTGACTGAATCTGCTGTTTGAAGGTGCGCTTTTCTTTGGTTCTGAGTTTATGCCCATGCTTGATGATGGACAGCGGCTTCTCCTGAAACGGAAGAGGGATGTGGAAGAATCCGGCTGCGTCTTTAAGAATGCCCAGCCCGGCAAAGAACTCGTCATAGGCTTCCTCGAAGACCGCGGCAGCGCGGCGCGAGTAGTAACTTTGCCGGGTGGCGGAGACAGCCACGATCTCGACGATGCCGAAGGCATTTGCCACGCCTTGCAGGGCAGCGAAGAGCAATGCGTCAGGAGCCACATCATGCAGAGTTTTGGTGGCGTCACTGATATGAGAATAGGCTCCCTTGACTCCTTGAAGGCGAGTAATCAACAGAATCTCCGATGCCTGGGAGTTGACCACCCATCCCGGAACAATGGTGAAAGAGAGAACAAAGACGATGTTTCCATCGACGCGCAGGTGCAGGGACAGTTCTCCCTCCTTATAGCTGGGCCTTGATAAACCCAGCGTCAGGACAAAGCGATTAGCGCCCTCCGGAATTTCAAGGATCGGAATATCCTCATGAAAGGTCCGGCGCAAGAAGCTGTCGGGCAAAGCTTGATGCAAGCGATGGTAGTGATAAAGAAAGCAGGAGGCGCGCTGGTCCACGGTAAAGCCGCGGACCAGGTAGTTTTGGGTAAGATATTTGAATGAAAAACTCCGGTCACTGAAAACAAATTCAGTGATTGCAGGAATCCTGAGGAGGAAGCGAAGAACTTCACGATGCGTCTTGGCGTGGGTGAAGCCACGCCAAAGAGCGCCGCAATGCGCCATAATCGCAGGAAACCACGGTAGGCCCACTGGAGAGGCAATCTCTGGTTGCCCTGCGAGTTCAGTCATGGTGAGCAGTGTCATTCCGCCAGGTATCACTAACTTGCTTTCAGGATGTTGGCGGGCAACTTGCCGCACACTTTCAACCATCCACTGTAACACTTAATTATTGGGCTCGTCCAGAAAGTGATTCGCCGTTTGAAAAGGTCCGGCGCCTCGGCATACTGCTTCTTCCGTACGATCTCATTTTTTAATGAGTTCAGAAACCATGGCTGCCGCCGACCTCGATGAACAAGCCTTTTGCGCTGGCGAGTATGCGGCCTCTTGGGTCCAGAATCCGAGCCTCGGTGAAGTGCTTGCGGCCCTCACTGCGCAGCAGTCGTCCCTCCAGACGGATCGGCGTCGCCGAGTGCACTGGGCGAAGGTACTCGATCTCCATCTGGCGGGTCACGGCCGTTAATCCGAGCGCGCGAGTACTTTTGCTCATTGTTTCATCCAGCAGCGTGGCGATGATGCCGCCATGCAGGTATCCTGGCGGGCCTTCAAAGCAATTGGGGATTGTCGGAAGGCAGACGACGCCGCCGTCCTCGGCCAGCAGAAACTCCAATTGCAGACCGGTGGTGTTAGCGGGACCGCAGCCGAAGCAGCGGCTTTGCGCCGAGTGCTTCATCGGTGTCAATTTTTCAGCGAGAATGTCCATAAATTTAGCCTGAGGAACAACGGTAAGCGAGCAGCCGGTTTGGATGCGGCCAGTCGCTATGATTGAAAAATGGCAATAAGATCAGAAGTCACGAATGGGCAAAATGTTTTGGCATTGTAAGGAGTTGAAACCGAGACTATTTCGTTGTCGCCCGCTGCCCACCCGGTGGACCAAATATAGGTAAAAGCTGGTACTGAAACCTCTTTCGTGACAGCTTTTCCACCTTGAACACCCAAAATTTTGAAAATTTCCGGCTGAGCGGTAAAGTTACACAATGCAACATTGGCCGTGCCAGGCATAGGGAGAGGATTGGGCCCGTTGGACAAAGGTCCTTTTGCAGGCACGACTTCCGGTGGATTGACAGGACTTGCATTCTCAGACATTGAATCTCCTACTTGAAAATGGATGGTCTATCCTGATCTGGATCAAGAAGAACCCATCAGGAATGCACCCAATTTGTCAGCCTTCCAGTTTCTTCGTCACCAGTTCATTCAGCAGCGCCGGATTCGCCTGACCCTTGCTCGCCTTCATCACCTGCCCGACAAAGAATCCGGCCATCGTCTTTTTGCCCGCGCGGTACTGCTCCACCTGCTTGGGATTGGCTGCGATTACTTCGTCAATCATCGCCTCAATGGCCGAGGCGTCGGTCAATTGCTGCGGCTTCTCGCGCTCGTAAACCACGGCGAAGTCTTCGCCCTTCTCAAAACAGAAGTCAAGAAGCTGCTTGAGCTGCTTGGAGCTGATCTTGCCCTCGTCCAGCAGATCGGCGGCCAGCACAATTCCAGCCATCGAGACCGGCGATTGTTCTTGATCCAAGTCCAGCGCCTTCAGCCGCCCGCCCACCTCGCTCAGCAGCAAATTGGCCACGCGGCGCGGATTGCGCGCAGTTCTTGCAGCAGCCTCAAAGCGGTCGGCGAAGGCTCGTTCGGCAGTCAGCGTAAAGGCGTCCTTGGGGTTGATCTCATACTCGGCGACCATGCGTGCCCGCCGTGCTTCCGGCAACTCCGGCAGCTCCGCTCTCTTGGCTTCGATATATTCGCGGGTCAGAATCAGCGGCGGCAGATCCGGCTCCGGGAAGTAACGGTAATCGTGCGCCTGCTCTTTGGAGCGCATCGAGTACGTCCGTCCCTCGGCGGCATTCCAAAGCCGGCTCTCCTGGCGTACACTTCCGCCCGCTTCAATCAATTCGATCTGCCGCTCAATCTCGTACTCCAGCGCTAGACGCACAAAGCGGAAGCTGTTGACGTTTTTTACCTCGACCTTGGTGCCAAACTTCTCCTGCCCGCGCGGGCGAACGCTCACATTTGCATCGCAGCGCAAAGAGCCTTCTTCCATATTGCAATCGGAGACGCCGCAGTAGAGCAGGATCTCTTTGAGCCTGGTCAGGTACTCGAAGGCCTCGTCCGGCGTGCGCATATCGGGCTCGGAGACGATCTCCGCCAGCGGCGTGCCGCAGCGATTCAGGTCGAGCGAAGTGTGGTTGGCGGAGTCCACCAGACCGTCGTGGATGCTTTTGCCCGCGTCCTCTTCCATGTGCAGGCGGGTGATGCCTAGCCGCTTGATGCTACCGTCCGCGGTCGGCACATCGATCCAGCCATGCTCGGCAATCGGCTTGTCGAATTGCGAGATCTGATAGCCCTTGGGCAGGTCAGGGTAGAAGTAGTTCTTGCGCGCAAAGATGGAGCGCTCGCGCACCTCGCAGTTGATGCCGAGCGAGGCCAGAGTGGCAAAATCCACGGCCTGCGCGTTGAGCACCGGCAGCGCTCCCGGCAGCGCAAGGCAGACCGGGCAGACATTGGTGTTGGGCGCTGAGCCAAAGTGGTTGGCGCAGCCGCAGAAGGCCTTCGAGCGGGTGAGCAACTGCACATGAACTTCGAGTCCGATCACAGGCTCGTACTTGGCAAGGATTTCTGGCGAAAGCTGGGCGGCTGACATATTGTCTTTGATTTTAACGCGAAGCGGCGATTGGTTCAGCTACAAAGAAACAACCAGTAGCGCCGGTCTCCAGACCGGCTGTCGTGTGGGCGTCCCCGCCCACACCAATTTCATCTCCCGCGGGTCGGATATACCGGTGGGGGACTTACTTGGCGGCCAGAGATTTTTTGATATTGGCTTCGATCTCATCTTTCGAGGTCAAACCGAGTTGCGCGGCTACAACCACTCCATTGCGGTCTAGATAGAAAGAGGCGGGCAGCGAGTCCAGGCCTCCGTAGGGCTGACTGATCGAGTCGGCATCGATCAACACCGGGTAGGGAATATTTTCCTGCTTGACGAAGCGGGCGATCTGCACCACGTCACGGCTAAACTTGGTCATATCCTTGCGGTCGAGGTCGTCCGCGGAGATGCCTATCACCTCAAAGCCTTGCGCCGCATACTGGTTGCGCAGTTCGATTAGCCAGGGAGTCTCAATTTTGCAGGGGGCGCACCAAGTGGCCCAGAAGTTGATCAGCACAGCCTTGCCTTTGAAATCGGCCAAGGAGATCTTCTTGCCGGTGAGGTCTTCGAGGGTGAAGGCTGGCGCGGGCTTGCCTAGGAGTGGCGTGACGTACTGTGGCTCATCCCCACTCTCACTGGCCGCCAGCACGCCTACCGGGGCCGATGCCAAAAGACGCTCGCGGGCCTGCTGGCGGAACTCCCAGTTGGCCCATCCTGCCCAGGCAAAGACAGCCAAGAGGAAGAAGACAGTTCCCAGGACAATTGTGTTGCGCTTCATAGAGAAGAACCTCATTTTCATTGTACGGTTTTTCGCGGCTGATTTTGGCGCGCTGAGGCGATGGCAGATCAGATTCTGACCTTGCCCTCAGAATGCGTATCCCTTAACCGGGCTGGTTTTGGGGAAATATATTGATCCCCGTCGTAGTCGTGGCGGTGGGAATGTGGGAATCGGCTTCA
>Ga0181529_10002593_pt1 | contig 21415 bp, 21 predicted proteins | sample PEATcosm2014_Bin_36_FD_119763 | JGI IMG/M metagenome (GOLD analysis project Ga0181529, IMG submission 119763) | Peatland microbial communities from MTU Mesocosm Facility, Houghton, MI, USA - PEATcosm2014_Bin10_30_metaG | ecosystem: Environmental > Terrestrial > Soil > Wetlands > Peat | place... | reverse complement strand
TTGTAGATGGGATGCTCAAGGCCATTGGGCAGCGTCTCGATATATTTCGCCACAGTAATTTTTTCGCCCGCTCCTTCTTCATCGGGGCCCGCTTCGTCGGGACCGCTTCCCGCTTCGCGCAGTTTCAGTTCCTGCCCGTTGATCCACAATCGGCCGTCGCGCATCTGGATGCGGTCGCCGGGCAGGCCGATCACGCGCTTGACGTAGGTCACTCTGGTCTGGCTCGGCAGGCGGAACACGGCCACGTCGCCGACCTTCGGCATCCGGCCCAGGAAGCGGCTGGGCGGCGTGGGGCCGTTCATGTAGGGGATGGAATAGCGGCTGTAGCCATAGTTGAATTTTGTCGCCAGGGTCAAATCGCCGATGGCAAGGGTCGGCTGCATCGACCCGGAGGGCACGTAGAAGGGCTGGGCGATTGCGGTCGTGGCGGCAAACACCAGAACCACCGCCAGGACCGGCTCCTTGAGCCAGTCGATGGTTGCGCGCACCTCCCTGCGGGAGAAAAAGGCGACAAACGGCGCACGCACTTGTTGGGCCAGATCACGGACGCGCGTCCGCCACTGGGTAGGATCGAATTTCATAAGCTGAGCCTTTTTCTTTTCCCGTAAGGATTTCGGGGTTTTTCGTCTTGAATTCAAGTCCTCTCACAAACGTGACCGCGTAGGGAAGACAGCCTGTCCGCCGCGTACCATAATCGGCGTCCACCAGGAGGTGCCCCATGAAGTCCTGTCTCGTCACTCTAGCATTGCTTTGCGGCCTTAGCGCGATTCCTGCGCACGCAGCGCTGGCGGTCGGCGCCGCCGCGCCCGATTTCACCACCAAGGCCTCGCTCGGCGGCAAGGAATTCGATTTTTCGCTCGCCGAAGCCCTGAAGAAAGGCCCGGTGGTGCTTTATTTCTACCCGGCGGCCTTCACCAAGGGCTGCACCATCGAGGCGCACGAATTCGCCGACGCCACCGACAAGTTCGCGGCGCTCGGCGCCACGGTGATCGGCGTCAGCCATGACGACATTGCCACGCTCGACAAATTCTCGGTCAGCGAATGCCGCAGCAAGTTCGCGGTCGCCGCGGACCCAAACGGTACGACGATCAAGGCCTACGACGCGGTACTGGCGAAAAATCCCGCTTATGCCGACCGCACGTCGTATGTAATCGCGCCCGACCACACCGTGCTGTTCGCTTACACCGACATGGATCCCACCAAGCATGTGGACCTGACGATGGAGGCGGTGAAGAAGTGGCGGGATGCGCATCTCTGATCTCGGCTTGACGGGCGGCGCGGCGAGCGTAAAAGCCGGGTGTCATGGCTAAGAAACTCACGCAACTCGGTCGCCGCGTTCCGCTTCCCGGGTCACCTGACGAGGCGAAACTAGAAGCCGTCGCCAATCCGCATTCTGGTAGCGATTATATCGTGCGCTTCACGGCGCCGGAATTCACCTGCCTGTGCCCGGTAACCGGCCAGCCCGATTTCGCGCATTTCGTCATCGATTATGCGCCCGGCAAATTGCTCGTCGAATCCAAATCGCTGAAGCTGTTCCTGAACAGTTTCCGCAACCACGCCGCCTTCCACGAGGACGCGACACTTCACGTCGCCAAGCGCCTCGTGGCGGCGATCAAGCCGAAATATCTGCGCATCGCCGGTTACTGGTATCCGCGCGGCGGCATGCCCATTGACGTGTTCTGGCAGACGGGAAAACTGCCCGCCGGCGTCTGGCTGCCCGACCTGGAAGTGGAGCCTTATCGTGGACGAGGTTGAGCGAACCTCACCGGCAATAGCTCAGTGTTTCAGATGCGGATCGCGTTCGCCGGCACGCACGGCGAGGGGAATGTTGTCCACAGCGAACGGGCAATTGTAGAAAGGCGAGCGCGCGCAATTGGGATTGTAGGCGTAGTTGAAATCGATCGTCACCGCGGCAGGCGGAAATTTGGCGAACTTCTCGACATCGACATAACGCCCGGCGCTATAGGCGCCCTTGCCGGTCAGCTCGTCGGTAAAGAAGGACGTCATCCCTTCCACCTTCGAGGCGATGTTGGCGTCCGCATAAAGTGGCAGTGTCACGGTCTTGCCTTGCAGCGAGAAGGTGGCGTCGCCCGTATGGTAGAACTGCTTGTCCAGCCCGCGCGAGGTGCGGAAGATGCGCGGCGCCATCTTGGGATCGGCTTTGAACGTCGCCGCGATGCGATAGGCGGGGTCGTAGGGGAAGTAGTCGACGCCCTTAAACGCCTTGGCAATCTTGTTCTGCTGATTGAAGACCATAATGCGCAAGCCGGTCGCACGCGGGCTCATCTGAGCGGGCATCCCGGCAATGTCGACACCGGGCGCGATATCGACGCCCTTGGTCAGCGCGTCGTCGCTCAGCGCCTTGCCCGCTTTGATGACCAGCGGTTTGCCGCCTGCGAAGGTCGCGATCACCACGGCGCCGGCTTGCTTTCCCTTGGCCCACTTCCAGCTATCCGGATTCTTGGTGTCGCCCACCAGCGACACGAATTCGCCCGCGCGAACATAGGCCGCGTCGTTGATCTTCAAGATGGCATGCTTGTTTGTCGCCCACGCCGCATTGTCGTCGTTGAGCGAAGCTTTCCAAAGTTCCTCGGGCGTCGGCACATGCTTGGCAGCCTGCGTGGCCGCCTGTGCGCCGGCCAACACCAGCGCGAAGGCCAATAGAGCACGGTGCATCTTCATCCCCCTGCGCGTTTCCGACTCTCCCTGATCGATGGGAGCGCGATCTTATCCGCTAATTTCTTACATTCCGCGTGCCGATGGCAGTCCACGATATGATCGTTGACCATGCCGATGGCCTGCGCGAAGGCGTAGACGATCACCGGCCCGCAGAATTTGAAGCCGCGCTGTTTCAACTCCTTCGCCAGTCCTTCGCTCATCGGCGTTTTCGCCGGGACTTGCTTGGTCGATTTGTAGCGGTTGAGGCGCGGCCGCCCGTTCACATGCTTCCAGATCATCTGGGAGAAGCCGCCCGGCTCTTTTTCCTGGATGTCGAGCCATAGCTGCGCGCCCATGATCGCCGCCTTGATCTTCGCGTTCGAGCGGATGATGCCTTCGTTCTTCATCAGGCGGACGAAATCGCGTTTGCCGTAGCGCGCGATCTTCTCGGGATCGAAGCCATCGAAGGCGCGGCGGAAATTCTCGCGTTTGCGCAGAATGGTGATCCAGGAGAGGCCCGCCTGGAAGCCGTCGAGCACGAGCTTCTCGTAGAGCGCCCGATCGTCGTATTCCGGCACGCCCCATTCCAGATCGTGATAGGCGACATAAAGCGGGTCTTCGCCCGGCCAGGGACAGCGAACGAACTTGTCCGTCACGTCCGCTTCGCCTTGCGCTTGGCTTTCTTCTTTTTCGGTGTGGCCTTCTTGGCGGCTTTCTTCGCGGGCTTGGCTTTCGCCTTGACCGTTTTCTTGATCGTTGCCGCCTTGGGTATCGCCGTCAGCGTGGCTTCCAGCTTGTTGCCGTCTATGTCCAGGACGAACGCGCCGTAATAGTCCGGGCCGTAGTCCGGGCGCGAGCCGGGTGCGCCGTCGCTGGTGCCGCCGTTCGCCAGCGCCGAGGCATGGAAGCGGCGCACCGCATCTTTCGAGTGCGCCATGAACCCGATATGCACGCCGTTGCCGACGCTTGCCAGCTGCTGGTTGTGCGGAAGCTGCACCCAGAACGCGGGATGCTTCTCGCCATAGGCAACGGCGTAGGGCAGGAACTCCATAACCCGTTTGTAGCCGAGCGTGCCCAGCACGGCGTCATAGAATTTCGCGGCGCGTTCGACGTCGCGCACGCCCACGGAAACATGATGCAACATGGTCGATTCCTCCACGATCCCGACAAAGACTCTGATCCGTGCACGACTGCCGTCAAGAGGAAAGCCAAGACGGCTTTATGACATCCACAGCCGCACCTGCGGCCTCGAACGGCTGGGCGGCGTCCGCCAGCCGGTCCAGCCTGACGATCGCGAAACCGCGCGTGCCGCAAGCCGATGCGACGGCGCCGATTTCCTGGCCGTTTGCCGTTATCGGAGCGTCAAGGACGAGAGGGATTCCGCTGTGCGTGGCGACGGCCAACAGACGCTTGCGCGCCGTGCCGCGGTGCTTCATGCGCGCGGTAAGTTCCTGGCCGACATAGCAGCCCTTGTCGAACGAAACGGCGTGCAGTTCGTCCAGGTCCCCATCCAGCGCGAACATTTTGTCGGAACCGAAATCGTCTCCTTCCGGCACGCCGAGATCGAGCCTCAAGGCATGGTATTCGTCCGATCCCGCTTGCACTGCGATTTCGCCCCTGGCCGCGATGGCGCGCGTGCCCAGCGCGGGCAGGCGCGGATCGGCGAATCCGCCCGGCAGGGCTTCGCCGCCCAATCCCGCGAACACGCCAAGATCGTCGCGCGCCCTGATCTCGACTTTCGCCCTCAGCTTGTACAAGGATAAGCGCTTGATCAGCGCCTCGCGCGCCTTGAGGCGGCAATCGAGCAGCAGGGTGCCGTCCTTCTCGCTTATCAGGAAGTCGAACAGGATCTTGCCCTGCGGGGTGAGCAGCGCGGCGTAGAGGGCGTGGCCGGGCGCCACTTTTCCCATGTCGTTGGTAACGAGTCCCTGCAGGAAAGCGCGCGCTTCCGGCCCGGAAACGGCGATCACGGCGCGGTCGGTTAGTTCGGCGATCATGGCATAGGAAGTAATAGGCCGCGCTCCCGTTGCCAAGGCGGGCTGTGCGTCCTACTCCTTGGCACATGACGGAATCCTTCGATCTGCTGATCCGGGGCGGGGTTTGCGCGACCCCGAACGGCATCGCGCCCGCCGACGTGGGCGTGAAGGGCGGCAGGATCGCGGCCATCGGCGCGCTCGGCGCGGCCAAGGCGGCGGAGGTTTTCGAGGCGAAAGGGCTTCACGTCCTGCCCGGCGTCATCGACACCCAGGTCCATTTCCGCGAGCCCGGCAACGAGCACAAGGAAGATCTCGAAAGCGGCAGCCGCGCGGCGGTCTTGGGCGGCGTCACGGCCGTCTTCGAGATGCCCAACACCGCGCCGCCGACCACGACGCGCGCGGCCATCGAAGACAAGCTCGCCCGCGCCAAGGACCGGATGCATTGCGATTATGCGTTCTATGTCGGCGCCACGCCGGCCAATATCGGCGCGTTGGCGGCGTTGGAGCGATTGCCCGGCGTCTGCGGCGTCAAGGCGTTTCTCGGTTCGTCGACCGGCACGCTGCTGCTCGACCGCGAGGATGCGATCCTAGCGGCGCTGAAGGGCGGCACGCGGCGCATGGCCGTTCACTCCGAGGATGAAGCCCGTCTCAGGGAACGCAAGCATCTCGCCGCTTTGGGCGACGTGCGCACCCACCCCGTCTGGCGCGATGCGGAAACGGCGCGCGCCTCCACCGAGCGGGTGCTGCGCTTGGCGCGCGGGGCGGGCCGGCGGCTGCATGTGCTGCACGTGACGACGGCCGACGAACTGCCGCTGTTGGCCGCGGCGCGCGATCTCGCCACGGTGGAGACCACGCCGCAGCATCTCACGCTAGCCGCGCCCGAATGCTACGAGCGGCTTGGAACCTACGCCCAGATGAATCCGCCGATCCGCGAGGCTCATCACCGCGAGGCGCTGTGGAAGGCCGTACAGGAAGGCTTGATCGACGTTATCGGTTCCGACCATGCCCCGCACGCACGTGCTGAAAAAGACAAGACCTATCCCGATACGCCCTCGGGCATGCCCGGCGTGCAGACGCTGGTGACGATCCTGCTCGATCATGTGAATGGGGGCCGGCTCACGCTCGAACGTTTCGTCGATCTGACCAGCGCGGGCGCGGCGCGTATTTTCGGCATCGCGGGCAAGGGGCGCATCGCGCGCGGTTACGATGCCGATTTCACCATCGTCGACCTGAAGGCGAAGAAAAGAATCGAGAATTCCTGGATCGCCTCCAAATGCGGCTGGACGCCGTTCGACGGCATGGAAACCACGGGCTGGGCGCTCGCCACGATTATCCGTGGCCGGACGATCATGCGCGACCGCGCGCTGGCGGCGCCAGGGCAGGGCGAACCGATGCGTTTCGTGGAGACGCTACCCCCTAATTCAGCGTGAACTCTCCCCCCGCCAACTTCAGCTCCGCGTCGGAGATCAGCCCGCGCGCGGCCACGCGGACCGAATGCAGCCGGCCCTCGATGCCGGTCTCCCAGAAGCGGAGGAATTTGTTCAGGACGGGGAACTTGGGAGCAAGGTCGAACTCCTGCCAGATAAAGCTCTGCAGGACGGCGGGATGGTCCGGGATGTGGTACAGTATTTCGGCCGTAGTCAGACGATAGCCGCGCAACGCCAATTCAATTTGTCGCATGACACCCCACTTCCCCGGTTCTCGAACCTTTCTATCCTAGCCGTCCGAGATGAAAGCTTGCCCTCATGTGGGGTTTCGTGTCGAGTTTTGTCTTGCATGAAGATGCGGATTCGGTTGCCTTAACGCCCGCCATAGCCTCAAGCAGCAATAAGACAAGGGAAGTGCCAGGATGAAGGACCGCTTCAGGACTTTGTTTGCAGTCGTCGTCGAGACTGCCGCCGAATGAATTACATCGTCCTCATCGTATCCGGCGTGCTGATCGGTTTTTTCGCCGCGCTTCCGATCGGGCCGGTCAATTTGATTTGTATTCGCCGCACGCTGCAGTGCGGCTCGTTCCACGGATTTGTTTCCGGATTGGGCGCTGCGCTGGGCGACGGCCTGTTTGCCTCTATCACAGGTTTCGGTTTCACCGCCGTGGCGCAGTTGATCGTCGGCTTTTCGACCGCGTTGCAGCTGATCGGCGGGTTGCTGTTGCTTTCCTTCGGTATACGCACGTTTTATACGCCGCCTCCGCTGCGCTTTGACGAAAGGCTGGCGGCAAACGAGAACGGCACCTCGTCTTATGTGCGCGCCATGGCTTCCACCTTCGTGCTGACGATCACCAATCCGGCGACGCTGTTCGGGTTCACCGCATTGTTCGCGGGGCTAGGCGGGCTTGCGGGCGACAATCCGAGTTTCTTTTCCGCCTCCTTCGTGGTGCTGGGCGTGTTCGGCGGTTCGACTCTGTGGTGGCTGACGTTGACCACGGTCGTGGGGCTTTTGCACGCGCGCATCAACGACGGAGTCGTGCGCCTCATCAACGAAATATCGGGCACGATGGTCGCTCTGTTCGGGGTGGTCGTCCTCGGCCACCTCGTTTTGCATCTGCTGGGCCGCTAAATGCGGCAAAACCACTGATACGTGTACATGTTCGTCCGTCGCGCCCAACGTGTAGTGGCGGAGGCCGCACCCTAACCAAACTGTCCGGCCCGGCTCCCAATTTCCGGCCGGATGTGACATCCTTTGGCAAAGAGCGTGGGGTAAGGCGCGGGGCATGACTTCCGAAATCGCTGTGATGAATCAACGCGCGGTGGCGCTCGCGGCGGACTCCGCCGTGACGCTGATCGATGGCGGCGCCGTGGTCGTGCGCAACGACCAGCGCAAGCTTTTCAATCTGGCGAACGGGCTGCCGGTGGGCGTGATGTTCTTCGGCGTGGCCGACATGATGGGCCATCCCTGGGAGCATCTGATCGAACATTTCCAGAAGAAGGGGAAGCCGGGGCCGCTGCCGCATGTGCGCGACTACGCCGCGAAATTCACCGGCATGCTCGACAATCTCGAAGAGTTCTTTCCGCGCGATCGCCAGAAGGACGATTACAAGCGGCTGCTGGCGTCCGTATACCGATACGTCTTTCATCTGGCGCAATATCTGCGCGAGACCGGCGGGACCGAGCGCGCCCACGTCCCCGATGTCACGATTCTTCAGGAAGCCGTCGAGCACGTCTGGAAAATCTATCAGTTCCGCGACGACGGCAGTCCGCGTCGGGACCTCGGCTGCTTTCCGCCGGGGTTCGCCGCGACCGTGGCGCGCGATTACGCCGACACGGTGGACGAACTGATCGCCTACGGTTTTTCGTCTTTCAGCCTCGGCAAAGCCGCTTTGCAGCAACTGCGCGATATCGCGCTCTTTTCGGTGGTCAAGGATCTGTTCCTCGAGGACGTGACGGGACTGGTGTTCGCCGGTTTCGGCACGGAAGAGCGCTACCCGGTGGTCGTCACCTATTTTCTCTCGGCCATCGTGGGCGGGATCGTCAAGCGCGCCGTGGCCGGCATCGACGCGATCGACGGCGAGGTGCGCTCGCAAATCCGGCTTTTCGCCGACAGCGAAGTCACCAGCGCCTTCATCCGCGGCATCGACCCCGATCTCGAACGGCGCTTCTACGGCACCACGCAGCTGATGATGCACGGCCTCGTCGAGCATGTGCTCAGCGCTTTCACGAATGTCGATCAGGCGCAGCGCGAAGGCGTCAAGAAGCAGTTCCAGGCGCAGATTTTGCCGAAATATTTCGACACCTTCCGCGCCATGATGGGGGACTACCAACAGCAGGCCTACATCAACCCGGTGCTCAGGGTGCTGGAAATCGCCGCCCGCCCCGAACTGGCGGAGACCGCACGCGAACTCGTCGCTCTCAATATCTTCAAAAAGCGTATTATGGCCCAGCACCAGACGGTTGGCGGCGCCATCGACGTGGCCGTCATTAGCCGCGAGGGCGGCTTTCAGTGGACGACAAAGCAGGGCGGAGACTGAACCATGGCCGAGACACGCAAACCGGGCGAACGCGGTTCCCTGGTAGATGGCGCGGAGCGGTTCGACCGCTTGGCGCGTATCGTCAAGGACAACCAGCTTAGCCGGACCAGAACGGGCCCCAGGCCGCCGGCCACCGAAACCTTCACGCTCAGCCCGGAAGACGCCTGGGCCAAGAAGTATATGACCCAATGCATCGGTCCGATCTGTTTCGACCTTGCGGCCGAACCGCCGGTTTTCGCCAAATTCACCGCACCGCCCGTGACATCGGCCCAAAGCCTGGGATTCCGCGCGACCGGGCCCCAAAAGGCGCCAAGCTTACCTCCGCGCCCGCGGGAAGCGCCCCAGCGGGCCTCTGCGGCCCCAATCGGCGCGGCAATCGGCAAGCCATTCCGGGCGCATTCCTGGCTCGGCCGGCTGTTTGGGCGCTGAACCTACGCCGCGGGATTAAGCTTATTTGTATCGGCGCTTGCGCAAGCTATGAGCTATTATCCAAAACCCCGGTGAGAAACGAATGGGAGCTGTAGCGATGAAGTGTTTTGGATTTCTTCTGGCCGCTCTGGCGGCGGTGTCGTTTTCGGCCGAGGCCGCCGACAGCGCGCTGAGCCCGGCGGCGAATGCGGCCTATCTCGCGGCCAATGCCAATAAACCTGGCGTGGTCGTCAAGGCGGACGGTCTACAATACCGCATCCTACACAACGGCTACGGGACACACCCGGCGCCCCAGGACTATGTGACGGTCTACTACACGGGAACGCTGATCAACGGCCAGGTGTTCGACGGCACGGAGCCGGGGATGCCGGCGCGCTTCAAGGCAAGCAGCCTGATCCCTGGCTGGACCGAAGCCCTCTCGTTGATGCGCGTGGGCGATCATTGGGAGGTGGTGATCCCGTCGTCGCTGGCCTACGGCGAACGCGGTACACCCGACGGTACGATCCCGCCCAATCAGACGCTGGTGTTCGATCTCGAACTGGTCAGGGTTGTGCCGCCGAAAACGCGGCCGCACGCGCCGGACGAGGACCCCGACAAGATCAACGACAACGAAGACTTGGGGCCCGACGACAGCGGTGGGCAATAACGGGCCGGAGCGGCGACGACGGTGTTTGAATCGCTTGTGGGACGGCTACGCTCGCGCTTGAGCGGCGGGACGCTGCGGATCGCCGTCGCACTGTTTCTGGTCGTCGGCGCCAGCGCGCTGTTCTGGGCCAGCCGCGATTATACGGTCGTCGCTCCCGACTGGGACGGGCTGGTCCGCGGCGTCACCTACAACCCGAGCCACATCTTCACCGAGCGCGAATCCAAACAGGTCTCGCCGGAGCGCATCAATGCGGACATGGCGCAATTGTCCCGGATTACCGGACATATCCGCACCTATACCGTTTCCGGCGGCCTCGATAAGGTTCCGGAGATCGCGCGCCGCTACGGGTTGACCGTTTCGCTCGGCATCTGGATCGGCGCCGACCTGGATAAGAACGAGCACGAGATCGACACCGCGCTCAAGGTCGTTCTCTCCAACCGCCGGGTGATCGACCGCGTCATCGTCGGCAACGAGTCGATCCAGTTCGGCAACGTCTCCGCCGACCAGTTGAACGGTTATATCAAACGCGTACGCGATGCCTTGCCGGCGCGCATCAAAGTCACCACCGCCGAAACCTGGGCGAGCTGGCTGCTGCATCCCGAGATCAGCGAAAATGTCGACGTCGTGTTCGTGCATATTCTGCCCTATTGGGAAGGCACGGACGTGCGCAATGCGGTCGCCCGCGTACAGCATGAATACGACGACATGCAGAATGAATTTCCCGACAAGCCGATCGTCATCGGCGAAGTCGGCTGGCCGTCGGAGGGACGCACCAAGAACGCCGCCGAGCCCTCGCTCGCCAACGAGGCGTATTTCATCCGCAATTTCGTCCAGCTCGCGCTGGACAAGGGCTACGACTATTACATCATCGAAGCCTACGATCAGCCCTGGAAGGCCGGCAACGAAGGCATGGTGGGCGCCTATTGGGGCTTGTTCGACGCCAGCGGTAATCCCAAATTCCCCTTCACCGGCCTGCTGCGCACCTTCCCCGAATGGCGCAGCTTCATGTCGGTAGCAGCCATTCTTACGTTGCTGCTCGGGCTGTTCATCCTGGGGCGCATGCCGCGCGTGCGCCAGACGGGCTACATCGTCATGGGCGGACTGGTGGCGATCGTCACGACCGGCCTGCTCCTGGTGATCGACGCGACCACGCTCGATTACATCGATCCCGCCGACATCGTCATGATTCTGGCGATGTCGCCACTGGTGTTCCTGGCCTCCACCGTGATCCTGACCGAAGGCATCGAGTTGGCCGCCAGCCTGTGGCGGGTGGAGCGGCGCAGCGTGCGCGCCTGCGTTCCCGAATCGAGCGAGCGGGTCTGCGTGCAAGTGCCTTGCTACAACGAGCCGCCGGAGATGGTGATCGAGACCCTCGATGCGCTGGCGCGGCTGGATTACGATAATTTCGAAGTCATCGTCCTCGACAACAACACGCCCGATCCCGAGACTTGGCGGCCGGTGGAGGCCCATTGCGCCACTCTTGGCCCGCGCTTTCGCTTCTATCATTTCGACGATGTGCAGGGCTACAAGGCCGGCGCGCTCAATCTGGCGCTGGAGCTGACAGGTCCCGAGGTGAAATTCGTCGCCGTCATCGACAGCGACTATCGCGTCGAGCCGAATTGGTTGCGCGTGACCTTGCCCTACTTCGCCGAGCCGAGCATCGCGCTGGTGCAGGGCCCGCAAGACTACAGCGACGCCCATACCAGTATCTTCAAGGCGATGGCCTTCGAGGAATATCGCGGCTTTTTCCAGATCGGCATGGTGGAGCGCAACGAGCACAACGCCATCATCCAGCACGGCACCATGACCATCGTGCGCAAGGATGTGCTGTGGGAGGTGGGCTGCTGGAGCACTTGGTGCATCACCGAAGACACCGAGTTAGGGCTTCGGCTGTTCGAAGCGGGTTATGGCGCGGCCTATATCCCGCAAAGCATGGGCAAGGGGCTGATCCCGGATACGCTGAAAGCATTCCAGAGCCAGCGCTACCGCTGGGTCTACGGCGCCATGCAGATCTTGAAGCGCCACAAGGGCGCGATTTTCTTGGGCCGAGCGCGACTCTCGTGGGCGCAGCGCTATCAGTTCCTCAGCGGTTGGCTGCCGTGGATTTCCGACGGGCTGGGCATGGTCGTTACTCTGATCGCGCTGGTCTGGACGTTCATGATGTGGGCGGCGCCGCGTTACGTCTATGTGCCCATGCCGGTGCTGTCGGCGGCGGCGCTGGCGTTGTTCTTGGCCAAGACCTTGAAGACTATGCTGCTCTATCCCCAGAAGGTCGGTTCGGGCGTCAAGGGCGCGCTGATGGCGTCGGTCGCCGGACTGTCGCTGACCCACACGGTGGGCAAAGCGATGTGGGCGGGGCTGTTCACCAGCGGCAGACCGTTCCTGCGCACGCCCAAATGCGCCGACGAAGCGCTGCTGAGCCAAGCGCTGCGCGGCGTTTGGCAGGAAACGACACTGCTCGTTTTTTGCCTGCTCGCCATCCTCTCCGTACTGTCCACCGGACGGCTCGACGATCCCGCGGCGCTGCTCTGGATCGTGATGCTGAGCGTGCAATGTCTGCCTTATGCCGCCACCGTCGTCACGGCGGCGATCAGTGCGCGCTCAAACGCCAAGGACCGCCACGCGCCGACTCTGCCGGCGGAAAACTCCACGACATTGGCAAAAGCAGCTTAATCCGGCACCAGCTTTCCGGGGTTCAGGATGTTCTTCGGATCGAGCGTGCGTTTTAGCGCGCGCATCAGATCGATCTCCACCGGGCTCTTGTAGCGCTTGAGGTCGGCGCGTTTCATCACGCCGATGCCGTGCTCGGCGCTGAACGAACCGCCGAATTCGCGCACCACGTCGTGAACCACGCGAGCGATCTCGTCCCAACGGGCGAGGAACGCAGCCATGTCCGCGCCCTTCGCCGCCTGGATATTGAAATGGATATTGCCGTCGCCGAGATGGCCGAAGGGAACCGGCCTGCCGTCTGTCAACGTCGCCGCGACGGCGGCCGAAGCTTTGTCGATAAAATCCGCCACCGCCGCGACCGGCACCGAGACATCGTGTTTGAGCGAGGGACCTTCCTTCTTCTGCGCTTCCGACATGCTTTCGCGCAGTTTCCACAGCGCCGCGCGCTGCGCTTCGCTGACCGCGATCACAGCGTCGCTGGCCAGACCATCGTCGAAGGCCGCTTCCAGCGTGGCTTCGAACACCTCTTTCAGCGCGGCAATGCCGGACACTTCGCACAACACATACCAGGGCGAGGGCGCGGCGAACGGATCGCTGGTCTGCGGAATATGCGCCAGCACCAGTTCCAGTCCGACCCGCGGCAGGATTTCGAAGGCGTTGACAAGCCCGCCGCTCGCCGCTTGGAGGCGCGCCAGTAAAGCGACCGCCGCCTTGATACTCGGCACGGCGAGGAAGGCGGTGCAGCGCATCGCCGGCTTGGGAACCAGCTTTAACGCCGCCGCGGTGACGATGCCCAGCGTGCCTTCCGCACCGATGAATAGCTGCTTCAGATCGTAGCCGGTATTGTCCTTGCGCAGGGTGCGCAGCAGTTCGAGCACGCGTCCGTCGGCCAGCACCGCTTCGATGCCCAGGATCTGCTCGCGCGCCATGCCATAGCGCAGCACGTTCACCCCGCCCGCGTTGGTGGAGAGCGTTCCGCCGATGGTGCAGCTACCTTCCGCCGCCAGGCTGAGGGGCAGCATCAATCCTTTGTCGTCCGCCGCGCTTTGCGCCGCCGCCAGCACCACGCCGGCCTCGGCGATCATGCTCGAATCCTCGACATTGAGCGCGCGGATACGATTCAGGTGCGACAGGCTGATCAGAACTTCGTTCTCGAACGGAATCTGAGCGCCGACCAAGCCGGTGTTGCCAGCTTGCGGCACGACGGGCGTACCGCTTTCGTTGCAGATCGCCAGGATGGCGGACACTTCCGCCGTCGTCGCCGGCTTGAGCATCAGTGTGGCGCGGCCTTTGTACTTGCTGCGCCATTCCTCCAAATGCGGCGCGATTTCCACAGGATCTTCGGTGAATCCCTTCGCACCGACGGCGGCTTTCAATCTTGAGGCGACGTCGTTGTTCATGGCGTGCCCCCTCGCGGCGCGGCGGCACGTGCCAGCCGGTCGTTGATGGCTTCGCCCAGTCCGCTGGACGGAACGGGCATGACGGCGATGGCATCGGCTTCCGCGTCGAGCGCGCGCAGCATCGCGAACAAGTTCGCGGCGGCTTCGCCCGGATTGCCGCTCGGACTGAGGTTCAGCATTCGGCGCGCGGCGGGGACATCCGGTCCGAAGGCGAGCAGGGCTTCGTCCGGCGTCGGTTCTAGCACGTTCAGCCTCAGTCTCGCGCGCGGCGCATAATGGCTGGCGAGCCGTCCGGGCGAGGCGATGGCGCTGTGCGTCGGCGCCGTCAGCGGCCCCGTGATCTTTTCGATGGCTTCGCGCGGCACCGCGCCGGGGCGCAGCAGCACGGGCCGACCCTCCTCGAATCCGATCACGGTCGATTCGATGCCGATGAGCGTGGGGCCGCCGTCCAGGATCATGTCCAGCTTGCCGCGAAAACCTTCCTCGACATGCGCGGCTAGGGTCGCGCTTACCCGTCCCGATGGATTGGCGCTGGGCGCGGCCAGCGGGACGCCGGCCTCGGCGATCAGCCGCTGGGCAACCGGATGGGAAGGTGCGCGCATAGCCACGGTGTCCAATCCGGCGCTCACCAGAAGCGACAGGCGGCAATCATCGCGGCGCGGCAACACGAGCGTCAGGGCGCCCGGCCAGAAGGCTTGCGCCAACTCTTCTGCTAGCGTGGAAAATACAGCGAATTCCTCTGCTTGCTCCATATTCCTCACATGAACGATGAGCGGATTGAAGTGCGGCCGGCCCTTGGCGACGAAGATCGCCGCCACCGCCCGTCCGTTGGTCGCGTCGGCGCCCAGCCCGTAAACCGTCTCGGTGGGGAACGCGACCAGACGCCCGGCGCGCAACATCGCGGCGGCGGCGGAAATTGCCGCGGAATCCACGGTGCGGACAATGACAACATCGGTGTCGGTCATGACACAATCTAGCGCGCGGACCCGCTTTTTGTCGCCGTCAAATCGACGCTGACCGTCGCCTCGTGCGCCACTGGCGCAGGCGCTGCGCACGGATACCCCTCATGCATTCCCGCGGATACGGGTTCCGGGCACCATGCGGGCCAGCACGTCGTCGCGCCGTACGAATTGGTGATAAAGCGCGGCGCCGACGTGGAGCGGAATTAGCACGATCGCGCTCCAGGCCAGCCAAACATGAATCGTCTCGAAGGCCTCGTGATAGGGATGCCCCGCAGCGCGCGGCATGTCTGCAAGGATCGGGAAACTCGGCCAGCCGAATAGGCCGAAGACCGGGGTCGGATGTCCCATCGAGCCGACCGACACCATCAGCCACCCGGCCAGCGGGATCGCCACGATCAGGAAATAGAGAAGGAAATGCACCGCCCGGCCGGCGAATTTCAGCCACGGCGCCAGTCCCGGAGGCGGGAGCGGAACGGGATTCACCAACCGCCATACGACGCGCAGAACGCTCAACGCCAGAACCGTCAGCCCGATCGACTTGTGCAGAGCGATCAGCTCGAATTTGCTCGGGTCGGCGCGCGGCAGATCGGCCATGTATAGGCCGATGCAGAGATTGGCGATCACGGCGGCGGCGATCAACCAATGGAGCGACATCGCTACGGTGCCGTAACGCAAAGGTGCTTTCACGACGGGCATCGCTACTCCTTTTGTTGCTGGAACATGGCTTCGACGACCAGCTTGATGCGGATTCTTGGCTGCCTCTCAAAGCGTCATATCCCTAACCTTGACGCCTTTTGCTTCGTCTTTCCATAGTCCCGTCCGTCCGGGCCGGGCAGGTTGCGGAAAAATATTTAGGGAGAGCGCCATGTCTCTTGCCGGAAAAACCCTATTCGTCACCGGCGCCAGCCGCGGCATCGGCCTGGCCATCGCGTTGCGCGCGGCGCGCGACGGCGCCAACATTGTCGTCGCCGCCAAGACGGACGCGCCCAATCCCAAGCTTCCCGGCACCATCCATACTGCCGCAGCGGAAATCGAAGCGGCCGGCGGAAAGGCCTTGCCGCTGGTTTGCGATATTCGTTTTGAGGATCAGGTTGTCGCCGCCGTGGAGCGTTGCGTGTCGCATTTCGGCGGCATCGACATCTGCGTGAACAACGCCAGCGCGATTTCGCTCACCGGCACGCTCGCCACGGACATTAAGCGCTACGACCTGATGCATCAGATCAACGCGCGCGGGACCTGGTTGGTTTCGAAGGTCTGCATCCCGCACCTGAAACGCGGGGCGAATCCGCATGTTCTGATGCTGTCGCCGCCGCTGGACATGACGCCCAAATGGTTCCGCGGCTATCCCGCCTATACGATGGCCAAGTTTGCCATGAGCATGTGCGTGCTGGGCATGGCGGCGGAATTCGCCGACGACGGCATCGCCTTCAACGCCTTATGGCCGCGCACGGGTATTGCCACGGCGGCCATCAGGAATGCGCTGGCGGGCGAGGAGGGGCTGAAGCATTGCCGCACGCCGGATATTCTGGCGGACGCGGCGTATCTGGTTTTCGACAAGCCGGCCAAGAGCTTCACCGGCAATTTCCTGATCGACGACAGTTTCCTGGCCGAAAACGGCGTCACCGATTTCGACCGTTACCGCGTCGATCCCTCCAAGGCCTTGATGCCCGATTTCTTCGTGCCGGACTGGGCCGCCCCGCCCACGGGCGTCAGCCTGGAGCCTTTGTCATAAGGCTTGGTTACTCTTTCGTGCGTCGGCAGGTGCGAAATCGGTAAACTTGTGCAGAATGGGGTCCGGAGCGGGGGAGGAAGCATCATGGATTGGCATATTCCGGCAATTCTTGCGGCGACGTTGGCGTGCTGCGAGGCGCAGGCGGCGGCGCCTCCATGCGCCGGGGACGTGGAAATCGGCGACGCGCATATCGTCCGTGTTGAGAAAAACGACGTCCTGGTTCTGGACGACGGCCGCGCGCTGCATCTTGAAGGCATCCGCTTGCCGAACGCGGCCCAGGATCGCGCGCCGCAGCCGTTGAACGATCAGGCCTACGGCGCGCTGAACGCGCTGGCGAACAACCAGGATGTCGTAGCCCGTGCCGTCTGGCCCAAGGAAGACCGCTACGACCGCGTACGCGCGCAGATTTTCGCCGAGGACGGAACTTGGTTGCAGATCGAATTGTTGCGCCGGGGCTTGGCGCGCGTCGATCTCGCGCCGGATCGCGGCGAATGCAATCGCGAACTTTATGACGCCGAGAGCGCGGCGCGCGCCGCGCACCTTGGCATCTGGGCCGCGCCGGCTTATGCGGTCCGCACGCCCGACACGGTGAAGGCCGACGTCGGTACGTTCCAAATCGTGGTCGGCAAAGTACTGAGCACGGATGTGAGGGACGGCCGCGCGTACCTGAATTTCGGGCCCGACTGGAAGACCGATTTCACCGTCACGATCTCGCCCGACGACATGAAGACGTTCCGCCGGATGGGCGTCGATCCACTGGGCTATCAGGACAAGCTGGTGCGAGTGCGCGGGATCGTGCAATCGCTGAACGGGCCGGAGATCGAAATCGGCAACCCCAAACAGATCGAGCTGCTGCAATAACGAAAAGGCCCGAAGTCTCCTCCGGGCCTTTTCACATCTCGTTGCAACGAAAGGATTACGCCGCCTTCTTCAGCAGCACGCCTTCGACGCGCTTGACGGCAGCCTGCTCGTCGATGCGTTCGACCGCCGCGACTTCGCGCGCCATGCGGGCGAGCGCCGCTTCGTAGAGTTGCCGCTCGGAGTAGGATTGTTCCGGCTGGCCGCTGGCGCGGTGCAGGTCGCGCACCACCTCCGCGATCGACACCAGATCGCCCGAATTGATCTTCGCTTCGTATTCCTGCGCGCGACGGGACCACATGGTGCGCTTGATGCGGGCGCGGCCCTTCAGCGTGTTCAGCGCGGTCGCCACCGTATCGGGCGAAGAGAGCTTGCGCATACCGACGGCTTTCGCCTTCATGGTCGGGACGCGCAGGGTCATCTTGTCCTTGTCGAAGGTGATGACGAACAGTTCGAGTCTCGTGCCCGCCACTTCCTGCTCTTCGATACGCATGATCCTGCCGACGCCGTGGGTGGGGTACACGACGTGATCGTTGGCCTTGAATTCGAATTTCCGATTGGAATTTGCCGGGACCTTCTTGGGGGGCACCGGGGGTACAGTCGTCTTAGCCGTGGTCATCTATTTCCGTTTCCGTTTCGCGCACTCAAAACCGCGCCATCCATGCGGAGGCATCGCATTATCTTGCACTGCAACAGAATGCGGCGCCTCCGGATATCTCGTTAATCCGGGTGGGGCAGCGCCTTTCGAGTTATTTCAGAACAACTACAATGTAACACATTGTTCGCGAAAAGGGAAGGGCGAATTCGTCAAACCTTTGAATTGTCGAAACTTATTTCAAAGCCAAGGAGAGATTGTCACAAAAAACGCCGCTAAAAGGCTGAATTCGGCGGCTGAAAGGCCGCCTCTCTCGCAGATGCAAAATTGTTAATTTTACGTGCCGGAACCGGGCTTCTCGCTGAAATACTTCTCGAATTTGCCATTCTCGCCCTGGAACTTGTCCGCGTCGGCCGGCGGGGTGCCCTTCTGGGCTATGTTGGGCCAGGTCTTGGCGTACTCGGCGTTCAAGGTCAGCCACTGCTCCAGGCCGGTTTCCGTATCGGCCTTGATGGCTTCGGGCGGGCATTCCGGCTCGCAAACGCCGCAATCGATGCACTCGTCCGGGTGGATGACGAGCATATTCTCGCCCTCATAGAAACAGTCGACGGGGCAGACCTCCACGCAGTCCATGTATTTGCATTTGATGCAGGCGTCGGTGACGACGTAGGTCATTGCGTACTCCGGAGGTGTCCTTGTTCGTCCATTAAGGCGCGCGCGGCGCGGGATCAAGCGGTGCGTTGCTGCAGGGGGGCGTCCGCGACGATTTCGTAGAGCCGCTGTGCTTCCGGCGCAGGCCCCCTGCGCTGGGCGCAGGCCAGTACCCGCACCACGGCGATTTCCCTTGCGCGAGGTACGGTTAAAATATCACCCGGCTTGATCTCCCGCCCGGCTTTTTCGACACGGCGTCCGTTGAGCCTGATGAGGCCGGATTCGCAGGCCTGCCTGGCCAGCTCGCGCGAGCGGTAGAAGCGGGCGCACCACAGCCATTTGTCGAGGCGTTCGCTCATTTGCCCCCAATCAGGCCGGCGAGTCCGGCGAAGGGAGAATCTTTCCTGACCGGCGGAACCTTCATAGGACGGGGCGGTTCACGCTTGCCGGTCCGCCGCCAGACCTTGCGGGCGCCTTCGCCCGCCACCTCGGCTTCATACCAGCCAAGCTCCGCCAGGATCTCGCGCAGCTCGTCGTTGCCGCAACCGAGCAGCGAAACCAGCTTGGGCAGTAGCGCTTCGGCCGTTGTGCCGTCGAGCGTACCTTTCTCCAGCAAGTCTTCCAGCCGTTCGAGCATGTCGAGGCGAATGGCGCGGCCGGACACCACGCGAAATCCCGCCGCCGCCAGAAATCCCTCGGGCGCGGCGGTATCGTTGACGAACGAGGTCAGTCCCGCGCGCGGCAGCGCCGGCACCTGCTCCAGCTTGGCCCACACGCCCCACAACAGCGCTAGCAGTGCCGCCGCATCGGGCCGCAGCAATTTGGTCAGATAGATCGAACGCCGTCCGAACCACACGCCGTATGGGCGCAGCACCCGCAGCAACGCGCGGCGATCCGCAGGTAACATCCCCTGTGCGGTTGGGAGCGAACCGAAATTCTCGCAGAGTTGATGGGCGATGCCGCGCGCCGCCGCGGGGATTGCATTGGCGGTTCCGGCTTTCGCCTCCACGCCCGCACGCAACACAAGCAACGGTTCGAGCTTCGCGGCGATACGCGCGGACAGCCATTCCTCCAGCCGGCGCTGGATGCTTTCGCGCGGGCTGCCCTTCAGGATTTCGTCGGCCAGCAAAGCCACGTTCGGCGCCAGCGGCGCGGGGCCTGCCGTAAGCCGCGCCACGATGGCGCCGTCCCACCATAGCCGCCCATGCTCGCTGAGTGTGATATCAGCGTCCGCCGCGAATGCCAGCCGTCGCGCGCGGGCGAAGAATTCCCCCTCCAGGCCTTTCATCGCGGCCGCGCGCAGCGCGCGCTCGTGGATGCCCGCTGCGCTGTCGGCCTGCGAGAAACGGAATCCGTCCAGTTTGCCGACGATCTCGCCGCCGATTGCCACGCCGCCGGAATCGTCGAGCACCAAATCGACATCGTCGAGCGCCAATTGGCGCATCAACACCGAGGTACGCCGGTCGATGAAGCGTTGCGTCAGCCGCTCGTGCAGCGCGTCCGACAACCGGTCCTCCACCGCGTGCGTCAGTTCCTGCCAGTGCGCGCTGTCTTTCACCCAGCCGGGCCGGTTCGCCGCGTAGGTCCAGGTGCGTACCTGCGCCAGCCTTCCGGAGAGTGTCGCGACGTCGCCTTCGGTGATGTCGAGGCGCGCGATCTGGCGCGCCAGCCAATCCTCCGGCAGCGCGCCGTCGCCGCTCGTCAGATGGAAGAAGATCGTGCGCACGAGGCGCACATGTTCCTCGGCGCTGAGCTTGTGGAAGTCCGGCAGCTGGCAGGCGTCCCACAACAGGCGTACTTGCGCGGTCGCGCGCGTGCGGTCGCGCACGTCGTCCTGCTCGCTCAAGCTGCGCAGCGCGATCACGTCGCTGGCGGGACGCGCCTTGACCAGTCCGCGCATCGGCGGCGGTTCGTCGAGGCTGGCGATCAGCGCATCGAGCGCACGGAACGACAGCGCCGAATTGCGCCATTGCAGAACGCGCACCGGCTCGTAGCGGTGGCCTTCCACCCGCGCCACGGTCTCCGCGTCGAATTCTTCGGCATCGCCGGTAATACCGAAGGTGCCGTCGTTCATGTGTCGGCCCGCGCGGCCGGCGATCTGTCCGATTTCTTCGGGCTTCAGCGGACGCGTTCCCAGCCCGTCGAATTTCTCCAGAGCAGAGAAGGCCACATGATCGACATCCATGTTGAGGCCCATGCCGATGGCGTCGGTCGCCACCAGGAAATCCACATCGCCCGATTGGTAGAGCGCCACCTGTGCGTTGCGCGTGCGCGGAGAGAGCGCGCCCAGCACCACCGCCGCGCCGCCGCGCTGGCTGCGGATCAGTTCGGCGATGCCGTAAACGTCTTCCGCCGAAAATCCGACCACCGCCGAGCGCCGCGGCAGGCGAGTCAGTTTCTTCGAGCCGGTGTAGGCGAGGTCCGAGAACCGCGCCCGCGACATGAAATAGGTGTGCGGCACGAAGCGCTGGATCGCGCCGCGCATCGTATCGGCGCCGAGGAACGCGGTCTCTTCCTCGCCGCGCGCATGCAGCAGCCGGTCGGTGAAAACGTGACCGCGTTCGGCGTCGGCGCAAAGCTGGATCTCGTCGACCGCCAGGAATGCGGTTCCCAGATCGATGGGCATCGCTTCCACGGTACAGATGAAATATTTCGCATGCGGCGGAACGATCTTTTCTTCGCCAGTGATAAGGGCGGCGAGGCCCACGCCCTTCAGCCGCACCACCTTGTCGTAGACCTCGCGCGCCAAGAGGCGCAGCGGCAGGCCGATCATGCCGGATTTGTGGGCCAGCATCCGCTCGATGGCGAAATGTGTCTTGCCGGTGTTGGTCGGACCGAGAACGGCGGTGATCCGGCCCCCGGCCTCCGCCT